>Ga0214473_10011081_pt1 | contig 10593 bp, 7 predicted proteins | sample RVTome_7_FD_203509 | JGI IMG/M metagenome (GOLD analysis project Ga0214473, IMG submission 203509) | Soil microbial communities from uranium-contaminated site in the Upper Colorado River Basin, Wyoming, United States - RVT98D197 | ecosystem: Environmental > Terrestrial > Soil > Contaminated >... | reverse complement strand
TGCCAAGGAAAGAGGAGCGAGTAGTGGTAGAGATGGATGCCACGACGAGCCATATCGGATGCCCGGATCCACTTGAGACCCCGCAGATCACGACCAATCGCGTCGACCACGGTGGGGGGTTGGTGAGTTACGTAACGGTAACCGGGGGCCCATTTGAACAGCCGGTGATACTCATCAGCGCCTCTGCGAAGCGGCCAGCCGTGTACCTCGATGTCGGGGCTCCCCCAAAACGTACGCTGATGGAAGGAAACGGAGGTGATCTCGGGGTCACACGCCAACATCTCCAGCACCCGGCGCATGTCGTCCGCGAGATAGAACTCATCGATGTCAACCTGCCACAGGTAGTCGCCCGTCGCGCGTTCGGCATATGCTCGTGACTGGGCCGTTTTGCAGCGCCCGAGCTCATCCTTCTTCGGCCAGAATCCATCCCTTGTGACGATGGTCACCTTGTGCTGTGGGTCCTCCTCGGCGCAGAATCTCCTGAGAACATCCAGGGTTTCGTCGAGAGAGTGGCCGCCCGGGGTCGCAACGGTATGTGTGTCCTCATGCCCGCCCTCGACCACGATAATCTCGTGGGCGAAAGGGTAGAGGGCTCGGAGGCAGTAGCGAGTAAACGGGGCCCCATTCAGGACAATGATCCCGAACGTCACCTTGGGCATCAGCTCAGGTATAGTCCAGCCTGCCACATCCAATGAGACGCTCAAGCCTTCACGCCCCGGTGGTATCGATCGAAGGGCCACCACGCAAGTTCGCGCTCCGCTGACGCTTCTTGGGGTTCCGTGATAGCCAGAAGAGACTGGAGATCAGGCCGAATAGGAACGCCATCAGGTCCACATAGAAGCTAGAGCGCAAGAACTCAATCTTTGCCTCGTTCAGAACCCACACGACAATGACAACGGCAAGGATACCAGCCAGCGCGCGGACGTCAGTCTGAGCCCATCGTCGACGAAACGTGCAGCTGACGGGCATCGCCACAAGCCCAACGACCAGCCATGCGAGCGCGACTAGGCCCAGGAAACCCGCCGTAAGGAGCGTCGTCATATAGAGAGAGTGAGGCCAATCAACTAGTTGTCCCCAGCTCTGCTGGAAGACCGTCCTCATATTCGCCCCGTACCCTAGTGTCGGCATCTCTCCAACCAGACTCCATCCGTTTGCGTACAGCTTGTAGCGATTAAAGACGTCGCCAGAAAATAGTTCATTCGTTTTGAGGAAACGATCCAGGTAAGCAGACGTAACCGAAGATGGCACCAACACCGCCAGGGCAATGACCACCAGCCCGATGACAAGCAGCACACGCCACACCCGTGCCAAGCGCCGCCCTGGCTGCAGCAGCGCAAGGATCACAAGGAGCAACGAACCACCAACCACGCCGAAGACGAACGAGCGTGTCCCTGTCAACCAGCCCACAGCCGCAACGCAGCCGGCCAGCACGTAAAGGGCCAGCGGGCGACCTCGATGAAGTCGGAACACAATCAGGCCAAGGCAAAGCAGAAAGCACAGGGTAGAGAACTCAGCTAGCAACTCGTAGTCGCCGATGCTACCAGGGTAGCGCGCAAGGACGCCCCCGGGTCCTGCGCCGAGTCTCCCCAGGAGCGGCCCGGTCCAGTTCGCCGTCCCTAGCCTGAGGCTCACCGGCAGCCTGTCTGCGAGACTGGTCGCTTGGGCAAACACAATCGGCAACTGAAGCGCGCCTACGCCGATCAGCAGAACGATGCCGCGCCTAAGGTTTTGCAGCGAGCTACAGAAGACGCCCGCTAGGACGACGTAGGCGCTTGCCAAGAGCAGGTTGAATACAACTAGCAGGCCACTGCGGGTGAGCCCCCCGGGTGACAGCGCGTATGACAACACGAAAAGGCCGAACACGACCAATAACGGGACTGCCGTCGGGTAAGCACGCGCCAACGCTTGCCGTCGTGCGGCAGGCCCGAGCGCGCGAAGATAAAACGCAGCAAGAGCTACCGAGCCAGTCTGGAAGAGCGCCTCCCAATAGACCCATGAGAAAATGAGATGCACGAAGGGCAGAGCCAGAACCAACACGGGAATACCGATGGGCACCAGACCGAGGCTGATCCGACGTGAGTCGGCACTGAGTACTACGGCGAGCCACGGCAGGGCTATGACAAAAACGAGAGGAGCTAACGGGAGCTGCCCGCGAAAGAAAAGACCAGTCAGTCCGGCCACAAGGACCACCGCAAGGCTGGCTGCCACAACCGAGACGCTGCGAGGGGAGACTGGTGTCATGAACTCACGCATTGCACATCATTTGGTCAAAGCCGATCCCAATCGTTGCGCGCCCGAAGAAAACGACCCGCCCTCCTCGACCGATGGAAGGCGAGGCGCAACTCGACCCAGGCCCAGCGCGAGGTCCATAGCCGTTTCGAACTGACTCTTACTGAAGTAATCCAGAAAACGACGGATCGCCGGGGCGAAAGCCTCGGTTGGCGGGCTCGACAAGATTGAGAACTTGTGGCGCATATCCCGCCAATCGTTTGGGGCAAACGTAAGACCAAGGCCGAAGTTGCGCACGCGCCAAGCCATAAGACCTTGGTCCGGGACAAGGACCGGACGGCCCGCCATCAGGGCCTGCAACATGACGCCGCTCGAGCCGATATGCCGATCATATGGCAGCACCACACAGCGGGCGGCACGAAGGGTGACCTCGGCGGTTTCGAAGTTCTGGTAGAGGCGGCCAGATTCGAGGATCGCCGAGCGCGAGATCAGTATGGCCCTGGATTCGATGTCCTTACCAGGGTAGCCGCTCGAATTTTGGGGCTTCCCGCAGTGAAGAAAGCAGCCATCCACGTCACACGCAAGTTGAAGCAGCACTTCATAGCCTCTGCGAGGTTGAGGCATTCCGATGTATACGACGACGCGCTTATTCCTCCGAGCGGACAAGAAGGCTGAAAGCTGCGCTTCCCATTCTGCCGCCTCGTTGCGCCCTTCCCTTTCCTCTGAGAACGCGACAGCAATGTCGGGCAGCCAATCGTAGCGGCCATTCTGCTTGGCCACGAAAACCTCATCGAGGCACAGCGCGGCCTCAAGAACCTTGAATCGTCGCATAACAACCTCGTGGAAGAATCGCGGCTGGGCCAGCGAAAACGGGCGATACCCATACGCCGCCAGGACGGCCCGCTCGATCATGCCCCCGAGTCTGCCGGTCTGAGGGTACTTGACTTCATGCAAGTAGTTTGTGGAACGGATGAACAGCCCGATTCTCCGCCCCGGGAGGCGCAGCCTTGGCCGGGCAATCTGGGCAGAGAGAAGGCCGTGCGCTTCGTCGGCTTCAGCCAGAAAAATCACATCGGCGGCGGCTTCCCGGGCGGCCGCCACCAGCTCCCGTAGCTGTGTTGCGGCCCGAGTTTCGCCGGTCCACGTGTCAGGGACAAAACGGACATGCGGGTGCTCGAGGAGCGGTCTGAGCTGGGCGTATTCCGGAAGACCAGTCAGGTCGGTGGCGACGGTCACCGAGAAGTCCCTAGAGAGAAAGTAGTCGCAGAGTTCGCGACAGTAGATCTGGCGGTGTCCGTCCAGGCTCGGAAGGCTAAGGAAGACCCGCTTCAACTCACACCCCTATTGCCCTCGGTAGCTCACCCACTGCAGAGTCGCATATGGATTGATCTCTCGACTTTGTTGGCCGAGGATCCGGTGACTGGATATATCGGCAAGAACGCGATTCGCCCGATGCTCTCCTTGCTACCACAGACCGCGTCCTGGGCGCCCAAGACGCCACGAGAACCGCCCACCGATTCTTCCTTTGACAAGCTCGGGAAGTTTTCACTGCGATGACGTTCCCATCACGAAGACGAGGGGTGGCTTCTTCCAGATTCAGGAGGTCTCTACGCAGCCTATGGAACCTGTACACAGAATACCCGAAACCCTCCAATACACGTGGGAAAGGAAGACACTCGCACCTGCCAGCACTCTCTCCTCCCATCCCTCCACGTCGATCTTCGTGAGGGTGACATCGCCGAGGCAGATGCCCATTTCGCGAGCATGTAGACTCCGCCATACTCACAGAATGGGGCGCCGTCGATATCCCACTCGCCGTCTTCGACTTTCCCAAACTGCCACATGCTGCGAACATGCTTAGGTGCTTCCGCTTGACGACCATGGCAGCGATAACCAGATCAAGCGGGCGGAAAGGAATTCTTCGATACAAGGGTCTGGCTGTGAGCCGAATCAATGCCGAGAGTCTGGATAGCATTTTGGATGTTACCGCCTGCCGCTTGCCCCAGGGCCTCGCAAGGTCCACGTCCTCTTCAGCTTTCCGCCTGTGCTTCGTGCCGAGAATCGACCGCCTCCGTTTCTGATCGATGGTTTCGCGCAACCTGTTACACGACATCGGTGAACACCCGCTCCATGCGCTTGAAGTAGAAGAGGCCGCCGAAGAGCAGCACCACGACCACACCGATCGGGATCCACATATACCGCCCAGGGAACCGCTGCCCGAGCAGGGCCCCAGCGAAGACCGCGCATGACGCCGGTCATGGGGTTCAGAGAGAAAACAATGCATAGCGCCAGCGCCGCCCAGCCGCGCTTATGCTCGCAGACAACGAACTTATCGCCGGTGACGACACCGGCTGGAGTGTTAGCGTTGCTTGTCACAGTCCTCTGGATAGTGTGGGGCTTACTGGAGCTCTCATGAGCCCTGCCGACTAGTGACCGGAAGACCACTTGCCTGGACACAGTCGTATTTCTGTGCGTCTACAAGGTCCGCCCACACCATTTCGTGAACCAGATCAGGGAACGACACCGACGGGCGCCAACCCAGACGCTCTCGGGCCTTGGTGGCGTCTCCCACCAGGCTTATTACCTCTGTGGGACGGAAGTAGCGGGGATCGACCTTCACTAGAACCCGACCTGGCCTCAGGAAGTCCCGAGCCGGCTCACGAGTTGCCGGTCCGTATCCATTTCGCGCATTCTTCACGAGCTTCGGATCAAGCTCGTTCACGACCCCCACTTCATCCAGGCCGCGGCCTCTAAACGCTAGGTCGATCCCCACCTCGGCGAAGGCGGCTACCACGAACTCCTCCACCGAGTGCTGCTCCCCGGTGGCGATCACGTAGTCGTCCGGTTTCTCTTGCTGGAGCATGAGATGCATGGCTGTTACGTAATCGCGGGCATGGCCCCAGTCTCGCCGAGAATCGAGACTTCCCATGTAGAGCTCGTCTTGCAGGCCCAGCACGATGCGTGCGGCCGCCCGTGTCACCTTGCGGGTGACGAAGGTCTCGCCCCGTATCGGGCTCTCGTGGTTGAAGAGGATGCCGTTGGAGGCGTGAAGCCCGTAGGCTTCCCGGTAGTTCGACGTGATCCAGAAGCCGTAGAGCTTTGCCGCCGCATAAGGGCTGCGAGGAGCGAACGGCGTGGTTTCCCGCTGGGGCACTTCCGAGGCGTTACCGAACAGCTCCGAGGTGGACGCTTGATAGAAGCGGCAGGTCTGCCCCATCCCCAGGATGCGGATGGCTTCCAGCAGACGGAGGGTGCCCAGGGCGTCGGCATTGGCGGTGTACTCCGGGGTCTCGAACGAGACCTGCACGTGGGACTGTGCCGCCAGGTTGTAGATCTCGTCCGGCTGGGTCTCCTGGATGATGCGGATGAGATTGGTGGCGTCGGTCATGTCGCCGTAGTGCAGGTGGAAGCGTACCCCGGGTTGATGAGGATCCTGATACAGGTGATCCACGCGGTCGGTGTTGAACTGGCTTGCGCGACGCTTGATCCCGTGGACGATGTACCCCTCAGCAAGAAGCAGCTCCGCGAGGTAGGCGCCGTCTTGCCCCGTGACACCGCTTATGAGAGCTGTCTTTCCCATCACGGATCCCCCTATCCCAGCCCCTCGAGATACCAGTCGTATGTCCGCCTGATGCCTTCTTCGAGGCCGATCCTCGGTTGCCAGCCCAGTTCTCTGATGCGCGCGACGTCCAGGACCTTGCGGGGCGTGCCATCCGGCTTGCTCGTGTCCCATTCCACGGAGCCCTTGTAGCCAACCACGTTGGCGACAAGGCCGGCCAGCTCGGCGATCGTCGTGTCCTTGCCCGTGCCGACATTGAGAAGTCCGTCGGCGACTCCCGTCCAGTCATCCATCTCGAGAAGAAGGCAGACAGCGGCGGCTAGGTCATCCACGTGGAGCAGCTCGCGGCGCGGCGTGCCGGTGCCCCACAGTATCACCGGCGATGTCCCCCCGGTGGCTGCCCCCGGTTTGATGGCGGTCTGCCTGGCTTCGTGGAACCTGCGCAGAAGCGCCGGCAACAGGTGACTGGTCTCCAGATCGAAGTTATCCCCCGGGCCGTAGAGATTGCTGGGCATGAGTGACAGGTACTGCATCCCGTGCTCCCGATTCAGGCTGCGGCAGAGCTCGATGCCGGCGATCTTGGCGATCGCGTAGGGCCGGTTCGTCTCCTCCAGAGGACCGGTGAGAAGGTACTCCTCCTTGAGTGGCTGAGCGGCGAGCTTCGGATAGATGCAGGAGCTGCCCAGGAAGACCAGACGCTTCACGCCGGAGCGGAACGCCTCGTGGATCACATTGAGTTCGATGGCCAGGTTCTCCCGAACGAACTCGTACGGATACTCCCAGTTTGCCAGGATGCCGCCGACGCGGGCAGCAGCGAGGATTACGAGTTCGGCATGCTCAGCGGAGAAGAAAGCCCGGGTTTGGGCTTGGTCGGTGAGATCGAGCTCCGCGTGGCTGCGGACCAGCACATGGTCGTACCCCCGAGCATGTAGGGCGCGCAGAACCGCTCCGCCCACCAAGCCGGTGTGCCCGGCCAAGTAGATGCATGTGCTCCGGCTGATCTGAGCTTTGTCATTCTGCTGGGCCACAGGACCACCAGCATAGGTGGCTAGAGGGCGAACGGCAAGTCTCGACTACCTACTGCACTCAAGTAGACGACATCGCCCGTGGAAGCTAAAGTGGCATAGCAGGAACCGGCTGAAGAGGAGATCCTGTTGGAATTGACTGATCGCATCGCGGCGCACCAAGCGCGAGTAGGTATTGTTGGCCAGGGGTACGTCGGTCTGCCGCTGTCGCTACTCTTCAGCGAAGCCCGATTCCCGGTCATCGCCTTTGACGTCGATCCGGTGAAGGTAGAGGCGCTCAACAACGGCCGCTCCTACATTGCGCACGTCGGCTCCGAGCGGGTCGCCGCCGCTAAAAGCCGGGCGGCGGACTTCCATGCCACTTCCGACATCTCGGAGCTTGCTCGCTGCGATGCGATCCTTATCTGCCTCCCCACCCCACTGGGCAGGCATCGCGAGCCGAATCTCAGCTACGTCCTCGGCGCAGCCCGCGACATCGCGAGCCATCTTCGTGCCGGGCAGCTGGTGATCCTCGAATCAACTACTTACCCCGGGACCACGGACGAGGAGATCAAACCGATCCTCGAATCGACCGGATTGAAAACGCCCCAGGATTTCTGGCTCGCTTTCTCGCCCGAGCGCGAGGACCCGGGAAACCGGCAATTCCAGACCGCGACTATTCCCAAGATCGTCGGCGGGGTCAATCCGGAGTCCACACGCGTCGCGGCCGCCCTCTACGCCGAGGTCATGGAGGCGGTGGTCCCCGTTTCCAGCTCCAGAGTGGCCGAGGCCGCCAAGTTGTTGGAGAACATCTACCGGGCGGTCAACATCGCCCTGGTCAACGAACTCAAGGTGACCTTCGATCACATGGGCATCGACGTGTGGGAAGTCATCGAGGCGGCCAAGACCAAACCCTTCGGCTTTCAGGCCTTCTACCCCGGCCCGGGTCTCGGCGGCCACTGCATCCCGCTCGATCCCTTCTACCTGAGCTGGAAGGCGGCCGAACATGGGGTCTGGACCCGGTTCATCGAGCTGGCGGGGGAGATCAACACCGGCATGCCGGCCTGGGTCATCTCCAAAGTGAGCGCGGCGCTCTCGGACGAGGGCAAGGGCCTGAAGGGCGCGAAGGTGCTGATCCTGGGCCTGTCGTACAAGCCGGACATCGACGACGACCGGGAATCACCCTCCTACGAGTTGATCAGGCTGTTGCGGGAACGAGGCGCCGACGTCTCTTACTGCGACCCGCATTTCCCCGCCGCCCGGCCGGGGCGCCGGAACAACCCTGAGATGCGGTCGGTGCCACTGACCACCGAGGAGTTCGCCAGATACGACCTCGTGCTTCTCTCCACAGCCCATCGCGAGTTCTATGACCCCGCTCTCTACCGCGACACGAAGCTCGTGGTCGATACTCGGAACGTGGTGAGAGAAGAGTGGGCCGCCGTGGTGATCAGGGCGTAGTGCTGCGCCACCGTGCTCGCCCTTGGGGCGGGCCTGGGTTGTGGTAGTGTCTGGCCAGAGCAGTAGACCGTAGACTGACGGCCGCATTCATGGCCGGGGGAGGTCCACGATGAGGGTCAGCGTGTTCGGCGTCGGGTATGTGGGCACGGTGAGCGTGGCCTGTCTGGCTCGTGACGGACATGACGTAATTGGTGTAGACGCCAACGCCAATAAGGCCCGGGCGGTTGGAGAAGGTAGGAGCCCCGTAGTTGAGCCAGGCCTCGAAGCGCTGCTGCGAGAGGGAGTGGCAGTTGGGCGTATTCGGACGACCACGAACCCTGTGGAGGCCATCCTTTCCTCCGATGTTTCGCTGGTTAGTGTCGGCACCCCGCCTGGGCACGGCGGCGCGCCGGATCTCACAGCCGTTTGGAAAGTGACGGAAGAGATCGCGGCGGCCATGGCGGCCAAGGAGAGCGAGCATACGTTCGTTCTTCGGAGCACCGTGCCGGTTGGTACCCTCGACCGGTGCGGCCAGATAGTTGCGAGCCGGTGCCTGCCTGGACGCATGCACCTCGCGTGTAACCCGGAATTCCTGAGGGAAGGTTCGAGCATCGCTGATTATGATCAACCCGCCTATACGCTTGTAGGCACCCGTGACGACCGCGCTCGGCAAGTCGTCGAGCACCTGTACTCGACTATTGACGCGCCATTCATAATCGTTGAGCCTGAGGTCGCTGAGATGACCAAGACGGTCATGAACGCATGGCATGCGACTAAGATCACCTTTGCCAACGAGATTGGCCGGCTTGCCAGGTCAATTGGGGTCGATGGACGTCAAGTAATGGATCTCTTAGTACGGGACAGGAAGCTCAATATCTCTCCAACATACCTGCGTCCCGGCTTCGCCTACGGGGGTTCGTGCCTCCCCAAGGACGTTCTTGGTCTCATCGCCCAGGCCCGGGCGGCAGACGTCTCGGTCCCACTGCTCGCTTCGCTGCCGCTATCCAATGCCGAGGTCGTGGAGCAAGCGACCAGGCTGACCCTGGACGGGCGGAATCGGCGCATTGCCGTACTCGGTCTGGCTTTCAAGGCCAACACCGATGATCTTCGGGAGAGCGCGGCGGTGACACTGGTCAAACGGCTGCTCGGCGAGGGCTGCCGAGTGCGCATATATGACAAAGAGGTGCACGCTGCTCGACTGGTCGGTAGCAACCTGGACTACATCACGGAGAACCTGCCACATTTCCAGGAACTGCTGGTACCAAGCATCACTGAGGCTCTCGAAGATTGCGAAACCATCGTGGTCACATATGCCACACCGGAGTTTCAGGACGCTGTCGACGCGGCCCCCCCCGGGGTTCGCGTTGTGGACTTGGCCGGGTTGGACGAGAAGATGGTTGGAGGTCGGGCGTACGCGGGGATCGCGTGGTAGTAGCAGATCCCAGTCTAACGGTCTGACAAGCCCCATCGCTGAGGACTCCAACCGTCTGCGCGCATCAGGTCGGCCACCTGCTTGAGCCAGCGGTCGACGATCACGTCCCAGCCATACTCTTGCTCGGCCAGCGCCCTACCCGCCTTGCTCATTTGCTCCCGCCGGTCGGGCGTCCTGGCCAGCTCCGTGATCGCGGCTGCCAGCTTTGCCGGATCTTCGGGAGGGACCGCGACGCCGCACATGCTTGTCTCGAGCAGATCGGCAGACTCACCGGTGCCGGCATAGATGACCGGCACTCCACAGCTGAGCGAACCCATGACTTTTGCCAGACGCATGCTGCGAGAGACGGTCATCTTACGGAGGGAGGCGAGAGAAGCGTAGGCGATGGAGAAAAGCTCATCCATCTCGCTATATGGCGACTCTCCGAACACGACGTTTCGCATCTTGCGATCGGCGACTTTTTGTATCATGGATTCTCTCTCCGGCCCGTTCCCGACGAAGAGGAAAGCGATTGATGGGTCGCCTTGTAGGAGATAGGCAGCCTCGATGAGCGTGTCCAGCCCATGATAGATCGCGTGGGTTCCAACATAGAGAAAGACCTTCTTGCCCTCCAGTCCCCACTGCTTGAGCAACCGCTCCGATGGCGGCCGGGGCTTGAGGAACTGGGTGTCGGCTCCATTCGGCAGGTAGGAGATGCGTCTTGGCTCGACGCCGCGGTCGGCGAAGTGCTCCATGAAGCCCTTGGTGACCGTGCTGACCATCCACGCGTTTGTCGAAAGATGATCTTCCAACCTCTGTGCGAGCGACAGCAAAGAACCACTCCTGATGAAGCTGAGGTCCCGGGCGACGTCCACTTGGAGATCGGGGACGTTATAGACATAAGGAACACCGTAGAGCCTCTTTAGAGCGAGTGCTACCAACCCGAGTGACAG
>Ga0214473_10011080_pt1 | contig 10593 bp, 7 predicted proteins | sample RVTome_7_FD_203509 | JGI IMG/M metagenome (GOLD analysis project Ga0214473, IMG submission 203509) | Soil microbial communities from uranium-contaminated site in the Upper Colorado River Basin, Wyoming, United States - RVT98D197 | ecosystem: Environmental > Terrestrial > Soil > Contaminated >... | reverse complement strand
CGACAGGCTGCTGACGATAGACCTGCACGCGGGGCAGGTTCAGGGGTTCTTCAACATCCCGGTGGACGAGCTGACCGCCCTGGACCTCCTTGCGCGCCACTTCCGCGACAAGAAGCTGCGCGACCTCACCGTCGTCGCCACCGACGTCGGCGACGCGAAGCGGGCCGGCCATATGGCGGACCGTCTCGGGGTGCCGATCGCCATCGTCGAAAAGAGGCGCCTCGGCAACCACGACAAGGTGGAGGCTGTGAACATCATCGGCGACGTCGCCGGCAGGACCGCGCTCATCGTCGACGATGAGGTGGACACGGCGGCCACCCTGGTGGCGACGGCGGAGATCGTCCTCCGCAACGGCGCCACCGAGGTCTACGCCAGCGCCAGCCACCCCATCCTCTCCGGCCCCGCCGTCCAGCGCATCGAGGCCTCGCCCATCAAGGAGCTGGTGGTTACGGACACGATCCCCCTGCCGCCGGAGAAGCAGCTCCCCATCATCACCGTGCTCTCCGTCGCCCCCCTGTTGGGGGAGGCGATCCGGCGCATCCACACCGGCCAGTCCGTCGGCGCCCTGTTCGACGAATACTAGCCGCCATTTCGCCTCCGCCACCCCAAAACTGATATCATTGAAGCGGTGCGCCCTTCGCCCGCGTCTCTAATGCGCAGGTCTGGGCGGAGAGGTTGCGACCAGAGGAAAGCTATGGTACTGGGACCGATTCTGAGGGCCCTCGGGGGCGATTATAACGAGAAGGAGCTGCGCAAGCTGTGGCCCGCCGTTCAGCGTGTGCATGACCTGGAGGAGGAGATCGAGCCCCTCTCGGACGCCGAAATGCGGGCCAAGACCGACGGGTTCCGCGAGCGGCTGGGCAGCGGTGAGAAGCTGAACGACATCCTGCCGGAGGCGTTCGCGCTCGTGCGGGAGATGTCGCGGAGGCGGATCGGGCTGCGCCACTTCGATGTGCAGGTGCTGGGCGGCATCGTCCTCCATCAAGGGAAGATCTCCGAGATGAAGACCGGCGAGGGGAAGACGCTCGCGGCCACGCTGCCCGTCTACCTGAACGCCCTCGATGGCAAGGGCGTGCACCTGATCACCGTGAACGACTACCTGGCCAAGCGCGACGCGCAGTGGATGGGCCCCATCTACCACTCGCTGGGGCTCAGCATCGGCGTTCTCCAGCACGACTCCGCCTACCTGTACGACCCGTCGGCGAACCTGGACAACCCCAGCCTCCGCTACCTGGCGCCCGTCCCCCGCCGCGACGCCTACCGCGCCGACATCACCTACGGCACCAACAACGAGTTCGGCTTCGATTACCTGCGCGACAACATGGTGGTGGAGCTGGCGCGGACGGCCCAGCGCCCGGACACGCCGCACCACTACGCCATTGTCGACGAGGTGGACAACATCCTCATCGATGAGGCGCGGACGCCCCTCATCATCAGCGGCCCGGCTGAGGAGACGGAGGAGATATACCGCACCTTCGCCCGCATCGTGCCGCGGCTGGCCCCGGAAGCGGATTTCGTCGTGGACGAGAAGCACCGCGCGGTCTCCCTGACCGACGACGGCGCCACCAAGGTGGAGAAGGCGCTGGGGATCAAGAACATCTACGACCCCGCGAACTTCCGCCTCACGCGCTTCCTGGACGCAGCCCTCCGCGCCCAGATGCTCTACCAGCGCGACCACCACTACGTCGTCAAGGACGGCGAAGTGATCATAGTGGACGAGTTCACGGGGCGGCTGATGCACGGCCGCCGCTGGTCTGACGGCCTGCACCAGGCGGTGGAGGCGAAAGAAGGGCAGCGGATCCAGCGGGAGAGCGTGACCTACGCCACCATCACCCTCCAGAACTACTTCCGGCTTTACCAGAAGCTGGCCGGCATGACCGGTACGGCCTGGACGGAGCGCGAGGAGTTCAACACTATCTACGGCCTGGACGTCCTCGTCGTCCCAACGCACCACCCGATGGTCCGCGCGGACCAATCGGACATCATCTACCGCAGCGAGGAGGGTAAGTACATCGCCGTGGTGGAAGAGATCGAGGAGATGCACAGGGAGGGGCGGCCCGTGCTCGTCGGCACTGTCTCCATCGAGAACTCGGAGCGGCTGGCGGAGCTGCTGAAGCGTACCTCCACCTGCGAGCTGGAGGAGTGCGGCGCCTACCACAAGATCTGCCCGCTCAAGGAGCCGCAGGTGCTCAACGCCAAGCACCACGAGCGCGAGGCGGCGATCATCGCGCAGGCCGGTCGCTACGGGGCCGTCACAATCGCCACCAACATGGCGGGTCGCGGCACCGACATCATCCTCGGCGGCAACCCGGAGATGCTCGCCGATGAGCTGGCACGCAGGCGCGGCACAGACCTCGTGTCCATGGAGCCGGAGCAGGCGCAGGAGATCCGGCGCGAGGCCAAGGAGGGCTGGCAGGGGGACCACGATAAGGTCGTGGCGGCGGGCGGTCTGCACATCGTGGGCACGGAGCGGCACGAGGCGCGGCGCATCGATAACCAGCTCCGCGGCCGCGCCGGCCGCCAGGGCGACCCCGGCAGCTCCCGCTTCTTCGTCTCCTTCGAAGACGAGGTGATGCGCCGCTTCTCCCCTGACTGGGTGCCCAACCTCCTCGGCCGCCTGGGCATGGACGAGACCACGCCCCTGGAGAGTGGCATGGTCTCCAAGGCAATCGAGCAGGCCCAGACCAAGGTGGAGGGCTACAACTTCGATATCCGCAAGCACGTCGTCCAGTACGACGACGTGATGAACCGCCACCGCGAGCTGATCTACGAGGAGCGGCTGAAGATCCTTCAAGGCGCCGACATTCGCGCCAACGTCATGGAGATGGTCGACGAGGAGATCGAGTCGGCGTTCGATGCGTTCGCCGAAGGCGAACGGGCCGTGAACTGGGACCTGGGCGGCCTCCTGGCCGAGCTGAAGACGATCGTCCAGCTGCCCGCCGAGTTCGACGAGCGCCACTTCTCCGGCATGCTCCGTGAGGAGGCGATCGACCAGGTGACCGCCTTCGCCCGCGAGGCCTACGAGGCGAAGGAGCGCGACCTGGGCGAGGAGAAGATGCGGATGCTGGAGCGGCTGGTCATGCTGGGGACGATCGACCGGCTGTGGGTCTACCACCTGACGGCGCTGGACGAGATGCGCCAGGGAGTGGGGCTGAGCGGCTACGGCGGCCTGGACCCGCTGGTGGTGTTCAAGCACGAGGCCCACGACATGTGGCAGCAGCTCGCGGAGCACATCCGCCAGAACGTGGTCCGCCGCATCTTCCACGTGACGCTGGTGCCGCAGGCGGCGCCGATCGCCCCGCCCGAACCGCCCAGCGGCGAGCTGCGGGAGAGCGGCCCGGCCAAGGAGACCACCACGCGGACGCAAGCCCGGGCCGCCGCCGCGGGGCAGTCCGTGCGCATGGGCGGCGCCGCCACGGCCACGGCCGCCAACAGCCGGCCGGACGGGGCGGCGGCCAACCGCAAGGTCGGCCGCAACGACCCTTGCCCCTGCGGCAGCGGCAGGAAATACAAGAAGTGCCACGGTTCCGGCGCGGTCATCTAGAGGTGGCACCATGCCTCGGCGTAGCTCTCCCCCTGACTGCGATGCGAGGGTAGCGACCCTCCTTGCCGGCCTTCGGGACTCGGTCCAGGGCGGTGCGCAGCACTGGTTCGTCGCCGTCCTGCAGGCCGTGGGGGACTGGCCCCTGGCCGAGGAGGAGGTGGACGGCCGCGGTTATCGCTACCTGATTGGCGGCGAGGCGTTCGACTGGCTGCTCCTGGCCGAGAGGCTGTGCGAGACGGTGGCGGACCTGACCCCCGAAGACGAGCGCGAGGCGCTGCTGCTGCACGCCCGCTTCCCAATCGAGGTCACGGAGGAGGAGTTCCGCCAGATGCTGGGCCCCGCCAAGCACCGCGCCCACCTGAACTTCCTGTACGGCGTCCAGGTTGAGGAGGCACTCCAGTTGGGCGTGGCACAGGAGGTGCAGAAAGAGCGGCTGAGCAAGGTGTGGGAGAACGGCCACATCGACGAGGAGGTCTGCCAGCGCATCTACGGTGCCGGGCGGCGCGAGCTGTTCGAGCGGTTCCGCGGGCATGGTGCCGCCGACGTCCTCTCGCTGGGCGACCTGCACGAGTTCACGTACTGGCTGTTCAAGCACCGCGTGAACAACTCCGACCCGGCGCGGGTGGCCAGCGATACGCGCAAGGGGCTTACGGTTCTCTCCCGCCTGCAGGGGCGTCGCGTCTAACTGGGACGGCGGCCGCGCGGGTCTCGCCCCCCGCAGGTGGTTCGTCCTACCCACTCACCCCGGAACCTGCCTACCGGCAGGCAGGCTCCGTTCCGGCTTTGGCCCTACCCCGCGCTGATCGATGGCGACGTACGGGCGCCCAGAGCGTGCCCGTAACGGGCCTGAGACGGAGCGGCGGGCGCGCTGCGACCGCGCTTGCCTCAACGCCTCCCCTGCGCGTAGGATAGGCGCGGTATTCATCGCTTCTATTTGGAGGCAGTGCCATGCGTGCTGGAACCTATACCGAGGCGTCGACGCTAGCGGACGCGGTGTTCCCGCGGCTGCGGGCGGACAGCAGGATCGCGGCCCTGGGGCGCGACATCGCGCTCATGATGGGCTTCGCGGGGTTCGTGGCACTGTGCGCTCAGATCGCCGTGCGGCTGCCCTGGACCACGGTCCCGATAACCGGCCAGACGTTCGCCGTACTCGTAGCGGGCGGCGCGCTGGGAGCCTGGCGGGGCGCCGGCTCATTGTCCATTTACATGCTGATGGGGATGATCGGCATGCCCGTATTCGCCCCGGGATTCGCGGGCGTGGACGGCAACTGGGACGCCCACTTCATCCTGCCCTGGGACGGCACTCACGCCTTCGTCTGGGACATCTCCAGCGGCGGCTATATCGTAGGCTTCATTCTGGCGGCCGGACTTGTGGGCTTCCTGGCGGAGCGGCAGTGGGACAGAAAGCCCTGGATCCACGTGGGGATGTTGCTGGGCAACCTGGTGATATACATCCCCGGCATACTGTGGCTCGCCTACCTGATCGGGACCGACTGGGTGCACCCGGCCGCTGGGAAGCCCCTGGCTGACCTGATCGCGGGCTCGGGCACCTGGGACAAGGCGCTAGAGGGCGGGCTTTACCCCTTCATCGTGGGTGACCTGATGAAGCTATCGCTGGCCTCGCTGACGCTGCCTGCCGCCTGGAGCCTGGTCGAGAGGTTCAAGGGCAGGAGCTAATCCGCATCCGCCGGCCGGCTGCCTCTCGTTGACCCGGTTCCTCGCGTGAACGTAGAATCAGCGACGTAGTCCCCGCCTCAGCGGGGACGGTTGCATAGAGTACTGCAGATGCCGCCGCGCTCGCAGGGGGAGATCCCCAAAGCTTACGACCCCTCAACGACTGAGGGGGCGCTATACCAGTTCTGGCTGGACGGGGGCTATTTCGCGCCCAGAATAGACCCCGAGAAGCAGCCGTTCTGCATCATCATGCCGCCCCCCAACGTGACCGGGGAGCTGCACCTGGGCCACGCCCTCACCGCTACGATGGAGGACGCGCTGATCCGCTGGCACCGGATGCGTGGCGACCCCACCCTCTGGCTCCCGGGCGTCGACCACGCCGGCATCGCCACCCAGAACGTGGTCGAGCGCGATCTCGCCAAGGAGGGGCTCAGCCGCCACGACATCGGCCGCGAGGAGTTCGTGGAGCGCGTCTGGCAGTGGGTCCACAAGTACCGTGGCGTCATCGCCAGCCAGCACATGCGGCTGGGCGCCTCCTGCGACTGGGGGCGCGAGGTGTTCACGATGGACGGCGGGCCGCAACGGGCGGTCCGCACTATCTTCTACAACCTGCACAAGGACGGCCTGATCTACCGCGGCGAACGCATGATCAACTGGTGTCCCCGCTGCCAGACGGCCCTCTCCGACCTGGAGGTGAACCACCGCGAGCAGCCCGCCAAGCTGTGGTACGTCCGCTACCCCCTCCTGGACGACGCCGGAAACCTGACCGAGGAGCATATCGTCATCGCCACGACGCGGCCGGAGACGATAGTCGCCGACGTGGCGGTGGCGGTGAGCCCGCGCTCCGAACGCTGGCAGAAGATCATCGGCCGCAAGGCGTCGCTTCCCATCATCGAGCGGCCGATCCCGATCATCGCCGACGACGCCGTCGACCCGGACTTCGGCACGGGCGCGCTCAAGATCACCCCCGGCCACGACACCGTCGACTTCGAGATCGGCGAGCGGCACGGCCTGCCCGCCATCGTCTCCGTCGGCCCCGACGGGACGATGAACGAGGAGGCCGGACCCTACAAGGGGATGGACCGCTTCCAGTGCCGCGAGACGATCGTCGCTGACCTGGACCGGCTCGGGCTGCTGGAGAAGACCGAGGACTACCACCACGCCATCGGCCGCTGCGACCGCTGCGACACGATCGTCGAGCCGATCGTGAGCGAGCAGTGGTTCGTGCGCATGGAGCCGCTGGCGATGCCCGCGATCGAGGCGGTGGAGGATGGCCGTATCGAGATCATCCCCCGCCGCTTCGCCCGCGTCTACCGGAACTGGATGGACAACATCCGCGATTGGTGCATCTCGCGGCAGCTGTGGTGGGGCCACCGCATCCCCGTCTGGTACTGCGGCGACTGCGGCGAGATCACGGTCGCCATAGAGGACCCCTCCGCCTGCGAGAAGTGCGGCTCCGGCAAGCTGGAGCAGGACCCGGACGTGCTGGACACCTGGTTCTCCTCCGCCCTCTGGCCGCACTCCACACTGGGCTGGCCGGAGGAGACGGAGGACCTGCGCTACTTCTACCCCACGTCGGTGCTGGAGACGGGCTACGACATCCTCTTCTTCTGGGTGGCGCGCATGATCATGACCGGCCTCTACGATATGGGCGAGGTCCCCTTCCGCCACGTCTACCTGCACGGGCTGATCCGCGACGCCGCGGGGCGCAAGATGACGAAGAGCGTGGGGAACGTCGTGGACCCGTTGGAGATGATTGACCGCTACGGCTGCGACGCCCTTCGCTTCGTGCTGGCCAGCGGCGGCGCCCCCGGCAACGACTTCCGCCTGAGCGACGAGCGGCTGGAGGGCGGCCGCAACTTCGCCAACAAGATCTGGAACGCCTCCCGCTTCGTGGTGCAGAGCATCGGCGCCGAGACGCTGGCCGCGCCGGACCCGAAGCAGCGCGCCGCCATGCCCGTGGAGGACCGCTGGATCATGTCCCGCCTTCAGCGGCTCATAGGCGAGGTGGACCGGCTGCTCGGCGCCTTCCAGATCGGCGAGGCGGGGCATCGCCTGCACGAGTTCATCTGGAGCGAATACGCCGACTGGTACATCGAGATGGCGAAGGTGCGCCTGAAGCACGGCGACCGCTCGCCGCTGCCGGTGCTGGCCTACGTGCTGGAGACCTGCCTGCGGCTGCTACATCCGTTCATGCCGTTCGTGACGGAGGCGGCCTGGCAGAACCTGCGGGAGCGCGCCGCCTGGGCCGAATCGGAGGCGCTCATCGTGGCCCCCTGGCCGAAGGGGGAGCGGGCCTGGACCGACCGCGAGGCTGAGGCGAAGGCGCAGACCGTCATGGACATCGTGCGGGCGATCCGCAACATCCGCGCCGACCGGAACGTCGACCCCGGCCGCTACGTGGAGGCGTACCTGGCGGCAGACGGCGCCAGGCCGGAGCTGGAGGCGGCGCGGCCGATCCTGGAGGCGCTGGCCCGCGTGCGGCCGCTACACCTGATCAGCGACGCCGGGCAGGCCCCGCGCAGCGCGGTCGCCTCCGCCGTGCTGGCGCAGGCGCAAGTGGTGCTGCCGCTGGCCGGGCTGATCGACGTTGACGAGGAACGCGCCCGCCTCTCGAAGCAGCTGGCGGAGGCGGAGGCGGAGGTGGGTCGCGTGGGGGGGAAGCTGGCGAACGCGTCGTTCCGGGAGAAGGCGCCGGCGGCGGTGGTCGCCAAGGAGGAGGAGAGGCTGGCGGCGGCGCGGGCGCGGCTGGACGGGCTGCGCCAGCGGCTGGCGGAGCTGGAGTAGGACAACGGATTCCCAAACGGATTAACGGATGGGTTCTGCCTCGTACCGGCCCGCGGATCCGTTTCCCATCGGCTGACAGAGCACGCTAGGTGGGGGCGAGGCATGCCTCGCCCCTACGCCACCGCCTCCCGAGCACATCCGGGGATACGTTCCGTTCGCGGATTAACCAAGCATCCGCTTCGTTTATTGACACTAACAGGGGCCCATGCTAGCATCGCTTGTGGCGAATGGAACAAATGGCTGAATTCAGATTACGCCGGTCTTCTCGCTGATGGTCCAGGACTTCTTCGCCGACTACGTCGCCGTCCTCATCGCCACCATCATCGGTTTTCTCCTCGTAGGCGGCGCACTCATCGGCAACGCCATTCTCGCCCCCCGCGAGCGCAGCCGTCTGAAGAGCCTCACCTACGAATGCGGCATGCTGCCAATCGGGCGCAGCCGCACCCAGGTTCACTTCCGCTACTACCTGTTCGCCATCCTCTTCCTCATCTTCGATATCGAGGCGGTCTTCCTCTTCCCGTGGGCCGTCACCTTCGTCGACATCGGCAAGTCCGCCTTCTACGAGATGCTGGTGTTCATCGGGATTCTGGGCTTCGGGCTGCTGTACGCGTGGAAGAAGGGCGTCCTTAGCTGGAGATAGGTGGGTAGATGGCTGACAAGCCGCTGATCGAAGTGCACGAGATCCGCGACGATCCCCAGCTCGCGATAAGCGACGCCGTCTCCGCCGACATCCGGCACGAGATCAAGAAGCTGACGCCGGCGGAGTTCCGGCCGGGCCAGGGCAAGGCTCCGTACCGGCAGCTCCTGCCGGGCATCATGCAGCTGCCGGCGGACTGGCTCATCGCCTGGGGGCGCAAGTCCTCCCTCTGGCCGATGACGTTCGGCCTCGCCTGCTGCGCTATCGAGATGATCTCCAGCTTCATGGCGCGCCACGACCTCGACCGCTTCGGCATCGTCCCCTGGCCTTCGCCCCGGCAGGCGGACGTGATGATCGTCTCCGGCACCGTCACCAAGAAGATGGCCCCGGCGGTGAAGCTGCTGTACGAGCAGATGCCCTACCCCAAGTGGGTCATCTCCATGGGCGCCTGCGCCACCAACGGCGGCCCCTACACTCGCTACGACCGCGTCCTCCAGGGCGTGGACAAGATCGTTCCCGTGGACGTCTACGTGCCCGGCTGCCCGCCGCGCCCGGAGGCGCTGATGGACGCCTTCATGGCCCTCCAGAAGAAGATCATGGAGGAGCGCGGGAAGATAGGGCGCTGAGACGATGACCCAGGAGAGCGTCCCGGATACCCCCGTCGCGCTGCCTCCCGGCACAGTCTTCGACCTGTTCCGGGAGGCCCTGCCCGGCGTCCAGATGGCCGCGGAGCAGACCGCCCTCGACGTCGCTATCACCGTGCGCCGCGAGGACCTGCTCCAGGTGATGCAGGCGGCGAAAGGCGACACGCGGCTGGCCTTCGATTTCCTGCGCAGCCTGTCCGGGGTGGACTACCTGGACGAGCTGGAGGTGGTCTACCACCTCTACTCCTACCGGCACGACCACTCCGCGGCGATCAAGTCGCGCTGTCCGCCGGACGACGCGCACGTGCCGACGGTCAGCCACCTCTGGCAGACCGCCAACTGGCACGAGCGGGAGGCGGCGGAGATGTTCGGCTTCGTCTTCGACGGCCATCCCGACCTGCGCCCCCTGCTGACGGAGGAGGGGCTCGGTTACTACATCCTCCGCAAGACCCACCCGCTGGCCGAGATCGAGGAGTGGCAGGAGAACTACCTGAAGTCCGCCGAGGAAGCCGTCGTGCAGGCGGCGGCCGAGGCCGGCGTGCCGATGGACGAGCGGGCCCGCAAGATCGAGATGGCTCAGAAGAAGGCGGTGGTCATCAAGAAGGCGCGCGAGGAAGCGAGGGCGAAGGGGCTCTCCGGCGACGATGAGAAGGCCGCCGTCCAGGCCGCCATCAAGGCGTTCGAGGAGGAGATGGCCGGCGCCGCAGAGGCGGGGGCCGCGGCCGCCGCCGAAGCGCCGCCCAGGCCAGTCGATGACCGCGCCGCCAAGATCGTGCTGGCGCAGAAGAAGGCGGCCCTGATCAAGAAGACACGCGAGGAAGCGCGCGCCCGCGGCGCCTCGCCGGAGGAGGAGCGGTTGGCGGTAGCCGAGGCGCTGAAGGCGCTGGCCGCCGAGGAGAAGGGCGGCTAGCGGGTGACCACCGAGTACCGCCCTCCCCACGAGCGTGAGCTGGAGACGATAGACCTCAACGTCAACGTCGGTCCCCAGCACCCCGCGACGCACGGCGTCTTCCGCATGGTCCTCACCGTAGACGGCGAGCAGGTGGTTGACGTTGACCCGGTCATCGGCTACATGCACCGGGGCGCCGAGAAGCTCTCCGAGAACTGCGACTACCGTCAGGCGATCGGCTACCAGGACCGCACGGAGTACCTGGGACAGTTCAACGCGGAGCTGTGCTACGTCCTGGCGGTGGAGAAGATCGCCGGCATCCAGCCGCCGGAGCGGGCCGACCACATCCGCGTCATCCTGGCGGAGCTGAACCGGATCGCCAGCCACTACATGTTCATGGGCGCCTTCGGCACCGACA
>Ga0214473_10011079_pt1 | contig 10593 bp, 4 predicted proteins | sample RVTome_7_FD_203509 | JGI IMG/M metagenome (GOLD analysis project Ga0214473, IMG submission 203509) | Soil microbial communities from uranium-contaminated site in the Upper Colorado River Basin, Wyoming, United States - RVT98D197 | ecosystem: Environmental > Terrestrial > Soil > Contaminated >... | reverse complement strand
TCCACGATGGCCAGGTAGCCGCCGGGCCGTTCCCGGACCACCTTCGCGAGGTTCTCTTCCGCCTGGTGACCCGCCGCGGCCATGATCGTCTCGTGGTAGTCCACCGACAGCGTGTCGAGCACGACCTCGGCCGCCGTGGGCCGGCTGGCGCGAAGGAACGACTCGGTGTTGCCGGCGCAGTCCTGGAACTCCAGCCAGACCAGCACCGGTTTCTCGGTCTTCTGGATCTCGGCCGCGATGCGGGCGGCGGCGGTGCGCGGCAGCGCCAGTACGCCGGCCATCGCCGTGCAGAACCCGACGAACTCGCGGCGCGAGACGCCGCGGGTCTCCAGCTCCTGGAGGAACCAACCCTCGGTCTCGCTCATTGCGACCTCCGTTGGCGGCGCTCGACGCGTGTCGTGGCGGATAAAGCCCTCTTCTCGGGTGGGAGTTACGCCTCCGCTCTGGTGAGATAGCGAACGCCTTCGGCTTTCGGCAGGCAAGTGCCGTTCCACGCAACGCCGTTTCAAGCGGGTCAAGCACTTGGGCTGTTGAGGCATCCTCCATCCGCCTTCCGCGCAGCGAAAGCCTTGCGCCGCAGACGGCGTCACGCGGTAGGTTTTGCCGCCCTCAAGGTCTTGCTTGGCGGGCTCGTCCCGCAGCTCTGCGGTTCCGCGGCCGGGCCGATATAGACCCCCCGGGGAGTCTTCGCGGAGAAATGTCATACGGGGTGCTTGGTCCCTTTGGGGGAGCGGGCCTGTCTTCGACATGCGCCGCAATCGTCGCTGGGATGTCACGACGGATGCCTAACTTGGGGATTGGATGGATCGAAGACAGTGCTCTTCGATCGCCGGCTTCCCCGCCAAGCCAGAGGGGGTGCGGGGGTAAGGAGACGTCGTTGAGCATGGAAGCTGTGGCTGAGATCGTCGCTTGGGGCCTGGCCTATCTCCTGCTGGCCGCGCCCTTGTGCCTAGCGCTGGGGAGATTCCTGTCGCTGTCCGGCGGAGGGGCAGAGGAGGAAAACACTGGGATGTCTTCGCTCATCACTCCCCGGAAGCTGGCACCCGTTGACGCCAGTCCCGACCAGCGACCACCCATGGAGCTGCCAGGACGTCGTGCCGAAGAACCGCTGCCGAAGAACCGCTTGACTCACAAGGGCTTCGCGATTAGTCTTTGGGAAGTTAGTAACGAGGCGAGCGAGTTCGGTCAGGGGTTGGCGTCCCTCCACTCTATCCTGAGTCGTCGTACCCCACTCACGCATCGCCCCGCTAGTGGGGTGCCGCGGTTTCCAAAGCTTGGTGTATCCCGGCTCCAGCTCTGAGGCGGACTCCTTAGGGGATCATCCTGCTGTAAGCAGGGAAAGACGCGGCCCTCCGCTGCGGGGATTGCTTCGTTGAAGGAGCAGCGGAAGGGGCGAAATGCGGCTCGAAGAGAGGCCGGGCGAAGGGACGCCGGCGATGCACTGTGTCCGCCCGTGGGCCATGGCGCTTCGGACGCTCCGCCTTGGGACCGCCGCCACGCTGCTGGCGCTGGCACCGGCCTGGGCGCAGGACCAGCGGGGTCCGGTGAGGGACGTGCGCGCCATCCGGGCCGCCAAGCGGGGCTTCCCCACCCCCGCCGGCATCGCCTATTCGCCGCGGGCCGAGGCCTTCCTGGTCCTCCGAGCGTATCCGCAGCAAGGGCTCCTCGGTTCCGAGCTGCACTGGATCACGATGGGCGGAGACCCGAGGGGCTCCGTTCGCCTGGCAAGGGCGATCACGAGCCCTCTCGACCTGGCCTTCGACGCCAAGGCGGGCCGCCTGCTGATCCTCGATGCCCAAGGGGGCGAGCTGATCGCGGTCTCCGCCGGGCGTGACGGCAACCTGGATCCGGCGCGGCAGGTCCGCTTCGCTGCGGGGCACCTCGGCGTTGTGGACCCGCAGGGACTCACGGTCGACCCCGCGAGCGGACGGCTGTTCGTGCTGGACAGAGCGGGGCCTTGGCTGCTGCGAATCGAGCCGGACGAGGAAGGAGGCTTCGACACGGCCTCGGTGTCGCGGGTGGACCTCGGCCATCTTGGCCTGACCGACCCCCGGGGCCTTGCTTTCGACCCGACCACCGGTCACCTCCACGTCCTGACCGGGGCGAAGTGGACGCTCTACGAGCTGACCGAGGAGGCAGACCTCGTGGCGACCCGCGACCTGTCCGGTTTCGGGCTCTTCGATCCGCGCGGGATGGTCTTTGCCCCCAGCGGGGACCAGACGGACGATCCCGGGCGTGTGAGCCTGTACGTCGCCGACACCGGGCGTCGCGGCCCCCCGGCATCCGCGAGGACCGCCGTCGGGGGCACGGCGCCGGTGGGGGTTGGCCCTGCGCCCCAGACCGGCGGCATCGTGGAGCTGTCGCTGATCGCGGCGCCGGCGCCTGCGGCGTCGTCGTTCACGTCGAACCTGGTCGCGACCACGCTGACCTCGACCTTCAACCCGCCCAACCCCGACCCGTCCGGGATCACCTACCTGCCCGCCACCGGCACGCTCTGGGAGTGCGACGGCGAGGTCGAAGAGATGACGATCTTCGCGGGCGGCCAGGTCTGGGAGATGACGCTGGGCGGCAGCGAGCTCAGCACCCACAACGTGCAGTCGTTCACCAACGAGCCGACCGGCGTGACCGTCAATCCGGTCAACCAGCACCTCTTCTACAGCGACGACGTCACGCAGAGGGTCTTCGATGTGGATCCCGGTTCCGACGGGCTCTATCACACCGGCGACGACACTGTCACCTCCTTCAGCACCAGCGCGTTTGGCAGCGGGGACCCCGAAGACGTCGTCTACGACCCCTCCGAGGGCGTTTTGTTCGTCGACGACGGGGTGAACGCGGAGATCTACCGAGTCTCACCCGGCGCGAATGGTGTCTTCGACGGTGTACCCTCCAGCGGAGACGACGTCGTCACGCACTTCGACACCTCCGTGCTCGGCGTCACCGATCCGGAAGGCATCACGCTGAGCGACTACGGCAGTCTCTACATCGTTGGCCAACCTGCGACCAGAGTGGCCGAGATCACGAAGTCCGGGACCCTCGTCCAGACGATCGACATCTCGGCCGCGAACGCCAAGAAGCCCGCCGGCTTGGCCTACGCGCCGGGCAGCCTGGATGCCAGCACGAAGCACCTCTACATCGTCGACCGTGGGGTCGACAACGACACCGACCCGAACGAGAACGACGGCAAGATGTACGAGGTGACGCTTGCGGATGGGAACCAAGCGCCCGCCGTCAACGCGGGGCCCGACCAGACGATCACGCTGCCGAGCTCGGCCAACCTGGACGGCACGGTCAACGACGAAGGCCTGCCCGACCCACCGGCGGCGGTGACGACCACCTGGAGCAAAGTCAGCGGGCCGGGCACGGTCAGCTTCGCCAATCCCAACGCCGTCGACACCACGGCCAGCTTCTCCACCCCGGGCACGTATGTGGTGCGGCTGACGGCGAGCGACAGCTTGCTCAGCTCCAGCGCCGACGCCACGGTCACCGTCTCGCCGCCGCCGAACCAGGCGCCGGTGGTGAGCGCGGGTCCCGATCGGGCGGTTACACTGCCGAATTCCGCCACCCTCGATGGGACCGTGAGCGACGACGGCCTGCCCGACCCGCCGGCGGCGGTGACGACCGCCTGGAGCAAGGTCAGCGGGCCCGGCACGGTCAGCTTCGCCAACCCCAACGCCGTCGACACCACGGCCAGCTTCTCCGCCGCCGGCGTGTACGCCCTGCGCCTTGGCGCGAACGACGGGGCCCTGAGCGCCAGCGACGTCGTCGTCGTCACCGTCGACGCCCCGGCCGGGACATTGTTCTTCAGCCTGGCATCGTACAAGGTGAGCGAAGCCGGCCCCTGGGCCACGATCATGGTGAGCCGCACGGGAGGCTCCGCGAGCGGCGTGAGCGTCGGCTACCAGACGAGCGACGGCTCGGCCCAAGCGGGATCGGACTATACAACCATGGCCGGCACGCTGAGCTTTGGGCCGAACGCGATGTCCGCGAGCTTCACGGTCCCGATCGCGAACGACGGCCTGATCGAGGGCGACGAGGCCGTCCTGCTCAGGCTCTTCTCTCCAGGCGGCGGCGCGGGGCTGGGCTTTCCGAACACGGCGGTGCTGACGATCGCGGACAACGACCTCGGAGGCGCGATCCTATTCAGCAGCGCGTCGTACAGCGTCAACGAGTCGCTCTCGTCCGCGACGATCACGGTGACGCGCACGGGAGGCACGGGCGGTCCCGTCACGGTGAGCTACCAGACGAGCGGCGGCACGGCCACCCCTGGCAGCGACTACACGACGGCGTCGGGCGTCCTGACGTTCGCAGCAGGCCAGGCCAGCCGGACGTTCACGCTGCCGATCACTCTCGACGGGGACGACGAGGACAACGAGACCGTGGGGATGCAGCTGAGTGCCCCGGGGGGCGGGGCGACATTGGGGTCGCGCTCGGCGGCGACGCTTACGATCGTGGACAACGACACCTCTGGCAGCGTGCAGTTCGGCCTGGCGGGGTACACGGTGGACGAAGCGGGGGGCTCGGCCACGATCACGGCCACGCGGAGCGGGGGAAGCGCGGGTCCGGTGACGGTGGACTACCTGACCGCGAACGGCTCGGCACAGGCAGGGTCGGACTACACGGCCGCGGCGGGAACGCTGACCTTCGGGCCCGGCGTCCTGAGCCAGAGCTTTGTAGTGCCGATCGCGAACGATGGCAGCGTCGAAGGTCCCGAGACCGTAGACCTGACACTCGCGAACCCGACCAACCGCCTCAAGCTGGGAGCCCGCAAGACCGCGGTGCTCACGATCACGGACGACGAGCCTGAAGTCACGCTGCACTTCAGCGCGCCCAGCTACTCGGTGACGGAAGGCAGCCTGGCGACAGTCACGGTCAAGCGCTCGGGCCCGACCGGAAGCGCGCTGACGGTCGACTACCAGACGAGCAACGGCAGCGCTCTCGCAGGCTCGGACTACACCGCAGCCGCCGGGACACTGAGCTTCGACGCGGGGATCTCCACGCTGACCTTCACGGTCACGACGACGGGCGACAGCGTCGACGAAAGCGACGAAGAGCTGAGCCTGGCGCTCGCCACTCCGACGGGCGGGGCCATGCTCGGGACGCAGGCGGTGGCGACGCTCAAGATCCTGGACAACGACTCTGCCGGAGCGCTGAAGTTCAGCGCCGCGACGTACAGTCGGTCGGAGGCGTTCTCGACGGCGACGATCACGGTGAGCCGGGCAGGCGGCCTGGCCTCCGGCGTCACGGTGAACTACGCGAGCCTGACCGAGGTGAGTGCCGGGAAGGCCGTCGCAGGAACCGACTACACGCCCGTCTCGGGGAATCTCAGCTTTGCGGCAGGCCAAACCAAGACGACGTTCACGGTGCCGATCCTGGCTGACGACATCGACGAGGACAACGAGAGCCTGGCGCTCGAGCTGACCAACCCTACGGGGGGCGCGACACTCGGCAGCCCAACGACGACGTCGCTCACGATCGTGGACAACGACACGGACGGGGTGTTCCAGTTCAGCCTGTCCGGGTACAGCGTCGCGGAGGGCGGGGGATCGGCCACGATCACGGTCACGCGCAGTGGAGGCAAGGCGGGGCCGCTGATTGTTCTGAACTACCAGACGAGCGATGGCACCGCGCAAGCAGGATCGGATTACATGGCGACGTCGGGGACCCTGAGCTTCGGGGCAGGGGTCGTGAGCCAGACCTTCCCGGTGGTGGTCGTCGACGACGGCACGGTCGAAGGATCCGAGACGGTCAACCTCGCCCTCAGCAACCCATCCGGCAAGGCACGACTAGGGGCGCGAAGTACGGCGGTGCTCGCGATCACGGACAACGAGCCGAGCCCAACGCTGCACTTCAGCGCGCCGAGCTTCTCGGTGGCCGAGGGCGCGCTGGGAGTCGTCACGGTGAAGCGCTCGGGCTCGACGTCGAGCGCAGTCAGCGTCCAGTACCAAACGTCGGACGGGTCGGCGACGAGCGCGGGCGGTGATTACACGGTGACGAGTGGCACATTGAGCTTCAAAGCCGGGGTCTCGACGCTGGCATTCAAGGTTCCCACGACGGGAGACAGTGTTGACGAGTCGAACGAGACGCTGAACCTAGCTCTCTCGAACCCGACGGGCGGCGCGTCGCTGGGCACGCAAGGGGCAGCGACCTTGACGATCGTGGACAACGACGCGGGCGGAGCGCTCAAGTTCGGGGCGGCGAGTTACAGCAAGACGGAGAGCGGGCCGACGGCGACGATCACGGTGACCCGAACCGGAGGTGTCGCGAGTGGCGTGACGGTGAGCTACGCCAGCGCAGACGGGACGGCGCAGGCGGGTTCGGACTACACGGCAGCGTCGGGTACGCTGGCGTTTGCGGCCGGCCAGAAGAACCGAACGTTCACGGTGACGCTCACCAACGACTCTTTGGACGAGGCAAACGAGACGCTGACACTCAACCTGAGCGCCCCTACCGCCGGCGCCACGCTGGACAGCCCGGCGTCAGCCACGCTGACGATTTTGGACAACGACGTGGCGGGGACGGTCTGGTTCAGCGGAAGTAGCTACAGCGTGGGCGAGAGCGGCGGAGTGGCGACGATCACACTGACGCGCAGCGGAGGTATGGCCGGCGGCGTGACCGTGAACTATGCGACCAGCAACGGGACAGCGACGGCGGGCTCGGACTACACGGCGGCCTCGGGCACGCTGACGTTTGGCGCGGGCGAGACGACGAAGACATTCACTGTCTCGATCACGCCGGACGCCTCGGCGGAAGCGAACGAGACGGTCGTGCTGACACTGGGCGCGCTCGGTGGCGGAGCGGCGCTGGGCTCGCCCAGCACCGCCACGCTCTACATCGTCGACGACGAATAGCGCGCGACTCCCGGCCCTCCCCGCCACGGGCACCGCACGCCAAGACGGAACGCCCGCCAGGCCTGCCTCGCCCTCCGGGATGAGGAACGCTCGCCCAGCGTGCTGGTGGAGATGCCGGACCAGACGGCTCAGTCCCTGCCACTGTCCTGGACGGACCGGGCGTCACCGGACCCCCACCGGGTGGCGATCAGCCCCGGGACGCGGCTGTCCGGCCTTGCGCTATCGCGCGGGATGCTGAAGCTGAACGTGTGCTCATCACCCGCCATGCTGCTCACAACCATCCGTCCCCTTTGGTTAAGCTCCAGGAACCATCCACGGGGAAGCGACTCGCAGTGCCAGACCAGGATGTGGAAGTCTTCCTTACGCTCGCCGTCCACAGCCCACCCCACTCCAACTGTTCCCAGCGAACACGCCAACCAACAGGCAGGCGATTGGTCGGGCTCCTTCTTGAACCATCGTTCGCAGACTTATCCTCAACTGTTGACTCAATGTCAGTAATGACTACCGCTCGGGTTCGGAACGGTTGTGGACGAACTGCCAGCCGAAGCGGCCTTTGATGCAGAGGTGGCCGCGGGTCACGTCGTGATCGAGGGGCGAGGTCACCTTGACGATGGCGTTGTCCTGGACGTGGAGCGTGAGGTTGCAGCCGACGCCGCAGTAGGCGCAGATGGTGTCGGTCTGCTTCTGGCGGCTCTCGTCCCAGGTGCCCGCGTTCCTCATGTCGTGCTCGCTCTTGAACATCAGAGCGCCCGTGGGACACACGCCGATGCAGTTGCCGCAGTAGACGCAGGCGGAGTCGGGGAGCGGAGACGCGAACTCGGTGGAGATGCGGGCGTCGAAGCCGCGGCCCGCCACGGCGATGGCGAAGGTGTTCTGGGCGTCGACGCCGCACGCTTCCACGCACTTGTAGCAGAGGATGCACTTCGCGTAGTCGCGCACGTAGAGCTCGTTGTCGATCTTCACGGGCTGGCGCAGCGTGGCCGCGCCGGGGCCCGGCTCGTGGTGATGGCCCGCGCGGGCCCGGTCGCGCTCTGCCACGGTCGCGGGCGGCGCCGGCGGGCCATAGCGCTCGGGCCGCGCGCCGTAGCGCCGCATGTACGCCTCCGCGTCGGGCGCCGTGCTGAGGTCCGCGGACGAGGCCAGGAACTCCAGCACCATGCGCCGGCTCAGCCGGACCCTCTCGGAGTCGGTCTTCACCTTCATGCCCGGCTCGGCCACGCGTGAGCAAGCCGGCACCAGCGTGCGCGCGCCTTCGACCTCGACCACGCAGACCCGGCACACGTTCACCGGGGTCAAGGTCTCGAGGAAGCACAGCGTGGGCGTGTCGATCCCCTGCTGCCGGCAGGCCTGGAGCAGGGTCGTGCCTTCGGGGACGCTTACCGGGCGGCCGTCGAGCGTGATCTCGACCTGCCGCGGAGGCGGGGGCGCGGGGGCTCTCATGCGCGGCCGCCGTTCAGCAGCCCGAGCTTGGCGACCGCCGAGGCCACGGCGCTGGCCGCGGTCTGGCCGAGGCCGCAGATCGACGCGTCCCGCATGGCCTGGCCGATCTCGTCGAGCAGCTGCTTTTCGCTCTCGAGCGAACGCAGCGCACGCTTGCGCGCCAGGCGGTGGAGCAGCTCTTCCTGGCGCACCGTGCCGACGCGGCAGGGGACGCATTGGCCGCACGACTCGTCCCGGAAAAAGGCCGCGATCCGCAGCACGAGGTCCCACAGGTCGACGGAGTCGTCGAGCGCCACCACCACGCCGGAACCGAGGCTGGCGCCGATGGCGCGGGTGCCCTCGAACGTCAGCGGCACGTGGGTCTCGTCGGGCGTCACGAAGCTGCCGGCCGCGCCGCCGAGCAGCACGGCCTTCAGGCGCCGGCCGCCCGGCACGCCGCCCGCGCGCTCGAGCAGCGCCGCGAGCGTCGTCCCGAAGGGAAGCTCGTAGAGGCCAGGCCGGGCCACATGGCCGGACACGCAATAGAGCTTGGTGCCGGTCGATCCGGGGGTGCCGATAGCCGCGTAGGCGTGGCCCGCATCCAGGACGATGTCCGGCACGTTGACCAGCGTCTCGACGTTGTTCACGACGGTCGGCTTCCCGAACAGGCCCGCCACCGTGGGAAACGGCGGCTTGTTGCGCGGCTCGCCCCGGTAGCCTTCGATGGAGTTGAAGAGCGCCGTCTCCTCGCCGCAGATGTAGGCGCCGGCGCCGCGGCGCAGCTCGATGTCGAAACGGAAGCCGCGCCCCATCACGTCGTCGCCGAGGAAGCCGCGCGTGCGCGCCGCGGCGATCGCGCCGCTCAGGCGCTCGGCGGCCAGGGGGTACTCGCCGCGCACGTAGAGGTATCCGCGCTCCGCGGCCGTCACGTATCCTGCGATGGTCATCACCTCGATCAGCGCGAAGGGATCCTGCTCCATGATCACCCGGTCCTTGAAGGTGCCGGGCTCCGACTCGTCGGCGTTGCAGACCACGTAGTGGGGACGAACCGCGGCCTTCGCCACGGCCTCCCACTTGAGGCCGGTGGGGAACGCGGCGCCGCCGCGTCCCAGGAGCTTCGAGTCGATCATTTCGCGGATCACGTCCGGGCCGACCTCGATCGTCTTGCGCAGCGCCCGGTAGCCGCCGTGCCCCCGATAGTCGTCGAGGCTCGCCGGGTCGACGTGGCCTATGCGGCGCAACAACCGCAGGCCCGGCTCGCCGAACTGCGGCAGGCGCGGCGCAGGCGCCGCAACGGGCGCCCCGGCTTGCTGCAGGCCGCCGAGCACGCGATCGGCCGTGACGGAGCCGAGGCTCCTCTCGATCGGCCGATCGCCCGCCCGCGTGATGAAGGTCGCGGGCGCCTGCTCGCACAGGCCGAGACAAGGGCTGCGCAGCCACGTGGCTCCGGTCTTTCGGCTGCCCTCGGGGCCCAACGCGCGCCGCAGCGTGTCGCACAGGGCCTCGGCGCCCTTGAGGCGGCACACCACGTCGTCGCAGACGTGCGCCACGTTCGGCGCGCGGCGCGCGAGCGAGACCATGCCGTAGAAGGAAGCGACGCCGTAGGCTTCGGCCGGCGGGATCGTCAGGCGCTGGCAGATGTAGTTGAGGGCGCCTTCGCTGATCCAGCCGACGCGCGCCTGGGCCGCGTGCAGAGCCGGCAGCAGCAGGTGACGGCGCTCCCGCGCGGCGTGGCCGCCCCGCGCCGCGTGAGCCTCGACGCCCGAGCGGCGCTTGCCGCCTTCCCACCTGCTGGCGGCCGGCCCCAGGACCGCGTCGATCGCGCGGCGTTCGGCCACCGAGGGACGCGCCTTGCGCAGGTAGAGGTCCATCAGGCCTCGTGTCCGGCGGCGACGGCCTGGGCCGGCGCCTTCAGCTTGTCGATGCGGATCGCGGTCGCCTTGAACTCCGCGGTGCCCGACTTCGGATCCGTGGCGTCGATCGTCAGCAAGTTCGTGGCGACGTCGTCCGGGAAGTGCAGCGTCATGAAGGCGAGCCCCGGCCGCAGCGTCGTGTCGAGGCGCACGGGCGTCTCGAGCGATCCGCGGCGCGAGCTCACGCGCACCGTCTCCCCCTCGGCCAGACCGTAATCCCTCGCGTCTTCGGGCGACAGGTCCAGCGTCTCGCCACGGCGCAGCGGCGAGGTGTAGCCGGACGTCTGGACGCCGGTATTGAAGGAGTCGAGGCGGCGCCCGGTCGTGAGCCGGATCGGGTACTGCTCGTCCAGCGCATCCACGGGTGGCTCGAACTCCACGGCGATCAGGGGAGCTTTCGCGCCGCGCACGGG
>Ga0214473_10011078_pt1 | contig 10593 bp, 9 predicted proteins | sample RVTome_7_FD_203509 | JGI IMG/M metagenome (GOLD analysis project Ga0214473, IMG submission 203509) | Soil microbial communities from uranium-contaminated site in the Upper Colorado River Basin, Wyoming, United States - RVT98D197 | ecosystem: Environmental > Terrestrial > Soil > Contaminated >... | reverse complement strand
CCCAGGCAATGAAGGGCGTGGAACCGGTATCGCTGATGATGATCGGTTTCTGGTAGCCGCGCTGGCCCGTTTCAAAATTCAGCCAGGCGACGATGGCCTCTATCTCATAGGGATGGCCCAGCGAATGGATATTAAGCACATCGAAGATGTCGGGCCGGTCCAAAATGGCGCGCATGTCCGCCAAGGGATGGGTCTTGTCAACCAGTTGAGTAAAAGCAAAATCGTAATCTGGGGCAGCCATAACGTTGAACAGTGCCGGCGTGGCAAGAAAGGCCACATGCGCAATGAGCACGTCCGCGTATGCCGCATGCGCGGCGCGGTAAGCTCTTTCGAGGATGGCTAAATATTCCCCAACCGGCTCTGGCTCATAACTGGAAAACTCGACTCCGATCTCGTAATAATGGACCGGGGCGCGCAGCCCTGGCATGTCTACATTGCCATCGCCGTCATAACGTTCCACCACCGCCCCCACCCAGTTTTCATAGTCATCCAGATATTCGGCTTTGATGCCGCCCTTCAGCGGAAAGAAGAAACCCTCCACACGCACGTCGTTGGTGGCCCAATCACTTAACGATCTGAGCGCAAGCACCAGTTCGTTAACGCCAATGCGTTGGAATTCGCTTACAAATTTATCCAGGCGGGTAAAATCGATTTCAGCCTCCGGCGAGGATTGCATCTTCCCCCAGGCAAAATTCTCCGGCAGCGGCTTGGCGGCCGTCAGCCCGATGGGTGCCAGCATCTCCGCCAGGGCTGGCACTCTCCTAGGAATTTCGATTACGACGTATTCGCTGCCGATCAGTATAGGCGCGCCCGTTTGCCCATTGGCTTGCGCTGTGGGCAAAGGCGCCTCGCTGTTCGGCTGGGCCGTGTGGTCGGCGATCGCCGTTCCCTGGTTGGTCGCTACCAGAGCCTCGCCGCTGGGCTGCGCCAGCGTGGTAGGCGTCGGCGGGCCAGCAGGAGTGGCTTGCCCGCAGGCCAGGGCGACAGCAAACAAGACGAATAGGTAAATTCTGAGCCTATCGGATCTAGTGAAAAAGAATGCTTGTCGCATTCGCTTAGCTAAAGAACTAGATTACATCAAATCCTTCAATTATCCGCATATCAGCTAACCTACATTTTAGTATATGTGCCTAAAGGTGAAGGTATATTGGCTTTGATAATCGTTGGCATATAATCCGCCCATGCCCCATCCACTCTCTGGCGTCTACGCCGCGGCAGTAACTCCGCTGCGACCCAGCGGCGCGCCCGACTTCCGCGGCTTATTTGACCTGCTGGCATTTTTAGCCCAGCGCGGCTGCCATGGCGCGCTGTTGCTTGGCACAACCGGCGAAGGCCCCAGCTTTTCCTCCGATGAACGCATTGCCATCTGCAGCGCGGCCGCCGAGTGGCGCAACCAATTTCCAGAATTCCGCTTGATGGCCGGCACCGGAACGCCCAGCCTCAATGACAGCGTCGACCTCACCCAGGTGGCTTTCAATCTTGGTTTTGAGGCAGTGGTTGTGCTGCCTCCCTACTTTTACCGCGACGCCGGTGAGGATGGCCTCTTCGCCTGGTATGCCCAACTGATCGAGCGCGCCGTTCCAGAAAGCCGCCATTTATTGGGATACCACATCCCCGCGGTAAGCGGCGTAGGGCTGTCGCTAAGTTTATTGCAGCGCCTCAGCGCGGCCTACCCCACCCGCTTGGCCGGCCTCAAAGATTCCAGCGGGAATCTCGAATCGACCAAGGCCTACGCCGCCGGCTTGCCTGGCAAAGCGGTTCTGGTAGGCAACGACAAACTCCTTGGCTTCGGGCTGAATGTGGGCGCCTCAGGCGCCATCACCGCCCTGGCCAACCTACGCTCGCCCGAGTTGCGCGCCATCTACGATGCGCACATACGCGGGGAAGAAACAGCAAACTTACAAAACACACTAAATCCTCTGCGCGTCGCCATGGACGCGCAATCTCCCGCCCCCGCTTATGTCAAAGCCCTGCTTCACGCCCAGCATAGTTTTCCCCTTTGGCCGGTTCGCCCTCCCCTGCAAAATTTCACTCCCGAGGAAACTCAGGCCGCCCTCGCCGCGCTGGACGCTTTGCAGGTCGTGACAAAATAAATTCCAATCTCTCTGTCATTCTGAGCGCAGCGAAGAAACCCCCCGAATGACTGTCAGGCCAACGCGCTGGGATTGCAATAGTGTTCCGGGTAATCTGCTCCGCATTCGCTACGCAAGATATTTTGCTAGCCGTAACAAAATAAGTTCCTACCCATCTGTCATTCTGAGCGTAGCAGCCCGTCCCGAGCGCAGCCGAGGGAAAGAATCTCCCGAATACCTGATAGGCCAACGCGCTGGGATTGCAAAGACTTGCTTCGCTCAGTGACAAATTAGCTTAGACTTAGCTCCATGTACCAACGTTCCGCCGATATCCTCATCTGCGGCGCAGGCATCATGGGCATCAGTGCCGCTTATCAACTGGCCCTCAAGTGCGGCCTCAAAAATATCTTGCTGATAGACGAGCGGCCGCCTCTCACCCTTACCTCTGACAAATCCACCGAGGCCTACCGCAACTGGTGGCCGGGTCCCGGCGACGCCATGGTGCGCTTGATGAACCGCAGCATTGACTTAATGGAAGACATGGCACGCGCCTGCAACAATGTCTTCAAACTCAATCGCCGCGGGTACCTGTACGTCACCATCGACCAGGCGCGCGTTGCCGCGCTTCGTTCCTCCGCCGAGGAAGCTTCTTCTCTGGGCGCGGGCGAATTACGCGAGCACGGCAAAGGGGACAAGACTTATCAGCGCCATCACGCCGAGGGCTTTGAAGGCCTCGATGGCGCCGATTTGCTCACCGACCCGGCGCTCATCCAGCATTACTTTCCCTATTTAGCCAAAGAGGCTGTCGCCGCGCTGCACGCGCGCCGCGCCGGCTGGCTAAGCGCCCAAACATACGGCATGTGGATGCTCGAACAGGCCCGCGCCGCCGGTGTGGAATTGCTGAACGGCCGCATCAATTCTGTCGAGATGACCTCGGGCAAGGTATCTGGCGCAACGTTTGCCAGCGGCGAGCAAATCAAGACCCCCGTTTTCATCAACGCCGCTGGCCCGCACTTAGCGGATGTGGGGCGAATGCTCGGCGTCGAGATTCCTGTCACCAACGAGTTGCACCTTAAATCCTCGTTCAATGACCATCTGGGAGTAGTGGGCCGCGACGCGCCGCTCATCATCTGCGCCGATGAGCAGCGTCTCGATTGGGACACTGACGAGTGCGCCGTGCTCGCTGATGACCCGGCCACCGCTTGGCTTTTGGAGGCGCTGCCATCCGGCGCGCACACCCGCCCTGAAGGAGCTGCCGCCGCCCAAAGCATTCTCGTACTATGGGATCTTCACAACAAGCCTGTCCAAGCAATTTTCCCTATCCCCGAAGACCCGCTCAACACCGAAGTAGCCCTGCGCGGCCTGGTGCGCATCTTGCCCGGCCTGCGCGCCTACCTGGACCATATGCCGCGCCCCACCGTGGACGGCGGCTACTACACCAAAACCCGCGAGAACCGCCCATTGGCCGGGTCACTGCCCGTGGAGGGCGCTTACGTCATCGGCGCCGCCTCAGGCTACGGCATCATGGCCGCCGTGGCGCTCGCCGAGCTGCTGGCCGCCCACATTACCGGAGCGAATTTGCCCGATTACGCTCCCGCCTTCGAGCTGGCGCGCTACGCGAATATGGAATATCAGAAATTATTGGTTAATTGGGGTGATAGCTGGCAGTTGTAGAACTTAGACCAAAGCCTGCTTATTCAACAAACTCGAAACTCTGCGCACTGGCATCATAATCAGGCAACCGGGCTTCAAGCTGGTCTTCGCTGGTGATGAAAAAAATCAACCATATTTCCGCGCCTCTTTTGACCAGGTAAAAAACTGACGCCGGATTTGCAATGGTGTCCTCAACGTCTGGCAATCCAAACGCGATAAAACGATGCGCTTCATAATCCTGAATTGTGAATGGAACACTTTCCTGGATGTCCATCCCCGACAATTCAAACTGGCTCACAAACAGCTCGGCGATTGCAGGCAGAGTAAACAACGTGAGCGCCTGTTCTTCCACACTCAGGATCATGACCAAACTTGTAATCGAATCCGATGATATACGACCGCCGGTAGTATCAATCGCTATAAGGGGAATATCCTGCCCAGCCGTCAGTTCAACACCCAATGCCTCAGCGATCTCCGCCCCGCCTGCCCCCTCGCCCGCACGAATATAAGAGCCCGGCAGATAGATTTGAAATCCTGGTCCCTCAAATTTTTCAATCGGTGATGGTGTCGCAGTTGGTGTAACCGAAGGGGTCGGCGTTTCAGTCGGCGTATGAGTAGCTGTTGGAGTTGGCGAAGCCAAGAAACTGAGCGCGCCGACAAACGAACAGTTGACCAGTGTTAAGCTCAACACTAATCCCAACATAACACGGACGAACTTAACACCAATTTCACTAGACATCTTTCCTCCTGGGGATGACCTTATAAATAATTATCGATGATTTAGATTATCGAGTCAAGACCGGCATCCAACAACTTTGAAATGAAATCGTGCAGTCGAGGTTCTCCTGCCCTTAGTTATCTTCCCTCCCCCCCAACACCACCTTCCCCCCCATCCACCTTCCGCTCCTCAGCGAATGCGCCCGCCGGCGCTGCAATCTTCAAGTGTTGAAGCGGGCTTTCTCTGCGCATATTGTAAGAAAGCCCGCTCATTTTTTGCGGGCTTTCTTAGGGGATTCTTTTTGTTTGGAGGATTTGAATCAAAATTTCTTTGGGGAAAACCTTAACTACTTGGCACAGTTGAGTTAGTGACCATTTTTGAAAAAGGCAAACGTGGATTAACCAGGACGCGATAGATAGTAAGGAAAAGCAGGCTGCCGCCGGCATACCAATACATGATCGTCGCCCAGAACGTACCCGAATCGCTGCCGCTCCCGACGCCATGCACTAGAGCCAGCATGAAAGCCAAAAAGCTGGTGAAGTGGATCAACCGCCAGTTGCGTGTTCCGATCTGAGCGCGCACATAAAAGCTAAAGGCCACCAAAGCCCACAGGTAAATACCGATCTGCCCTAGCCCAACCCACAAGGGATTGAAGTTGACGCTTGCGAATGGGATCAGGAGTTGGGGCAAGGTGTAATTGATATAGCCATCACCGAGCAAGATCAACCCATGGAAAAGAGCAAACGCGAGGCCCAACAAGCTGGTGTATTGGTGTAAGTCAAAAGCCACCGGTCCTCCCGGCCAAAGTCGGGCTAGCCGATTGCTGATGGTCAATCCCAAGGCCATAGAGAACCACAACAGGCCAAAGGACACGAAAGCGCTGCCACGCGAAAGATACCAGTAGGCCTTGGGCGCCTGCCCGAGGAGCGAACTTGTCAGTCCCGGCAACCAGGCGGGCAACAACACGGTCGCCATGAGGGCGCCCATGGCCACAGATAACAACAATAAAAACAAGGATTGTAAGGTCATTACGGGCGTGGCCGATTCCACATCGATCAACGCCGCTTTTTCAGGTTCCATTTTTTATTCCTTTAGATATTTTTCGATGCCTTGACTAAACAAAACTTCGCCGTTTTCCAAAACCGCTAGCCCGGCAATCTCAGAGTTTTGATCCAACCACTGAAATCCTTCGCGGCTGCCCAGGATGAACACCATTTTGGCGGCCATCTCGGCTTGCATCGCCGTCTGGGCAATTACGGTGGCGCTAAGCAGGTCGGTGGCCGCCGGCAAGTTCGTACGCGGGTCAATGATGTGATGTTGCCAGCGACCGTTTTGCATCCATCTGCGATAGTCTCTGCCTGAGGTAGCTACAGCACCCTGGTCGAGATAAAGCATTTCGATCAAGTGATCTTCGCCCTCGGGATCGATGACCCCAATGGTCCAAGTTTCTCCATTTTGCCTGGGCGAACTGATGGAAATATCCCCGCCGGCATTCACCAAAACAGGTCCAGCGTCTTGCAAACGACGCATGGCTTGGTGTGCGGCCCAACCTTTGGCCACGCCTCCAAAATCCAACTGCATCCCGGGGGGCAGCCATACACTTCGACTTTCCACATTAAGTTGAATGGCCCCCATATCCGTGACTGCAGGCGCTTCCAAAGCAATGCGCTCTGTCTGCATCGAAGAATCCATTTGGTTGAAACTGCGGGTGTAACCCGCAGTTTCCAACGCGGGCAGTATGGCCGAGGTGATCAGTCCCTGGCTGTGCTCGGCGGCTTGCAGGGACGCCTGCAACACATCCCACAGCGTCTGGCTAACGGGTCGCCATTCCCCTGGGTTCGCATTGAGGCGCACAAGCTCGCTGTCAAAGCGAAAACGGCTGAGTGATTGCTCCCAATCTTCAAACCACCCGGGCACCTGTTCAAGGCGCTTCATCGCCCAATCCGCCTCACTATCCAGGGCAACCATCATTTGGCAGCCCATGGCACGAAACTCAAGCTTTTGCATCAGCGTGACGAACTGGTGACCGTGATCGGCGCAACCCGCGTATTGCTTCCACCCAGCGCAAACCTGGGTGCTGAGTTGTTCGGTCTGCTTGGCCCCGGTGCACCCACGGAACGCAAAGGTTGTGAACCCACAGCTCCTGAAGTGAAATTGAAGGGTTGCAGCGTAGCCATGGGCGGCAAACCCAGCAGTTGGGCGCTGAGCTGGCCTTCGCTTTGTCCCGTCTGGGTTACTGCAGCCAGAGCTCGGTCGCGGTTAGCAAAATACGACCAAAACGCGAGAGTGGTTACCAAGGAGACAGTACTAATAAGGAGTTTGACCTCTGGCACACCGAATCGCCGTCGTGGCGAAACATTAGTGTTCATCTTGAACTCCTTATATTAGTGGCCAAGGGAACCTTAATCATTATCCTCATGCTCGCCTTCCCCACCGGTCGAGGCCAACTGGACTAGCGCGATTTGACCATATTGATCCACAAAGACTACATCGCCATTAACAAATGTCACTTGGTAATCCGTTTGAGTTCCGAAGACCACCAATTCCACCCGATACACATCACTGCGTCCCATGTAATTGGCGGCAATCATCCCAGCTTGCTCAGGCCCGATCACGCTAGGCGCCACATTGTTTGTACCGTTGTAGATAACTTTGCTTGTAGCAGCATCAACGTAGATGTTGCCCAGATCAAAAGGCACCTCGTAGGCCACTGTGCCTTCGAAATCTACCAACTCGGGGTCGCCCGTCCGTGCAGCTCCGTTCAAGGCCGCGGCTTCGGCAATCTGCGCCGCGGACGCCGCAGAAACTTGTTGAGTGCTAGTAACGCCGGTCCCCGCGCTGCTTAGTGCGGCTTGGGCTGCGGCAAGTTGCTGGTTAGCCTGTTGGATCATTTGCACGTAGGCTGCCTCACGTTCAGCGATTGCCTGTTGCTGTTCCGGGCTGATAACCGCCGAGCTGGTTGCCGCATTGTTTCCCTCCGCACTGGCCGGGGAGATCATCGTCTTAATGACACTGGACGCCGTAAAAAGAATGAATACGCTCAGTGCCATGGAAAGCCATAAAGCAGGATTCTGTTTCATTTTTACTCCTTAGTTATTTCAAGTTTTCCACACTCTAACTGTCCAAGATGAGAATTGATTTGAAAAGAACCCCCAGTTTTCCAATCATTTTCCAATCATTATCCAATACACTATAGGTCCAGAGGATAGTGCACAGCTTACGGAGAAAAGATGCGTGTGCTTTTGATAGAAGATGACAAACGCCTGACCCGCTTGATTAAACAAGTGCTGGAGGAAGAGGAATTCGGGGTGGATATTGCCCACGAAGGGGATACAGGTCTCGAATTGGCGCTGCGCGGGGTCCACGATGTGGCCATCATTGATTGGATGTTGCCGGGCAGAGACGGACCCTCCATTTGCCAGGCCATTCGAGCCGCCCGCTTGAAGATGGGTATCCTCATGCTGACAGCCCGCAGCCAAGTGGAAGATAGAGTAGCGGGGTTGGAAACAGGGGCCGATGACTATTTGGTGAAACCTTTTTCCTTCGATGAACTTCTGGCCCGCGTGCGCGCTTTAGCCCGGCGGGTAAACGACATCGCTGGCGACATCAAAGAACTGCGCGTGGGCAACCTCGTGCTGGACATGCATACTCACCGCGGCCGCCGCGGCCAGCAAGCGCTCGACCTCACCAGGAAGGAGTGGGCGCTGCTTGAATATCTAATGCGCCATCCTAACCAGGTACTCACGCGAAGTAACATCATGGATTACGTCTGGTCCTACGAGCGAGGCATTCAGGCAACCATGGTCGATGTATATATTTCCTATTTACGCAACAAACTCAACCAGCCTGGGCTCAAGGACCCCATCGAGACCGTGCGCGGCGTAGGTTATCGGTTAGAGGCGGATCATGCTTAGGTCATTGCGGCTTAAACTCACCTTAGCCTTCCTGGCCGCAACCTTGGCTTTGATCCTGTTGCTTGGCGGGGGAGCATATATTGGCCTAAGGCGCTACTTTCAATCCACCATCGATCTGAGCCTGCAACACCGCACGGTTGGGCAGTTCCAACTTTTTGGCCTGCCCGTGCCGCCTGAATTGGTTGCAGCAGAACGGATCTGGTTGGAGAACCAGACCGGCCTGGCAGCAGCCAACGCGACTTCCGTTGTCTCCAGCTCATCTACCTCAGGGGAACATGATGGAGGGGAAATCGAGTTGGAGCAGGACGAATTGCTTGAAGGCGCCTACACTTCTGAGTTAGCCGCCATTTTTGTTCTGCCGCTCAACGAATATGGCCAGTTACTCTTTGACCCCAATCCTTACAAAGCGCCTATTAACCCGGACGTAGAGGCTAGTCAGGCCGCATTACTCAACGGCAGCGATTGGCGCTACGCGCAGTTAAGTAGTGGGCAGCGCCTCCGCTTGCTTAGCTATCGCACTGCTGCGGGGGCAGAGCCAGCTGTGTTCCAAGTGGGGCGCCTGTTGGTGGATCAGGATCGCATCTTGGGCCAACTGGTATTGGGTATTTCCACAATCGGCGCGCTGATCGTTGCAATAGTGGGTTCCGTGAGCTGGTGGCTGGCAGGCCGAACTCTGCTGCCTGCACAACGCGCCTGGGATCAACAACAGGATTTTGTGGCCAATGCCAGTCATGAACTGCGCACTCCTTTGACTCTAATACGAGCCAGCACCGAAGTCGCCATGCGCAGCAAGATTGGCAAAAAGGAGGCTGGGCTGCTGCGAGATGTATTGCAGGAAAGCGACTACATGAGCCGGCTGGTTGACGATCTGCTGCTCCTCTCCCGATTGGATGCAGGGCAATTGAAGCTGGAGCTGGAAAAGGTATCCCTCCGCAAACTCTTCACTGAAGTGCAGCACCAATTGGAAAAGCTGCCGCAAAAAACCCGCGCCAGTTTTAATTTGGCGGACTCGAAGGGTCAAGTCCTGGCGGACTTTACGCGCTTGCGGCAGGTCCTGCTTATCTTGCTGGACAATGCCATCAAGCACACGCCCGAAGGCACGCCGGTTCGCGTATCGGCGGATCATGACGACAAGCAAGTGCGCATCACAGTCGAAGATCAGGGCCCGGGTATCGCCGCAGAACACCTGGCGCATATTTTTGAGCGCTTTTACCAGGTCAGCCGCGGTTTTAGCGAAGAGTCGCGAAGCAATGGGCTGGGGCTCTCCATCGCCAAGAGCTTGGTTGAGCTGCACGGAGGCACAATAGAAGTAGAAAGCGAATTGGGCAAAGGGACCCGTTTCATCGTTTCACTGCCAACATAACCCGCTCTCCATCAACTTTCTGTTCTTCCGCGAACGCGCCGGTGGGCGCCGCGCCCGCTGTCAGCGTCTCGCTCAGCGTCTCAGATTTAATGTAATCCCCCCATTGGGCAAACACCGCCGCTAGCTCGCCTTCCGCCTGGTAATAGGTGACGATGCGGTCTTCGATGTTGAAGCCGGCCTTCTTGCGCAGGTCCTGGATGCGCCGCACGATTTCGCGCGCCAGGCCCTCGGCGCGCAGCACGGGCGTGATGCCGGTATCCAGCCCCACAGTCACGCCTTTCTCGGCCGCCACCGCCAGCCCCGGGGCGGGTTCGCTGAGCACTAGGATCTCGTCGGGAGCTAGCTCGATCTCTTGCTCGCCCAACTTCACGCTTACCGTTTCCCCCGCGTCCACTTTTGCTTTCACTTCCGCAGCGTCGAGCCTGTTGAGCACATTGCGCAGCGCGGGGAAGTCCCCGCCCAACTTCGGGCCCAGCTTGGCGTTATCCGGCAGCAGCTTGTAATTCACCAACTCCCCCGGCTTCTGCACGAAAGATAGCTCTTTTACATTTATCTCGTCTTTGACGATTTCTTCCAAATCCCGCGAGAGTTCGCTGACGCCACTGCTGGTATGCACCAGCGCTTTAGCTAACGGCTGCCGCACTTTCAGGTTGGCGTTGCCGCGTGCACTCAAGCCCAAACTGGCGATCTGCCGCGCCAGCCCCATCTCGCCGATCAACGCCTCGTCCACCGCCTTGGCATCGGCTTGCGGCCACAACGTATGGTGCACGCTGCCGTAGGCTTCCTTATATTGGCTGGTCACCAAGTTCTGATACATCTCTTCGGCCACGAAGGGTGTGAACGGCGCCAGCAGGCGCGCCAGTTTTACCAGTA
>Ga0214473_10011077_pt1 | contig 10594 bp, 9 predicted proteins | sample RVTome_7_FD_203509 | JGI IMG/M metagenome (GOLD analysis project Ga0214473, IMG submission 203509) | Soil microbial communities from uranium-contaminated site in the Upper Colorado River Basin, Wyoming, United States - RVT98D197 | ecosystem: Environmental > Terrestrial > Soil > Contaminated >... | reverse complement strand
TTTCGGGCTCGAATGAGCGCGATTTTTATTTCGATTGGATCGGCTAATGTGTTCACGTGTAACATGAAACGGAATATACCGAATACCACTAAGTTTGTCAAGTGGCAAATGCACTTTTACCGCTAAAAAAATGACGCTAATCCCAAGGTATGCGACAATAGGCTTAAGAATTAGGCAGATACGAGACAAATACAAACTCTCTCAAACGAAATTTGCAGAGAGAATTGGTATCTCCCAGAGGTTCTTATCAGATTTAGAAAGAGGCAAAATTAAACCTCCTATGCCTCTGTTACTTGCAATTGAATACGTTTATAGATTTAAAGGAGAATGGGTGCTCACTGGTGATGACCCAATTTATGTCGGCGACATGGCTCCTGTCGTAATACCATTCGCGGGAATTGCGACGTCAGAAAGACAATTGAAATATTGGACGTTTAAACTTATAAGGATTTTTGAAAGTGGAGAGAAAAGAAAGATAGAAGCCTTGAAGGCGCAACTTCGCGGTTTGGCTCCCGGAGAAAAAAAAGAGGGGCTGGGTGGCACAGAGGGCGCCGTCAAGGCAATTAAGGAGAAAAGGAGATATTACCGATTTTCGATCAGCATCCCTGTTGACGTGCGGATATTGGACGAGCCAGGATCTCCCGTAGGGGTAATCATCGATGCCAGCCAGATGGGGCTTTGTGTCCAAAGCTCTCACAAAATGGAGATTGGGGAAAAAATTGATCTTGAAATCGCATCATCCAAAAGTAATGATGGGACGCCTTGCAGAACAAAGGCTCAAATTATGTGGCGGGAGGGAAAACGGCTTGACGATTCTGAAGCCTACCAGTACGGCGTAAAACTGGTTGGACTATCAGATGAGGACCATGCTAAATTGGAATCGCTCCTTGGAGGAGGTGAACGATAGTTCTCCGGGATCTCCTTTTTATTGATGGGACTGGGGTTTGGCAAGGAAATTGCTTATAAAATCTCTAAAAGGTTAAGCCCGGGCCGATCAGACCAGAATTAATGGCAAGATTACCTGGTTCGCCCGAGAACTGGCGCGATGAAAGGAGAATATCATGTTTATTGTTGGTTGGATCGGTTTCTCGATCTTGGTCGCATGGTACGCGTCTACAAAAAAGAGAAGCGGCATCGGTTGGTTTTTCCTATCATTAATAGTAAGCCCTCTCATCTCATTTATTATAGTGGCGGTCCTCGGCGAGCCCAGGGGCGAATTGAAAAAATGCCCTAAGTGCGCCGAAGAGGTCAAGGCTGAAGCTCTGATCTGCCGATTTTGTAATTTCCAATTTCCAAAAGAAGAGACACCCGCAGACAAGGATGCATGGAAGAACTTTGAAGAAAAATACATCAAATCGTGAAAATTTCACAAAGCGGCCGCTGCCCGAAATTTTCACGAAATCAAACCATCTTTGAAAACCAGAACTGTTTCGATCCCAATGCCTCATTGGTTCTGCAAATCCCTCTTTTTTCTTGTTCTTTAAATGATGAGTTATCCACATTTTTTTGACAATTCAAATTTCCCTACAGATTTACCCTGTTTTCCTCATATAAGGCAACCGTAAACTTTTTCCGGAAGTGAGTTATCACATTTCAAGCCCTTACATTATCTCACCCCCTTACAGGATGATGTTCGGGCGGAGAGGTTTACAAGGTGGGGCTACATTGCCTTATACGTGGACAGTTTCGGACTGCGCGGCATCGCCCATCATATTAAAAACGAAAAGATGACGCAAGTGAATAACTCAAAGCTATTGAAAGTTAAAGGATTAACCAAAAAGAGAAGATGGAAATGTCGCCTTTTTACGCAGAAGGCGATAGGAAATTGATCAAAAGAATCTTTAGAAAATCAACAGTTCGCTTGGTTCAATTCCAAAGAGTTCTTAGGGATATCAGTAATGGCAGATCTAAAAAAAGTTGCATTGATCCTGGAGTACTTCACATAATCCTTAGCTTGAAATAAATGAAGAGATGGTCTAAATTTTAAGAAACAGAGGGATCTTGATGAAGGTTTTTAGTCTTCGGGCAAAATTTATGCTTCTGTTTTTTATCTTCTTCTTCGTCCCCTACGGTTTGTTGTCCCTATTTTCCGTCTATATGGGCAAGGGGATGATGAAAGAGAGCACGATGGATCACTTGCAAAACCTCGTTGAAGTTAAAGAGACAGCGATTGAACAATGGCTTGAGGAGAGGATTAGGGACGGAAAGACAATCGCGGAAAGCCAGGAGATTAAATCGCTTGACCCAAAACGGATTGAACCATTCTTATCTCTTGTAAAACACTTTGAACGGGCCTATCTAGAGATATGGGTCTTGAATTTAAAGGGACAAATCGTGTCAGGGAATCTTTCCAAAACATCTTTTGGAAAAGAGGAATGGTTCCAAAGAGCTATTGAAGAGGGAACCTTAATCTTAAGGCCTACACTTCAGCCAAAGTCCCTAAAACCGGCCATCACCATTTCTTTCTGTATTAAGGATGCGAAGGGCCGTCCTATTGGGGTTCTCAAAGAGTTAGTAGATCTATCTTATATTTCCGAGTTGATATCCGAGTCGAAGTTGGGGGAGACAGGGGAACTTTTTATCGTGAATCCTCAAGGGGAATTTGTTCTCCATAATAGATTAATAGAACTTCTGAAAAAAGGGACGTCGAGGGTTCCTTACTTTGAAAAGATCCAGCTCCAGCTAGGCTACACCGGGGTATATAAGGATTACACGGATAATGAGGCTTTAGGATCATGGAAATGGATTCCAAACCTCCGATGCTACCTCATCGCCCAGCAAGATACAAAAGAGGCTTTCTATCAGATCGACCTCTTGGTCAAAAAGGCCTTCATCATTTTCATCATTGCAACCCTTGTGATCCTTGGAATCTCATATTGGGTCATTGGACGGGTAACCAATCCCATCAAAAGTCTAAGCGAGACGGTCGTCTCATTCGCAAATGGTCATTTTGGTAAAACCGTTTCGACGGGTAGAAAAGATGAGATCGGACGGTTGATCGCCGGGTTTAACGTGATGGCCGAGAAACTAAAAAAAGCTTACAAAGAGTTGGAAGGGAAGGTTGAAGCATCCAATAAAGAATTAGAGATCGCCTACCAGATGCTTAAACAGAGGCAGGAGCAACTGATCCAATCGGAAAAAATGGCCGCACTCGGACAACTATCTGCTGGCATAGCCCATGAGATTCGCAACCCGCTTACTTCCTTCAAGATTTTCATTCAATCTTTGGAGAAGGAGATAGATTTAGATGAGAATCAGAAGGAAGACTTCAGGATTATTATGAAGGAGATTGATCGCATCAACGAAAATATCACGCGTTTTCTGAATTTCGCCAGACCTGAGGAACCTCTATTTCAAACGATTAACGTCAGCACGCTTGTAAAAGAGACTGTTAACTTATTGGCTGCGAAGTTAAAAAACAGTGGCATCCGTCTGGACATTCTCCTCCCAGAGGAGCATCCACCAGTGGAAGGCGATCCCAAGCAGTTGGCCCAGGTTTTTCTCAATCTTCTTCTCAATGCCGTTGAGGCGATGCCCCGGGGAGGGACTTTGACGATAAGTTCAGCCGTTAAGGTAAATCTGGTTAGCCTCCAAGAGTCCCTTCAACTGATTATCGAAGACACAGGGCATGGAATTCCTGAGAAAGATCGACCCTATCTATTTGACCCTTTCTTTACAACGAAGGTGGGGGGAACAGGGTTAGGTCTCTCCATTGTCTATTCCATTATTCAGAAACATAACGGCCGGATCGAAGTAGAGAGCGAATTGGGAAAGGGTTCTTCTTTCATCCTATCATTCCCTATTCAAAAGGAGGGGGCATGGAGAGAATTCTCATCGTAGACGACGACCTCAGCTTATGCCATTTTTTAACGAAGGCGCTATCCCAGAAGGGATACCAAGTCATCCCTTGCCATAGCGGAAGAGAAGCTCTGGACGTTGTTCGCGGACAGGAAACCGATCTTATCCTGCTTGACAATAAACTACCGGATCGGAATGGACTCGAGATACTCAAAGAGATCAAACGAGATCACCCCAAGGTTCCCGTGATCATTATGACAGCTTTTGGGACGACGGGGACGGCTATCGAAGCGATGCGACTTGGAGCTTTTGACTATATCCTCAAACCCTTTGAACTGGATGACATTTCTGAACTCGTTGCTAAAGGATTGGAGGCTCATAAGCTGATGAAGAGGGCTGTGGCCATTCCAGCCCTTTCCGAATACAAGGAAGATTCGGATCAGATCATCGGTAAAAGCAAGGTCATGCAGGAGGTTTATAAATTGATTGGCCAGGTTGCCGAGAGTGATGTTACTGTCCTCATTCGGGGGGAAAGCGGAACGGGGAAAGAACTGGTAGCGAGAGCGATTTATCAGCACAGCCAGAGAAAGGATTACCCTTTTCTTGCCATCAATTGTGCAGCAATTCCAGAGACCCTGTTGGAAAGCGAACTCTTCGGGTATGAAAGAGGGGCATTTACCGGGGCGAACAAGCGACGGATTGGAAAGTTTGAACAATGCGATAAGGGAACTATCCTGCTCGATGAGATAGGCGACATGTCCCTTTCGACTCAGGCAAAGATTCTTCGGGTTCTGCAGGAAGGGGAACTTGAACGCATTGGAGGTAATGAAACGGTCAAGGTGGATGTGAGAGTATTAACGTCCACAAATCGCAAATTGGAGGATCTGATAAAACAGGGGACATTTAGAGAAGATCTCTATTACCGTCTAAAAATCATGTCCATTACGTTGCCACCTTTAAGGGAACATAAGGAGGATATCAAAGAGTTGGCCGAATATTTCTTCCACCTTTACAACCGACAGCTTGGCACCAACGTTTCGCATATTGATCCCTCCATGTTTGAAAAGCTGGTCTCCTATAGTTGGCCAGGCAATGTAAGGGAGCTGGCAAATACAATAAACAGAAGCCTTATCCTTTGCAAAGGAGAGGTAATGGATGCCGAAGATATTATTTTCGACGTAGAAGGCGAAGCCACCACCTTTGCTAATGAAGAAGAGTTAGAAAATATCCTGGCTAAAATGCTCGCCCCCCTTTTTACAGATATTCTTCGGCTGTGGGGAAGGGGTCTCCATTCAAACCTCCTGGAAAAAATTGAAAAATTCATCATCCAGAAGGCACTTATTGAAACTAGAGGGAATCAGGTTCAAGCAGCGAAATTGCTGGGAATCAGTCGCAACACATTGCGCAATCGAATAGAAAAGTATAGGCTCTGACCTCAAATCACTCCCCCCATTTGTTGATAAATCACCAACCCTGTTGAAACTCTGATCACGCCATAAACTACCAGACTCATTAAAAAAATCCCTTATACTACACTTTTCCCAGGCAAAACCTGACCAATGAATCGAGAAAAAGATGTCTCTCTTGGGTCATGGGGTAAAATCTCATTTAGAATCAACTAGTTAGTATTGATAGCAAGTAGACTATTTGGCATTGTTTTGGCATATCAATCAAGTGTGTATTAAAGGGATCTCTGAAATAGTTGAGGCGGTGATCGTTACCCGTCCTGCTACTGGAAAAGAATTGATTTCGACAGCAAAGTACATTCTTGACAAGACGGAAGGCATAGCGGTTGTTTCTATCGACTGCAAGATGGCTGCCCTTGAAGCGAGAAACATTATCGAAGAAGGATCACAAAAAGGACCAGACATATTTGGGAAAAATAGGAAAAACATATTGATCGTCGATGATGACGAAACAATTCTTCATATGCTGAAGAGGTTCTTTATTCGAGAAGGTTTTCAGGTCTTTGTAGCCAAAGATGGTATAGAGGCAATGGAAAGATTGAAGGCGGAAAACCCGGCTATCGTGCTGACCGACTTGAAGATGCCATCTTTGTCAGGAATTGAGCTTATTCAATTCATACGGCAGAACACAAAAGATACTGCCGTCGTCGTGATGACCGCCTATCCTGAAGAATGGAGCGGAAATGAGGTAGAGGCCTACTTTGTGAAACCCTTCGATATTGAGGAGATGTTTTCAGCCATACAAAGAATTTTAGGAGTTTAGGCACCATAACTTTGCCTACTTTAGAAGTTACATATTCCTTAAGAGAAAGGGGGTGGCGAATATGTCAAATTGGCATTCAATGGAGGTAGATCAGGTCTTAAAGGAACTGAATTCAAATCCTCATCAGGGTTTAAGCGTAGAGGAGGTTCGAAGTCGCCTTGAAAAATATGGCTATAATGAACTGAAAAAAGAGGAGAAGATTTCGCCCTCCGGCACTTTGATCAATCAATTCAAAAAAATCCTCATCTTCATTCTTCTCATTGCCGCCGTGCTTTCTGTGTTAGTGCCACCGATGTTTGGCATATCGATCCGTGCGTGTTTGATAAGCTGGTTTCGTTAATTGGCCAGGCAATGTAAGGGAACTTGCAAATACGATAAACAGAAGCCTTATCCTTTGCCCGAGAGAGGTAATGACTGCTGAAGATATTATTTTCGACTTAGAAGGCGAAGCCACCTTCTTTGCTAATGAAGAAGAGTTAGAGAATACCTTGGCTAAAATGCTTGACCCCCTTCTTACAAATATTCTTCGGTTCTGGGGGAGAGGCCTCCATTTAAACCTGCTGGAAAAAATTAAAAAACTTCTTGTCCAGAAAGCACTCGCTGAGACCAAAGGAAATCAGGTTCAAGCAGCCAAACTGCTGGGAATCAGTCGTAATACATTACGCAGTCGAATAGATAAATACAACCTATTGCCATAAAAAGAACCCAGCATTGTGTTGGGCAAGCTTTTGCCAGAGTTAGGAGAAGATGGGTTCATTTAAGTAAGCAATTGAAAGTTTCAAACATTAAAAAATTCTTTACCACTTTTGAAGCAACTAAAGAAGGTCGTAGACTATAGAGTGGAGAAACATCCCTTTAAACGACCTTTGCCTGCTTTAGAAGTTAAATATTCCTTGGGAGAAAAGGGGGTTCCGGGTATGTCAAATTGGCATTCAATGGAGGTAGATCAGGTCTTAAAGGAACTGAATTCAAATCCTCATCAGGGTTTAAGCGTAGAGGAGGTTCGAAGTCGCCTTGAAAAATATGGCTATAATGAACTGAAAAAAGAGGAGAAGATTTCAGCCTTCTCCATCTTCGTCAATCAGTTCAAAAACATCCTCATCATCATTCTCCTCATCGCCATCGGGCTTTCTGTGTTAGTTGGAGAAGTGGTCGATGCTGCCATCATCGGGGTCATCGTTGTTTTCTGTGCAGTTCTGGGATTAATCCAAGAGTATCGTGCGGAGCGTGCCTTGGAAGCACTTAAGAAAATGCTTTCTCCAACGATCACCGTTTTGCGAGGGAAAAAAGAGGAAGAGGTTCCTACGAAAGAACTTGTCCCAGGAGATGTATTGCTCCTGGAGGCAGGGGATAAGATTCCTGCAGATAGCAGAATCATTGAAAACTATTCTCTTAGATGCGATGAGGCGCCCCTCACCGGAGAGTCCGTGCCCGTAGGAAAGGATGTGAAAACCTTACCCAAGGAGGTGCGTGTTAGTGATAGGAGGAACATGGTCCTGACGGGGACCACGGTTACCTACGGCAGGGGTAGGGCCGTTGTCACATCAACAGGGATGAACACAGAGTTTGGCAAGATTGCAGAGGAGGTGACTACAGTAATGGCTGAGAAGACTCCTCTCGAAAAAAGGACCGAAGAGATAGGTAGATGGCTTGGAATCACGGCCCTTTGTATATGTTTCCTCGTTGCAGGAATAAGTATCGTCAGAGAGGCTTTAGGTGGCAAGATTGATTTGCCATTCATCATCAAAATTTTGATGTTTACAATTGCTCTTGCCGTGGCAGCAGTCCCTGAGGCATTGGCAGCCATTGTCACAGGAGCTCTTGCCATCGGGATGCATCAGATGGCTAAAAAAAATGCACTGATCAGAAAGATGCCCGCGGTGGAGACCTTAGGCTGTACCACAGTGATATGCTCGGATAAGACCGGTACCCTCACGAAGGGCGAGATGACCGTAAGACAAATTTTTGCCGGCGGAAGAATGATTGAGGTAACGGGTGCTGGTTATGAACCCGTTGGAGAGTTTAGGGGGTCTGGTAAAATTCAGGTGAGCGAGAGTGAACCGATACGAAAGCTCCTCTTGGGAGGTCTCCTCTGTAATGATTCCGTACTCGAAAATGCAGAGGGCAAGTGGATCATCAAGGGCGATCCTACAGAAGGTGCCCTCCTTGTCGCCGCGGTGAAGGCAGGGTTCCATGAGGCGGAGTTAAGGCTTGAAAACCCGAGAGTGGAAGAAATCCCTTTCAGTTCTGAGAGGAAAAGGATGACAACAATCCATCAAAGGCCAGATGGAAAGCGAATGGCGTTTATGAAAGGTGCTCCAGAAACGGTCTTACAGAGATGTACTCACATCTTGGAGGAAGGTGGAATTCGGGAACTGAAAGAGACAGAAAAGAGCAGGATCTTAAAAGTGAACGAAGGGATGGCCCAAGCGGCATTAAGGGTTCTTGGATTCGCCTTTAGAAACTCTTCTGACCCAGTTGAATGTACAGAAGAATTTCTTGAACGGGAGATGGTCTTTGTGGGGCTTGTAGGGATGATCGATCCGCCAAGAGGAGAAGCCATTGAAGCCATCAGGGTATGTAAGGAGATTCACATTAAGCCCGTCATGATCACGGGCGACCACAGGCTTACCGCCGTAGCCATTGCCCAGGAGATGGGAATATATAAAGAGGGCGATATCGTATTGATAGGTGAGGATTTGGAAAAGATGACGGACGAAGAACTTGAGAAGATCGTCCATAAGGTAACGGTTTATGCGAGGGTATCCCCCATGGATAAGCTAAAGATCGTGAAGGCATGGAAGAGTAGAGGTGAGGTTGTGGCGATGACAGGCGATGGTGTCAATGATGCACCTGCCCTAAAACATGCTGATATTGGGGTGGCCATGGGCATTTCCGGAACAGAGGTGTCAAAAGAGGCATCGGATATGGTGCTAAGTGACGATAACTTTGCCACCATTGTGAAAGCCATAGAGCGCGGTCGATGGATATACGATAATATCAAAAAGTATCTCACCTATCTCTTGCGATGTAATATCACAGAAGTGGTCGTTATCGGTGGGGTGGTGTTAGTTTCAGGCCCTGAGTATCTGCCTCTTCTGCCGGCAGCCATATTGTATATGAATCTTGCGACGGATGGACTCCCGGCACTCGCCTTAGGTGTGGCACCCCCTGACCCTGATATCATGCAGAGACCACCGAGAGATCCCAGGGAAAGTGTCTTTTCCTGGGATGTGAGGGCGTTTATCTTGGCGGCATTATTGATTGAAATCCCCTTCTTCTTCATCCTCTTCTACCACAAACTCACTGATATCACAGAGGCAAGGACAGAAATGTTCTTCTTGTTTATAATCATTGAGCTTATTATTGCCCTTAACTTCCGTTCTATGAGATATAGCATCTTCAAGGTTCCTCCTCACAAATGGCTACTGATAGCCCTTGTGTGGGAAGTTATATTGATTTATGTATTGATCCAGTTTCCATCGGTGCGTGATGCCTTTGGAATACAAATGCCTTCATCCAGTGATCTCGGGATCATCTTAGGCTTTGGCATTTTAGTATTTATCTCAATGGAGATTATAAAGGCTATTTTGAGGAGAAAGATGTTGTTAACACAAAGGCGAAGGGGATTTGTGTTCTCCTCGGAACCATCTGTTAGATATTAAATCAGGCCCTCTCAACCCTAGGACGCCTTTTGTGACATTTTCTCTTCTCTTTGGTTCCAAGAGGAAGGGGGTAAACGAAGAAGGGGTAAATAGGAATCAACTTCAGCCGGGGTTATGTTGGGGCTATCGTTGTTGGGGCATTCATTGGTTTCGCGGTAGGGGAAGTTGTCGAAAGAGGATTAAGAGATGTCTGGGCAAGGAGAAGACGGGAATTGTCTTCGAAGATGCCAAAGCGCGATTTAACCCAACACAGGATATCGCAGGCAGGTATAAATTCAAAACAACCAGTGTTGATTTAAGGAAGGACTTAAAGAGAAAGTGACTACCCAATCAATTGGCTTGTTTTATATCCAATACTAAAGGTTTCATTCATTTTACAAAACTTGCCATCCCTTTTTTTCTTCATAAGTATATCAAGTGAAGTGTTTGTTGTTTTCTCTGTGATCCCAACTGTTCGATAAGATCCTTTAAAAAGGCATCCAGGGATGACTTACGGCGATGATATCTCCTTAGATGGTCATCGTTGCGGGATAAAGGCTTCGCAGGGAGTCACAGTGAAGTTGAACCGATTCAGTCTCGAGACTTTCCTTGGTGTGGGCTATCAGAAGTTGGATTTAGTAGATGAAAATTGGTTCACTACCAAGAATTCTGCCATCCCTTACTTGGAGATGAAAAAGACCGGCAAGGATTTGCTCATAAACCTTAAAAGCAATCTTAGAGTGGACATTTGTGCATTATGAAAATTGAATCCACCCATAGATTAGACTCTGTTTGTTTAGTTTTATTACCGAATAGCTTCCAAGAGCTCTTCAACCAGGGAGCGGGCCTCGGCCTCGGGCAAAGAGTATTTCATCTCTGTGAATTTCTTTCTGAATTGAGACACCTCTTTGGCCATGGTCCGG
>Ga0214473_10011076_pt1 | contig 10596 bp, 11 predicted proteins | sample RVTome_7_FD_203509 | JGI IMG/M metagenome (GOLD analysis project Ga0214473, IMG submission 203509) | Soil microbial communities from uranium-contaminated site in the Upper Colorado River Basin, Wyoming, United States - RVT98D197 | ecosystem: Environmental > Terrestrial > Soil > Contaminated >... | reverse complement strand
TAACAAAACAGCAGGGAATTCGCAAAAACCGAAAAATTCGGGGTATCAGCTTCTCTGTCTTAAAAACGCCGGAATATCAAACTCGTCTTCTTCCGGAGGAAGTTCGTCTGCGGGTTCCGTTGCGGATTGCTGCGGCTGCTGCGGTGCCCCGCCCGAAGGAGGAGTGGTTCCCGGGGATGAAAACTGCTGCTCACGGTAAGATGCGCCGAGCGGCGGCCTGCCGGAAAGTTCCCGTAAGCGCTTTTTCGTTTCGTCAAATCCCGTCGCAATGACGGTGATCTTTACCTGATCCACGACGTTCTCGTCAATGGTTGCGCCGAATATGATATTTGCGTCGGGATCAACGGCTGCCGCAATTTGCTTCGCCGCCTCATCAACTTCGGACATCGTCAAATCCGGCCCGCCCGTGATGTTAAAGAGAACGCCTTTGGCGCCCTCGATGGACATCTCGAGAAGCGGCGACGCGATTGCGGTTCTTGCGGCTGTTGCGGCTCTGTTTTCGCCGACACCGGTTCCGATTCCCATGAGTGACGAACCCGCATCGGTCATGATCGTCCGGACATCGGCAAAATCGACGTTGATCAGTCCCGGCATGGTTATGAGGTCCGATATTCCCTGTACGCCCTGTCCCAAAACCGAGTCGGCAACGCGGAACGCCTCCAGAAGCGTCATCTTCTTATCAATGACCTCGATAAGCCGTTGGTTCGGAATCACGATGAGCGTGTCGACCTTATCTTTCAGATTCATGATGCCTTCCTCTGCCGTGACCATCCGCCGCGCTCCCTCAAATTGAAACGGTTTCGTCACCACCGCCACGGTAAGCGCCCCTGCATCATGCGCAAGCTCGGCAATAAGCGGCGTTCCGCCGGTTCCGGTACCGCCGCCCTGTCCGCATGTCAGAAACACCATGTCCGAATCGTGCAGGTGCTCGGCAATTTTTTCCCGTGACTCCTCGGCTGCCTGTTTCCCTATGTCCGGGTTCCCGCCGGCACCCAAACCCCGGGTCAGGTCTTCGCCGATCTGAATTTTTGTTGATGCATGGCACATGAGGAGCGCCTGCGCATCGGTGTTTATGCCGATAAAATCAACGCCGGCGATCTGATTGTTCATAATCATCGAATTGATGGCATTACAGCCGCCGCCGCCGATACCAACGACTTTTATTCTGGCAAATCTTGCTACATCGGGTCGAATGAGCATAGCTACTAAAGTTTCGGGGGCGGGTCCGAAGATTACTTCCGTCTGTTTTAAGGCAACAACGATTTCACGACATCTATTATCTTACCTGCAATGCCTTTTATTTGCACGCGTTGACCGATTTTCCCGATACCGGCGAACATACCGGTCTCCCCGGGTCCGATCGACGCGGCATACAACAGAAGTCCGACGGATGTCGTAAATGCGGGAGACATGATCTCATCGATAAGCCCGGTAATACGCTGCGGTGTACCGATATGTACCGGCATTGCCAGGTTTCTCCGGGCTGTCTCAACCATGCCGACCGTCTGTGCCCCGCCGCCGGTCAATACAACCCCCGATGGCGTCATCCCGCCGAATGTGCTCCGTTTGATTTCCAGACCCGCCATGGTACAGATTTCGTTCAATCGGGGTTTGATGATGCCCTCAATGAGCGTCTTACGGGAAACGGTTTTTAACTCTTCGGGCAGCCCTAAGCCCGTGAGGTCTATTTCGTCGATCTTATCGGCCTTCACCGTCTTTCCTTCGGTGTCCGTCTCATCAACGTCGCGTGCCGGTAATTTCTTCGCGTCACCGAGCGCAAGTTTGATTTTTTCCGCGCTCTCAAGCGATATGCGAAGCCCGGCGGCCAAATCCTTTGTTATGTTGATTGCCCCGATGGGGATGACGGAGGAATAGGAAAGCGCTCCCTCAACATAAATCGCGACGTCCGTCGTACCTCCCCCGACGTCAATGAGTACAATACCGAGTTCTTTTTCCGTATCCGAAAGGCACGCTTCGGCGGATGCAAGCCCTCCGAATACCATTCCGGCCACCTCAACACCCAGGTCCTCCACGCATTTTTTCAGGTTCCTTAACGCCGTTGCTCCTCCCGTGACGAGGTGCGTGTCCACTTCCAACCGTATGCCGGTCATTCCGATCGGGTCCACAATACCTTCCTGTCCGTCAACGATGTATCCGCGCGGCAAAACGTGAAGAATTTCCCGTGATGAAGGGAGAGAAACTGCCTTTGCGGCTTCAATAACGCGCGCCACATCCGGTTGAGCAATTTCCCTGTCCGGTTCGGCAACGGCAACCACGCCATGCGAGTTTAACGACGATATATGATTCCCGCCAACCGACAGAAACGCACGACCGATCGACATGCCGGCCATCCGTTCCGCGGATTCAAGTGACTGGGAGATTGCTGCGGTTGCCTCTTCGATATTGACAACCTGTCCCTTTCGTATGCCTTTACTCGGAACCGTTGAAACGCCGACGACGCGCGCGTCACCTTCCTCGGTAATCGTTGCGAGGAGCGTCGTAATTTTTGATGTACCGACATCTATACCGGATACCGTATGATCGCGAGCCATATCCTAAAATGTAACGATCGGTTTGTCGAAGCGAAGGTCGATTATTGCGGGCAGACTTCCCTTTATTCTAAACCCCGAAATCAGCGTTTGTAAAGTAGCGGCAAGAACACGCGGATCGCCGTTTTGAGGAATAAATATATCTGTTTCACCTATTCTGGCCTGTAGCGACGCCTTATCTTTTTCAAAAATCCGTTCAACGGGAGCGGTATTACTCAAGGCGTCTATAAATGCCAATGCCAGTTCGATACGGGAATCGTATATAGTATCTCCCGGAACGTGGGGTGGCAGGGTGATATCTATTCGGGGTAACAAGACCGACGAATCGCTCACCGACAGGACGACCCCGTTCCGATCCAGTGCATATTCCTGTGTATCCGTATGTAAACGGGCGATCGGTGACCGAAGGGATGCAATAATAACCAGTGTTTGAGGATATTTTTTTCTGATCTCAATCGTTGCGAGTTCCGGATAGGTATGCCGAAGCTCGTCCGTGAGCTTATTGGTCGGGAAAAAAAGTAAATTCCGATCGAGACGACGGGGATCGACGGCGATATGAATCCCCTCACCGATAACTTCAACCTTTTGGATGCGGAAGGTGCGGTCGATACCTAGCGCTCCCATGCCTCCGATACCGATCGTGAGCGCGATGAAACCGAAGAATCGACCCCACCGTCTCGCTGTTCCCCGGGCTTTCCGCATACCGTGTCACCTGCCGGCAATGAAGGAACTGATGCGTTTAACCATGTCCTCTGCCGCATCCTTTTTCATGCTGTGTGCGAGTCGAATGGCATGTGCGTTCAACGTCTGGTACTGTCGTTCAACCCGTTGAATCAGGCGCGTGAGAGTCTCCGGCGTCAGCGTCTTCTGATCAACAACAACCGATGATCCCGCATGCGACAATGCCGATGCATTCCTTTTTTGTTCATCCTCGGCTGACCAGGGTAAAGGAATAAAGAGTGCGACTTTTGCAAATGCGGCAATTTCCCCGACGGTATTGGCGCCGGATCTTCCGATGACGATACGGGCGTTTTGATAAACCCACGCAACATCCGTTTCATCCAGGAACGGCACGACCACATACCGCTCGCGGACCCCTTTCGGAAGTCTCTCTCTGACGACCTTCGCGATATCAAACGAATATCTTCCCGTCTGGTGAACAACCCGATACGATCGGATGAGCGTCGGAATGCTCCCGAACACGATGGCATTGAGCGAACGTGCACCCGTCACGCCGCCCGTAACATAGAGAAGCGGCAGGTCCGTTTTGATCGGGAAGGACGGCATGGGAGGAGGGTGAAATAATCCGCGACGCAGGGGTAGCCCTGTATAGACCGCTTTGCCTTCCGGAAAGTCCCGTACCGTCTCTTTGTAACTCGTATACACCGTACGTGCACACCATCCGATGATGCGGTTTGACAGGCTCGCATGGCGCGTTTGTTCATGGGTGACGACGGGAATTCCCATGATCCGAGCGGCCAAAACCACGGGCAATGCGACATACCCGCCGAAACTCACGATCACGGTCGGCGTGATACGCCGGAGGAACAAAAGTGACTGCAGAAATCCGATCGGGACTTTCACGAGCGAAAGGATTGACGTGACGGAGCCGTATCGTGCAAAACGACCCGTTGTGACGGCATAAAACGGAATGCCGCGACCGGTAACGAGACGATATTCTTCGGAAATACTGCGGTCGCCTTCAAACGCATTGCGCCTGCCGATGCATGCGACGGACCAGTCGGAATACTGAGTCCGTATGACATCCACGAGCGCAAGTGCGGGCATTATATGTCCGCCCGTTATCAGGATGGTCACCGGTTTTGTCTGTGTTTTCATGCGGTTTACGAAATCACGTGCGCGCCCGACTGATATTCATGAGTATCCCGACGGCAGTGAGTATGATGATGAGGCTTGAGCCGCCGTACGAAATGAACGGGAGCGGCACGCCCGTCAGCGGTATGAGTGCCACCATGGCCGCAAGATTGACTGCGGTCTGTATCGCAATCCACGATGTAATGCCCAATGCCAGGAGCCGCCCGAACATATCAGGCGTTCGTCTGGCGATGCGGAATCCCCGCCAAATCAGGAGAAAAAAAAGCGCGATCACCGCCGCTGCGCCGACAAATCCGAGCTCTTCACCGATCACCGCAAAGATGGAATCCGTATTTGCTTCGGGAAGATACGCGAATTTCTGACGCGATTGTCCGAGGCCGACTCCGGAAAAACCGCCGGAACCGAGCGCGAGGAGGACCTGACGTATTTGATACGACGACCCGAGCGGATCGTGTTCCGGGTTTATGAAGGTGAGAACACGCGAAAAACGATAGGGAGATACGATTGAAAGCGCGAATACTCCGATGAGGAATATAACGACGAGCGACGCAATATGCCCGATCGGCGCTTCGGAAAAGAAATAGAGAAAGATTGCGATGGAAAAAAGAATCGCCGCGGTTCCGAGATCCGGCTGTAGGACAATAAGCCCGACGACCATGAGAATAAGGAGAAGAAACGCCCCGAGTCTTCCCTTTTCTTTCACCGAGAACCAGGCGGCAAGGTATATGATAAACGCAAGTTTCGCAAGTTCTGCGGGTTGGAGCGTAAAGAACCCGAGATTCACCCACCGGGACGCTCCGAGAGCCCGTATGCCGATGACGGGAAGAAAAACCGCCATGAGGAGCACGAGCGTCACGAGAAGCAGCGGAAGAGCGGTTTGGCGCCACCGCCGATAATCAAAGCGGGCAAAGAACCAACACGCCACACCCCCCATAACGAGCCACTTCAGCTGTTCGCGTGCAAAATAATACTTATCGGAAAAATCCCTGATCGCAATGGTCACGGACGCGTTATAGACCATGAGTATCCCGAAGAGAGATAAAAGGACCACGACGCCGACGAGAATTCCGTCGGGAGCGGATGCCTTTTTCGGCCGAACCGTACGACCCTGCCGTTTTTTACGATGAAAGAAATCAGAGAACGGAAACTTCATGGTTAAACTGCTCGCCCCGATCTTTATAATTCTTGAACATGTCAAATGATGCGCATGCAGGCGAGAGAAGAACAACATCGCCGGATCGGGCGGCTTCCCTGGCCTGTTGAACAATCTCGCGCATGGAAGACACACCTGTTCGGATGTCCCCCCGGTACCCCGCGTCTTTCACAGCGCGAACAATACGCTCTTTCATATCGCCGACAACGATGAGCGCACGTATACGGTTTGCCGCAATCACCTTCCCGAGTTGGGTAAAAACCGATCGTTTCTCGGATCCGCCGAGAATAAGTACGATAGGCTCGGTGAATGATTCTATTGCCGCAATTGCGGTTTCGGGCACCGTCGAAAAGGAATCATCGTAGTACGATACGCCGCCCACGGTACGGATGAACGAAAGCCGATGCGGGAGACCTTCAAACTGACGGGCTGCGCGCCCGATCGAAGTTTGGTCAACACGTACAAGCGTTGCGGCAAGTGCGGCCGCGGCGATGTTTTCCAAATTGTGATCACCGCGAAGTTTCACTTCCGACTGAGTACATATGCGATGGGTTTCCCCGTTTCGGCGGATAAAGACGGTATGATTCTCAACGTATGCATCCGCATCCGCGGTCAACCGGCTGAAATAATACGTCCGCGCTTTCGTCTCCCGTTTCAGCGAAGCGCTCACGGGGTCATCGGCATTGAGTATCGCGAAGTCCGTACTTTTCTGATACCGTACGATGGGTTTTTTCGCTTCCCGATATGCCTCGACCGTGGCGTGATAATTCGTCGCAAGCGTATCGAAGTTCGAGAGATGCTCCTGCGTTATCCGCAGAACTACTGCGATATGCGGACTTTGCGTCAGATCCTCCAGCTGAAAAGAGGAAAGTTCAAGAACGACGGTATCACGCGGTGACATTTCTTTGATGCGGGACAGAAGCGGCGTTCCGACATTTCCGCCCAGCCATACCGTTCGTCCGTCCGCCTTCAGCATCTCGGCAATGAGCGTACTGGTCGTTCCCTTCCCCTTCGTGCCGGTCACGCCGATAATCGGCGCCTTGCAAAGCTCGAAAAATATTTTTGTCTGGCTTGTAATTTCCTTTCCCGACTTCCGCCGGCTCACAAGCTGCGGCAAGCCGGGCAGCATACCGGGCGTGCGGACCGCGAGGTCGTACTCCGACACACCGTCCAGATAATCTTTCCCTAAACGGAACGACACGGGAAGCTTTTTCAGGTGTCGGTACGTTTCCCCGAGTTCTTCCGCGCTTCTTCGGTCGCAGCATGTAACGAGGGCTCCCGCATCGGCAAAAAAATGCGCGGAATCGATGCCCTCAACAGACAATCCGAGTATACCGACGGTTTTGCCTTTATATGGTGACATGATGAAAAAGAATATTCCTGCCGGTCAACAAACACGCAACACGCGTTACGGCAGCGGAGTCTCCGGTCGTTTGAAATATATAGGTTGGTACTCCTGCCGTTGTCACGGTCTTATTGTTCTCCAAAATACGCCGGACGTGCCGTGCTACCGCTCCGCCGGAATCGAGAATCCGGACGTTTTCTCCCACTATAGCACGAATAACGGGGTGCAGGAACGGATAGTGCGTACACCCGAGTACGACCGTATCGACGCCGCCCTCACGCGCACGTCGGAGCGCCTGTCGCAAGCATCGTTCTATCGGTTTTCCCGTGACGTGACCCGCCTCAATGAGCGCAACTAGCGAGGTCGTTCCGATGTTGAAGACCGTACAATCGGACGCGTACGTTTGAATCAGCTGCTTCTGATACCGACTGTTCGCCGTATAGTGCGTTGAAAGAACTGCGAACCGCCTGCGGCGGCTTACTTCCGATGCGGTTTTTACTACCGGGACAACACCGACGATCGGGATACGCGGAAATTGCCTCCTGTATGCGGCTATTCCGGCAACCGTTGCCGTATTGCATGCAATCACGATGAGTTTCACCTTCTGTTTCAAAAGATAGGGAATCAGTACACGCATCCGTGCGCGGATGAACGACGTTGTTTTCTTGCTGTACGGAGCGTGCGCATGGTCACCGACATAGACCGTCGATTCATGCGGAAGAAGCGAGACAATGGATTGCCAGACGGAGAGTCCGCCGGAACTGGAATCTATGATGCCAAGAGGCACATGCATATGCTCACGCATTACGGAGTCGGCCTGATGAGGAGAGCAAGCCACAAGCCGAATATTGCCAAAACAATGGAGAGAATCCAAAAACGCATGACGATTTTCGGCTCAGGCCACCCGATCTGTTGGAGCCATAGGTGGACGGGTGCAACCGGAAGAATCTTGCGTCCCAAAAATTTCTTCCCGAGCAGTTGTATGAGGGACGAAGCGACTTCCGCGACAAAGACTCCGCCGATCACGACAAGCGCCGGTGCTTTCCCGAGTATCAGACCGACGACGGCAAGCGTTGCCCCGAACGAAAGCGCACCCACGTCGCCCAGGAAAATACGAGCCGGGTAAATATTAAAGTACAAAAACGCGAGGAGCCCGCCGATCCAGAGTGCAATGAATACCGACAACGGCGTATCGAGTATCGACGCGGATATGATCCAGAACGCCGCAAGCGCGATCATGAGAACGCCCGATGCTAACCCGTCTAACCCGTCCGTAATGTTGAACGCATTCGCAAATGCAATAATGATCAGCGTCGAAAACGGTATGAACCACCAGGAGAGTCGTATGACGCCGACGAGCGGAATATGAAATATGTCAATGTGGAGATCATGGACGAGCCAGTAGCTCACGACGGAAGCCAAAACGATCTCAATGAGGAGTTTGTGGCGCAGCCGCAGACCGATGATGCCGGACTTCACCCAGGTAAAGGTCTTGTTGAGGTCATCAACAAGTCCGAGAATTCCGAATGAAATGAACGTAAACAGGAGTATTTTTACTTCCGTGGTAAACGGATAGACGGACGTTATCGGAATCCAGAAATAATGCATCAGGAGAAGCGAGAGCGGGAAAAGGATCGTCGTTATGACGATGATAAGAAGCCCTCCCCCGACCGGTGTTCCGGCCTTATGCTGGTGGAATCGGTCAAAAATCGGCGTCCGGTTGTTGAACGCGTCCCTCGTGGATTGCTTCAGCCGCTGAAATCTCCACCGGTAGAGAAGCCGGATAAACGGGAGATAGGAAAAAGCCGTAATAAACCACGAGAAGAGCAGTAAACCCAGGAGTACTTCCATAGAATGCCGCTAGGGCGGCAAAAACCTGCCACTCACATGCGGAAGGAAGATAAAAATGCCGACGGCACACGCGCCGAGCGCGACGACCAGCATCATCGCAGCGGATACGTCTTTGGCAATTTTTGCTTCACTGCGCCATTCCTTCGTCACGAGATCAGTAACCGATTCCATCGCAGTATTGATCATTTCGGCCGTCAAACCCAGGAGTATCGTAAAGAAAAGGATGATCATCTCCAGTCTCGAAACGCCGAGCGCATACCCAAGAACGAGAGCAAGGAGTGATATCCCGAGATGAACCCGAAAATTCTGATGTTCGTGCACGATCCATTGAATGCCCTGCCATGCGTTCTGAAACGAATCGCGGTGTCGCAGTAAACGCTCTCTCATGCCGTATAAGTATAGAGACTTATGCGTGAAAACTCAACGAAACGCCTTAGTAGCGCTTCAGCCGCTTCTCCGTTTCCTCAATAATCCGCGGAATGACATAGAGGGGAGAAATGATGAAATCGTGTGCATGCAGAGAGGCAACCGACCGGCCTCCGAAGCCAGTTTTGAACAACGTGAGTCCTCTCCATGGATGTTTTGGATTATTTTCCGGCGCTATTCCCCAAAAGTTGTATACTTTTAATCCCCGTTTCTTCGCTTCCCGTATCGCCTGCCACTGGATTATTGCGGATACCGGAAGCTTCGTCGGGACGGACGCACCATGGTGATAAATTGCCTGCGGACCGTAAAAAAGAACAAGTGCACAGGCCAAGGTCTCCTTTCTATACCGCCCGAAAAGCAGGATTGCCTGGCGTATGCGGCCGAATACCGCAAATTCCTCTCGTATGTGCGCGTGCGGCACGAATCCGTGACGCCGGGCAGTGGTACCGTAGATGCGAAGAAAGGTTTTAAGGTCATGCAGATCCTCGGAAATCCGGACGTCGACGCCTATTTTTTCGGCTCTCTTTACGTCGTACCGTGTCGATTTGCGCATGCCGGAAAGAAGTTCGTCTTCCGGTTTGTCGATATCCAGAACCCAGCACAGTTCCGCATCCATCGCGTGGATCGCCGCGGGCAGAAGCCGCAGTGATCTGAAAAGTGCTGCGCTCTCGGTGTTGTCCGGAATGAGCGGACTGACGCGGACAAACCAAGCATGTTCTTTCTTTGCAAGTGACCGCGCAAAATCAAGAAATGATCGCCAGAGAGGAATTGACTGTGTACGGAAAATCGGTCCATGACGGATGTGGAGGTAAGTGCCGCGCCGTGCGGATACTTTTGCGACAGAGGCGATACCCACAAGTTCCGTTCCGTCAAACAGCCCGAAACGGCCAATGAGCTCGCCCGTACGCCCTAACACGTCTCCCCATAACCAGCTTTGAAAGAGTGACCCGGGTGCATGCGCGGCAATGAACCCCTCCCACGTCTTTTGTTCATCAATCGGCTTCACCGTATACGCCATGGGGCAATTGTATCGCAGATGAGTGCTGTGAGTGAAACAGTTACCGTACCAATGAATGGAGGATCGTGGAAACGAGCGACAGAAGGATCGACCCGATGAGTGCCGCCCCGAAGCCGTCAACGCGAAAAGCCGGCGTTATGGATCCGGCGAGCATGAGAAGGAGGGCATTAAGAACAAAGGTAAACAATCCGAGTGTCACGATGGTAAGGGGCAGCGTTAAAAGCAGAAGTATGGGTTTAAGAAGTGCATTGACAAGGGCGATCACGATAACGGCAAGGAGCGCCGAGGTAAAATCGAGAAGACGGATGCCGGGTACGATGCGGCTCACAATGTAAAGCGCCAAACCGTTGAGTACCCATCGCGCGATGAGCGTCATCATACCTTTATCCTATACATGGATTTATGATTCGTCAACACG
>Ga0214473_10011075_pt1 | contig 10597 bp, 9 predicted proteins | sample RVTome_7_FD_203509 | JGI IMG/M metagenome (GOLD analysis project Ga0214473, IMG submission 203509) | Soil microbial communities from uranium-contaminated site in the Upper Colorado River Basin, Wyoming, United States - RVT98D197 | ecosystem: Environmental > Terrestrial > Soil > Contaminated >... | reverse complement strand
GTCACCCACGCCGACGCCCAGTTCGACCGCCACCTGCTCCTCGAGGGAAATGCGCGGGGGATCGTCCGGCGGGCGGGGCCCGGTCCACCAGGCGCCGGCGATCAGCCGCTCGGAATCCACCAGGGTGTCGCGGTAGGTGTTGCGGTACTCCCGTCGCAGCGCCCAGTGCGAGGAGCGGGCTTCGGCCGGCCGGTCGTTCACGCGGGTGATCCGCGCCGGCACGATCGGCGTCAGGGCCGCCGCGCCGAGGCCGCGCTGGGCGAGCAGCGCGGCGACGCCGTCCCGCTGATCCACCTGGATGTCGAACAGCACGACGTTGGGGCGATCGGCTCGCGTATCGACGGTGAACTGATCCACCAGATTCTTTTGCACGACGTAAAGCGTGGCGACGAGAAACACGCCAAAGCCGATCGCCAGAATCACGGCGCTGGTCTGGTTCTCCGGGCGGAACAGATTCGCGATTCCCTGACGGATCACGTAACGGGCGCGGGTGGGGAACCACCGCCGTGTGGCCCCCATGAGGCCGCGAGCCGTGAGCCACAGGCACGCGGCGGTGACGACCACGCCCCCCGCGAACGCGAGGCCCACCGCACGGCGGGGCGCCTGCCACAGGGACACGAGGACGATCCCGGCGAGGAGGGCGCCGTATACTGCCAGGCGCCAGGGGTCGCGCGGCGAGCGGGCGGCTTCGTCGAACTCGCGGCGCAGCGCCCGCAGCGGCGTCACATCCTTGACGCGGAGCAGGGGCAGCAGGGCAAAGAGGGCAGCGGTGCCGGCGCCCAGCGCGAGGCCGGCGAAGACGGTGGACCAGGTGATCGCGACCGCGACCCGGACCGGCAGGAAGTCACGCACCATCAGCGGGAGCGCGGTCTGGATCACGAGGCCCAACGCCACGCCGGCGGCCGCGCCCACGAGACCGAGCGCCACGGCCTGGAGCAGGTAGATGGCGAGCACCGTGCGCTGGGACGCGCCGAGGCAGCGCAGGACGGCTGCGCCGTTGAGCTTTTCCTTGATGAACACGTTCACGGCGCTGCCCACGCCCACCCCGCCCAGCAGCAGCGCGACCAGGCCCACGAGGCCGAGGTAGCGGGCTAGCCGCCCCAGCGCCTGGGTCACGTCTTCGCCTTCCTCGGCGGCCGTCTCGCCGCGGACGCGGTGCCGCTCGAACAGGGCGTTGTGCCGGTTGAGGAATCCCTGTAGCGCCCGCCCCTCGGGCAGCTGCAGGTAGGCGCGATACCACGCGCGGCTCCCGAACCGCAGCAGGCCGGTGCCGTCCAGGTACTGGGCCGGCAAGAACACGCGCGGGCCGATGGCGGTCCGAAGGCCCACGTCGCCGGGTGCGTCGGCCACCACCCCGGCTATGGCGAACCGCGCCTCCCCGATCATCAGCGTATCGCCCACCCGGGCATCGAGGTAGATCAGGACGGCCGGGTCCACGACCACGCGCTGCGTGCCGCGGAACTCGGCCCAGAGACCCGGCGGGTCGGTCCGGACCTCGCCGTAGAACGGGAACCCGGCGCCGACCGCGCGTACTTCGAACAGGCGCGTGCGCCCCGTGCGGGGCGCGAGCACCATGGAGCCGAAACTCGTCACCCGGGCCACCGGCACGCCGGCGCGGGCGGCGGAATCGAGCACCGCCTCGATCGAGTCGGCGAACGGCGCGCGCGAGCTCAGCGCCAGATCCGCACCGAGCAGGGCGCGCGCCTGGGTGCGTACGGCGGCCGTAACGTTGGCGCTGAACGAGTTGATCGCCACGAGGGCCGCGACCCCGAGACTCACGGCGCCGAGGCAGAGCGCGAGGCGCCGCCGGCTGCCCCGGCTCTCGCGCCACGCCATCCGCACCACGAACGGCGCCTTCACGGCTCGTCATTCCGGGCGTTGGCGACGATGGTGCCCGCCACGAGGCGGATCACGCGCCGTGCCCGCGCCGCGAGCGCCGGGTCGTGCGTCACGAGCATCAGGGTCGTCCCGGCATCCTGATTCAGCCGCACGAGGAGGTCGATCACCGTCCGGCCCGTTTCGGCGTCGAGGCTCCCGGTGGGCTCGTCCGCGAACAGGATCTTGGGCTCGCCCGCGAAGGCGCGCGCAATGCCCACACGCTGCTGTTCGCCGCCGGATAGCTGCGCGGGGTAGTGGTGCAGGCGGTCGCCCAGCCCCACCCGGGCGAGCAGGTCGCGCGCTCGCTCGCGCGCGGCGTGGCCGTCTCCTCGGTCGCGCAACTCGATCGGCACCAGCACGTTTTCGAGCGCCGTGAGCGTCGGCAGCAGCTGGAACGTCTGGAAGACGAAACCGACTTTCTCGGCGCGCAACCGGGCTCGCTGATCCTCGGACAGCCGGCGGAGGTCCTCGCCGTCCAATCGGACGACGCCTTTCGTCGGCAGGTCCAGGCCCGCGAGCAGCCCGAGCAAGGTCGTCTTCCCGCTCCCCGAGGGACCCGTGATGGCCACGAACTCCTGCGGTGCGATGGCGAGGTTAATTTGGCGGAGCACGGTGAGCGGCCGTCCGCCGCTCAGGTACGTCTGCTCGAGGTCTTCCGCGACGATCATGATGGGTCGAAAAGTAGTCGTGCTGCTGGCCGGATGGTGCACCGCCGCCTGCGGCGCCGGCGGCCCGCGCGCCGGCACGCCGGACTCCACAGCGGCCTTCGCCCCACCGGCGGACGAGCGTCCCGTGGTGCTGTGTTTCGGCACGAGCCTGACCGCCGGTCTCGGGCTCGACCCCGAAGAGGCGTTTCCGGCGCTGCTGCAGGCGAAGATCGACTCGGCGGGGTTCCGGTTCCGCGTGGTCAACGCCGGGGTGAGCGGCGAGACGTCCGCAGCCGGCCTGCGCCGCATCGACTGGCTGCTCGACCAGCCGGTCGCCGTGCTGGTGCTCGAGCTGGGGGCCAACGACGCGTTGCGGGGGCAGGACCTCGCGGCCGCCCGCCGGAACTTGCAGGAGATCATCGACCGGACCCGCGCCCGGCACGCCGGCGCACGGGTCGTAGTGGCCGGCATGGAGGCACCGCCCAACCTCGGGACCCGCTACACGCACGCGTTCCGGCGTCTGTTCGTGGATCTCGCCCGCGCGAACGACGCCGCGCTGGTCCCCTTCCTGCTCGAAGGGGTCGCGGGACGCGCCGAGCTGAACCAGGCCGACGGGGTCCACCCCACGGCGGCGGGCGCGCGGATCATGGCGGACAACGTCTGGCGGGTGGTCGAGCCGATTCTCCGCTAGCTTTCCAGGCCTATCATCCTGGGTCGGTCAGGTGGCCGCACTTGCCTCCCGTATCCGCGCCATCGCCCGCCGGCGGTGTCCCATCTGTCTCGAGGGCCGGATGTTTCGCGGTCGGTTCGCGATGAATGACACCTGCCCGGTCTGTGGACACGCGTTCGAGCGCGAAGCAGGCTTTTTTCAGGGCGCGATGTATGTGAGTTACGGACTCGGGACGCTGTGGCTGGGCGTACTGAGCATCGCGGCGCATTTCGTCCTGGTCCCGCACATCGGCCTCGCGGGCGCCGTGGTCTTCATCGTCGTCCTGCACCTCGCCTCGGTGCCCACGATCTTTCGCTATTCCCGCGTCATCTGGGCGCACGCGAACGTCCGCACGATCGTGCGTTGAGGGGCCACCACTTTTCCCATCGCTCCATCCCGGTTGGGGCGCCCGCCGGGCGGCTACGCGACCGGTCGAATGTGGCGGCCGCCTTTCCGCTTTCGGGCGTAGAGCGCTTCGTCCGCCGCCCCAACGAGGCGTTCGATCGTATCGCCCTCCCGCGCGTAGACCGCGACCCCGGCGCTGACCGACACGGCCGGAGCCTCGCCGTCGCCGGCCAGCCGCTCGGCCATTCGTTGCATGACTTCCCAGGCGGCGTCGGCTTCCGTCTCGGGGAGGATGAGGGCAAACTCGTCACCCCCGTACCGGCCCGCCGTGTCGATCTCACGGCACGAGCTTCGCAACGCTTCGGCGACACGGCAGAGTGCGCGGCTTCCCGCGAGGTGCCCGTGCCGGTCGTTGATGCGCTTCAGTGCGTCCACGTCCAGCATCACGACCGCGAAGGGCCGGCCGGTCCGCTGCGAGCGCTTGATTTCCGCTTCGAGGACGGTGATGAGCTGGCGGTAGTTAGCGAGGCCCGTCAGCGGGTCGCTCGCGGCGAGCTGGCGCAGCTCCGCTTCGGCGCGTCGGCGCTCCGTGACCGCGGCGCCGAGGGTGAGTGTCATCACGGCGGTAACAGCCAGAAATGCCTGCAACAGCAGGAGCGATTCGTTGGGCGATGGCCGTGCGAACGGGCCGGTCCCGTGCAACGTGCCCCACACCGCGATCCCGCCGAGGATCAGGATCGCCGTGGCTGGTACACGTTGGTCGAAGCGGAACGCGGCCCACAGAAAGACAGGGAGGCACAGGAACGCGACCGGATCGTTGTGGGCGCTGAGCGCGAGGTAGCCGCCGAATACGGCGAGTGCTGAGAGTGTAATCGCGAGCGCGAGGGCCGCGACCTCGAGAGCCCGACGCGCGAGCCACGAAGCACGCGGCGCCGCACTCCAGAGCAGCAGGGCCGGCGCCACTACCAGGTCACCGGCCGCGTCGCCCAGCCACCAGGTGAGCCAGATCCAGCCGTAGTCGGGCCAGCGGGCGAAGCCGGCCAGCGCCAGGGTGGTTACGCCGCAGGTGGCGCTGACGGCGGTGCTCACAATCACGGCGAGCACGAACTTGACGACGTTGCCGGCCCGGTCGAACGCCTTGAGACCGCCCGCGAACCGGGTCACGAGGTAGGCCCCCACCACGCCTTCCAGCGTGTTGCCCCCGGCGATCGCGAGCGAGGTGGCCACGGAGCCCGCGGTGGTCAGGTTGGCCAGAAGGGCGCCGACGAAGATCGCGGGCCACACGCGCACGCCGAGGAGCACCAAGGCGGCCAGCGCGATCCCGGCGGGCGGCCATACCGCCGTAGCGCTCGGGTTCACGAACGCCAGGCGCAGCCCGAGCTTTGCGGCGACGAAGTAGCTGGCGCCCAAAGCGACCATGACGGCGATGTCCCAGCGCCACCGCGAACGGATCACGACCCCTCCGGGTGCGGGGAGCGCGGCGGAGCGATGCCGGGCAAGATCCCTCGGCCCGCGCTCTCGCGCTACAGGGGATAGCGCTCGGAGGTCCGGCCGCCTGTGACCGAAATCACCGTCCCGCGGGCAACGTCATCGCGATGGCACCGTGGCGCGCGCGCAACAGGGGCGAGGGAGAACCGTGTTGCTGGACGACGGTCGGGCAACGTCGATTGAAGAAGCGATCCTGCGGCATGGCGGCGGGGCGAGTTGCTCGCGCCAGCGGTTTGACGCGCTGTCTCGGCCCGATTCCTCGAGGCCGGAGCCTGCTCGTGGTGCTGAGGTGGCGCGCGCCCGCCGTGGTGGCGGGCGCGCGCACCGGGGTGCGGCTACCCGAGGTCCGGCGCGGTCACCTTCACGGCGGTGCGGCGCTCGCGCGGCCGCGGCTCGTGCTCCCGCAACACCACGCGCAGCACGCCGGTCTCGAGGTCGATGTTCCAGCGGGCGATCCGCGGCCGGAGGAACTCGGTCAGGTCCTGGGCCGTGAGGGTGTCGGGTGTGGCATCGAGAAACTCCAGCACGCGCAGCCGCATCGCGACATAGGTGCTGCCGCGTTCCGCCGCCGCCAGCCGGAGCCCGATGCGATCGTCCAGGACGCGACGCACGGCCCCCTGGGCGACGTCGAGCACACGCTGCATGACGGAGGCCAGCTCCTCGGCGCCCCCGCGCTTCGCGCGCCGCCGCTCCAACTCTTTGGCGCTGCGCGGATCGCACAGGTCGAACATCATGCGCCGGACGTCAGCGCCGGGGCCGGTCCCGGTCGGCGGCGTGCTGGCCCGTTCGGCGCGCGCGCACGTCACCACATCGTTGCGGCCCAGCCGCAAGAACGACGTCATCTTTTCGTAGATATCGGTGCGTCCCGGCAGCGGCGGGCGGCGAGATCCCTCGATCAGATCGTCGATGTACTCCGTCGGTACCTCGATCGCTTCGGCCAGCTCTTCCTGCGAACGCTTGATCTCGCGCAGCCGCCGGCGCAGGAGCTCTCCGACTGTGGCAGGCAGCTTGGATGGGGGCGACGAGGTCATGCGTAGTCCTCCAGTGAGGCAGGGGGAAAATAACCTGATCAATCTAACCGGTTTGAGGCCAAAACCGGCATCGAGACTGGCGCCGGGGGGTCCCCCTGATTACCTTCTGTCCCAGTAGCACGAACCGCGAGCTGGTATCTTCCGTAAGAACGGTCCCCGCTCAGGATGGGACCGGCGCCCCTCGAGCGTCGCTCACTCCTCAGGTTCAGCCAAAATCATCAGACGTGGGACCTCCGCTGACACTCCTGTCGCCGGGTGCACCCGCGCATGGATAGGAGTGTTTGCGAATGCAGATGTCGTTCCAATCGCTCGGCTTAGCCGCCGAGCTCTTGCAGGCGATCAACGAAGAAGGCTACACGGAGCCAACCCCCATTCAGCAGGAGGCAATCCCGCTCGGGTTGGCTGGTCGCGATGTCGTCGGCTCGGCCCAGACCGGTACCGGGAAGACGGCCGCGTTTCTCCTGCCGATCCTCCAGCGTCTGAATACCCGCCCTCGTGGGGCGATGCGCGCGCTGGTGCTCGTGCCCACCCGGGAGCTGGCTGAGCAGGTGCTCGAGAGCGCGAAGGCCTATGGACGCCACACGGCGGTGCAGGCCGCGGCCGTGTACGGCGGCGTCGGCATGGAGCCCCAGACGCGCGCGCTGCGGCGCGGCGTGGACATCGTGGTCGCGACGCCCGGGCGGCTGCTCGACCACATGGGCCGCGGACACGTCGACGCCTCAAAGCTCGAGTTCCTGGTCCTGGACGAGGCCGACCGCATGCTGGACATGGGGTTCTCGCGCGACGTCCACCGCATTCTCGACGCGTTGCCCACCGAGCGCCAAACGATGTTCTTCTCGGCCACCATCTCGGGCGACGTGGACCGCCTGGCGCGCAAGGCCTTGAAGCAGCATGCAGCGGTCGAGATCGGGAAGCGGGCCCAAGCGGCCGACGGCGTCCAGCACCTCCTCGTGGCCGTGGACAAAGCCCAGAAGCGCGATGTCCTCGCCCGCATGCTCGACGAGATTCCGGAGGGGCGCATTCTCGTGTTCACGCGCACCAAGTACGGCGCCGACAAGCTCGCCCGCCATCTCCGGACGGACGGCTACGACGTGGCGGCCCTGCACGGGGGCAAGACGCAGGGCGCGCGCAACGAGGCGCTCGACGGATTTCGAGACGGCTCGACGCGTGTGCTGGTCGCGACCGACCTCGCGGCCCGAGGGGTGGACGTCGACGACATCGTCATCGTGGTAAATTACGACGTGCCGGCGGACCCGGAGGTGTACGTGCATCGCGTGGGCCGGACGGCCCGGGCGGGCGCCCGGGGCTTGGCGCTGACGCTCATGTCGCCCGACGAATGGGCGCTGATGAACGAGGTCGAGAAACTGCTCGGCCGCGCGCTGCCGCGCGAGACCATACCGGGCTTCGAGCCCGCGGTCGCGCCGGTACAGCCGCGGGAGCGCGTGGAAGTGCGCAAGCGGGTGGGACCGTCGATGCGGCCAAGGTTGGGCGGCGCGCGGCGGAGACGGTAACGGGTCGCGGGATCGCCCGCCGGTGGTTTGACTTCCCGGCGGGACTCCGCTACCCTGGCTTTTTCGCACTGGGGGGAATTGGATGGCCAAGGAACAAGCGATCGAGATCGACGGCGTGGTCGAACAGGTTCTGCCGAACACCATGTTTCGCGTCCTCCTGACCAACGGCCACCACGTGCTGGCCACGATGGCAGGCCGGATGCGGCGTTTCCGGATCCGGGTGCTCGCCGGCGACCGGGTGAGTCTCGCCATGTCGCCCTACGATCTGACGCGCGGGCGCATCACCTTTCGCCACAAGTGACATCATGACGGCAACCGCGGCACCTCGGCCCGCCGAGTTGTGGGGGGCCCGACTGGCCCCCTACAAGGAGCCGGACCCCAAACGGAGCGTGTGGCAGCTGGTCAACGCCGCGGCGTTGTTCGCCGGCGCGTGGACGCTCATGTACCTCAGCCTTCACGTGGGGTACTGGCTCACGCTGCTGCTGGCGGTGCCCACGGCGTTCTTCCTCATCCGGCTGTTCATCATCCAGCACGACTGTGGCCACGGGGCCTTCTTCCGCTCGTCGCGGATGGCGGACGTCGTCGGATCGATCCTCGGGGTCCTCACGCTCACGCCGTACCACTACTGGAAGAAGACCCACGCGCTCCATCACGCGACCTCGGGGAACCTGGAGCACCGCGGGTTTGGCGATATCAACACCCTGACCGTCGACGAATATCTGGCGCGGTCGCCGTGGCGGCGATTCGTGTACCGCGTGTACCGCCACCCGGTCGTCCTGTTCGGCGTCGGCGCGGTGCTGCACTTCTTCGTGCTGCATCGCCTGCCGACCATCGTCCCGCGCACGTGGAAGCGCGAGCGGCGCAGCATCCTGTGGACCGACGTGGGCCTCCTCGCGCTCGTCGTGCTGTTCGGGTCGCTGATCGGGTACCGCGCCGTCCTCCTCGTGCACCTGCCCGTCGCCCTACTGTCGTGCGCCATTGGCGTGTGGCTGTTCTACGTCCAGCACCAGTTCGAGCCGACCTACTGGGAGCACGATGAGAAGTGGGAGTACGACGCCGCCGCGCTGCAGGGCAGCTCGTACTATCGCCTGCCCAGGTGGCTGCAGTGGGCCACGGGAAACATCGGGTTGCACCACGTCCACCACCTCAATGCCCGGATTCCGAACTATCGGCTCCAGGACGTGATGGATGCCCACCCCGAGCTGCACCGGGCGCCGACCCTGACGCTGTGGGGCAGCCTGCGCTGCGTGCGCCTGACGCTGTGGGACGAGCGGGCCAGACGGCTGGTGCCGTTCTCCAGCCTGAGGCGTTCCCGAGCGGCGTAGGCCCGTTTCTCGGGGGTCGAGCCGCGGGTTGGCGCGGGCGCCGGGGGTCACGATGTGACCCCCTTTTTCTTGCGCCCACCCCCGATAGCCCGAGGGTTTACGCGCAATTATGTTCCCGGCGGTGACCACTCCGTGCACGACCTCTCGAAGCTGAAAATCGATCGCGACGCAGCGCCCCCCGGCGTGCGCCGGGCCCTCCGCCGGGCGCGGCGGTCCCCGTCGAGGCGGTCACCGTGCTCGCGAGCGGGGATGCGGGGCCGGCCGCGACCGGCGGGGCGACCAGCGTGACCGCCAACGGATATGTGGTGGCGCGCACGCGGGCCGCCGTTTCGGCGAAGGTGGCGGGACGCCTGGCCTACCTGGGCGTGAGCGAGGGCTCGTTCGTGCAGCGGGGCGCGGTGATCGCGCGCCTGGACAACGCGGATTATCAGGCACAGGTTGCCCAGGCGCTGGTGGCCGAGGCGGGGGCGCGGGCGCAGCGCATTGAAGCGGAGTCGGACCGCGACCAGGTCGAGCGCGACGCGCAGCGTCGGCGCGACATGCGCGCGCAGAATCCCCAGCTCATTTCGGAGCAGGATCTCGATCAGGCGAACAGCCGCGCGGCGCAGGCCGCGGCCCGGGCGGGCGCGGCAGCCGCCCGCGTGGACGCGGCCACGGCGGGGCTCCGGTTCGCCCCGGCATCGTGGCAAGCACCACGAACTGGTCCAGCTTCAGCGAGCTCGCCTTCAGCTTCCGCGTGACGCCGGGCCTGCTGTTGGCGGGCTTCGTTTTTGCGGTGGTGATGGGGATGGTCGGCGGATTCTTCCCGGCACGGCACGCGGCCAAGCTGCCGGTCGTGCAGGCGCTGCGGTAGGGCGGGTCACCGCAACCGCCGTTCTCGCCCTAATCCGCCGGCGCGCCGCCCGGCTCGGCCACGGGCGCGAACAGCCGCAGCCGGTGCTGGACCTCGTCGAGGTACGTGTAGATCACCGGCGTCACGTACAGCGTGACGAGCTGCGAGAACGCGAGCCCCCCGACCACCGTGAGCCCGAGCGGCCGCAGCGCCGCGCCGGCCGCCCCGAACCCGATCGCGATCGGCAGCGTCCCCATCAACGCTGCCATGGTGGTCATCATGATGGGGCGGAAGCGCACGAGACACGCCTCCACGATCGCTTCCGCGGGCCGCTTGCCCTCCCGTCGCTCCGCCTGGAGCGCGAAGTCGATCATCATGATCGCGTTCTTCTTCACCAACCCCACCAGCATCACCACACCCACGAACGCATACACGGACAGGTCGGTGCGGAACACGACCAGCGTGAGGAGCGCGCCGAAGCCGGCGAACGGCAGGCCCGAGAGAATCGTGAGCGGGTGGATGAAGCTCTCGTACAGGATGCCGAGCACCAGATAGATCACCACCACGGCCAGGACGAGCAGGAACAGCAGTCCTTGCTGGCTCGCCTGGAACGCCTGGGCCGTGCCCGCGAAGGCCGTGCTGATCGTCGCGGGGAGGGTTTGGGCGGCCAATCGCTGGATCGCCGCCACGCCGTCGCCCAGCGCGGTGCCGGGCGCGAGATCGAAGGACAGGGTCACGGCCGGCACCTGTCCGGCGTGGTTGACGCTGAGGGGGCCAACCGTCGGGGTGAGCGTCGCGACCGATCCCAACGGCACAAGTCCGCCGGCGCGG
>Ga0214473_10011074_pt1 | contig 10597 bp, 8 predicted proteins | sample RVTome_7_FD_203509 | JGI IMG/M metagenome (GOLD analysis project Ga0214473, IMG submission 203509) | Soil microbial communities from uranium-contaminated site in the Upper Colorado River Basin, Wyoming, United States - RVT98D197 | ecosystem: Environmental > Terrestrial > Soil > Contaminated >... | reverse complement strand
CCGGTGAGGGGGACTCGGGATGCCTATTAGACGTTTGAAACGGGAGATGGTTTCAGGACGCGTGGGCTGAATGTGACTGGTCGTGGGTTCCTCACCCGCCGCGCTCCGCACGGCGACCTCTCCCAGAGGGAGAGGTGAACAAGCGGAGGTAGAACACAAATGAACGTCTAACAGAATGGCGGTGGGTATAAATGTGCACGCCAGGCGCCCTCGCCTGGCGTCAGGTTCGGCCAGCCGGGGGCGGCTGTCCTCCACGGTGATTCGCGGTAACGACGTCATTCTGTTAGACACTCTTAGACCCTCTAACAAGATGAGGATTGAGATGGAAGTGTACGCCAGACGCCCTCGCCTGGCGGGGTGTCCGGCCAGCCGAGGGCGACTGGCCTCCACGGTATGTCGTCACTTTAGATTTCATTTTGATAGAGGGTCTTACAGTTCGCCTCTCCCTCTGGGAGAGGTCGTTCGCCGATAGGCGAACGGGTGAGGGAACCCGGTGGCACGAGCCCTTAGGCCCGTGTAATTACCGGGAGACTTCCTCCGCCACCATATCCCCAACCTGCGACGTCTTTAGCCCGGAATCGGCTGAGAGTGACGGAATCCGTTTGGACAGCAAGAGCCGCGCCATCGCATCCTCGATCCGCACCGCCGCCTTCTTCTCGCCCAGGTAATCCAGCATCATCGCCCCGGCGGCAATCGCGCCCAACGGATTGGCGACATGCTTGCCTTTGTATTTCGGCGCCGACCCATGAATCGGCTCGAACATCGAAGTCTGCCCCGGATGGATATTCCCGGAGGCGGCAATTCCCAGCCCGCCCTGCACCATCGCGCCGATGTCGGTGAGGATGTCGCCGAAGATGTTCGAGACTACCACGACATCAAACCATTCGGGGTTCTTGATCATCCACATGCACGCCGCATCGATGTAAGCGTGATCCTTTTCGATGTCGGGATACTCCATGCCGACTTCGGCGAAGGTCCGCGTCCAGATGTCCATCGCGCGGATCGCGTTGGCCTTGTCGACCAACGTGACCTTTTTCTTCTTCCCGCGCGCCCGCGCCTGCTCGAAAGCGTAGCGGATCACCCGCTCGCATCCCTTGCGGGTGAACACCATGTCGGCGATGGCGACCTCATCGGGCGTCCCCTTCTTGAGAATGCCGCCGATCCCGGCGTAGAGATCCTCGGTGTTCTCGCGAACGACGACCATGTCGATGTCTTCCGGTTTCTTGTTCTTGATCGGGCAGAGATGCTCGGCGTAGAGACGCACCGGACGCAGATTCACATACAAATCCCACCCGAACCGCATCCCCATGATGATCGGCCGCTCGACCAACCCCGGCTCAACACGTGGATCGCCGATCGCGCCCAGGAGCACCGCGCTTTTGGTCGTGCGAATTGCTTCCCGCACATCGTTGGGGAATAGCTCCCCGGTGGCGAGGTAGTGATCCGTCCCGTAAGGGTAGTCCGTGAAATCGATCTGGAACTTCCCTCGGTCAGCAACGGCCTTCAGGACCTTGACCGCCTCGGCAGTCACCTCAGGTCCGATTCCGTCTCCTCCGATGGTAGCGATGTGGTAGTTCATCGACCCTGAACCAAGGAATCTCCTGCGAGAGTATCAGGTGTTCTAGGAATAGCGTCCGAGCGCAAGCTGAGTGTCCCGCTACTTGGTTGTGCCACTTGCCCATGACTGTCACTCAAGGCACGCGTAGAGTGCCCCGTATTATTGCCGCCGGCGGGAGGTAAATCGGAACCCGAGATGATCGCCCACCCTAAGAAAACTAGCGCCGCGAAAATCACACCATAGAACAGATCCATCTTCCTCTTGCTGTGTACTTTAATTCCAAAGAAGTTTGTCGGGCTGTAGTTGCCGATAGTCGCAGTTAGGTCAATCTCAGGTATAGACTTTGAGAGGGCGGCCTCTACTCTCTGGCCGTGGTTCACCGCGCCCAAGAGTAGCCGATGGTACCAGAAGCGGTCCATCCAGTAGAAGGCGATCCAGACGAGCATTGCTGAAATGACAATCAGTAGCGCCTGCGGGAATTCGGTTTCCCGGAGGGTGATTCTCCAATGTTCCTTTAGCGATAGCCCCGCAAGTGCGAGAAAGGCGGCAAGGACTGTTATGGCGTAATTGCGAATCCGCAACTCAAGATCGTTGAAGTGTTGTTGAACATCTACAGTTTTTTCCCAAATTGTCAGCAGGTTTCTTCTGTTTGCCTCGGTCGCATGATCTGGAGCTCTGAATTCAAAGTGATCAAACAATTGTGATAGATTTCGATCTAGTGTGACGTCGGGCTGGACTGCTTCGGTGTTAGCGCTCATCTCGCGGCTGACCATCTCCGGCGTCCAATGTGTCACCTGCTTGAGAAGTCCGTATTCAGGTCGGATGTGCGACTCCCCGTATTGAGCCCATGCCGAAATGACGCCAGCCTGCTTCGCCATAAGAATGTCTTTCGACAGCTTATCTCCGACATAGAGTGTGGCTGACTTGTCGGCACCCGTTTCTTCGAGGATGTTTAGAAGAATGTGAGGGTTTGGCTTTAGTTCCCCTGCTGGCGTAAACCTCTGAATTGTCCAGTCAAGTTGTCTAGCATCTGAGAAAGCGGCATTTCCGTTTTCCTTCGCAGAATCAGGGATGTCATGATCGGCTGGAGAATAGAGGTAGTCCAATATGCCGTCGAGTCCGATCGACTTCAACCGGAAGTTGGAGTAGAATTGCATGGATTCCGTGTAGCCGATTATTGTACAGCCATGCCGGCGAATTGAGACGAGAGTATGCATCACGCCGGAGTAGGGCCGCATTGCAACTGATCTCGCAGTTCTGTAAGCCTCGATCGCGACCGAGTACACCTCTCGGAGATTCGCTCCGGGATGCTTTCTGCGAAGTGAAGGCAACTCCTCAATTGCGAAGGAATACTCGGAAGTTCCGTACCGTTGGTGAATCCCTCGGAATTCGTTGATCAGTTGCTCTCGGGGGAGTCCGCTGGCACAAACAAGTTCCTCTAACATGGCAGAAAAGCTACTGTGCCAGATTCCCACCCAATCCCACAGAGTATCGTCAAGGTCCGTAATTAAGGTAGTGATTCGAGTTTTCATCGTCCAGGTAGTCCGAGTTTTCCGCCTTCCCTGGCTTCGCCCAACCCAGAAGCAAAGAGCCCCCCGGCGTCACTGCGCGATGTTACGAATTCAATTGGCTCAACGCGATCATTTTCTGTGTCTCTAGCAGGTTGCTGAAAAAGTCCCAATTCGGGCCGTTTGCGCGCGTGGTTGGTCGAAATGGAAAAGCGCATTTGCTCCCGTTCCCTATGAAAGAACGGCAGTTTTCGTAATCGGGGCCGAACAGGCGAAGCCCTTCATGACCCGTCAAAAACGTTTTTCAGCAGCCTGCTAGCCAAGGAAAAACCAAAACCAGATTAAAAGCGTGGTCAACACCATTACCCAGCCAGCGATGAAGAACTCCTTCTTCTGGAAGCGCCCGCTTAGAACCGCATACTGTGTAATCAAGAATGTGATCGGTACAAGGATAACGGGATACGGAGTGTTCATCGCCTTGGCATAGACAGCGGGTGCCCCGGTCAGCGCGAGCGTGTTGAGCAACGGCCGCCCGACTTGGTTATTCCACGGCCAGTATTTGTCCAATCGTTCCAACGGAATCCAGCTCCAGACAACGAACAGTACCCCAGTTCCGAGAAGCAGTAGAAACCAATTTGTTAGCCCAGTCATACGCAGAATCGTAACCGCTTGTATATGGTATAGTCAATCATCGTTTCGAGGCCCGGAAACTTCAGAATCAGCGCCCAGCAGCGGCGGAATCACGTCAGGCCTTGACCCCCGACGTCCACATAAGAGGTGGTCACAAATTGTGACCACCCGGTACAAGAATGCACACCACCCCGTAGGGGCGCAATTCATTGCGCCCGCCCACCCCGCGCAATCACTTTCTCCCAAGCAAACAGGGGCGGGAATCCATCCCCGCCCCCTTGATGCCCACCCTGGTTGCGCGCGCCTCTACTCCAGCACATGTATGTTCTTCGCTTTGCAGATGTCTTTCAGGATTTGCGGCCACACAGTGACGCTGACCTCACCCAGATGCGCCGTCTTGAGGATCGACATCATCGTGCGCGATTGCCCGATCCCGCCGCCAATGGACAGAGGAATCTGATCGTTCATGATCGCCTGATGATAGGACAGCTTGAGGAAGTCCATCTGGTTGGTGATCTGTAACTGCTTGACCAAGGTTTCTTTCGTCACACGGACGCCCATTGATGTCAGCTCATGGCGGCGCTTGGTCACATGGTTCCACACGAGGATGTCGCCGTTGAGCCCATGCATCGGACGGCCATCGGCGGACTTGGTTTCCGATACCCAGTCATCGTAATCCGCGGCACGCATCTCGTGGGGATATCCGTCCTTCAACGTCCAGCCGATGCCGATGATGAAGACGGCCGGATAGTCCTGCAGGATCGCCGTCTCGCGCTGTTTGCGTGGCAGATCGGGGAAGCGTTCGAGGATGTCCTCCGCATGCATAAACACCAGTTCCTTCGGCAGGTTGGGATACTTCGGGTTCTTGAGCTTCGGGAACATCTGCTGGGCGAAGTCTTCGGCTCCGGTGATGACTTTCCAGATCTTGCGTACGACGTCCTTCAGGAATTCGACATTCCGGTCATCCATCGTCATCACACGTTCCCAATCCCACTGATCGACGTAGCAGGAATGGTCGTGATCGAGGAAGTAGTCCTTGCGGACCGCGCGCATGTCGGTGCAAATCCCTTCGCCGACATGACAACCGAACTGCTTCAGGGCGACTCTCTTCCACTTGGTCGCCGCCTGAACGACCTGGGCATCGATCGGGTTCTTGTTGTAGTCGTTGTTGATGTGGAATTCGATCGGCGAACGCGACCCATCCCGGTCGAGATAGTCGTTCACACCGGAATTTTTGTCCACGATCAACGGCACCTGAACCATTATCAGGTTCAGCTCTTTGCAGAGGTTCTTCTCGATGTAGTCCTTCGTCGCATACAGCGCCTGCATCGTCTCGCGCGGTGTCAGAAGCGACGTGTAGTCGGTCGGCAGGATCTTCTCGACATCGGTGTAGTTGCCAATGCCGGGTCCTGCCAGATCAGCTTTCTTGTCAGTGAGCATGCGTATGACCCCTCTCGGCTGTGTGAGAATCGTCGGACCTGAACACGAAACTCTACCCGTCAGCACGGTGGGAGTCAATTGGGGAACTGTCAAAATCTGCGAGAATTGTAGGGTGGGTGCGCTCTTTGCACCCACCGCTTTGCCATTCCTTCGAGCCCTCGGCGAGGCAATGGTCCATTGCGTTTCATGAATGAGACCGATGCCGCGCGCGGCGTTGAATGGCAGGGAGGCTTCCAGCGAAGAACGGTGGGTGCAAAGAGCGTACCCACCCTTGCACTGATGCATCTACTTCTTCACCACCTGCTTCTTCCACTCCTCCAACGTGTCTGTCGGAAGCGTGCCGTTTTCGAAGCGGTGGTACTTGACAATGTTCCAGACATCATCATCGGTGAGGATGCGCGAATGCTGCTTGGCGGCCGTGAAGATCTCGTCGACCAGTTGTTTCTCCGGCTCGATGCCGTGCTCTTTCAGCCAATAGACGATGTTTGAGACGCCGGACATGAATCCAATTTCAATCTTCTGTTTCAATCCGACCATGCTCGCGGGCACTCCCGAATAGACACGGTCGGCCAACCAGTCGGCGCCCTTATTTTTGGCCTTGATGATGGCCGCCGCATGCACGCCGGTCGCGGTGCGGAAAGCGTCGCGTCCGAAGATCGGGTAATTGTGCGGCAGAGGCACCTCGCAGATGTCCGAGACCATCTGCGTGTATGGTGAGAGCGGGGTCAGATCGCGGTCGATGAACCCATCAAGCTTGAGATTGACCAACATGATGTCCATCGGCGTGTTGCCGACACGTTCGCCGATCCCCAGTCCGGTCGCATGCACACGATCGACTCCTGCCTTGATCGCGGCCAACGCATTGATCACCGAGAGTCCACGGTCCGAGTGGCCGTGCCAGTCTATTTTCACATCGACACCGGTATCCGCGACGATCTGCCGTACAAACCGGACGATGTTGCGCACGCCGTAAGGCATCGCATGCCCGGTCGTATCGGCAATGCAGATGCGACGCGCCCCGGCCTCGATTGCGGCAGTGTACAAGCGGCGAATGTCCTCGGGGCGCGAACGGGTCGTATCCTCGGTCACATACATCACCGGCAAACCATTCTTCACGGCGTAAGAGATCGCGTCGGTCGAGAGCTTCTGGATGTGATCCAATGTCCAGTCCTCGGCATACTGACGGATCGGCGATGACCCGATGAAGCAAGCCGCTTCAATCGGCACACCGGTTTTCTGCACGATCTCGATCAACGGCGTGATGTCGGCGAGAACCGTACGGCAGGCGGCGTTGGGGAAGAGTCCGAGCTTCTCGTCCTTTATCAGTTCCGCCATCAGCGTGATATCGGCGCGCGCCCGTGCCCCAGCCCCGGGCAATCCGAGATTGACTGCGTCGATGCCGAGCTTCGACATCAGCCGCAGCAACTCGAATTTTTTCTCGACCGGCGGATCGGTCACCGACGGATTCTGCAGACCGTCGCGCAGTGTCTCGTCGTCGAGTTCGATCGGGTTCTTGCGGTCTGCAATCGTGCCGGCGTGGCTGTTCCAATCGTAAATGAGATCATGCTCCGAGGGTGTGTTCATGCGGCCTCCATGACGCTGCGATTGAATATACCCGCACGAATTCGATCCGGTCAATGGTTAGCGGCAAAGCTCGACCCGCCCTGCCAGTGGGCAAAAACATGGCGGCTTCCGCCGCGGCGGACTGCCGCTATCGATCCATCGGTAAGGTCGTTAATGTCCCTTGATCACTCCGCGCGCAATCACCAAACGTTGTATTTCTGACGTGCCCTCATACAGCTCAGTCACTCGCGCCTCGCGATAGAGCCGTTCGACCTCATACTCGCGCAAGTACCCATATCCGCCCAGAACTTGGATCGCCTTGTGGGTGACGTAGGTGGACATCTCCGAGGCGACCAGTTTGGCCATGGCCGATTGATCGGCATAATCCAGCCCCTGATCCTTGCGCCAGGCGGCATTATAAACCAGCCACCGTGCCGACTCGATGCGGCAGTGCATGTCGGCCAGGTGCGATTGAATCATCTGGAATGAACTGATGGGTTGCCCGAACTGTTTGCGCTCGCGTGAGTACTTGAGCGCGACATCGAGCGCCCTGCCGGCAATCCCCAATGCATGCGCGCCGACCGAGATGCGTCCCGAGTTGAGCGACTCCATCGCGATTTTGAAGCCCTCGCCGACTTTACCGAGAATGTTTGTTTTCGGCACGCGCACATCTTGCAGGATGATCTCTGTTGTCGGAGAAGCATGCAGGCCCATCTTCTCCTCGATGTGTCCGACCGCGAAGCCCGGCATGTCTTTGTGCACGATGAACGCCGTGATGCCGCGCCAGCCGCTCGACTTGTCGGTCTTGGCCATCACGACGATGTAATCGGCAAAGGAGCCGTTGGTGACGAAGATCTTGGTGCCGTTCAAGACGTAATGATCGCCGTCAGGAACGGCCGTGGCCTCTATCGCCGCGGCATCGGATCCCGCATTTGGTTCTGACAATGAGAATGATGCGTACTTCTCACCGGAGGCAACAGGGGGGAGGTAGAATCGCTTCTGCTCTTCCGTACCAAACATCAAGATCGGATGCGCGAAAAGTGAATTGTGCGCCCCGACCATCGTGCAGTGCGAGGCGCAGCCATGTCCGAGCTCTTCGAGGACGATCACATAGGCCAGCGTGTCCAACCCGGCGCCGCCATACTCCTCGGGGACAACGACGCCGAGGAAACCCGCTTCGCCCATCTCGCGCACGAGGGCAAAATCGAGCTTGCCGCTGACGTCAAATTCGGACGCGCGTGGAATAAGCTTCTTTTCGGCGAACTCACGCGCCACCTGGCGGATCGCCTCATGCGTTTCGGAGAACGAAAAATCCATGCGTCCTCAATTTTCAGACAATGGGCTTTCAGCCCATTGTTCGCGGTCGAAGGCCGCGATTTACGTCCCCTTTGGGGACGACAAGGGGGGCTGAAAGCCCCTTGTCTGATACGGATTACTTGCCTTTGAACTGCGCCGGACGCTTCTCCAGAAACGCCGCGCATCCTTCGGTCTTGTCTTCGGTCGCGCAAATCACGCCGAATTGAGTGGCTTCATACTCAAGACCGGAGGCAAGATCAACCTCGAGGCCGTAATTGATGCATCTTTTTGACGTTGCAATCGCAACCGGACCTTTGGAGGCGATCTTGGCCGCCATCTCCTTCGCCTTTGTCATCAGATCGGTGGCGGGATAGACCTCATCGACCAGCCCGATCCGGTGCGCCTCAGCGGCATTGATCATGTCGCCGGTCATCACCAACTGCTTGGCCTTTCCTTTCCCGACCAAACGCGCAAAACGCTGCGTGCCGCCATATCCGGGTATGATTCCGAGATTCACTTCGGGCTGGCCCATGCGGGCGGTATCGGCCGCCAGACGAATATCGCAGGCGCAGGCCAGTTCACATCCGCCGCCCAACGCGAATCCATTGATCGCGGCGATCACAATCAGGCGCGACTGTTCCATCTTATTGAGGACCGCCTGCCCGCGCAGCGACTTCGCGATTCCGCCGGCGACATCGCAGACCTTGAGTTCGTTAATGTCCGCTCCCGCAATGAATGCTTTTTCGCCCGCTCCGGTCACGATGACCACGCGGACCGCGTGATCGGCCTCGAGCGCCGAGAACGCCAAATCGATCTCAGCGATCACTTGATCGTTGAGAGCGTTGAGTACCTGCGGGCGATTGATTGTGAGCACCGCAATCGGGGCCGAGGTTTCCAAGAGGATCGTCTGATATTGTGCCATGAGAATTCTCCGTTTTCAGACAAGGGGCTAAAAGCCCCTTGTTCGCCCCGATAGGGGCGAAATTCGTCCCCTTCTGGGACGAGCGATGGGCTGAAAACCCATTGTCTGAGACCTATGCTTTCTGCTCGTACGTGTAAATCCCCCGCCCCGACTTGCGCCCATGGTACCCCGCTTCCACCAAACGGCGCAAAAGCGGCGGCGCGGCATAATGCGAATCCTTGAACTCCTGGAACATGATCTCGGCGATATAATAGGTCGTGTCGAGCCCCACATAATCGAGCAGGGTCAACGGTCCCATCGGATGCCCGCATCCGAGCACCATTCCCTGATCGATATCTTCTTTCGACGCCACGCCGCGTTCCAGCAAACGCACCGCATCGAGGAGATAGGGGACGAGTAGCACATTTACTACAAACCCCGGAGTGTCTTTCGCCGTGACGACCGTCTTGCCGACCGATTCGGCGAACGACTTGGCCGCCTGATAAGTCTCTTCCGAGGTGTCAATCGCCCTCACAACCTCGACCAGCTTCATGAGCGGAACCGGATTGAAAAAGTGTAAACCGCAGAACTTGTCGCGGCGTTTGGTCACTGCCGACATGTCGCCGATTGGCAGAGACGAGGTGTTCGATGCGAAGATCGTGTTCGGGCCACAGATGCCATCAAGTTCTTTGTAGATCTTCGTCTTCTCGCCCATGTTCTCGACGATTGCCTCGACAATGATGTCGCAGCCCTTCAGATCCGCGAGATTGGTCGTCCCTGCAATGCGTCCCAGCGCCGCATCACGATCCGCGGTCTGCATCTTGCCCTTCTCCACAAACTTTGCCATCGATCCCTCGATGCGCTTGAAACCGCGGTCAAAGAGTTCTTTCGTCACCTCGCGGACGGTGACGTCATATCCGGCCTGCGCCGACACTTGCGCGATCCCCGATCCCATGAGGCCGCAGCCCACGATCCCAACTTTGCGAATTGCCATTCTGACCACTCCTTCTCGTTCAACCATGACCCAAATTCACGGCATTACCGTCGCTTCCGAAAGGCCGCCAAGATATGAAAAAGCGGAGGTGAAAACGCGGGGTTTTGAGGAATTCTGTCAGGGAGAAACGATGTCTACGGATCCGAGCAATCCCGCCTGAATCCGCAATTCGGACAGATCAACTCGCAGTTCCATTCGATCATCACTGCGCCGCAGATGTCGCACGGAGTCTCGACCTCGGTGGGCTTTGGTTCTTCTGATCCCATATTGCGATTCGTTCACCTCTCCCTTTGGGAGAGGTCGGTCCGCCAGCAGGCGGATCGGGTGAGGGGTGTCACGCGGGCGCGGCAGTGCGACTGCGCTCACTGCAGCAGGTGCGTGCCGCTATTTCTTTTTTCTGGTATCCTGTGGCGCCTCGCGCCGAACTTCGACGGTGCGCAAGAACGCGTGCGGCCCGCCATAAATCCCAACGTCGCCGGGGGTGCCGTCCGGGTCAGACAATTCGGGATTCCCGTTGTCGATCAGCGGCGATCCCTCCGACGGCCGGAACGTCAGAGTGTCCCAGAGCGGATCGAGATGCTTGTTGCTGTCGACATCGGTATAATCCGGCATGTCGCGCCAGTCGCCCTCAACGTTGTCCCAGAGGACATTGTGCGACATCGGGAATTGAATCGGGTGCCCGTAGTTCTGCACCCCCACCCGTCCGC
>Ga0214473_10011072_pt1 | contig 10597 bp, 12 predicted proteins | sample RVTome_7_FD_203509 | JGI IMG/M metagenome (GOLD analysis project Ga0214473, IMG submission 203509) | Soil microbial communities from uranium-contaminated site in the Upper Colorado River Basin, Wyoming, United States - RVT98D197 | ecosystem: Environmental > Terrestrial > Soil > Contaminated >... | reverse complement strand
CAATATTACGCCGATCTTCCTGCCGTCTCGCGCGCCAGAGCTGAACCCGGTCGAGAACGTCTGGCAATATCTGCGCGCCAACTGGCTCTCAAACCGCGTCTTCCACAGCTATGACGCCATCCTCGACTCATCAAGGACTTGGCCGCATTCGCACTCAATCCAGACAACGATCGCTGAAGGGCCCACAGGACATGTTTGGCTTGACTAGCCAAACGCGCCGGCGGTCAGGTGAAACACCAAGTGGGGCAGGCGGCGGTGAACTGCCAACTGGACGACGGAAGGCGCACGCGGTAGCGCTGGGCAATGGCCACGACAGTGGTGGCAACGGCAGTGGATATAGTGGATATGAAGCCAGTGGCGGCTGTGCCGCCTAGCCGGGCAGACAGGGTGATGTCGCAATTCATCAATCTGCGAGTGACGGCGAGGGCGGGGAAGAGAGTGAACGAGATGATTTCTGACTGCTCCTGCGGGTGCTCACGAGCTGTTGTTCCAGGGGCGATGCTTCCCGATTCACGTGGAGTCCGTAGCGGCTGGCCGCCTCCTCATAGAAGTAAAAAGGCTGTCGAAAAGCCGTTCTCGTGATCCGCCCGTCGCCCTCAAGGAATGTAAAGAAGAAGGTCGAACTGGGCTGCATGACCTTATGAACGTTCGACAAGCATTCCTCGATCTGGTGCCTCCGAAGGTGGGTGAAAACCGAAGTAGCGATCACATAATCGAAACGGCCGTCTACGAACGAAAAGTCAAGCTCGCCCTGAGTCTGGATGAGACGCGGCTGTTTGAAAGTCAGGCCCTCCGCCTCGACCACGCGCCGCCCTGCCCGCAGTACCTCGCGGGACATGTCGGCACCTGTATAGTTGCCGGTATCCAGATAGGCGATGAGGTGCCGGCCAATCCTGAGCGAGCCGCATCCGAAGTCAAGCAGGGTATGCTGAGGTCTAAGGCCGTGCTTGATGAAGTCCTGGAAGTAGACGGCGCCTATTTGTTCCCAATTACCGCCCACAGCGGCCTCGGGATCGATGCTGGCCATCAAATTCGTCTCCCATGCGTAGGCGCGCAGGAATACATGGTCGCTCAGCCAAGGATAGATCCGATCCAGCGTTCGCCCGATTGCCTGCTTCAACATTTGGGCCATTCCTCAGCGTTCTCAACTACCGAACAGTAGCCGGCACTGCTCTCGGTTGAAAGCCCGCCCAGGTCACTGGTTTCGATCCCACATGCGCCCATCACTGGCCTCCCAACGCCCAGATCGGGGTGCTGCTTTCCTGCCCCAGGGCCGCAAACTGCCCTCGGCTTGGTATGTCCGCCGAAGCCTGGAGTTCTGGCCGCATTGGGTTGTTGATAAATTCGCTAACTTGTCAGCAGAAACTTAAGCGATCTCAACGGGCCTTTGGGCAGACACCCGGCGTGGATGGCATGATGGCAGCGCTGGACAAAGCTTTTGCTCCTAATACTCAAAAAATGATCCAGGATGCGATGGTTCTCGCCGGATAGCGAGGCGTCGAACCGATCGTACAAAGCCGCAGCTTGCGTGAATAAGGCTGCAGTCTTTGAGCGGTGTTTGTCCCAGTTTGCGAGAACCTCGACGAGAGAGCCCAGCAAGCTAAGAAGGCCTTGTCCTTTCGCCCCGATGTTCTGGCTTCTGTGCTGCCGATATAGGACCGTTTGCTCGGAATCCGAAACAAGGACGCCGAGACTTCCGGCAACAAGCGCTGTCCACCAATCGTGCACCCTCGAACCAATCGGGATTGGTGCCGCCACTTTGACTAAGCGCCGGTTCATCAGCGATGCACAACCGGTAACGACATTCATCACCAGAAGGCATCGAAAGGCCTTGCCTTTGTCCGGTTCGATCCACTGATACCGCCAGAATGACGGGTGAATGACCTTTAGGCCATCGTCGACCACGGTCAGATCCGTGAACACGAGCAACGGTTTGTCCGGTCCGTGTTCGGCTTCAAGGGCGCGCATCCTTTTCAGACACAGAGAAAGCTTCTCTCGCAGCCACACATCGTCTTGGTCGCAGAACGCCGCATAGGGCGCGGTCGATGTTTGCATCAGGCGTGAGAAGTTCTGAACGAGGCCCAGATTCCCGTCGGCATCGCGGACGATCGTGACCTTTTCTGGATGCCGGCTGCGAAATGCCGCCAGTATGTCCAGTGTGCCGTCGGCAGACCCATCGTCGCGGGCGATAAGCCGCCAGTTCGGGTGCGTCTGGCCCTCGATCGAGGCTAGTTGTTCCTCGAGATACGCCGCACCGTTATAGGTCGCGAGCAGAATGTCGATAGACGGGTCGGCCGCGCCCGGGAGGGACGTCATCACGCTCTCCTCATTCGGTATCCGCGACGCGTAGCAGGTACTCACCGTACTCGTTCTTCGCCAGCGGTTCGGCGAGGCTGCGCAAACGAGCCCTGTCGATGAAGCCCTTGCGGAAGGCGATTTCTTCGACACAGGCGATCTTGAGGCCCTGGCGGCGCTCGATGGTCTGCACGAACTGCGCCGCATCCATAAGGCTGTTGTGCGTCCCTGTGTCGAGCCAAGCAAAGCCGCGGCCCAGCCTCTCGGCCATGAGCTCGCCCCGCTCCAGATACCAACGGTTCACGTCGGTAATCTCTAGTTCGCCGCGCGCCGAAGGTTTGAGACCCGCGGCCAAGTCGAGCACACGGTTGTCGTAAAAATAGAGCCCCGTCACCGCGTAGTCGGAGCGCGGCCTTTGCGGCTTCTCCTCGATGCTGACGGCCCGGCCGCTTGCATCGAACGCGAGTACGCCGTATCGCTCCGGGTCGCGTACCTGATAGCCGAAGACCAGCGCGCCTGTCTCGAGCCTCGCGGCGCGCACCAGTCTCTCCTCCAGGCCGCCGCCGTAAAAGATGTTGTCGCCAAGAATTAGACAGCAGCCATCGTCCCCGACAAAATCCCGCCCGATGATGAAGGCCTGGGCCAGACCCTCGGGCTGCGGCTGGGGAGCGTAAGCGAGCCGGAGTCCCCACTGGGAGCCGTCAGCCAGGAGGGACCCGAACAAAACCGCGTCTTCCGGTCTGGTGATGATCAGAATGTCGCGGATCCCGGCCATCATCAGCACCGAGAGCGGGTAGTAGATCATAGGCTTGTCGTAGACGGGGATCAGCTGCTTGCTGATCGCGCGTGTAGCCGGATAGAGGCGCGTACCCGAACCACCAGCCAAGATTATTCCCTTCATTCCGTGTCCCCGTTACGTCAGCAGGCGTTCTAGCACCTCCGTCAGGCCCTCGCGCCACGGGCGTGGCATAATCCCGAAGGTGGCTGCGAAGCGACCGCAGCACAGTTCGGAATTGGCTGGGCGCGCTGCGGCGGCTGGGTGGTCGGCCGTGGCCAGGGTTCGCAGGAGTGGTGGCGGAGTCCCCGTGATTCGCGCGCGCTGGTCGAAGATCTCACGGGCGAATCCCAACCACGTCGTCCGACCCACGCCGCAAAAGTGGTAAGTCCCCCACGCGTTAGGCCCAAGTTGACGGCAGAGACCTACAATGGCTCGGGCCAAGTCACCTGCCGCCGTCGGGCAGCCCCACTGGTCGTCGACGACGCCGATCTCCTCGTGCTCCCCACCCAGCCCCAGCATCGTCTTGACGAAGTTGTGCCCCTGGGCTCCGAAAACCCAGGACGTGCGCAGGATAATATGCCGATCGTGGGCCTTACGCACGGCCTGCTCGCCCGCCTCCTTGCTGGCGCCGTAGACACCGAGCGGCGCGACCGGATCGTCTTCAACGTAGGCGGCACGCTTCGATCCGTCGAACACGTAATCGGTCGACAGATGCACGACCGGGGCTCCGTGACGTGCCGCCGCCCGGGCGACGTTCGCCGCGCCATCCCGGTTGACCGCATAGGCCGTTTCCGACTCGGCCTCGGCGCGATCGACCGCCGTGAAGGCGGCAACATTGATCACGGCGTAGCAATGGCTCGTCCCGACCGCCCGATCGACCTCGGTAGGCCGGGTGATATCCGCGTCTTCGTGCGCAAGCCCGATGACCTCCATGCCATCGAGGCCGCCAAGGCGGCAGAGTTCGTAACCGACCTGTCCGTTCGCGCCGAACACGAGCAAACGCATGGGCGCTATGCCTCGTGCCCCGGCCCCACCCGCGCTAACGTCCTGCCGCCGAGTCCCAGGCGCGAGCCGTCATAGCGCGAATCGAGGATACGCTCCCACCAAGCGCGCTTGTCCAGATACCAGACGACCGTTTTGCGCAGCCCCGACTCGAAGGTCTCCCGCGCAGACCAGCCCAATTCACGGCTAATCTTGGTCGCGTCGATTGCATAGCGCATATCGTGGCCCGGCCGGTCCGGGACGAAGGTGATCAGGTCCGCGTGAGTTCGAGCGTCCGCCCGTGGGCTCAGTTCGTCGAGCATCTCGCAGATCAGTCTTACCACGTCGATGTTGCGCACCTCGCTGTCGCCGCCAACGTTGTAGGTCTCGCCGACCCGACCGCGGGTCAGGATCGTCCACAGGGCGCGCGCGTGATCCGCCACGTAAAGCCAGTCGCGCACGTTTTCACCCTTGCCGTACACACGCAAGGGCTCACCGCGCAGCCCGTTGATGGTCATCAGCGGTATCAACTTCTCGGGAAACTGAAACGGCCCATAATTGTTTGAACAGTTGCTGGTCACGACTGGCAGGCCAAAGGTTCGGTGCCAGGCACGCACGAAGTGGTCCGAGGCGGCTTTGCTTGCCGAATAGGGCGAATTTGGTCGATACGGCGTCTCCTCGGTAAAGCCTCCGTTCGGGCCGAGGGAACCGTAGACTTCGTCCGTCGAGACGTGGTGGAACCGAAAGCGCGCCTTGGCATTCCCCTCCAGCTCGACCCAGTAAGGCAGTGCGGTCTCAAGCAGCCGATACGTTCCGATGACGTTCGTATTGATGAACGCAGCCGGACTGTCGATGGAGCGGTCGACATGGGATTCTGCTGCTAAGTGAACGATCACGTCCGGCTTGTGGCGCGCGAAAACCAGTTTCAGGGCCGGGCCGTTGCAGATGTCGACCTGCTCGAACGCGTAGCGTTCATCGCCTTCGACTTCGGCCAAGGCATCAATCGCGGCCGCATAGGTCAATTTGTCGACGTTGACCACAGCAGCCTTCGTCTCACGGATGAGATGCCGGACTAGCGCGGATCCGATGAAGCCGGAACCCCCAGTGACCAAGACCTTCAAGAATTGCCCTCCGAATCACCCGAGGCAGACGCGAACCGCGCCCGGCACGGAGCTACCCCTTAGTCATTGGTTCGTAAACGAAATAGATCCGCAACTGCGCCAAACGGGGCTGCGCTCTGTCCTTGTCGGACAAAACCGCCTCAGCCTCTGAGACCGGCCAGTCGATTCCCAGCGCTGGATCATTCCAGGCAAGCCCAAGGTCGTGGTCCGGCGCATGGTAATCACTCACCTTGTACAGAACTTGGCTATCCGGCTCGAGCGTGCAGAATCCATGCGCGAAGCCCTCAGGAATAAATATCTGCGACCAGTTATCGGCGCTCAAGACCGCGTGTGCATGGTAGCCGAAGGTGGGCGAACCTTGGCGGATATCGACGGCCACGTCGAGGATCGCACCGCGGACGACGCGTACGAGCTTCGCCTGTGCGTAGGGTGGGCTCTGAAAATGTAGGCCTCGGATCGTACCGACCTCTGCCGAAAGCGAATGGTTGTCCTGCACAAATTCCAAGTCGATCCCCGCCTCGACAAGGAAGCGACGGCTGTAGGTTTCGGAGAGAAATCCTCGTTGGTCCGTGAGCTTGGGCGGCGTGATGAGGCGCACTTCGGGGATCTGCAGAGATTCAACACGCATCGTATCAAGGCTTGGGATTTCTGCTTCAAACGGCGGCTGAATATCTCTCGCCATCGCCAACCTACAGCGACCATACCGAGGAAAAAGGCAATCCAGCGGACGCCGCCGTAGCCTCTTGGGATATTAATACCGAGTTGTGTTACGGTTTGCCAAGCTAGCTATAAACCGACCTTGTGGAATGCTGTTTGACCGGGCCGCACTGAGTTTGGAAGCTATGGCAACCGTTTCAGGCGATCGATTTGGGCTGGTTATCCCCACTCTGAACGCGGGTGCTGATCTCGATCGACTAGTGCCAGCCCTGCGGTCACAATCCCTGCGGCCATCCAAATTCCTAGTCATCGATTCCAGCTCGACTGACGATACGGTCGCGCGACTTGAGGCGATTGGGGCCGAGGTACAGGTGATCGATCGGAGAACGTTCGACCACGGCGGCACTCGCCAAAGGGCCGTCGAGACGCTGGTCGAGACCGATATCGTCGTCTTTCTAACCCAGGACGCGGTACCGGCCGACCCCAACACCTTGCAAAATCTGGTCGGCGCCTTCCAAAACCCAAGCGTTGGTGCGGCTTATGGGCGCCAGCTCCCGGCCCCAAACGCCACGCCAATCGCCGCCCACGCGCGCCTGTTCAACTATCCCCGCTCCAGCGAGCTCCGGTCTATGGCCGACGCCAACCGGCTGGGGATCAAGACGGCTTTTTGCTCCAATTCCTTTGCCGCCTATCGTCGTAAGGCCCTCCTTGAGGCGGGAGGTTTCCCCGCGCACGCCATTCTTAGTGAGGACATGCTCGTAGTTGCCGCAATGCTCGCCAAAGGATGGGACATCATGTACGTGGCAAGCGCACAAGTATATCATTCCCACAATTACACCATGGATAAGGAGTTCCGTCGGTACTTCGATATCGGAGTATTGCATGGAACTCACCCCGAGATTATCGCCCGCTTTGGAACACCGGCAGGCGAGGGCTGGCGGTTCCTGCACTCGGAACTGGGTTATCTTTCGCGAGCCGCTCCATTCTTGATTCCCAACGCCTTGGTCCGCACCGTGTCAAAGTATCTCGGCTATCGCCTTGGCAGACTGGCAAGCTATCTCCCGACGGCATTCAACCGCCGTATCAGCATGAACCCGGGATATTGGCGTCAACGGACGATTTTACCGAGATGGCGTTAGGCATAGACTCCGACGGCTTTCAGGCCCAAGGCCATAACCATGGTAGAGCACGGATGGACGCCGATGCCGCGCTGTCGCATAAGTTGAGGGACGCGGCTCGTGCGAGACCCTTCTCGCCTGCCCTCGTCGCCCTCTTCCTACGCGTTTTCGACCAATTCATCATGGGTGGGCTCGGCCTCGCTGTCTATTTCATCTATGCTTATCCGGGCCACGGTTATGTCAGCGTCCCGTACCTCATTTCCATCGGCTTGGCCTTGCTCCTGACTGGGCTGATCGCACACTGGATAGAGGCCTATGGCAGCGACTTGGTGATGGCGCGCCATCTCCACGTCGACCGTGTTCTCGTCGCTTGGGCGATTACCTTCGGCTTGCTGCTGAGCATTGCCTTCGCCCTCAAAATCACCGACCACTATTCGCGCGTCTGGGCACTCAGCTGGTTCGTCTCTGCTATGAGCCTGCTCGCCGTCGGGCGCGCCCTGCTCGGCCGCCGCATTGCACACCTTGCTGCACAGGGGCGTTTTGCCAATCGCACGGCCATTGTCGGAATTGGCGTCCAAGCTGCGCGCCTGGCCGCGCACTTGGAACAGCACGACTCGGTGCGCACGCGGATCCTCGGACTGGTCGATGACGAAGGCGGCCTAACTCCGGACTGGTCGTGCCGCTGGCCCCTTCTCGGTGGGATCGACGCGCTCATCGAGTTCATCCGCGCGGGCCGCGTCGACCAGGTCTTCGTCGCCCTACCATGGCAGGAGGAGGCGCGCCTGCGCAACGTCGTCCAGCAACTGGCCGTCACACCAATCGCTATCCGTCTCGCGCCTGATTTGGCCGCCTTCGGTTACGCTGGACGCTCGTTTGTCCAGATTGCCGGCCTTCCCATGCTGCATGTCTTTGACCGGCCCATCTCCGGTTGGTCCTGGTTTATCAAAATGGCGGAGGACTACTTAGTGGCTATCTTTGTCTTGGTCATTCTGTCGCCGCTTTTGTTTTTGATCGCGCTCGCGATCAAGCTCGACTCGCGCGGGCCGATCCTGTTTCGGCAGCACCGGCAAGGTTTCAACAACGCCCCGATTGAGATTTGGAAGTTCCGCACCATGCGCACGGACTCTGCCAACCCAGAGGGCGCGGTGATCCAGGCGACCCACCACGATCCGCGTGTCACGCGGGTCGGTCGGTTTCTACGCCGACTCAGCCTCGACGAACTACCACAGCTCGTCAATGTGCTGCGCGGCGAGATGTCGATCGTCGGACCGCGCCCGCACGCGCCGGGCACACGCGCGCGCGGTCAGCTATTCGAGGAGGCAGTAGAACGCTATGCCGCACGCCACCGCGTAAAGCCTGGGATCACCGGCTGGGCCCAAATAAATGGTTGGCGCGGGGAGACAGACACGCTGGAGAAGATTCAGAAGCGCGTCGAGCATGATCTCTACTACATCGACAATTGGTCGATCTGGCTCGACCTACTGATTATCGTGCAAACGATTGCAATCCTCTTTCGCGATGACCGCGCGTATTGAGGTTGATAGACAATGATTGCTGACGCGGCTGCGATTGATTGCGTGCACCTCGAGACGCCAATCCCTCAGTCCTGGGCTCTCGGTCCAACGACCTGTGCCTTAGGGCCACCTGTTGGGTTACATCGAGCGCAGAAGTCCGGAGTCGTTATTATCCCAAGGCTCGCTCCACGGGTCTGATGACTTTACGCACCTTAGCGTGCCTATTGTTCTCAACGTAGTGTGCGCTCGGCTGTGGTGCAATCAATGACCTCATACCGCGAACGCAATCCGAAAACCGACAGGAGAACGGTGCTAATGTAGCAGGATGCAAAGCCTCTGGTACGGTATGCGATACGGTCGCCGCGTCGTGGGTCTTTCTGGGATGGTCCTGAACAAGCTCGCGCCTATGCTACGATGGTCGTTTCGGCATAACATGGTCGCCATTTTGGTGCTCGGCGGCTACGTGGCTTTGGCGTTCGCGCTGTCTAGGATCTTCGATTTCCCCCTCGAGCTGCACATTTACAATGACGCGCTGCTGATAACCGTGGGCACGGTCCTAGTAGTGTATGCCACTACTATTAGCGTCAGGACGGTCTGGATTCATAGGCCCTCCCGGCCGATCACGTTTCTGTTGCCACGCCTTACAGGTGTTCATCGCGTTCCCCACCGAGTCATAATGGCTCTGCCCGTGCTGCTCTTGTTACCGCTGTTTTTTTCCGCCTTCACCTCCGTCAAGAGCGCCATCGGCGTCGTCAACCCCTACAACTGGGATCGCGCCTTCATGGAGCTTGATGCATATCTCCATGGTGGCACAGCGCCGTGGATATTGTTGCAATTCGTGGCAAATCCTCTTCTGACGTTCGGCCTCGCATTCTTTTACAATCTCTGGTTTGTGGTGATGATTACGGTCCTGGTCATAGCGGTGTTCGCCATAGATCGACCGAAGTTGAGATCGCAATATCTCGTCGCATTCCTACTCGCCTGGACGATCCTGGGAACGGTCGGGGCCATCTTGTTCGCGTCCATGGGCCCGTGCTTCTACGATCTGGCCTACCCCGGAGAGAAAAATCCGTTCACGCCATTGCTGGCCTACCTCAACGAGGTTAACCAAACCTATCCGGTCTGGGCGCTGACCGCCCAAGATATGTTGCGAGACTACTACTTGGCCAATCGGCCCGGCTTTGGAGCGGGCATCTCGGCCTTCCCGAGCATGCACATCGCGGTGGTTGTTCTCAACGCCATCCTCGGCTGGCAACTGTCGCGCAAGGTCGGCTGGTTTTTGACCATCTTCGCCGCGTTCATCATGATCGGTTCGGTGCATCTAGGATGGCACTACGCCGTGGACGCCTACGCGTCGGCCTTGGCCATCCCCTTCGTCTGGAAGCTGAGCGGCGTGATCGTCGAGTACTGGTATTCGCGCGAGAGTGAAGCCGATGTGACGAATCACGCCTGTGGCGCTGTGGTTCCGGCAGGCAAGACGAGCGGCACAAAAGGAAACGCTCGCCCCTTAGATGGCGCCCCTCATGGCATATCCGGCCTTCGCTAAGGACAACCGCCATTCTAGCTACTGGCGGCTAAAAGAAGCGCAGAGCGGCAGCCTAGACGAATTTATCCACACTGTTGCCGCCGGGCAACAGCGCGCCGACGGCGTGTAATCCACTGAATTCACACGCACAAACCTTGGGAGCGTCCGTCGATCTGGCACGCCTGTGACTATTTTTGCGCCCGGTCCTCCCTGTGTGGGCCTAGAACACATAGGTGGTTAGGATGTAGACTCAATTCTGTTAGCGGGTCGCCTCCGGGCCTTCAAGCCTCGCCAACGCCTTCAGAGTTTGGTCGCAAGGGGAACGAGGTCATGCTTAAGAAGATAAGAAAAGCTTTCGTGGATCTGCGCCGCGATGAGACGGGAGCCGCGTTGGTAGAGTACTCCATTCTAATCGGGCTTATCGCTTCGCTGGTGATTTTCATTATCCTGTGGGTGGGCGGTTGGATCGTAGAGGCGTGGCAGACATTGCAAAGCGCTTTGGCGGCCTCCCAATAGGCTGATCGACGCGCGGGGAAGCCAAGATGCGTCTCGGTACCATCCTGATGTTCCTGGTGGCGACTGTGCTGGGCATAGCCGCCGCTCTTTCC
>Ga0214473_10011070_pt1 | contig 10597 bp, 8 predicted proteins | sample RVTome_7_FD_203509 | JGI IMG/M metagenome (GOLD analysis project Ga0214473, IMG submission 203509) | Soil microbial communities from uranium-contaminated site in the Upper Colorado River Basin, Wyoming, United States - RVT98D197 | ecosystem: Environmental > Terrestrial > Soil > Contaminated >... | reverse complement strand
GCATCAGCGGATGCGGCTCGCCGCGCCGGCGGTAGCAGTCAAATTCCCGTTTCAAGAGTTCGTCGACGGCGAGGTTGAGAGAGAAGGATGGCATGTCGGGACGGTCCACACCGAGCCGTCGGTCCAAGTAGAAACACCGCGGGCACTCCATGAACCGTTCGAGCTTCGAACGGGAGAGTTTGAACGGCTTTGTCGCGGCGGGGTCGTAGATGTTGCGGGTGCGAAAGCCGGTGTCCTTCTTGGTCATCTCGGCTATTCCACCATGAATGCGGCGCGTACAGTGACGGTGATGTCTTTCTGCTTGGTGCTGGTTGTGTACATGCCGTAGTCGGAAACTTCGGTTGAGAAGGGTTCTGTGATTTGAAACACTCCAACGGATGAGTTGAGAAGTTTGGTAATTCTGACTTCTCCGGCTCCCGCCAGCACCTCGGCGCGCGCTCGGGCATCGATCATCGCATCTTTGAGCAACTCGCGTTTGATCGCCGCGAGATCCGAATGGAAGTACTCGAGATTCGAGTTCTGCAGGACCACGCCCTCACCGATGATGGTCCTCGGATCGACAGCAAGCCTCTCGATGTCGGCCACCTTCGGGGAGATGACGAGGATGGACTGATTGATGTTGTGCTCGCTGCTTGTGCCGTCGCCTAAGGCGCCTACTCCGGTGGGATTGTAGATCGGATACGTGCTGATCGACTGGACCGTAATTTCCTCGTCGGTCACCCCGAAGGACTTGAGCCGCTCGATTGCGTTCTGCACGTCATCGTGCAACCGTGCGTAGCCCTCGCTGATGCCTTGCTCCGTCGCCGTGCGGGCGATGGAGAGACGCCACTTGACAATGTCGGACACGACGCGCTTGGACGCAGAGCCAACAACGCGAACGCTATCCTGCGTGTCGCGGGAGGTCTTGAAAAACCAGCCAAAGACAACCGCGGCGATGATGATCCCGGCCGCCAGCACCCAATGTCCGCTTGTAGTGAGCAGAGTCGAACCACCTGCGGTGGGCAGAGCCGAACCACTTGTGGTGAGTGAAGTCGAACCATGTGAGTCCACGGACCCTCCTTCGCGCCGTCTCTGGCAAATCCTCCAATCGCAAGTTATGTAACGCTGTGCTGATCTTCAACCGGCAACGGCAACTTGGGAGCGTCGAATCACGCTTGATTCTGGCCGGCGAAACGGCTAAATACAACGGCCTGAGCCCTTTCACTCCCCGGTAGCTCAGTTGGTAGAGCGGGCGGCTGTTAACCGCCATGTCGCTGGTTCGAGTCCGGCCCGGGGAGCTACTCCCGACGCTCTTCAGAACATGTTCATCTTGAATGTCCCTCAGGTGTCGTGGGCGCCTCAATCACGCTCGCGTAACTCGCGAACGTGTCGGTGGTTATGCAGCACCTATGCGGGGCGGGACATTCGCGCGATGCTGATCGCGATCGACGCCGAGGGGGAATAACTATCGGCCTGTGACGAAACGCGGCAATTCACCTGCCGGCGACGGACCAGCCAAGATTGTCATTGACAACGGCGCCTTCAATCCGCCTCGGGCGGACTCCGGAGGTACCGACCGGAGTAGGTCCCTTAGCAGGTTGCCGAAAAATGGTTCTGAATTGTCATTCTGGCCCCCGCCGCTCTTCTTGTCCCGACCGCAGTGGAGGGATGGCGGGGTGAAGAATCTGCTTTGCTTTCATAGAGGAGAAAAAGCAGATGCTTCGCTTCCCCTCGACTTCGCTCGGGACAAGCCGCTCAGCATGACAGAGCCGCTTTCGGGCGGCTTTGAGGACTTTTTCAGCAACCTGTTAGGGACGGACGACCCTCCGTGGCATACACCCGGTCAAACGTCCGTTTACAGTGTAACTGTGACGATGACCGCAACGCGGCATCCGCCAATCCCTTGGTCCGCCGCAACGGATAGTCGGCCAGCGCTCGCTCTTCCGGCGACACATAGCTGAACATGAACCCCTGATTCTCCTCGTGACCGCGCATCATGCCCTCCCTGGCTGGATGAGGACACAAAGATCAACCCACCAACGCACGGTGAGGGTTTTTCAGCGGCCTGCTAAGCACCGATTCCCAGTGGGAACCTTGCCTGGTTCCCATCTGCTACCTCCTGTTTCGAGTGCCAGACGAGCCGACACCGTTTATCGACTCACCACCTTCGGCTGTGCATCTCTGAGTGATGACAAACAGAGATTAGTATCTTGACTATTATGGTCCAGTTTGATCGCGGCCTGCCCGTGCGAGAGAACTGAATTCTTGTGTCCAGACATGTTGCCTCGTACCATTCAGCCCTCGGACCAAATGATGACACCTTCCATCGCTCACAGCCGGCTCTCGGATCATGACTCCTCGCGAGATGTGGCAGATGGAGCGGCGTCGCCGAAGGTTTTGCTAACGACCGTCTGCCGTCCGCTGGGGGTCCGTCACGGCGATGCTCCGAGTGTCGGCTACGAGTTGCTCCATGAACAGGTGACTCGCGCCCAGGGTCTGTTTAGCCCCCGCTCCCATCACACCCAGTTCTCGCTGGAGTACATCGCCGAGAATCTCGATGCCCCCACCGGAGTGCTCCAGTATCCATCTCGAAGGGAGCTCACTCGCGAGCTCAGGCGCGGGTACGCGGTTGTGGGTGTATCGTTCGTACTGGCTACATACCACCGGATGAAAGAGGTCGTGGCTCTGATCCGGGAGCATTCGCCGCAGTCGCAGATCGTGCTTGGCGGATACGGCACAGTCGCGCCCGACGAGTTGCTTCTTCCATACTGCGACCATATCTGCCGCGAGGAGGGAGTCGGCTTCATGCGGCGGCTCTTAGGCGAACCCGAGATTCAAATGCCGTACCGCCACCCCCTGATCATCAACCCCCTCCGCGTGTTCGGGAAGGAGGCCTCCCGGACCGGGATTGTGTTTGGCGGGTTGGGATGTCCCAACGGGTGCGACTTCTGCTGCACTTCTCATTTCTTCAAACGCAAGCATATCCGCCTCCTCCCTACCGGGGCCGACATCTACCAAGTGGTCGAACGCTACCTCGAAGTCGATCCCAAGCTTTCCATCCTGATCATTGACGAGGATTTCCTGCTCAATCGCCGCCGAGCGATGGAGTTTCGCGATTGTGTGCTCCGAGGTGGAAAACCTCTTTCGGTGTTCGTTTTCGCCAGTATCAAAGCCCTCAGTCAGTACACGGTGACTGAGATTCTCGAGATGGGAATCGATGGGATGTGGATCGGCTACGAGGGAACGCGGTCCGGCTATGCCAAACAATCGGGCCGGCCGGTTGAGGAAATCTTCCATGAATACCGCGAGCACGGAATCACCATTCTCGCCTCCATGATCGTGGGCTTCCCCTATCAGACCCCCGAGATCATCGAGGAGGAACTCGCAGGCCTCCTCGCGCTCCGACCAGTTCTCACACAGTTCTTGATTTACGGCCCTTGTCCTGGCACTCCCTTTTACGACCAAGTCGTTCGTGAGGGCAAGCTGCTCCCGGCGGTAGCGGAGGATCCAGAACTTTTCTATCTCCGGGGAACGGGGTTCTATGCGATGGTCAGCCACCCATCGATGACAACTGAGGAAATCGAGGCCGCCCAGAAACATTGCTTTGAGGAGGATTTCCGGAAGTTGGGTCCCGTCCTCTATCGTTCGGTGGAGCGATGGCTCGAAGGCTACCTGAAGCTCCGTCACTCTCCGAGCGCATTTCTCCGCATCCAAGCGGAGCGGATCGCAGGCGACCTCAGGAATGCCTACCCGATATTCCTGGCAGGGCGACTGCTCGGACCGACAGTCGAAGTGCGGCGCTGGATTGGTCAGCTACAAAGGCGGCTCCACGCGGCGCTGGGTAACCCCACATGGAACGAACGCCTGCTATCAGCTGCGGCAGTAGGTCTTGCTGCTTGGACGGGTTTGACACTCAAGTTGCACATGTTCCAGCACCCGCCGCTCGTGAGGCATACCTTCAGGATGTCGGATGCCACAGCGAGACGGGCGTGGCGAAAGTTCGCAAGTGATAATCTTACGGGGCTCTCAGTTCAAGTAGAGCATCGGCCCGCCGCGACCGTGTGGGTACATCTGAAGGGACGGCTCAACTCAGCCGCCGCGACGCAATTTGTCGCGGATTTGCGGGCAGCTCTGGCACGCAGGGATGATCGTGTGGTGCTGAATATGGCCAGCCTGGCCGACCTCGAGCACGATGCGGCCCATGCGTTGGCGACGGGGTTGAAGGCTTATCGCGACCGAATCCGCATCATTCTCCCCCTCATGGGAGAGTTCGCAGCGCTGGCGGCAATCTTCCCCTTGTACCGGTAATCCGGTGATGCCCTTGAACTCACTTCAGTTCACCCGGGATTGGCTTGCCCAGAACCGCTACAACAACCCCAACTTACCTGCCAGTTAACCTTCGGCCTGTGAGAGAAGTTGCAGCCTGCGGTCAATGAGAAGGGCGTTATCCGCGGGACGCAGCGGGACCCCCAAAACCAACAATCCCCGTATGTCATCGAATTCCTTCTTGACAGATCTCCTCTGCCTGTCCGATTATTGATATCGGAGTCTTGTATCCGAATTGAAGGGGAGACCGCCTCAGATGTTTCTCAGCCGCGCGTGCGAATACGGCATTCAAGCCATGCTTTATCTCCACCAACACGGTGACGACCGCAATGTGGCCGTGTCGGAGATCTCGCGGAAGTTGGGTATTTCCGCCTCATTCTTGGCGAAAATCGTGGGACAACTGGCCGCCCGGGGTCTGCTTGATTCCCGGCGCGGCGCGGGCGGCGGTGTGCGGCTTGCGCGTCCCTCCGCCCAGCTCCGGCTGATCGATGTGGTGGATGCCATCGATGGGCTCGAACTGCGCACGCGTTGCATCATCGGATTGCCCCAATGTGGCAGCGCCGCTCCCTGTCCCTTCCATGACAGCTGGGGCCCCTTGCGCGACAAGATCATGTCCGCCTTGTCTGAGCAAAGCCTTGCGTCCCTGATGCGAAATGGGAACTATCGCATCTCGCGAGTTGGACGCCAATCGAAGGAAAGATATCGTCTCACCATCCAGACACGTGCCAAGAAGCTGAGAGGTCCCGGGTGAGCCGATCCGTCCGGCCCGGCACGTTGGTCGTTCTGGTGGCCGCGGTGGCCGCGGCGATGTGGTTGTCGTGGCTTTTGTGGCGGGGCGCATCCACAGACTCTGTCGGACGTCCGCCCGAGGTGGCGGAGCTGGCACGGAGAACGGATGATCCGTTCCTGCAACTCGGTCTTCAGGTTTATGCGGAGAAATGCGCGCCCTGTCACGGAGCTGCTGGGCGTGGCGATGGCCCCGCGGCCTACCTTTTATTTCCGAAGGCGCGCGACTTCAGCAACGGGCAGTTTCGCCTGACCTCAACCCAATCCGGACTCCCCTCCGATGCGGACATCCTGAGAACCTTGAAACGTGGCATCCCGGGATCGTCGATGCCCCCGTGGGGGCATCTGCCCGATTCGGTGCTCATGGCGCTTGTATCGGCAATTCGCGGGCTCGCGGTCGAGGGGCGCGTCGTAGTCTTGATGGAATCTGAAGCGATGACCCGCGGCGAGGCGCTGGCCGTGGCACGGGATGTCCTCGCTCCCGGTCTACCGGTCGACGTCCCGGCCCGTCCGCCGGACAGCCGTATCGACACATCGTTGGGACGTCAGCTCTACATGACCGGATGCGCTCCATGTCATGATGTGGACGGTCGCGGACTGCAGAAACGTGATCTCAAGGATGATGACGGGTATCCCATCTTTGCGCGTGACTTCACCCAGGGAATTTTCAAAGGTGGAAGTGAGCCGGATGTGCTCGCGTTGCGGATTACACGCGGTCTCCCGGGAAGTCCGATGCCCAGCTTGCCGTATTCTGCCGAGGAACTGTGGGCGATCGTGGATTATCTCGGGACACTTATCAAGCCGGGCGCTCAGGAGCGCGCGGAGCAATCGCAGCAGGTATTGAAGCCGGCTGTGGTCGATGGCCCCATCCCGCGCGATCCGAGTGATGAGCGTTGGCAGCAGATTGAAACCACCTTCCTTCCAGTGTCCCCGCTTTGGTGGCGCAATGATCGCATTGAGGGCGTGACTGTGTCGATGTTGCGGAATTCGGAGGAAATCGGATTCCGCTTGGAATGGCAAGATTCTACTGCGGACGCACACCAAGTGTCTCAGAGAAGTTTCTCAGATGGCGCTGCCATCCAGTTCTCAAACGCCGACGACCCTCCTTCCTTTACAATGGGTTCGTTGGGACGTGAATGCGACATCTGGTACTGGCGTGCCTCGACCGATCCACGGGTAGCCGAGGCTGCATCACAGACCGAGATCATCCATCCGAACTATCGGGATAACCATGAACTGCCGGAAGCGGTCGCAAAGGACGCGGCGTTTCTGACCGCGACAGCGGTGGGGAATCCGGTTGCCGCAACCGATCACGCACAGTCCTTTCAGAACCTCCAAGCCGCAGGATTCGGGACTCTGAGTCCTGATGGACCGGAGGATCAGATCATCAAGGGCGCGGCGCAACGTACATCATCGGGATGGGCAATTGTCTTCGTGCGGTGCCTGCAACCGACGCATCCCGGCGATATTGTCTTCGACGCAAGCCGTCCAATGCACATCGGCTTCGCCGTCTGGGACGGACACAATCAGGATCGGAACGGACAGAAATCGATGACGATCTGGCACCGACTTGGCTGGTGAATCAATCGAAGAGAGGGTTCTCTCAGCGCAGAGATGAGGAAAGCTGAATGACTGACGCAACTGACAGAAATCGTCCGTCTGCCCCCGGCAATCACGAACTTCCAGCGGATCATCCCTCCGCGGCGCTGAACCGGAGGCGCTTTCTGGGATTGATGGGAATTGGCGCCGCGTGGGCCGTGACTCCCGTGAACACACTGCACGCACTGGCCCCCATTGCCGGCATTCAGAATCCGCTCGACTACTATCCCAACCGGGATTGGGAGAAGATATACCTCGATCAATACCGTTATGACCGTTCGTTCACATGGGTCTGTGCCCCGAATGATACCCACATGTGTCGCCTGCGTGGCTTTGTCCGCAATGGTGTCTTGATCCGTAGCGAACAGAACTACGATCACAGCCGCTACGGCGATCTTTATGGGAATCGGCTCACACAGTCGTGGAATCCGCGCGGCTGCCCGAAGGGATTCACATTTCAGCGTCGCGTCTATGGCCCGTATCGTCTCAAGGGGCCGGTGATCCGCAAGGGTTGGAAGGAATGGGCCGACGACAACTTCCCGTCGTTGTCGGACCATCCGTCTCTCCGGTCCCGTTACAAATTCGACGACCGTGGCAACGACACGTTTGTTCGCGTCAGTTGGGACGAAGCCGCCGATTACTGCGCTGCCGGGTTGATGGCGATCGCGGGGACTTACAGCGGCGAGGAGGGACGTCGCCGCCTCATGGCCGATGGCTACGCGCCGGAGATGCTCGAGCACTGGCATGATGCCGGTACACGCACCATGAAGATCGGATCGTCGCTGCCGATTCACGGGCTCGTCGGAAAGTTCGGCTTGTTCCGTTTCGCCAACATGATGGGATTGGTCGACCATCACGCACGCAAGGTCGACGCCGATTCGGCCGAAGGCGCACGGGAGTGGACTGAATACACATGGCGCGGCGACCAAGCACCCGGGCAGCCGTTCGTGCACGGACTTCAGACCTCTGATATGGACATGAGCGATCTGCGGTTCTCGAAGCTGACAATTCAGATCGGTAAGAATCTCGTTGAGAACAAAATGCCGGAGAGCCACTGGCTCAACGAGATCATGGAACGGGGGGGAAAAATTGTTGTCATCACACCCGATTACAGCGCCCCTTCGGCCAAAGCGGATTACTGGATCGGTGTGCGTCCGGGGCTTTCTGATACCGCTGTATTGCTCGGCGTCACGCGCATTCTGATGCAAAACAACTGGGTGGACTTCGAGTTCGTCAAACGGTTCACCGACTTTCCTCTCCTCGTGCGGACCGACACCCTCCGCCGTCTGCGTCCGGAGGAAGTCATCCCGGATTACAAGCCCAAAGATATTTCGTCCGGCCCCTCATTTCGCATTCAGGGATTGACACCCGAACAACGCGAGAAAATCGGCGATTTCACCGTGTGGGATGAGAGCAAGAACGCAGTAGTTGCCGTAAGTCGAGATGAAGTCGGCGATCATGCCAACATGAATGCCGCAGTCGAGGGGACCTTCAAGATTCGTGGTGTTGACGGCCGTGAGATCGAGGTCATGCCTGCCTACGAAATGTACAAACAGCATCTCGTGGACTATGACCTGCAAACAGTTCAAGAGATCAGCGGCGCCGATCCCGCCCTGGTGGAGCGGCTGGCGCGTGATATCTGGGAAACTACCCGGGCCGGCGGCCCGGTCTCGATCCATCACGGTGAAGGAACCAATCATTACTTTCATGCCACGCTGCACAATCGCGCATGCCATCTGCCGTTGATGCTCACCGGGAACTTCGGGAAGCACGGCGCCGGTGTGTTCACTTGGGCGGGTAACTACAAGGGGGCGCTCTTTCAGGCGGCGGCTTGGAGCGGCCATGGCGTCGGCGTATACACTCACGAGAATCCGTTCTCTCCGACCTTGGACGAAGCTGCCCAAATCGATCATCACGATTTGCGCAATTACACGTTGGGCGAGGATGTCGCGTACTGGGGACACGGTGACACGCCACTGATCGTAAACACTCCGCAGGGACGTCGTGTCTTCACCGGCAAGACCCACATGCCGACGCCAACCAAGATGATGTGGTACAGCAATGCCAACCTGATCAATCAGGCGAAATGGGTCTACCACCTGATCGTCAACGTCTTTCCCAAGATCGATATGATCGTCGACCAGCAGGTCGAGTGGACGGGTTCGGCTGAGTATTCTGATATCGTGCTTCCCGCTAACTCGTGGGTTGAATTCGATGATCTCGAAGTGGGGGGATCGTGTTCGAATCCCTTCATCCAGTTATGGGGGGGCAATGGCATCAGTCCGGTGTACGATTCACGCGATGATGCCATGATCTTTGCCGAGATCGGCCGCGCTCTCACCCGCCGGACCGGCGACCAACGCTTTACGGACTACTGGAAGTTCATCCTCGAGAAGAAATCACGAGTGTATATCCAACGCGTGTTCGAGAACTGTACGACCACGCGTGGGCGCGACGGCGCTTACGATGTTGGGCGAATGATGAAAGGGGAGTACGGCGGAGAGCCCGGAGTGGCGCTCATGCTTTTCCGAACCTACCCACGCGTCGCGTTCTATGAGCAGATTCACGACAGCGTCCCGTTCTACACGGACAATGGACGTCTGTGCTCGTATTGTGATCTGCCTGAGGCCATTGAATACGGCGAGAATCTCATCGTGCACCGCGAAGGGCCTGAGGCGACACCATACATGCCCAATGTGATTGTCTCGGAGAGTCCGTTCATCCGACCGAACGACTATGGAATCCCGCACGATGAAATGGACCCCGACCTGCGCACTGTACGGAATGTCAAGATGCCATGGCGCACAGTCAGGAAAACAGTCAATCCTCTCTGGGAAAAGGGATTCCGTTTCCTCTGTTCCACACCCAAGAGCAGGCACAGCACGCATTCATCGTGGTCAACGGTTGATTGGAATTGGATCTGGAGCACAAGCTTTGGTGACCCATTCCGCGCTGACAAACGTGCGCCCGGTGTCGGAGATCGTGAGATTCAGATGAACCCTCAGGCGGCAAAGGACCTCGGACTGAATGAGGGCGACTATGTCTATGTTGACGCAAATCCCGACGACCGGCCGTTCGTCGGCGCACGCGACGGCAGCGAACGCAACGAGGCGTTCCGCTGCATGGTTCGGGTCAAGTTCAATCATTCCCTCCCTTATTCGATGACCATCATGAAGCACACCGGATGGATAGCCACGGAGCGCACGGTGAAAGCGCATAAGCAACGTCCTGACGGCCGCGCGCTCGCGGCCGATACTGGGTACCAGGCCAGCTATCGCTATGGCTCACACCAGAGTATTACGCGCAGCTGGTTGATGCCAATGCATCAGACCGATTCGCTCTTCCACAAAGACACCGGCGCGATGAGGTTTGTCTTTGGATTCGCGGTGGACAATCACGGCGTCAATACCGTTCCAAAGGAAACTCTTATACGGATCGTGAAAGCTGAGCCCGGCGGGTTGAACGGACACGGGACGTGGCGTCCCGCCACGACGGGTACGTCTCCTGGCGCCGAATCGGAAATGATGCAACGGTATCTGCGTGGAGAGCTGACCAGCTGAGGAGTGTGATTGAGTCGGAGGGTCTTAATCATGTCCACCAGGTGGCGATGGAGCGATATCATGAATGACTTGAAAGTGCCTGAGAAAGAGTGCGATCCCGACGATCCGATGGAGCTTCATGCGCATGCCGTTCCCGGAGATGCCGAACTTATGCTCGATCAATTGATCGAGGAGTTCGCGCGCATGGGCTGGGACGCCGTGCGAATCGAGTATCTGTTTCAGGATCCGTTCTATCAGGCGATGCATGACTTGAAACTCAAGTTCGGCTTGGACGCGATTCGTGCAAGAATCACCGCCGTGCTCAGTCGTCATGGAGTGCTACGCGTAAGCGGAGAACAATGATCCGC
>Ga0214473_10011069_pt1 | contig 10597 bp, 9 predicted proteins | sample RVTome_7_FD_203509 | JGI IMG/M metagenome (GOLD analysis project Ga0214473, IMG submission 203509) | Soil microbial communities from uranium-contaminated site in the Upper Colorado River Basin, Wyoming, United States - RVT98D197 | ecosystem: Environmental > Terrestrial > Soil > Contaminated >... | reverse complement strand
ACCCCTTCGATGCCAGGATCCTCGTGATCGCGGAGGTCAACGTCGTCTTCCCATGATCCACATGCCCAATCGTCCCCACATTCACATGAGGCTTCGTCCTCTCAAACTTCGGCTTCGACATGGCTCAAACCCTCCCTTAGGTATAAGAAAGTTAGGTATGAAACTTGATCCCTTGGAGCCCACGATCGGATTTGAACCGATGACCTCTTCCTTACCAAGGAAGTGCTCCACCGACTGAGCTACGTGGGCCAATCAAAAAGAAACCTGCCACGGTGAAAAGACAGGCTGGCCAAATAAGTCAAAAAAATTAAAAATCCTGGAGCGGGAAACGGGGATCGAACCCGCGACCCTCAGCTTGGAAGGCTGATGCTCTACCATCTGAGCTACTCCCGCGTTTAAACAATAAATAAAACAATCATACCGCAAACGGCAAATCCCCCACATTGAGAATCCTTCACCTGTCCCGACCGAAGACAGTCCTTTTTTTGCTCCCTCCTGCAGTGCCTGAGGTGGCTGGCTATGGGGCTGTTCGTGACGGAACGGCTAAGTTATACGATTGGCCCCGCTCATTGTCCTTGAGGCAATAAGGGTAGGATCCTCAAAGGTTGAAAAAGTCGTCCGATCAGCGGATTCTGTACCTGGTGGAGAGGGGAGGATTCGAACCTCCGAAGGCATCGCCAACAGATTTACAGTCTGTCCCCTTTGGCCGCTCGGGAACCTCTCCCGATGAAAGTCCGAACACGTTGGGCTGAAAAAATCCTTCATGGCTTGAAAAGACTTGAAAATCAAGGATTTGTACTACTGGAATGATAGTCAGCCACAAATTTAACTTCTAATTATTAACAAAAATTAGCAGTATTGTCAAGAAATATTTGGAAATATTTGGAGAAAATTGCGGGGCCCCGCCAATTTCTGGCTGTGCCGTCGAAACCCGAAAAATGGACATTTATACGCATTGTATCCCGAATATTCATCGCTTAAAGTTAAAGTAAGGGCATTGGGCTTATTTAAGTTCGGTCAAGAGTGGTAATATCTCCGGAGTAAAAGGCATTAACTGGATGCCTGGTCAGTTAGGAGGTGACTCGAAATGAGTGGAAAATATATATTTACCGTTTTAGCGGTCACGTTTTTCGTACTGAGCCTGGTAGCGGTCGGTCAAACCCAGGTCGTGCAAAGATTTAACCCCGTGTTTGAAAGACCGGAAGCGGAAGACAGCTCATTTTTCGGAGACCCATCATTCTTCCCCGATGATGACTTCTTCGCACCCAGGTTCTTTGCGCCCCCGTTCTTCGCACCCAGGCCTTTCTTCGCACCCAGGTTCTTTGCGCCCCCGTTCTTTGCACCCAGGTTTCCTTTCTTTCCTCCGAGACCGAGGTTCTTTGGTGAGAGAGATGACGATTAAGGGATGAGTGCTTGGAACCTCAGGAGGGTGGCGGCCCTAAAGCTGCCGCCCTCTTTTCGTTTGCAGAGGTTATAATTATCGGAAGGAAGCTGAATTGCGATTGTCTGGGTACTCTTGCTATATTATAATGAATATTGGAGCTTTTTGAGGAAGAACCATGAAACCCATCGTTACCATCGTAGGAAGGCCGAACGTCGGGAAGTCCACACTCTTCAACCGGATTGCGGGGGGTAAGAAAGCTATTGTCTGGAACGAACCGGGCGTTACCCGGGACCGAAACTATTCGGATCTGACCTGGGATGGGGGAGCTTTGACACTGATTGATACCGGCGGCTTCGAGCCTGTTTCGAAAGACCGGATTTTCGTCCAGATGCGAGAGCAATGCCAAGTGGCTATGGATGAAGCAGATGTCATCCTTTTTGTCATGGACGGCAAGGAGGGACTCACCCCGTCGGATTCCGAGATCGCCGACATCCTGAGAAGGCAGGAGAAGCCCGTATTTTTCGTTGTTAATAAGATCGACGGACCGAAGCACGAGGAGAAGATTCTTGAATTTTATCGCCTGGGTGTTGACTCCATCTACTCCGTTTCTGCCGAACACGGGTACGGAGTGGGTGATATGATGGATGATGTCATGAAAATCCTTCCGGAAATCACGGAGGAAACCGAAGAGAATGAAGCGATAAGAGTAGCGGTGGTTGGCAGGCCGAACGTGGGGAAATCCTCCCTGATCAATAGGTTTTTGGGATATAAGAGGGTCCTTGTCGATGAGGCCCCCGGAACTACGCGGGACGCCATTGATACCTCATTTGAGAGGGACGGAAGGAAATACATCCTCGTTGATACAGCGGGGATCCGGAGGAAGAGCCGAATCAGTTTGCAACTGGAGCAATACAGCATTGTCCAGGCCCTTCGGACCATAGACCGGTCCGATGTGGCGCTCCTCTTGTTAGATCCCCAGGAAGGGGTGACGGATCAGGACGCCCGTATCGGCGGGTTCATCCATGAAAAGGGGAAAGGATGCATTCTCGTTGTTAACAAGTGGGACTTAATGGAGAAAGATACCGGAACGATGAAGAGCTTCCAAGAAAGGGTGTACGGGGACCTGAAATACCTGGCTTATACTCCTATCGTCTTTATCTCTGTCCGGACAGGTCAAAGAGTTCAAAAGGTCCTCGAGAAGGTAGACGAGGTTTCAGAACAGACCCGGAAAAGAATCTCCACTTCCCTGTTAAACAGGCACTTCGGCAAATGGTTGGAAGAGAATCCCCCGCCGCTCCATAAGAATCGACGGGTACACCTGAATTATATTACTCAGGTCTCAAGCGGGCCCCCCACCTTTGTTATCTATACGAATATCCCCGGGGGCATCCATTTCTCATACGAACGTTTTTTGACCAATCAAATGCGGAAGGCCTTTGGCTTTGAAGGCGTTCCCATTCGTTTCCTGTTCAGGAAAAAAGGAAAGGAACGGTGACATGGCAAAAGGAAAATGGAAGCGCTTTTCCATTATCGCAATCATACTCATCGCAGTGGCAGCAGGGAGTGTCGCTGCTTTTAAGGTGTTCAATGAAAAGGGATCGAACCATAAATTCCGGACGATGAAAGTGGAGCGCGGCGAGATCAGCTCGGCCGTTACGGCGACTGGGACCATCAATCCTGTGGTCAATGTCCTGGTCGGAAGCCAGGTGTCCGGAATGATTAAGGCCCTGTACGCTGATTTCAATTCCCGGGTGAAGGAAGGAGATGTCATCGCGCAGATTGATCCGGCCATCTTTCAGGCCCAGGTCGAACAGGGAAGGGCGAATGTACTGAACGCACGGGCCGGCCTTACGAATGCTCAGGCAAATCTCAAAAATGCTCAGGCGAATCTGATCAAGTCGGAAGTATCGGTCATCGATACGAAGAGAACGCTGGACCGAAACTTGAAACTGGCGGAGATGAAGGTCGTTGCCCAGGCAGCTCTGGATACGGCCCAGGCCGGTTATGATTCGGCAGTAGCGCAAGTAGACGCGTCAAAAGCTCAGATCGAAGTGGCCAGAGCCCAGGTGGAATCCGCCAAGGCACAGGTGGAGCAGGCAAGGGCAGCCCTCAAAGTCTCCGAAACGAACTTAAGGTATGCCACGATCCGTTCCCCCGTCAGCGGAGTTGTCATTTCGAGAAATGTTGACGTAGGGCAGACCGTTGCAGCCAGTCTCCAGGCGCCTACGCTTTTCACCATCGCAAAGGACCTTACCCAGATGCAGGTCGATACGAATGTGAGTGAAGCCGATATCGGCCGCATCGCCGTCGGCCAGGAGGCCAATTTCACGGTGGATGCTTATCCGGAGAGAACTTTTCGAGGGAAAGTCTCAGAGATCCGGAACGCGCCGACGACGATTCAGAATGTGGTTACCTACGATGTGGTGATTCAAGTGGATAACAAGGATTTGATGCTGAAACCCGGGATGACGGCCAATGTTTCCGTCTTAATAGTCCACAAGACAGGAGTTTTGAAAATACCGAATCCGGCCCTCCGCTTCCAGCCGAAATCCACCTCCGTGAGGGAAGAAGAGAGTCGGGTAAGGAAAGAAGAACCCCAGGCCAAAGGCCCCTCGCAATTGATAGGGCGATTGACCAGCGAGTTGAGTCTGACCCCGGATCAGCAATCTAAAATCGAGATGATCCTGAAGTCATCGAGGCAGGAGATGCAGGAGATTCGTGAAAAAGCGAAACCCGAGGAAGTCAGAGGACGCATCCAGGGCTTAGTCCGACAGAAGATCTGGCCTGTTCTGACAGACGAGCAGAGGAAGAAGGCGACGGAGGCCTCTCAAGCATCGAGAGGAGAAGAGAGGAAAGGAGGAAGAGTGTGGGTTCTTTCTCCGGAAGGGTTGCCAAAGCCTGTTTCGGTTGTCCTGGGCGTGACCGACGGAACGTTTAGCGAAGTACTGGAGGGGAATCTCACAGAAGGAACAGGGGTCATTACCGAAGAGATCGCCAAGGGGAAAAACCAGGGACAACAGGCGTCGCCTACGCCGTTCATGAGAGGGTTTGGAAGGTAATAACAGTCAAAATGCGGAATGCGGATTGCGGAATGGAGAAATAAAGAACAAAGTGCGGAATGCGGATTGCGGATTGCGGAATGAAAAAACAAAGAGCATAGTGCGGAATGCAGGTTGCGGAATGGAAAAATACCCAAAGCTCTATAATTAATTCACTCCGAAATCTGCACTCCGAAATCCGAATTAGAAAAGATGGATTCTCTGATTCAGGTTCACGATTTAGTTAAGGTCTATTATCTGGGCGAGGTCGAAGTCCAGGCCCTGCGGGGGATCTCCCTTTCCGTTGAAAAGGGTGAGTTTGTCGCCATCATGGGGGCCTCGGGCTCCGGGAAGTCTACCTTTATGAATATTTTGGGATTTCTGGACGGGCCTACCGCCGGTCAGTATCTTCTGGAGGGGATTGATGGCGAGCGTCTCTCCAAGGATGAGCTGGCAGAAATTCGAAACCGGAAGATCGGTTTTGTTTTCCAGGGATTTAATCTGCTGTCGAGAACCTCGGCCATTGAGAATGTTGAACTTCCTCTGGTTTATGCAAGAGTGCCGACGCACGAGCGCAGGGAAAAAGCCCTGGAGGCCCTCTCTCAAGTGGGGCTAAAGGGGAGGGGGTATCATCGGCCCAATCAACTATCCGGGGGAGAGCAACAGCGGGTGGCTATTGCCCGGGCCCTGGTCAATGAGCCTTCGATCCTCCTGGCCGATGAACCGACCGGGAATCTGGATTCGAAGACGAGCGGCGAAATCATGGAGATCTTTCAACGGCTCAACAGGGAGATGGGGATCACGATCATCATGATCACCCATGAGCCCGACATTGCCTCTTATGCCCAGAGGAACATCCTGTTCAAAGACGGGAACATCGTTGACGACCGGAACGTTCTCTCTGAACGGGTTTCGTAGGAAGTAGACTATGATGACTACTTTTTTTGCAAGTCTCCTGATTGCTTTGAGAGCTCTCATGGTCAACAAGATGCGTTCCACGTTGACCATGCTGGGGATCATCATCGGGGTGGGCGCTGTCATCGCTATGATCGCTGTGGGCACGGGGGCGAAGACCCGCATTGCCGATCAGATTGCCAGCATGGGATCGAACCTTTTGATCGTCCTTTCAGGGAGCTCTACGAGCGGCGGAATGCGGATGGGGGCCGGGACCGTACCTACTCTGACGTTCGATGATGCGAGGGCGATTTCGGTGGAGATTCCAAGCGTCAAATATGTGGCCCCGAACCTCTCGGGAGTGGCGCAGGTGGTGTACGGGAATCAGAACTGGTCTACCATCATCAATGGAGCAACACCTGAGATCTTCGAGATCAGAGGCTGGCCTCTTGCCGCCGGTCGGTCTTTCTCTCAGCAGGACCTGGACGGGGCGGCCAAGGTCTGTATTCTGGGAAAGACGGTGGCTGACAATCTCTTCGGAGCGATTGATCCGGTCGGCCAGATTGTGCGAATCAAAAGGGTTCCTTTTACGGTCGTCGGAGTCCTTGTGGCCAAAGGCCAATCGACATGGGGGCAGGACCAAGATGACGTCATCTTCGTCCCTTTAACCGCTGCTCAGAAGAGGCTCTTTGGAATGCAATTCCCTGGAATGGTGAGGGGCATTACCGTCCAGGCCAGGGAAGCAGAAGGTATGAAAGATGCCGAGAAGCAGATTACAGACCTCCTCCGGCAGCGGCACCGATTATCGGCAGGCCAGGACAACGACTTCTCTGTCCGGAACCTTACGGAGGTGATGTCGAGCGCCGAAGAGTCGGCAGACGTAATGTCTCGCCTGCTTGGAGCCATTGCTTCCATCTCGCTGATTGTGGGCGGAATCGGGATTATGAATATCATGCTCGTTTCGGTGACCGAGAGAACGAGGGAGATCGGCATTCGGATCGCCGTGGGGGCAAAGAGCCGTGATATTCTCCTCCAGTTTTTGATCGAATCTCTTGTGCTCAGTCTAATCGGTGGAACCCTGGGAATCGGAAGCGGTATCGCGGGGACCCTCATCCTCTCATCGTTTACGCAATGGCCAACCGTTTTCTCGGTGAATGCAATCCTTTTGGCGTTTCTTTTTTCTGGCGCTGTGGGTGTTTTCTTCGGTTTTTATCCGGCAAGAAAGGCTTCCTTACTCAACCCCATTGAAGCACTTCGCTACGAGTAGGGGCGTAACATATTACGTTCCTACATCCGGAGAGCCCTGAAAAACCACTTTTCGGTCTCTTGATTACGCAGATTTCCAAAAAGGTTACACAGATTCGTCTTTAATGCATTTGTAATCGGTGTAATCGTTTCATAATCGGTGTAATCAGAGACTTCTGGGCTTTTTCAGAAATCTAATCCGTATTGCTTGACAACCGGCAAACCGCTAAGTTAAAAATAATTCCTATAGAATAAATAGGGTTTTCTAACTAATGAAAATTTCTACGAAAATCAGGTACGGGGCGCGAGCGGTGCTGGAATTAGCATCCCATTATGGCGAGGGACCTCTTGAGCTGAAAGAGATCGCCAAAAAAGAGAATATCTCCATGAAATACCTCGAACAGGTGATTATTCCTCTCCGGACCTCTGGTCTGGTGAAATCGGTGCGCGGCTCGAAAGGAGGGTATTCCCTGGCCAAGGCCCCTGGCGAGATTTGTCTGAACGATGTGATTGAAATTCTCGAAGGTCCAATCGACCTGGTGGAATGTTTGAGGGATCCGAAAAGCTGCAAGAAGTCTTCTTCGTGCGTAACGAGGGAAATCTGGCAGGACGCTGCCGATGCTCTTTCCCGCATTTTTCGCTCGATTACTCTTGAAGATATGGTGAGGCGGAAGAGAGAGAAGGAAGGCGTCGCGATTCCGACGTACCAAATTTAATAAGAAAGGTCCAAGGCTTAAGGTTAAAGGCTGAAGGTAAAAAAGAAATATTTTGCCTTAAGCCTTGAGCCTCAAACCTGAAACCATGGGTTTAAGGAGGTCAGTCTTGCGAAAGATCGCTCATGCCATTTCAGAATTGATCGGGAACACCCCTTTGTTACGCTTGAATCGAATCACCGCCGGGTGTAAAGGGGAAGTGATTGCAAAGCTTGAGTCTTTTAACCCTTGCGGGAGCGTCAAGGACCGGATCGGTGTTTCCATGATTGATGCCGCAGAGAAAGCGGGGTTGATCAAGAAGGACACGGTCATCCTGGAGCCTACAAGCGGAAACACGGGGATTTCCCTGGCCTTCATCTGTGCGGCAAAAGGGTATCCATTGGTTCTGACCATGCCGGATTCCATGTCGATCGAAAGAATTCATCTCCTCCGGATGTTCGGTGCAGAAGTGGTATTGACCCCGGGTCACGAAGGAATGACCGGGGCGGTGAGAAGAGCAGAGGAGATGGCTGCCCAGGATTCAAAATACTTCATCCCCCAGCAGTTTAAGAACTCTGCCAATCCGGAAATCCATAAACGGACGACTGCGGTAGAGATATGGGAAGATACCGACGGAAAGGTGGATATTCTCGTGGCCGGCGTGGGAACAGGAGGGACTATTACCGGGGTGACCGAGGTGATTAAGAAGAGAAAGCCAGGCGTGAAAGCCATTGCGGTGGAGCCCGAGAGCTCTTCCGTTCTCTCCGGAGGAAGACCGGGACCCCATAAGATTCAGGGAATCGGAGCAGGATTTATCCCACAAGTCCTCCGGATGGATTTGATAGATGAAGTGATGAAAGTGTCGAATGAGAACGCCGGGGCGCTGGCAAGGAGACTGGCAAGGGAGGAGGGAATCCTGGCGGGAATTTCTTCCGGCGCGGCGGTCTGGGCAGCCATTGAAGTGGCCAAACGGGAGGAAAATGAAGGTAAAATGATCGTCGTCATCCTGCCGGATACCGGAGAACGCTACATCAGCACATGGCTCTTTAATGAATCATAATTTCAGATTTCAGATTTGAGATTTCAGATTTAGAAAATCTGCAATCTGCAATCTGCAATCATCAATCTACAATCTGACATGGGATGGGGGTTGATATGGCAAAGACCATTGCAGAGATAAACGAGAAGATTAAGAAAGGAAAGGCCGTCGTTTTTACAGCCGAGGAAATCATCGACTACGCCAGAGAGAAGGGACCCAAGCAGGCTGCCCAGGAGGTAGACGTTGTGACTACCGGGACGTTCGGCCCGATGTGTTCTTCCGGAGCCTATTTTAATGTGGGCCATACCAAACCGCGTATTAAACTGGGAGGAGGAAAGACCTATCTTAATGATATTCCAGTCTATACGGGTTTCGCAGCGGTCGACATCACTCTGGGGGCCACCGCGATGTCCGACGATGATCCAAGGAACAAGGTCTTTCCCGGGAAATTCACCTATGGCGGGGCCTACGTGATCGAAGAGCTCGTTGGCGGAAAAGATGTGAGACTGACAGCAACTGCTTACGGGACAGATTGCTATCCAAGGAAAAGCCTGGAGACCTATATCTCCTTGAAAGACATGAATGAGGCCGTCTTGTTCAATATGAGGAACGCTTATCAGAACTACAACGTGGCCGTAAATCTGTCGGACAGGGTGATCTATACTTACATGGGGGTTCTTCAGCCCAGAATGGGCAATGCCAATTACTGCAGCGCGGGCCAACTGAGTCCTCTCCTCAATGATCCGCTCTACAAAACGATCGGCATGGGGACTCGAATATTCCTTGGGGGCGGGATCGGCTACGTGGTCGGAAATGGGACTCAGCATAACCCCGGTGTGAAGCGGACGGAAGCAGGGGTCCCTAAGGCTCCGGCCGGGACCCTTTCGGTCACAGGCGATCTTAAAATGATGAGTCCGAGATGGCTCAGGGGGACTTCTTTCACGGGATACGGAGTTACCCTGACGGTTGGGATAGGGGTGCCAATTCCTATCCTGAGCGAAGAGATCCTGCAGCATACCCTGATAAAGGATGAGGAGATATGGGCGCAGATCGTTGACTACAGCGAGGCTTATCCTCAATGTATTCCCGGCAGTATGGGAGAGGTGAACTATCAACAGCTCAAGAGCGGCAAGATCATGGTTCAGGGAAAGGAAATCCCGACATCAGGACTCTCCAGTTATGCGAGGGCTAAAGAGATCGCTCAAATTCTGAAGGAATGGATTGAGGCGGGGAAATTCCTCTTGACCGAGCCCGTTGAGCCTCTTCCCTCCGTAGACTCAGGGGTTGCTCTCAAACCGCTAAAAGAAAGACCCATCAAGAAGAAATAAAATTGTAGATTGCAGATTGTAGATTGCAGATTGAAAAATCTGAAATCTGAAATCTGAAATCATAAGGAAGAGATAGAATTGCAGGCTTCGGATTGAAGATTGCAGATTAAAAAATCCGAAATCTCAAATCTGAAATCCTGAGGAGTGAGGTATGCAGAAGAAAAGAGTTGTGCTGAGTTATCCTCCCCATCTTGTGGATCAACCCGTGATCTCGAAACTGATTAAGGACTTCGATTTGATGGTCAATATCATGAGGGCCCGGATCACTCCCAAAGAGCTAGGGAGGCTTGTTTTAGAGATCACAGGGAAGAGGGCAGCCCTTGAGGCAGGCCTCAATTACCTCACGGAGATGGGGGTTGAAATCCTGTCCCTGGCTCAGGATGTCAAATGGCGCGAAGACCGCTGTACCCATTGTTCGGCCTGTATCTCGGTTTGTCCGACCAAGGCCCTGGATATTGATCGGTCGAAGATGGAGGTATCTTTTAAGCGGGATCGTTGTATCGCCTGTGAACTGTGTATTCCGGTCTGTCCCTATCAAGCCATGGAAATCCTCTTTTAAAGATGCATAGGGCATAGAGCATGGAGCATAGAGTAACGGACAGGAAAGGATTTTCACCCTGTGCCCTATGCTCTCTGCCCCATGCCATCTCGTTAAGGCAAGATGAAACGCATCTACCTTGATTACAATGCGACCACGCCGATTCGGTCGGAGGTGCTGGAGTCGATGCTCCCTTATCTTCGGGAGGACTTCGGCAATCCCTCCAGTATCCATTCTTTCGGTCAAATGGCAAAAAAGGGGGTCGAAGAGGCCAGAGAAAAAGTGGCCCGCCTGATCGGCGCCTCTCCTGCCGAGATGGTCTTTACAGGAAGCGGAACGGAGGCGAGCAATCTGGCTATCAAAGGGGTTGCCAGTGAAAAGGGGCAGAGAGGACGTCATATCATTACGTCTGCGATCGAGCACCATGCCGTTCTGAATA
>Ga0214473_10011068_pt1 | contig 10598 bp, 8 predicted proteins | sample RVTome_7_FD_203509 | JGI IMG/M metagenome (GOLD analysis project Ga0214473, IMG submission 203509) | Soil microbial communities from uranium-contaminated site in the Upper Colorado River Basin, Wyoming, United States - RVT98D197 | ecosystem: Environmental > Terrestrial > Soil > Contaminated >... | reverse complement strand
TCTCCAACGCGGACTCCGCCCCGCTGCGCCGCGCCATCGAGAAGCACGGGCTTCACTTCGACGCAGTGATCACCTCCCAGGACGCTCGGTGCTACAAACCGGACCCAGCGATCTTCCGCGGCGGCCTGGAACGGATGAGGGTGGAGGCGTCCCGAGCGCTGCACGTCGGCGATTCCCTGCACAGCGACGTGGGGGGGGCCGCCGCGGTCGGATTGACCACCGTGTGGCTGCACCGGGAGAACCGCATTCACGATGTCGGTAACCGTACGCCGGACCGCACCATCACCTCGCTCGCCGAGTTGCCCGACATCCTGGTCTGATCCGGGCCACTTCACGGGTGCTGTGCTCCCACCGTCGAAGCTGACTCCCATCGAATGGAAGCTTTGCTACAAATGATCGTGCGTAGCTGAATTCTCGCCCCTTCAGCCGTATAATCGTGTGAGATTGCCCCAAAAAACGGTTGCATCCGGCGACCTCGCGAGGTATTATTTAACACGAGATGATAATTCGTACGAAGTATCTGTATCGCTGTGATAACAGTTGACGCGCCGGAGGATTCAGATGATCTCAACACGTGGTCGGCGGCTGACGGCGGCAGTTTTTTGCCTGCTCATCGCTTTTCCAACGGTGACGGCCATGGCCGATTCCGGCAAGGGCCGCAGCGCCGTTCGTGGACGAAGCGCATCCGGCTCGCGGTCGTCCGCCCGGCGTTCAACGCCACGGACCAGTCGCCCGGCAGTCCGCTCGGCCAAGCCGCGCTCGGCGCCGTTTTCGGGGCGTTCGGGCCACTCGGCGCGTCGAGCGCAGTCGGCCCCTTCGCGGCCCCAAACGTCTTTCCTCCGCCGCGGCGATTCGCCGCGGCGTTCGTCGGCGACGCGGGGCGAATTCCGATCGGCACGCTCAGCGCAGAGCGCCGTGCGGTCGCGGCCCTCCGTTTCCCGGTCGGCGTCGCCGCGACGCTCGACCGACCGGCCGTCGGTCGCGAGGAGCCTCAGCCGCCCGCAAACAACGCCAACCGATCGCTCCTTCCGGCGCCCGGCGACCGTCACCCGGCCGTCGACCTCCCCGTCCCGCCCCTTCCGCGGGTCGGCAGGCGACGCCGCGAGACCATCGCCCATGTACGAGCTCAAAGAAGGTGGCCGCTCGACGAGCAGACCCGATATGCAACGCCAGCTCCGGGAACGGTCGGATCGTCGTCCGACGGTTGCCCTTTCGCCGACTGATCGCGACCGTAGCGGAGCGGTCAGGCCAGGGCGTGGCGATCGCTCCGATCGAGGCGGATACGGCGGATGGGGAGACCGAGACCTCCAGTCGCCCGGGGCGGTGTGGAACCGGCTCGGCCGGGAGGACGGCGGAGCCCGCGGTTCAGATCGGCGCCACGGGGGCGAAGGTTGGGGTCGTTTCGGGCGTCACGACGGCCATGCTGACGACCACCGGGGTTACCGGCAATCCGGCACTTGGTGGCGGCGCTGCTATCCACGGGACTACCGCCGCAGCTATGGCGATTACGGGGACCACTACGGTTCGTACTTCGGCCTGTACGCGTCGCTCTACTACCCCCGTCACCACGTCGTCGACTACTACTACGACCCGGGTTATTACTATCCGTCCTACGCGAGCGGCTACACCACGGTCTACACCACCGCTCCGGTCACCGAGCAGGTCTATGAAGAGACGGCCTACTACCCGGAAAGTGTCACGACGATGACGCCTGAATCGGGCGGCACAGGCGTGGCTGAGGCGGTCGGAACGGTCGCGCCTGCGCCGGCGGAACAGAGCGATGCCGACACCGCCAACCCCGAGGCGGCGACCTGGATCGAGCGCGGCGTCGCGGCGTTCGCCGCCCGGGACTACACCGCGGCGCGCGACTATTACCTCCGGGCCATCTTCGCGGACGCCGGCGACGGCGTGGCCAAGCTGCTGTACGGTCTGGCCAACGTGCCCCTCGGCGAATTCGAGCTGGCCGCCGTCGCCATGCGGCACGCCCTGCAAAACACCACGGAATTGGTCGACAACCCCATCGACCTTCGCGGCTTCTATCCGGACGAAGAGACCTTCAAGGCTCATCTGACCCTCTTGTCCGACAGGGTCGGAGAGCATCCCGAGGACGGCCATGCCCTGTTGCTCCTGGGATACCTGCACTACGCCACGGGCGATCCGGAGGACGCCGTCCAGCGATTCGAACAACTGAGCGTCCTCGACGGCACGGACGAGCTGGCGGCGCGGCTGCGCGACACCGCCAAGCGCTTTGTCGCCGCCCCGGCCGCCACGCCTGAGACCGAGTAGCGCCGGCACGCCCTTCCGAGGTTGCGTCCCGCACGTGGCTGCGCTCCCCGCGGGGCCTTGGCCTGCTTCCATCGAGGCGACCCTCGGCTGCGGTGGCCTCGCCGGCGGCAGGCGGAGCCGCCCGCCGGCAGGACAGGCCGCCGTCCGGCAACCGATCGACTCATCCCTTGAACATTGGAAGGCCCGGCCGGGCCGGATATACTCTTAAGGTGGCGGAGCGTCTGGCGGCCCCGCCTTATGTCGTGACCGGTCGGCACGGACCACCAAGGGTTCATCGCAGGATGACCAGCGATGTCATCTGAAACAGCTTCTTTGCCCATTCGAGCCACCGGCAGCCCCAAACCCGGGCTGCTGTTCATGGTGGTATTGCGCGTCGTTTTCGTACTGGTGCTCATCTCGGTTGGCTGGTCCCTGGCGGGCGACAAGGACATCGTGAGCGGGGCTCTCGCGGGGCACGGCGACTTGATCGTCATTGGGTTCACCGGAGTAGCCTTGATTGTCATCGCCGCGGATCTCTTCATCCCGCGCAAGTCGCTCGCGGCGATTTCCGGGCTGTTTTTCGGGCTGGTCGTGGGCATGGTGCTGGCCTACGGGCTCGCCTTGATCCTCGACCTGCTCATCCAGGTGAACGTGCCGGGCGGGCAAGTCACCGACGCAGATGCCTCCTTCGTCAGCGCGGTCAAGCTCGGGCTGGGCGTGGTCTGCTGCTATCTGGCGGTGAGCTTCATCCTCCAGACCAAGGACGACGTCCGCTTCGTCATTCCCTACGTGCACTTCTCCAAGGAGACCAAAGGGTCGCGGGCCCTGGTGCTGGACACATCGGTGATCGTCGATGGGCGCATCGCGGACATCGCTAACACGCGGATCGTCGACTCCGAGTTGATCGTTCCCCGGTTCGTGTTGCAGGAGCTGCAGACGATCGCGGATAGCGCCGACAAGCTGAAGCGCAATCGCGGCCGCCGCGGCCTGGACATGCTCAACAAGCTGCAGCTTAATGACAAGGTGGACATTCGCGTGCTCGACGTCAAACCGGACCGGAGCGCGCCCGACGCTGGCGTCGACGAAATGCTGGTGGACCTGGCCAAGCAACTGGAAGGCAAGGTGGTCACCAACGATTACAACCTGAACAAGGTGGCCCAACTCCGCGGCGTCACCGTTATCAACATCAACGACCTGGCCAACGCCCTCAAGCCGGTGGTGCTGCCCGGCGAAACCATGTCCATCAAGGTGATCAAGGCCGGCGAGGAGGCCGGACAGGGCGTCGGCTATCTCGAGGACGGGACCATGGTAGTCGCCGAAGGAGGCCGCAACCGGATCGGCGAAGTCATCGAGATCACCATCACCAGCGTGCTGCAAACGTCGGCGGGGCGGATGATCTTCGGGCGGCTGGACGGCGTGCCCGTTCCCGAGCGGCGGCGGCCGAAGACCCAGAACCGCGGCAGCATCTGACCGAGTCGCCGCCGGACCTGCGCCGGGCGGTGGCCAAACAGCCTGTATCGAACGAGGCGTCCATTATGCCCAAGTTCTCGGTGATCATTCCAGCGGCCGGGAAGAGCGAGCGCTTCGGCGGCGACACCAAGAAGACCTTCGCCAAGCTCGACGGGCGGCCGATCTTCATCCGCACCCTCGAACTGTTCGTCAGCCGCAACGACATCTGCCAGAAGATCCTCGCGGTCGCTCCCGAGGATCTGGGGGCCATGAAGTCATCCTACGGCCCGAATCTTGGGTTCATGGGCGTCCGGCTGGTCGAGGGTGGGGCCCGGCGCTGCGATACGGTCGCCGCGGCGCTGGCGATCCTCGCCGACGAGGCGGAATACGTGGCCATTCACGACGCAGCCAGACCCTGCGTCCGGTTGGAGTTGATCGACGCTGTCTTCGCCGAGGCGGTCAAGTCCGGGGCGGCCATCCTCGCCGCCCCGATCACCGGGACGATCAAGCGCGTTTCCGGGGCAAAGGTGATCGAGGAGACCGTCTCTCGCCGGGACCTCTACGAAGCCCAGACGCCCCAGGTGTTCCGCAAGGACTTGCTGTTGTCGGCGTATCAGCAGCGTGGCGATGCGGCGGATGAACCCACCGACGACGCTCAGATCGTGGAGCGGGCCGGCACGCCGGTGGCGGTGGTGATATCCGACCCAACCAACCTCAAGGTAACAACCAAGGCGGACATGGCCCTGGCCAACGCCCTGCTCAAAGCGCGCCCGGCCAAGGCCGCACCGCGGCTCGGCGCCTTTGAAGAGGCGCAATGGTAGTGCGGGCGGATCGCCCCAGCTTGACATCCCCGCCCCGCGCCACTGTAATACCGGCTAATTACCGTCTGACGATCAGGATGGCATCGCATCTCTTGCGCCAAGGAGAGGCCATGGACCCCTGCCCTAGGATTCGAAATCAGATCGCTTCGCTGTGTCTTTCGCTGTTGGTTCTCGCTCCCGCCTGTAACACCGACTGGATGTGGCCCGGGGCCAAGGCCCCCAAGGGTCCGGGGGAGGAATCGGTGGGTGGCGCCAGGCTTGCCGCCTCGGACGAGGCCGTGGATATAGCCCTGACCGAGGCCCGCGAGGTGGACTTGGCCGAGGAGGTCGCCCATCACCGCGCTGCGTATCATCAGAGTCTCCGGGAGCTGCGGGATTACTACGCGGCGCGAGGCTATGCCACCAAGCAGAGTTGGGCGGAGTTCGAACTGAAGGGCCTGGCCTCGGTCAAGCCGTTCCGGTACGTCATCGACGCGGAGATTCCCGCAGAATCGCTGCGCGGGACCGACGCCATCCCCCAGGCCGACGCGATGTACGAGCACGGGCTCCAGCTCATGAAGAAGGGTGGGCACGGTGTGCCGGCGCTGTATCGCGAGGAGTTGATGGTCCAGGCGGCCAACGTCTTTCGCGACCTGATCACCCGCTATCCGGCCAGCGACAAGATCGACGACGCCGCGTTCCAGTTGGGGGAGATTCACAAAGAGTACCTCAAGGATCAGGACGCACTGGCGGTCCGTTGGTACGAGCGGGCCTGGACCTGGAACCCGGCGACGCCGCACCCGGCGCGGTTCCAGGCGGCAGTGGTGTACGACTACCGGCTGCACGACCGTGACCGGGCCCTTGAGCTATACCAGGCCGTCACCACCTCTGAGACCCAGAACGCCGGCAACGTGCACTTCGCCTCGCGGCGGATTCATGAGCTGACCCGAAGTCCGCGGGACACTCGGGCCGCGGCCCGATAGCGGCGGCTGGCGAGCGGTGTTGCGGCGACCTGCGATGCTGATGGTCCCATGCCTCGGATCGTCGTCTGCCTGGCGATAGCCAACCTCATCCTCCTGCTCATGACCGCCGCCATGGGCTTGGGCGCGTCGCGGCCGTCTCTTGACCGGCACGTCCTGCTCGCCGTGGTCACCCTGATGGTGAGCTGCGGCATCCAGGTTGTGGTCTTCACCTATTTCACCATCACCGGCAAGATGATCGGCCAGGCCGTCCACCTCGGAGGCCTTGATACGGCCCCGTTGGCCGCGGTCGAATCCTCCAAGAAGTCGGCCAGCCGGCTGGTGGGCTTGGTGATGGTCGGCGTGGTGTTCGCCACTGCCACCGGCGCGGCACAGTGGCGCGCCGACGCCCGGGGGACGATGCACTTCGCCGCCGCCGGCCTGCTGGTGCTGGTCCACGCCCTCGCCTTCTACCGCGAATACGACTTGGTCTGGGCGAATGCCCGGCTCATGGACGACGTCCTGCGCCAGTACCGGGCGCGGCGGACGACCCCGTCGGCGGGCGACGGTCCGGCATGATCGATGCGCGACGATGGAGCGCCATACCTCACCGGCGTTGCGCCCAGCGCTTCGAGGTTGTGAGTATATCTGTGATATCGAGGGATTCCTCATAGGATCAAGTGGTTAGGCCGGCGTCCCCCGGTCACAACCAGCCGGAGGATCAGCGGCGCGCTCACGATCCCCTTGCCGTTCCGCGCCGGCTCAGTAGAATCGCGCCGGCTGAATTGTGGTTGCAGGGCCAAAACGGCGCCCCGACTGGGACCAGAACAGCACCTCTATCGATCCCAGTTTGGTGGCGAGCGCGAGTGGCGCCAGGCGAAGGATCGCCCTCCCGGCATCAGAGACTTCCGACGCAAGGAGGCCGGCGCATCAGGGACGTTCGCCGGCACAAGACCCACCGGTCTTGTTGCGCTCCGCCGCTCCAGAGAAGGAGAGGACCCATGCTCCTCTGGGAATCGCTGAGTCTGGATGAGAACGGCTGCGCCGGCCGCGTGTCTGCCGGTTCGGCCCTGCGAACGCGCCGACTGCCTTACGACCGGCAATGCGCCGCTCGGACCAAGGCCGGGCCACGGTGTCGCGGCCGGATCCGCGAAGGCTCCGACTTCTGCCTGTTCCACGATCCAGCGCTTAGCGAGGAACGCAAGCGCCTGAGTGCGGCCCGCGGCGGGCGGTCCCGCCGGAGATTGACCCAGATCCCCGACGGGTATTTGCGCAAGCTGTCCACGCGGCGCTCCATCGGCGACGCCATGGACCGGCTATACCGGGAGATCCGCTTGGGCGTGGTCACACCGGAGATGGGCCGGGTGCTGTTCGACGTCCTCACACGCCTGCTTGACTCGGGCCTGCTGGATCAAAGCCGACCTGAGGGGCATTCGGGTCGAGCCCGAGCGGACCGGCTGCGGCCGAAGTTTAAGGACGTGCTCACCGAAGCGGAACGCCGGGCGTGGCGTAAGGCCGTGTCCACCGCTCCCGCTCAGTTCCTTTCCACCCACGTCGGGGCCGCCCGCGCTCTGGAAACGCCCGGCGCTGACGAGGTTTCTTCGGAGGGTGCCAACCGGAGGGCACTGACCGCCGCCTCGTAATGGCACGGTGCGGCGCCGCCGAGAGAGTCACAGGGCCTGCATCAGTTCGTCAAGCGAGTCCGGCAGCTCCGTCAGGAAGGGGGCGAAGTCGTGCCGGTGGACCAACCCGAGATCGTGGGCGGCGCGGGCCTCGAGAATGTTGTACGGCCGGCGCGGGGCATAGCCCAGGCACGAAGCGATCATGTCGGTCAACTGGAGCTGGAGACGCTCGGTACGAAGGGGGTCGTCCTCCGTGGGGTAGCCTTGGTGATCCGAGGCCAGTGCCTTCAACGACGGGGGCAGCTTCCACGCTTCCGCAACCAACTCGCCGAACTCCTGGTGCGTTTCCGCACACAGATACTCGAAAAACTCCAAGTCGACCCGGCAGCCGATGGCGGCGCTTTGGGCCTGCACCACCCGGAGGACGATGATGTTGCCGACGTCGTGCAGCAGCCCGATGAGGAAGGCGTCCTCCGGCTCCAGCTTGGTAAACCGCGACAGGGCCCGCATGATGTAGCCGCAGGCCAGCGAACGCGCCCACAGGATTTCCGCGATCTCGCGAAACGCCCCCTTTCGGTGAATCATGGCTCCGCGGAGCGATTCGTGCATCATCAAGGTCTGCAGGGCCCGCGCCCCCAGACGCGTCACCGCGGACGGCAGTCCGGTGATCTCGTTCAGCCCCCGGTACAGCGGCGAGTTGGCCATGCGCAGCACCGCGGCGGTAATGACCTGGTCCGTGGCGATCTCCTTGGCCACGGCGCCGAAACTGGTCTTCTTACTGCGCAGCAGGGCCAGCACGCGCTCCGCCACGTGCAGGAGGGGCGGCATGTTCAGGTCGTGACCGTCAAAGTGGGAAACGAGGAGGTTCTCGAGGGCCCGGGCCTCGGCGGTGAGCTCGACACGGTCCGGTGGCACCAGCTCGACCAGCGCGGCCCCTTCGACCGCCCACCAGGGCGCTTCTTCGTCGGAGCGGAACTCGGAGGAGGTTCTTCGATCTGGCGGGGCATCCAGCGTCGCCACGCCGCCGCCTTCATGCCGTGGAGTGCGCCCGGGGCCGCCGCCGCCCGGCGTCTCGGTGGGGACGCATTCTCCGGAGAACAGATCAGAAAGCCACGACCAAAGGCCCATGTGAACCACTCCCCCGGCAGGCACCGGTTGGTCCGGCCGGTCGATTTGCGCAGCCGGCAGACAGAAGCGACCGCATTCGATACGTCGGATTCATCGACTTCTCGGCCGATGTAGTTGGGCTGGAATACGGGGCGGGCGCTGCTTTCCCACGAGACGGGAGGACGCACGGGGCGACACCGGATTATCGGGCTCTGGCCGGTCGGCGACGCCGAGCGTAGTTCGCCCCGGTGCCAATCCCGCCCAGTGATTCCCCCGCCACCACCCGGCACGCCCGCCCACGGGAGGGGCACAGTCGCGCGCGCCTGTGTCAAAACTGGCTTTCAGCTTCCTCGAAATCGTCTCTATGGCCCCCATCGTTCCGCAGCGGCCGGACGGTCGGGCTCCGGCCTTAGCGAAACGAACGCGGTGAGGACCGCCGCGGTGCCGGCAAGCGCTAACGCCGTGAACAGCCATTCGAACGGGGCGTTGTCGGATCGGCGCTGCTGGTACTGCTTTCGAGCCGGTTCCAGGTATTCCTCCAGGCTGGGAAACCTGTCGCGGTGCTCAGGCGGAGCCGCAGCGAGCTGGGCTTCGTAACCGGCGGCCAGTCGCCGCTCGAACGCGGTCCAGTTGCCGGCGGGCTCGGTCAGCCACGACGGCCAGCTCACCTGCGCCGTAGCGGTGATCGCGAGCAGCAGGAGCCCCGGCCAGAAGCGCTTCCACAGGACGGCGGTGACGACCAGAAACGGGGTCACCACCACGAGATAGCGCTCGTGGACGCGCGTGGGAAGCATGACCAACAGCAGCAAGGACACGCCCGACCATAGCACGAGGGCCTGCGGTCGATGCCGCCAGCGCCACAGCGTCCAGGCGAAGCCGGCCGCTAGGCCCGCCAGGAGAAAGCCCTTGCCCCAGAGGTCCTTGCTGACCCCGAGCCAGGTCGCGGCCGAATCGGCGGAGTCGCACCGCAACAGATCGACGTACCAGAGGTTGAACGCCTTGAGGGTCGTCACCGTGTAGGCGTGCAGCAGGTTCTCCACGTAGCTTCGATGAAACCAGGTGAAGCCGTCGTGCAGCAAGTAGGGAAGCGACGCCGCGGCGACGACGAGCGCCGCAACCGGCGCGGCGACCAGCGGCCTCCAGAACGGGCGGGCCGTCGCCACGGCCAGGGCCCACACCGGCAGGAATAGGACGGCTTGCGGCTTGAGTGCCGCGGCCGCGCCGTACAGGACGCCGGCCAGGAGCCAGCGCCGCCCGCACATCGCCCAGAGCATCCAGACGGTGGGTGCCATAATGATGGCATCCATCTGGCCCCAGACGGCCGAGTCCCACCACAGGGGCGGGGCGAAGAGCACCCCCAGGAACGTCCAGGGCCCCGCCGGGCCCGGCCGAAAACGGGCCACCAGGGCGGCACAGCCCCAGGCGGTCAGCACGTCGCCAAGGATGCTCCAGAAGCTGAAGATCGCCCGCGAGGTCAACGTGTTGATCAGGCGGTCGTCGCTCACCGCCTGGAACGCCAGCCCGGAGGCGTAAAGCAGGTAGGTGGACAGCGGAGGGTAGTTGCACACCCGATCGAGCGTCCGCTGGGTCGTGACCCAGCGCCCGTCGGTCCAGCGCTGCATGTCCGATCGGGGCGGGGGACCCTGGTAGAGGGTGGCCAGTCCGTGGTCGGTGGCCTGGATCCCCCAGCGGACGAAGTCGTCGTGATCGTACAAATAGCCGTGCCGCGTGCCGGCGGGCAGCAGAGCGAACCGCAGGATCAACCCCGCCGCCGTCGCCGCCCACCAGAACCACCGGCCGGTAACGGCGGCGACCGTGCCCGCGTCCGGCTTCGCCGCTCCCGAGGATCCCCGGCGGTCGCCTCCGTTCTTCGACATCGAGGGCGATTGTGTCGATCGCGCCGCCCGGAGCAAGCAGGGCACGTTCGACACCTGGCCGGGGAAGGCTGCGTCTCATGGGCGGGTGACCGGGCCTCGAAAGGCGTCGCCGGCGGCTTGGGCCCGGGCGAGGGCGCCACGCCGTCGCGGAGCGTCGTCGTGGCGTGGCGTTCACCTCACGTACCGCATGCCCACCCGCCTGCAGCGCGAGGGCATGGCACCCGGCGCGAACGAGCGCTGAGCCGCGTGGCTTCAGCCCGCGCGAACGCTCGGGGTCTCGGGTGTTCCCGAACTGCGTGGCTTCAGCCCGCGCGAACGCTCGGGGTCTCGGGTGTTCCCGAACCGCGTGGCTTCAGCCCGGGCGACGACTCGACTAGCCGCGGGCGCGGCGATAGCCGACCGTAGGGTCCGCTGTGCGCAATGGTACTAACCTTTGGCGTTGAGAAGAAGGAGTCCTCGCCGATCTAAGTTTTGTAGTAAACGGAACTTAGAATCAGGAGGACTCCGTCATGTTCACGG
>Ga0214473_10011067_pt1 | contig 10598 bp, 5 predicted proteins | sample RVTome_7_FD_203509 | JGI IMG/M metagenome (GOLD analysis project Ga0214473, IMG submission 203509) | Soil microbial communities from uranium-contaminated site in the Upper Colorado River Basin, Wyoming, United States - RVT98D197 | ecosystem: Environmental > Terrestrial > Soil > Contaminated >... | reverse complement strand
CAACCTGATGCGTCCGGGCAGGCGTGTCCAGCGCGCCTCAGCCGCCGCCGAGCTCCACCAGGGCGATCACGCCCACGTCCGAGAGGGGCAGCCACACCCGCGCCCGCTCCGCGTCCACCACGATATGGCGCACCGTACCGCCCGCCACGGGCAGCCGCAGGGTACGCCGCCGCTCACCGGCGCGGTCCCACACCTCCAGCGTGCCGTTGCCCTTCTCGGCGAACCACACCCGGCCCCATGGATCCACCGTGATGCCGTAGGGCTCGGAGGGCTGCTCCAGGGTAGCGATCCGCCACCGCTCGTCGGTGGCGGGGAGCACACCGCTCACCCGCCCGCGGCCGAACTCCGCCACCCACAGGCTGCCGTCCGGCGCGGCCGCGATGCGGCGCATGTGGGCGGGGCGCTGGATGTAGCGTGCGCGCTCCCGCACCTCGGGGGGCAGCAGCGCCAGCCGCTCCTCGGACATGCTCGAACGGACGCGCTCGCGCACGTCGATCACGGTGCTGGAGTCCTGGTGCTCGTCCACGCGGTAGAGGTGGGAACCGTCGTAGATGCCGATCCACACCTGTCCGTCCGGGGTGGCCGCGATGCCGTAGGGCTTGCCGGGCAGCCGCTCCGTCCACACGTCCGTGGCGCCCGTGCGGGGATCGTAGCGGCCGAAGGCGCGCTCGTCCCGGGCGGTGAACCAGACGGCGCCCTCGGACCAGGCCACCAGGTTCGGACCCAGGCGGAGCCCCGGCAGCGGCACCTCGCGAATCACGCCCTCGTCCGGATCCAGGTGCCCCAGGCCGCCCCCCCGGCTGAGGGCAAACCACAGCGTCCCGTCAGGTGCCACCACCATGCCGTAGGGCGCCGATTTCTCCGTGGGCGTCTCGAGCCGGGTGAAGGTCTCCGTGGCGGGGTCGAACATGCCTATGGCGTGCGTGATCCGATCGGTGAACCAGAGCCGGCCCTGGCCGTCCACCGCCACGTCGCTCGGGAAGGCGTTCTCCCACGGGATGGGGAAGTGGCGCATGGTGCCCGCCGACGGCAGCGGCGGCGGTCGCTTGGCGCACGCGCTCAGCACGCACAGGACACCGGCGGCGGCCAGCAGGAGGCGCGGCGGCGGGGCCGGTGGCACGGAACGTAGCATGCGCTGCTCCGGAAGGGTGAACGCGCGCCGGCGGGTGCGCGGCGTCGTCGCTTATAACGATAGGTATAGTTGCAGCGTGGCCAACGCAACCAGCGCGCGCCGGAACGCCCCGTGCAGCAGTGCGGGAGCGGGTAGCCCGACGGCGGGCCAGGCCCCATTATGGGCAGGCTGGATGGATCGTTCGAGCACGCCCGCACACGCCACGCGAGGAAATAGAGATGGCCCAGGATACCCGCTACGACACACGCGCCACCCTGAGCGTGGGGGGCACGGATTACGAGATCTTCCGCCTGCAGGCGCTGGAGGAAGCCGGCCTGCCGGTGAACCGCCTGCCCTTCAGCATGCGCATCCTGCTGGAGAACGTCATGCGCATGGGGGATGGCGGCGCGGACAGCGTGGGAGACATCGAGGCGGTGGCCAACTGGGATCCGCAGGCGGAGCCGGACCGGGAGATTGCCTTCACGCCCGCCCGCGTCCTGCTGCAGGACTTCACGGGCGTGCCGGCCGTGGTGGATCTGGCCGCCATGCGGGACGCCATGGCCGCCATGGGGGGTGATCCCGCGCGCATCAATCCGCTGCAGCCGGCCGAGTTGGTCATCGACCATTCGGTGCAGGTGGACGAGTTCGGCACGCGCATGGCCTTCCTGCACAACGTGGAGCGCGAGTATGAGCGCAATGGTGAGCGCTACGCCTTCCTGCGCTGGGGACAGCAGAGCCTGGAGAACTTCCGCGTCGTGCCGCCGGGCACCGGAATCGTGCACCAGGTGAACCTGGAGTACCTGGCGCGCGTGGTCTTTGCCACGGAGGCCCGGGACGGCAAGCCGGCGCAGCTCTATCCGGACACGCTCGTGGGCACCGACTCGCACAGCACCATGATCAACGGCCTGGGCGTGCTGGGCTGGGGCGTGGGCGGCATCGAGGCCGAGGCGGCCATGCTCGGCCAGCCCATCTCCATGCTCATCCCGCAGGTGGTGGGCTTCAAGCTGGAGGGCCAGCTGCCCGAGGGCGCCACCGCCACCGATCTGGTGCTGCGCGTCACGGAGCTGCTTCGTGCGCGCGGCGTGGTGGGCAAGTTCGTGGAGTTCTACGGGCCGGGACTGGCCACGCTGCGGCTGGCCGACCGCGCCACCATCGCCAACATGGCGCCCGAGTACGGCGCCACGTGCGGCATCTTCCCGGTGGATCGGGTGACGCTGGAGTACCTGGAGTTCACCGGGCGGGGCGAGGCGGTGCCGCGGGTGGAGGCCTATATGAAGGAACAGGGCCTCTTCCACACGGCGGACTCCCCGGAGCCGGAGTTCACGGACGCGTTGACGCTGGACCTCTCCACCGTGGAGCCGGCGCTGGCCGGTCCGCGGCGGCCGCAGGACCGCATCAATCTGTCGAACGTGAAGCGCTCCTTCCTGGGCTCGCTGGAATCCCTGCGGGTCGGCACGGAGGACGCGGCCGCCGGCGGCGTGGCCACCGCGCAGGGCCTGAACACCGCCACCGCCACGGTGGCCGGCCAGGAGTTGGCGCTGCAGGACGGCTCGGTGGTGATCGCGGCCATCACGAGCTGCACCAACACCTCCAACCCCTCGGTGATGGTGGCCGCGGGGCTGGTGGCCAGGAAGGCCGTGGAGCTGGGTCTCACCCGCAAGCCGTGGGTGAAGACCAGCCTGGCACCAGGCTCCAAGGTGGTGACCGACTATCTGGAGAAGGCCGGCCTTACGCCTTTCCTGGATCAATTGGGCTTCAATCTGGTGGGCTACGGCTGCACCACGTGCATCGGCAACAGCGGGCCGCTCGCGCCCGAGATCAGCGCGGCCATCCACGAGGCCGGGCTGGTGGCGGCCAGCGTGCTGTCCGGCAACCGCAACTTCGAGGGGCGCATCAACCCGGACGTGCGCGCCAACTACCTGGCCTCCCCGCCGCTGGTGGTGGCCTACGCCCTGGCCGGCCACATGGACGTGGACCTCTACAACGAGCCGCTCGGCACGGACCGGGATGGCCGCTCCGTCTTCCTCAAGGACATCTGGCCCACGCAGGCCGAGATCGCCGAGGTGATTCGCACGGCCGTGCAGCCGGAGATGTTCACACGCCAGTACGGCTCGGTCTTCGAGGGGGATGAGCAGTGGCGCGCCCTGCCCGTGCCCGACTCCGAGCAGTACGAATGGGTGGCGGACTCCACCTACATCAAGCATCCGCCCTACTTCGAGGGGATGCCGGCAACCCCCGCGCCCGTGCAGGACATCCTCGATGCGCGGCTGCTCGCGCTGCTGGGTGACAGCGTCACCACGGATCACATCTCACCGGCCGGTTCGATCGCGCGGGGGAGCCCCGCCGCGCAGTACCTCCAGGAGCACGGCGTGCAGCCCCGCGACTTCAACTCGTACGGCTCGCGGCGCGGCAACCACGAGGTCATGATGCGCGGCACCTTTGGCAACGTGCGGCTGCGCAACCGGCTGAACCCGGACGTGGAGGGCGGCATGACGCGCCACCTCCCCGACGGTGAGCTGACCACCATCTTCGCCGCTTCCGAGCGCTACCGAGCCGAGGGCGTGCCGACGCTCGTCATTGCCGGCAAGGAGTACGGCACCGGTTCCTCACGTGACTGGGCGGCCAAGGGCCCCGCGCTGCTCGGCGTGCGCGCCGTCATCGCCGAGAGCTACGAGCGCATCCACCGCTCCAACCTCATCGGCATGGGCGTGCTGCCGCTACAGTTCGAGGAGGGTCAGGGCCAGGAGGCGCTCGGCCTCTCCGGCACGGAGTCCTTCAGCATCACGGGGCTCGCGGACGCGCTGGCCAGCCGCACCGTGCGCGTCACCGCCCGCGCCCAGGACGGCAACGTCACGGAGTTCGAGGCGCGCGTGCGCCTGGACACGCCCAACGAGGTGGAGTACTACCGGCACGGGGGGATCCTGCACTACGTCCTGCGCCAGCTGGTAGCGGCACAGACGTAAGCGACGAGGCCCGTCAACGACCCGCGCGCGCCGCCCGCCTTCCGGCCGGGCGGCGCGCATGGCATTTCAGGCGAGCGAAGCGGATGGCGAGTGTCCCCGCATCAGAGCTCATGCAGGCATGCAGCGCCGAGATGCGCATCCTGGCCTTCCTCACCGATCCGGCCGCGGAGGATGCGGTGCTGAAGGAGCGGTTGGAGGTGGTGGGCGTCGTCGCTTGTGAGGTGCGTGGCCTCATCGAAGCGGACGGTGCCGTCAGGCTACCGAAACTCCTCCATCAGCCGGTCCAGCTCCGCTTCACCGGGACAGAGCGTGTCGAACGGGAGGTCCGCGAGGGGCTCCTCGACCGTGCCCAGGACGTCGTGCATGTCGCCCGCCCCGGGCTCGATGAAGAGCAGCCCGGTGGGCACCTCTCCGGCGTCCTGGCGCTCCCGGAGGTAGCGGTACACTACGTCCCTGCGGGTGGGATCGAACGCGTCCGGCACCTTCCGGAAGCGGACCCGGCTGCCGTCGTGCATGGCCACTTCCCGCACCTGGCCCTCGGCATAGTCCGCGGAGATCGCGGCCCGGAGCGGGACGAAATCGGCCTCCACCACCGGACGGTTCTGCTGCCGGGTGTACCGATAGCTCTTGGTCGACGCTTCGTGGTCGTTGAAGGTCACGCACGGGGAGATGATGTCCACCAGCGCGAAGCCCCTGTGCCGGATGGCCGCTTTCAGGATCGGCACGAGCTGGGCCTTGTCGCCGGAGAACGACCGGGCCACGAAGGTGGCGCCCAGCGTAAGGGCCAGGAACACCGGGTCGATAGGCGTCTGCCGGTTCGCCTCGCCTCGCTTCGACTTCGAGCCCACGTCCGCGGATGCCGAGAACTGCCCCTTCGTCAGCCCGTAGACGCCGTTGTTCTCCAGCACGTAAAGCATGTCCACGTTCCTGCGAATGGCATGGCAGAGGTGCCCGAGCCCGATGGACAGGGAATCACCGTCGCCCGAGACGCCGATGTAGGTCAGGCCCGCGTTGGCCGCCTGTGCGCCCGTGGCCAGGGCCGGCATGCGGCCGTGTACGCCGTTGAACCCGTGGGCCGTGCCGAGGAAGTACGTGGGCGTCTTGGCGCTGCATCCGATCCCGCTCAGCTTGGCCACGCGGTGAGGCGGGATCTCGAGCTGGAAGAACGTGTCGACGATTGCGGCGGTCACCGAGTCGTGTCCACACCCCGCGCACAGCGTCGACATGGACCCCTCGTAGTCCTGCCGCGTGAGGCCGAGGGCGTTGGTCTCCAGTTTCGGGAACCGGATCCGGGGCTTCGGGATGTATGTCATTCGCCGGCTGCCTGGAGCGGCGGTGGTGCGGGGGCGGCGGCGCGGCCCAGGGCATCCAGGACGGCGCTGACGACGGGGCCGGGCGAGAGCGGCTGACCGCCGTAGAAGCGTAGCGACTCCATCCGCTCCAGCGGCACGCCGGTCTCGCCGGCCAGGAGGTAGCGGAGCTGGGCGTCTCTGTTCTGCTCAACCACGAACACGCGCTCGTGGGCCTCCACGAACTCCCGCACGGCGTTATGGAACGGGAACGCCCGGACCCTTAGCACGTCCGTGGCCACGCCCGCGGCCGCCAGCCGCTCGCGTGCCTCGAGGACCGCGCTCCTGCACCCGCCGATGGTCACGAGCCCCACTGTGGCGCCCGGGGACCGGACCACCTCGGGGGCTGGCGATGACGCCGTTGAACTCATCACCTTGTCGGCGATCCGATCCACCACCTCGAGGTAGGCGTCGGCGTCCTCCGTGTACCGGGCGTGGCTGTCGTGCCCGGAGCCACGCGTGAAGTACGCGCCGCGGGGGTGGACGCCGGGGAGCGTGCGGTAGGGGACGTGGTCGCCATCCACATCCAGGTAGCGGGCCACCTTCGCCCCGGCCTCGAGATCTTCCCCGGACAGCACTTTGCCGCGGTCGGGGCGGTAGCCGTCATCCCAGCGGAGCCGTGGCACCACCCAGTCGTTCATGCCGATGTCCAGGTCCGAGACCACGAAAACCGGCGTCTGATACCGCTCGGCCAGGTCGAACGCGGCCACCGCGAAATCGAAGCACTCCGCCGGATCAGCCGGGAACAGCGCGATGTGCTTGGTGTCTCCGTGGGAGGCGTAGACCACCGCGAGCAGGTCCCCCTGCTGGGTCCGGGTCGGCATCCCCGTGCTCGGACCGGTCCTCTGGATGTCGAAGAAGACCGCCGGGATCTCGGCGTAGTACGCCAGGCCGATCAACTCGCCCATCAGGGAGATCCCCGGGCCGCTCGTGGCCGTGAACGCGCGGGCGCCCATCCAACCGGCGCCGATCACCATGCCGGCCGCCGCCAGCTCGTCCTCCGCCTGGACGACGGCCGCACGCATCCGCCCCGTCTCCGGGTCCTTCCGGTAGCGCTCCACGAACGCGCGGAACGCGTCCACCAGCGACGTGCTGGGCGTGATGGGGTACCAGCCCACCACGGTGGCGCCCGCGTAGATGCAGCCGAGGGCGGCCGCCGTGTTCCCGTCGATCAGTACGGCGTCGTCGTTCGACGCCTGCTGTCGCAGCCGGATGGGGAGCGGGCAGTCGAACCGGTCGCGGGCCTCGTCACGCCCGAGCTGGAACGCCTCGAAGTTGGCGTCCAGCAGCTGCTTCTTCCGGCCGTACGTCTCGGCGATCAGCCCCTCGATGACGTCGGGCTCCACGTCCAGCAGGACCGAAAGGGCGCCCAGGTAGGCTATATTCCGGAGCAGCGTCCGGGCCCGGGCACCCTCGAACCGCTCGTTGCACAGCCGCGCGAAGGGGATCCCCAGCACCGTCACGTCCTCGCGCCGGGCTTCCCGCTGGAGCGGCCAGCTCGAGTCGGGGAGCACCCAGCCCCCCGGCGCCACCTCCGCCACGTCCCGCACCTGCGTGGCTGGATTCAGCGCCACCATCAGGTCCGGCCGCTCCGCCCGCGCCGTCCACCCGCTCCCGTTCACCCGGATCTCGTACCACGTGGGCAGGCCCTGGATGTTGGACGGGAACAGATTCTTCCCCGAGACGGGGATCCCCATCCGGAAGATGGCCTGCATGAGCAGCCCGTTGGCGCTCGCCGAGCCCGTGCCGTTGACGGTGGCGATCTTCAGCGCGAAATCGTTGACCCGGTCCCCTGCGCTCTCCATGTCAGACCGTTTCCTCGACCTCACGTCCCGCGTACGGGATCAGCAGCTCGAACTTCAGCATGTCCCACGCGGCCGTCGGGCACCGCTCGGCGCACAGCCCGCAATGAACGCACAGGTCCTCGTCCTTGACCATGATCCTTGCCGTGTGCGGGAGCGGCTCCGACGCGTAGAGAGGCTGATCCAGGTTCTCGGCCGGGGCCTCGAGCCGGGTGCGGAGCTCGGCCTCGTCGCCGTTCGAGGTGATGGTAAGGCAGTCCACCGGGCAGACGTCGATACACGCGTCGCACTCGATGCACAGCGGGGCCGTGAAGTGGGTCTGGATGTCGCAGTTCAGGCACCGCTCCACTTCCCGGATCGTGCCTGCCACATCGAACCCGAGCTCCGCCTCGACGTCCAGGCTCGACAGCCGCTTCTCGAGCTCGGCGAACCGCATGGGTGTGCGGTCGGCAAGGTCATAGTAGTTCGAGTAGCTCCACTCGTGGAGCCCCATCTTCTGCGTGACCAGGTTCATGCCGTATTCCGGCCGGTCGTGCAGGTCGCGGCCCTGGCAGTGGAGGTGCATCGAGATGGCGGCCTGGTGCCCGTGCTCGACCGCCCAGATGATGTTCTCCGGACCCCACGCCGCGTCCCCGCCCGCGAAGACCACCGGCCGCGTGGTCTGGTGCGTTGTCCGATCCACCACCGGCTGGCCCCACTCGTCGAACTCGATCCCAACGTCCGGCTCGATCCACGGGAACGCCGTATCCTGCCCGATGGCCAGGATGACCGCGTCGCAGGGGATCACCACGTCCCGCTCGTGCTCCTGGTGGAGCCGGCCCGTGTCGTCCTCCCACGACCGCAGCACCTCGAACTCCATCCCCACCAGCCGTCCGTCCTCCACCACGTACCGCTTCGGCGAGTGATTCTCCACGACCTCCACACCTTCCGCCTCCGCGTCCTCCAGCTCCCACGGGCTGGCCTTGAAGTAGCCCCGGGGCTTGCGCGCCAGCACCTTCACGTCCTCCCCGCCCAGCCGCTGCGCCGTTCGGCAGCAGTCCATGGCCGTGTTCCCCACCCCGATCACCAGCACCCTCGGCGCGATAGACGTCACGTGGTCGAACGCCACCGACGCCAGCCAGTCGATCCCGATATAGACATCCTCCGAGTCCCACCGGCCCGGCAGGTCCAGCTCCTTGCCGCGGGGCGCGCCGGACCCGATGAAGACGGCGTCGTACCCGTCCGCCAGGAGCGCCTCCATGCTGTCGACCGTCGTGTTCAGCCGCAGGTCCACCCCCATGTCCAGGATGTAGTCGATCTCTTCCTGGAGCACCGCCGGCGGGAGGCGGAACTTGGGGATGTTGTTCCACATCAGCCCACCCGCCTTCGCCGTCTTCTCGTAGATCGTCACCTCGTAGCCCAGCGGGAGCATGTCGTTCGCCACGGTCAGTGACGCCGGCCCCGCGCCCACGCACGCGATCCGCTTTCCGTTCTTCACTTCCGGCGCCTTCGGCAGCAGCTCCCGCACGTCGTCCCGGAGGTCCGCGGCCACTCGCTTCAGACGGCAGATGGCCACCGGCTCCTCGTCGACCCGGCCCCGGCGGCACGCCGGCTCGCACGGCCGGTCGCACGTCCGGCCCAGCACGGCCGGGAACACGTTCGACTGCCGGTTCAGCATGTACGCGTCCGTGAACCGGCCCTGGGCGATGAGCCGGATATAGCCAGGCACGTCCGTGTGGGCCGGGCACGCCCACTGGCAGTCGACCACGCGGTGATAGTACTGCGGATTCCCTACGTTCGTGGGCTCCATCGCCTCGGCCGGTTGGAGGAAGAAGGCGTTCCGCCGGATCCGGGTTCACCCAGGGCGGCAACGGCGATGCCTCCGCCCCCGCGGCGCGGGCTTCCTGGGGATGATCGGCGCTCGGAGCGCCGCGTCTGTATGGCGTATGTAGGAAAGCGGGCGGGCCGCTTCTGATCCCGGAACGATCGTCCACGAATCTAACACGGCCGTGCCCGCGCCGGCCAGCGGAGGCGGCCGGCCGGCGGGCCCAGCGGGAGCGGGCGACAAGTTCATTGCTCTTGATCCTCCCTCCGGCCTACCTTGGCTCAGTTATAGAACGTGGGTTGGATTTCCTATCCCTGGCGTGAGATGCGGGCGCTGCACGCGTTGCGACAGGGCGCGCATCTGTGGGTGGTGCACTTTGCCGTGAACCCCGGAGGTAACATGTGCCCGCGCGCTGCCGCTCCGTCGCGTCGCACCTCCAGCGCCGCCTTGCGCAGAAGGCTCGCCGGCTGCATGGCGTGCGCCGGCATCTGTCTATGCGTGGCCGCCACGCCGACCGCGGGCCAGACGATCGATCGCAACGATTATCTGCGCCATCTGCCCGCCATGCCACGCCTGGTGGCGCAGACGGAAGCTTCCGCGCGCCTGCACCTGTACGGCGATCCGGCTGATCTCGGGTATCGCGACGAGGCGCCGGCTGATGGCATCGACGACACCCGGGGCCAGCACCTGCTCCGTATCGCGACACGCTTCGCGCCCATCCTGCGTCGTAACAACTTCAGTGCGCCGCGACACTTCACCGCCGTGTTCGGCGGCAGGCCCGTGCTGCAGCTCGACACATGGACGGGCGGCAAACGCGTGCGTTCGGATTCCATCCTGCTCTTCCAGCCGGCGTCATCCGACGAGGCGGACGAGCCCGTGTCGGCGGCGGCGTTTGCGCGTTCGGACACGTTGCTGCGCGGCCTGCTCGACACGGCGCACCCGCAGGGAAGCGACCCGCGAATCATACGCGCGGAAGGAGAGGAAGAGACGGTCCTGTTCTTCGATTTTCCGGGTGAAGACGAGAAGTCATGGCGGCTCGCGTACCGGGACGCGCGCGACAGCGGCATCTACGCGCACTTCTTCATTCATGAGAATCCCGCGTCCGCACTGGCGGAGGCCGCGCGCTACACGATGGTCATCCAGTACTGGTTCTTCTATCCGTTCAACGACGCCATGAACAACCATGAGGGCGACTGGGAGCATATCGCGGTGCTCGTTGCGCTGCCGGGAGCTTCCGGCGGCCGTGACGCGTCGAGCCTGCTGACGCAGGCCGAAGTGGCGGGTATCCTCGACCATCGTGGTACTATCGCCGAGACGCTCGTCATCCGGGAAGTCGAGTACTACTTCCACGAGAGCGTGATGACTGTCGACTACCGGGCGGAACCGGCCCCGGCCCGCTCGCGCTGGCAAGAGTTCCTGGACCTCCACGTGTGGGAGCAGTCGGACTACATCGACAACGTCGTGCAGGAGCGTCGTCGCGCATGGAACGGCAGACTGGCAACGCATCCGATCGGCTTCATCGGCGGGAACAACAAGGGGCCGGACGAGCTGACGAATCTATGGCCCCGC
>Ga0214473_10011066_pt1 | contig 10598 bp, 16 predicted proteins | sample RVTome_7_FD_203509 | JGI IMG/M metagenome (GOLD analysis project Ga0214473, IMG submission 203509) | Soil microbial communities from uranium-contaminated site in the Upper Colorado River Basin, Wyoming, United States - RVT98D197 | ecosystem: Environmental > Terrestrial > Soil > Contaminated >... | reverse complement strand
CCCGCACGCCCGCCGCGACCCCGCAGCGGTCGGCTTCGCAAACGCCGTGCCGAAACTTTATTATTTTTTGGCATAAGCTTTGGTTATTGATGGGCGCCGTGCCGTTCGATCCGAAAATGGTTGGGGCGTGACGGATTGACGCACCTATGTCAATCGCGATTTTCTCAGATTTCACTTGACATGTCCTCCCCCCGATCCGAAGATAATGTCAGGTGAAAATCCGGGAGGGCACGGTTTCATTTCGGGGAGGGCCAAGGCGTGTATTACGAAGTCCGGGAAATGAGGCACGACAGCGATCACGACGGTCCGCTCTTGTTTTCCATCCACCAATGCTCAGTGTACAAAGCGGTCCGGTGGGCGCAAGCATGGCTGGTTCGCCATGCCATCAAGAACCGCAGGCCGATGAAGGTTTTCATCCGGGGGGATTCTGACCCCGATTCAGAATACTTCCTTCTGGCTCATCTTGAGTATCGGCCCAAGGTGAAGGATGAGGACGTGAAGTCCTATCTCAATCCTGAAATTTTCTGGTAACGGAGGCCAAGCTATGAGCGGCCGATCCTTCCGCAAGCAAATCCGCTCAGCCGTCTGCCGGAATTTGCAGCGCATGATGAAAGAGCGAAAGCTGAACCAACGGGAGCTGGCCGAGGTGCTCGGCTTGCCGCCCGGCCAGGTAAGTCACTACGTGCGCGGGACTCGTTGCCCCCTGATGGATACACTGGGGCGCATGGCCTACTTGCTCAATGTCAGCGTGGAAGAGTTCCTCAAGAAATGAGCTACAACCCCGCATTCCCCGACGTGGGACTCGTCCCCTTCGATCAGTGTGACGGGACATGGGTTGCCTACGCTTACACACATGCGGGAAAAATTTTCGATCAAGGCCCAGTGAAGAAGTCAGCAGAGGAAGCGGTCAACGCCCTGCGAACCAAGCTCGTATTTTACGGGCATCGGGTTGAGGGCATACACGTAAGGAGGGAGTACCGTTATGGCGGAAAAGAAACAGAAGCCGCTCGCCGACGTGCCGCCGATGAGTGTTGGCAGTCAATCGCCGATGCCCTCGGAAGAGGGGGAGCTGACGATCCCGGAAGCTCGCTCTTTGGAGCTGAGCCAGGCGCCGGCGATGCCGCTCACCCCGCACAACCCGAACCCTGACGGCCGGCGCCGGCTGTCCGCGTCGATGAAGCTGGCGACGATGGAGGACAGGATCAAAGCTTTCAACGCGGTCACGACGCAAGACCAGAAAGCGCAAGACCACCTGCAAGAAGAAATCGTCGTCCAGGATTGGCTCTGTCACGATGCGTCGAAAACAGATCCCAAGACCGGCGAGGTCAAGTCGTTTGTGCGAACGGTCTTGATCGGGCCGGATGGGTTCCGCACTTCGACCACCAGCGATATGGTGCTGCAAAGCATCCTGTCGCTCATGCACTTTTTCGGGCCGGCGCCGTGGAACCCGCCGCTCAAGCTGCGCGTCAAGCCCGAAAAAGCAACATCGAATCCGGGCCACTACTATACTCTTGAAGTGATCCCGTAGCATGGCAAGGCTGTCCAAAGCGGGCCAGGCTGCTTGGCGTGAGGCCACAACAGCGGCTTACGAGTCAACCAGCACTGGCCCGATTCAAGAGTTTCTTCGCGTATGGGGCAACACGTTGCCCCAGTGGGCGCAGACGCAAATCAGGCGGGACGTGGCGAACATTTATCTCTTCCAACGGCAAGAGCAAGAGAAGCTTGGCGCGTCGGTTGGCTTTGCGTTCGGCCGGCCGAACGCTTCGATTGCAGAGGCGCTCATTGACATGGGCAACGGAGTTTACAAGACGGCTCGTGTCTACATCACATCTGACATGACCTATGCTGACTACCTGGCCCGCGTCGAGGAGTTGCGGTTGGAGTTCGCAAAGGACTACCCGGGCAAAGACGATCAGGGTTACGCCCTCGTACCTTTCATCGCGCACGAACAATGGAGATACATGTAATGCGCAAGCGAAGACCCCATGTCATCAAGCGGGTGAACGGATCGCGGTTGCCCAGTTTGTGCGTTGCCGTTTCATTCATCGACGATGAAGGGCGTGCTTCCAAAAAGGGAGCAATCGTCATCGGCCGTTTCGTGGGCGGCAAGCTCAAGAGCCAGCAAGTCGAGGTCGGTTGGGCCAAGACACACTGGCAGAGGATATTCCAGCTCTGCCGCTACGGTCAGTCCGTTTGGCTCGTGTGCAAGGACCTTCACGACACGCTGACGCGCACGGGATTTTTCGACCTGTTGACCGCGAAAGAGTGGGCGATCAAGCGGGAAGGCAAGGACCAAACTGGCGTAGCGGTTCATGAACCGAAGTGCTGTTTCTACGTGGCCACGCGGCGGGACGGCGGCAAGCTCACTTGCGTTGATAGCAAGAATTACGAGATGGGCACGTTCGATCATTGGGGACCGCATCACGCGGTCAACGCTGCATTGGTGATGGAGTGGTGGGCCAAGTGGCTCGGCTGGATCAACGAGCACCAGGCCGGCTCGTTGCGCCTCACCATCGCAAGCCAGGCTCACTACTGCTACCGTCGCAATTTCATGGACGGCGAAATCTTCGTCCACGATCATTTGCCCGCCCTGGCTCTCGAAGAGGATGCATTCCACGGCGGACGCTGCGAGGCGTTCAGGATCGGCGAGCTAGCCGGCAAGATCTATCACCTGGACGCGCAGAGTCTCTACGGGGCGTGCGCGGCTGTGGCCATGATGCCGGTGCGGTTGCTGGCGTTCTCCACTGAGGACAAACCTTGTGCAGTCGGCCCGGCTCGTGGGATGATTTGTGAGGTCACGGTCGATCTTCCTGAACCTATCGTGCCGTGGCGGGACCGCGAGAGCGGCATCACCATTTGGCCGGTTGGGAAATTCCGGACCAGCCTCTGTCAGCCTGAATTAGAGGAAGTGAAACCCTACATTCGCAAAATCCACCGTGCCGCCGTCTATGGGATGGAACCATGCTTTTTCGCATGGGCCAGGTGGAACTGGAAGCGACGTGAAGAGGCTCGCCTGGCCGGTGATCGGCAGCTCGAAAAAATGTTGAAGCACTGGAGTCAATTCTGTTACGGCAAGTGGGCGGCCAGGTGGAGAGGTTGGCGGGCCGATCCTGGCACGCCGGCGACGGGCGATTGGGAGTTGTGGTATGAGAAAGACGAAGAGACAAAGAAGATCATTCCCCATCGATCCATTGGCGGGCGTGTTGAGGAGTTTGTTGACGGTGGGCTGTCCCCATCGGCTTGCCCAGCAATTTCAGCCTGGATCAATTCAATGGCCAGAGTGTTTCTGCTACATTGCCTTAGAACGGCTGGCAAGGGGCACGTTTTCTACTGTGACACAGATTCGCTTTTCGTCGATGCTGACGGATACGCCCGCCTTCTGACGGCCGGCATCGTCAAGGAGCACACGCTCGGCGCCTTGCGGGTGATCGGCCGGCACGAAAGGGTAGTGATCCACGGCTGGAAATATTACGAATGCGACGGCGTGATGACGTGCTCGGGGATTCCGGCCAAAAAGCGTGAGAGAATTATCGACGAAGTCGAGGGCGAACGCGGCGAGCCCTTGACGGTCGCCGCCGGGGTGGGGCGTCCACCGCAAATCACCGGCACGCCGGTGAAGTGGACGCGCTCGGCGGACTATCGTCATGGTCATGTTGACCGTGACGGGACGGTGAGACCTTTTCATATGGGAGGGTGAACATGGCAGCGGAAGACATCGTGGCGGTTGCTGATGCGGCATTCGTCAAGCTAATGGCAAGGCTCGGCAGAGACCAAGATCGGGACGACGACTTCATTGCCCCCAGGCGGAACTACTTTCGGGAGGGGTTCATGGCTGGCGTCGAGTACGGCATCGACTGTGCGCAGATTCTGGTGAACAAGGTTTTCAATGAGGCCAAGTGACCAATGTTCCAAATCCAAACCAAACTCCCCGGCCAGGAAATCTGGTGGACGATTTGCACTTGTGAGACCCCGGAAGCTGCCGGCGCCGTCGTGGCGATCTTGCTCAAAAATGGTGAATTTCTGGATGGACGGCTGCTCATCCAGAAGGTAGCATAAGAGGGTTGACCCTTCCCTCCCGGCCGGTGCGCTGACGCCACGGCGCCCGGCCATTTTCCGAAAGGCGGTGGACCGTGGCCAAAACGTGGGACTGGAATTCGATAGCGCAGACTTGGGCCACGGCGATGGCATCGCCGACGACCCAGCAAAATTTCAAGGCCGGCGTCATGCGGCAGACGGTGAGCCCGACGCAGCTCGCCGCCTCGCCTGAGGCCATGCAACGTTACGAATCGGGCGTGCAGCAATCCATCGCGTCGGGGAAGCGCGTGCGCAAGCTGCAAGAGGTCTCGCTGGCCGATTACCAATCGGCAGCGACGGCCAAGGCCAGTAACCTGGGGCAAGGGGCCAAGCTGTCCCAAGCGAAGTACGCACGGGCCATGCAGCCTTTCGGCCAGGTTTACGCTCAGATTCAGCAGCGGCTCGCCGGCATGCCCAAGGGCGGACTTGCCAACGCCATGGCGCGTTCGCAAGTGGCCATCGAAGCTCTCATGCAAGCGGCCGGCAGCGCGTAAGGAATCCCGGCCCGGTGGACCAAAGCAAAAGGGATCGGCTCAAATCCTCTGGCCAGGGAGGCGGGCTAGCAATGGACGCCGGGCTTTTTCTGTGCCGCTCTTGACAGAGGTATGTCAATGCCTCAGTACACAGAATCGACTGTGACCATCCCAACCGCTGGGGCGCAGATTCTCTCGGCGGCGCCCAAGCGCAAGGCGATCATATTCCCCGCGCCGCCAACCAATCGTTACACGCTCAGTGCTCAGGGCGTTCCGGTCCTGGACGTGGGCATCAATGTTTATCCTGCCGGCGAGCGACTGATTCTTACCGAGGCCGATCATGGGCAAGCGGTCCAAAAAGGCTGGTTCGCCGCATCGGCCGTCGCCGGCCAAATCATCGTCATTGGAGAAGTCTATGAGTGAGCAAACGACCGGCTCCGGTCGGAGCAAAAAGAAACTGTCGGTTCTTGATCGTGCGCGGGACGAGCACCGCAATCAAGCCATCAACCCCGAGGCGCCGCCCTGGACGGCCAGCCTGACGAAGGACGGCGACACGCTTGCCGCCATCCTCTTGCGTTTCTTCAATGGGGAAATCAGCAAGACCGAAGCGGCCGATGCGCTCGAGCTCGTGTTTTTCCCGGCCGAAGAAGACAATGACGAGTAGCCCCGCCTGGGCGCCGTCCCAAACCAACAGGAGGTTAGTCCATGTTTCACCTTGCAGCAAACTTCGTGGCCATCGCGAACGTCGCCGACACCGATGTGCCCGCCCTCAACGACGGCATTCTCGCCATCCAAAACGGCCATCATATCCCGCCCCGCGACATGGCACTTTTGGCCGTGTGGTCCAGTGCCGTCACACTCTTGCGGACGAAACTACTCTCGCCCAAAGTCAGGCAGACTGCCCCTTCGTCGATCAGCCCAATCGACGTGGCTCTCTTGCCTCCGACCGATGCCAATGCCGTTGACATGCGGTCGAATCCGATGATCCTGCGTGCGCAGGAAGAAATCGTCTACCAAAGCACGGACAGTGCCGCCGGTCCCAACAATCACTATCTCGTCTCATGGCTGCAGGAAAGGTTCGAGCCTGCCCCGGTCGGCGACGTGTTCACCATTCGCGGTGTCGGCGCCGCCACGGCCGTGGCCTCCGCCTGGACCAATTGCCCTGTCGTGTGGGACACGCAATTGCCGCAAGGAACCTATGCGGTAATCGGCTGTCGTGGGCTCGGCACGACGATGGTTGCCTTTCAGATCACGTTCGACAACCAGTTCTGGCGCCCGGGCGGCTTGGGGCTCGCGACGGCCGGTTTGCGTCCGCCGGCGTTCCAGATGAAAGGCGGGCTCGGCAAGTGGGGGCAATTCGATACCGTAACGTTGCCACGGTTATCGATCCTCTGCAACGCGGCGGACACCGCTCAGATTTTTGAAATGGACATTGTTCGCATCCGCTAGGTGAATCATGGATGCGTCGCGTGTGGCAAGCGAGGGGGTTATCCCTGACCTATCAGGGCTCTGGCCCCCCAGCGCGTTATCGGAGCTGATCTGGCTGGAAACGAGCGTGGTTTTCGCGTTAGGGATAAAACGGGAACTTGTGGCGCCGGCCGCCACTCGCGTGTATCTGGCAGTTTACATGGCGACGGCTTTGCCGGCCCAGATTCTGGTCGGCACAAATTCCAACAACCTGCTTACCATCACAGGCAGAGTGATCGACCGGACGCAACCGATGATCCTGAGTTGGGCGGCAGACGGGCCGGCGGTGTGCCAACAGTGGTGGGGAAATGGATCGGCCGCGATTACCACGATGGTGCAACAAGCGTTCTATCGGCCGCTCGGCCGGCCGCGACGAAATGGAGACGCGTGATGAAAGATGACGACAAGTTCCGTCTGACGAAAGCGCAGCTCGTCGAAGTCCGCAAGGGGCGGCGCCAGCTTGCCGACCTGATCCCGCATATCGACGCGGCCGAAGCGTGCGGGGTGGACTGCGAGGAACGAAAGTTGATGCGTGAGGAACTTGACCGCCGCTTGGCCGCGATGGAAGAGCATTACAGTGGCAAATAGTGTCCCGCCAATCGCTCAGTTCGGGCCGGCAACCGGCCCGCCCCCTACGTTTGCCATCGACGCGGGAATCGGTCAAGCTGCGCAAACGCTCGTGGCCACGCAAGCGAAGATCCTGGCCGACATCGACGGCAAACTGGACGGCGCCAAGCAAACCGTCGCGAACGGCAAAGCGTCGATTGATCGTTTCACGCAAGGCCAGCTCGGCGCCGTCCAGGCCGTTGCCAGCGAGCTGCAAGAGAGCATCGGCAACGCCCTGGACAAAACGCTATGGAACGGGCTGCAAGCTGTCGCCACGAGTACCGCCCCGATCATGCAAGCTGTGCCAGTGGTCCGCGATCCTCTCGCCGGCCCCATCAATCTTCGCCCCGGTCCGGCCACTTCGGCGACGCCAACCCAACCAACCGGCCCGGGGCGATCTTACGAACCGCCGGCCGACCGGCCGATCATCACGCCCACGATCCCAGAGGACAGCTTGCGAGCGATCCCGGTGCCTCCAGGATCGGCGCCGCCGCCCTCTGGCGGTTCGCCGGGCGGTCCTTACGGCCGCTGCTGGGTGAAAGACGTGAGCTACGCTTTTTTTCGAGCCGGTTCGATGCTGGGAAAGAAAATCCTGGACTACCAGAAAAAGGAGTGGGTGATATGGTTTTTGACCGGACCGTATCCGACCGCCGAGGCCGCGCGTGACACGCTCCTATCGAACAACCTGGCCGGCTTCGAGCTGGACAACCCGATTGGTCCCGGCCCGATCGACCGGCCAGGTTGGTACTGGTTCGGCAGCGTGCGCAACTGCATACTCGGCGAAACGCCGGGCTCGCCGCCGGCCGTTCCGGCGCCGACACCGATCCCCACGCCAGAGCCTCTGCCGGTCCCTGAAATCCCGCCAGGGATCATGCCAGGGCCCCTGCCTGGCCCGCTGCCGTGTCCGCCGCCTGTTGTCCAGTGCAATTGCCCAGCTTGTGATAAGCCGATCAACGTAATCGTGCCTCCCGAAACGATCCGCGAGATTTTCCGCGATTACCCACGCGACGAGATCGGGGAAGTGACGCCACCCCCGGCGATCATTCCGACCGAACCTGACGGCCGTGGGTTCCGTCGTTTCGATGAGTACCTTCGCGGCGCCGTGATGCACCTGCACAGCGACGATTCTTGGGACGTATCAATCCCTCTGTCTGAGGCCGGCGAGCTCCGGGAACTGGTCGAGCCGCAAATCGCCATCACCAAGGGGACCTTCCGGGCCAGCGAAGCGGCCGTCATAGCCGACTACGATGAGCCCGGCAAGCCGCCGGTGGAGGATAGCTGGTAATGGGCTTTCTTGGGTTTGCACCCTCTGACGTTCGTGCGGTGGCGAGCCTGGGCGGTTCGCTCGGTTCGTCATTTGCATCGGCGTTCGGTAATTCGATCCAGTCCAGCTTGACCAGCTCGGCGGCACGCACGGCCGTCTATGTGTCGAACCGGCTCGGTCCGACGATGGTCCCGTCGATTGACCAGCTCCTACAACTTTGGTGGACGGGAAGAGCTGACGCGGAAGACTTCCGCAGCGGGCTCAACAGCCAGGCGGTCAGTCACGATCCTGACCGCCCATCAAATAACCGCTGGCCGTCGTTGTGGGCCGACTTGATCGAGCTGGGCAAGCCGGCCTGGGACATCGGGACTTATCGCCGTTGGTTCCGCATGGGCCGCATCACGCGCCAGCAATTCGATGATCAGCTCAAGCGGGCCGGCTTCGTGGGCGAGGGCGGCGCCTTCCACCAGAAGCAAGAGAACGCGCGCAACGCTTCGCTCTTCGCTTCGGAATTCGACATCCCCGACGTCACGCTCTGCATCGAGCTATGGCGCCGGGGCGTGATCGACAAAGACGAGCTGCACTGGTATTTGCGTTCGATGGGGTACACGCGCAGCGACGAACGTCAGAGATTTTCCGCACTGGTGCAACCCGTCAACCTAGGCGAAGCGCTCGTTATGCGCAATCGGGGCTTGATCCGCGACGGCGAGCTGGTTGACTACATCGACCGGCTCGGCTTTGCCGCCGGCGACGATTCGCGCAAGCTGGCCGAGCTGCGGCACGAGATCCCCGGCGCCAGCGATCTGGTGCGGTTCGCCGTGCGCGAAGCGTTCGCGCCCAGCATCGCCAAGCGGCTCGGCTTTTGGGATGAATTCCCGCCGGCGATTGGTGAGTGGATGGACAAGCAAGGTTACGGCAAGCCCTTCACTGTCACCGATCCGCAAACTGGCGAACAAGCCGAAATGACCTGGGCTCTGGCCAACTGGGTTTCCCACTGGCAACTGCCCAGCCCGACCCAAGCGTATGGTTTCCTTCATCGTCTTCGCTCAACAGGAGGTCCCAATGGTGGTCCACGTGATCCTAGCGGTCTTGAGTTTACTTCTCGCAACCTCTCTGACCTTCTCAAGACCGCCGACTATCCAGCCCCCTTCCGAAAACTGCTCGAGGCCACAAGCTACCGCGTGCTCGACAAACGCGACGTGCGATGGGCCGTCCAATTTCTCGGCTGGGACGCAGCCGAGGCGACTGAGGCATATCAGGATCAGGGCTACAACGTGCGCGACGCGGAGCGACTCGCCGCCATCGACAAGGCCCGGTTTGGCGGCAAGGATACCCTTTCGGTGGATGCCTTTCGTCGGCAGACGCTGTCGAAACTGATTGCCTGCCAGCTTGATCTTTACACGGCCGGCGGTATCGCTCGTGAAGAGGCAACGGCCAACCTCACGGCCATGCAAATCCCGGAGCTGGACGCCACGCGACGGCTCGACGTGATCGATATTTGCTGGCGAACCTCCCAGCTCAAGCTCGCCGTCAAGTCGATCAAGCGGGCGTTCTTGCGGGGGGAGCTGGACGCCTCGACTGCACGGATGCGGCTGGTGCAGTCGGGCGTCACTCCCCGCTATATCGACGCTTATCTGCAACGCTGGAATCTGGAATTCACACCCCGGCGCCGTGAGCTGTCGACCGAGAAAGTCTTGGACGCCCTGGCTCGGTCGTATATCAATCTACCCGAGGCCATTGCCAGACTCGGCCGGCTCGGCTGGACTCAGCCAGATCAGCTCGTGCTTGTGGCAGACGCGCAGAGGGTTTTCGCAGAGAGGCAAGCCAAAGCCGCTGCCGGCCAGGAGCGCACACGCCGTGCGCAAGCTAAGGACTTGGAGCGCTTGGCCGATGAAGCGGAAAAACAAGTGAAGAAATTCCGGGCGGAGCTGAACCGGATTGAACCGATGGCGATGCTCAAGCGCCTGGCGGCAAAGGGAGAAATCACCAGGGAGCAATACGAGCAAGCGCTCACGGTCCGTGGCTTGCCTCCCTCATCCATCTGGCGGACCTTGGCGGATACCTATGGACTCGAACCCAAACCAGTACCGCCGGGCGGCGTTCAACGAGCGAATGGCGAAGCTGAGAAGATACCCGCGCAAACCTAAGCCCCGGCGGGATGCGTTGCCGCCGTCGCTCCAGGATGAAGGATGCGTGCCCTATGAAACGTGCGGGAAAGAAATCGAAGCGGCCAACCTCCAACTCGCGGAAACGTGCCGCCGATGCCGCCGACCTGTTGATGGCAATCACGAGCACAAGGGCAAGGCTCGCCGTCGCTCGGCTGATGAACCATAACCTCCAGCTCATGACGCGCCACGGCCCAGCCTACGACCGTTTTCTGGCGGCGACCAGGGCGGCCCGGATCCCGGTCGTCAAATGGAAGCGCGATCGGCGAGTAGATAGAATTCCTCATATTAGTCAGGACAATTCCTAATACTCACTTCTGCCTACGAACAATTTCGTTCACTTTCGGCACGGCGTTTGCGAAGCCGACCGCTGCGGGGTCGCGGCGGGCGTGCGGCCACTCGTTCTCGGTACGCTCGACGAACCTGTCGAGGTGCCGGACCTGGATCACCACCCGCGGCTGCTTGTCCCAGCCGTTGTCGATACCCTTGAGGAAGTGGTCGTAGAAGCGCTTCTGTAAATTACGACCGTAGCTGGGGTAGTAATGGGTC
>Ga0214473_10011065_pt1 | contig 10600 bp, 9 predicted proteins | sample RVTome_7_FD_203509 | JGI IMG/M metagenome (GOLD analysis project Ga0214473, IMG submission 203509) | Soil microbial communities from uranium-contaminated site in the Upper Colorado River Basin, Wyoming, United States - RVT98D197 | ecosystem: Environmental > Terrestrial > Soil > Contaminated >... | reverse complement strand
AAGGTCTGCAAGGCCCAGAATAACGGCAAGAGGCACGCTAAACGAATGCGCAACTCCGCCTTCGGGATATCCACGATATATTGCAAGGCGCCGTCTAAATACGAGAGCGCAAGGTCGATGAGTTCGTCGACCATTTCTCTGCTGCGCACCGCCGCGCGCGGAGAAAAAACAGATTGCCGTGTTAAATCATACTTCGCCAGGAGTTCATTCGGGATATAGGATCGATGATACCGCCAATCGGCGGGCATATCACGAATAATGTTGATCATCTGTAATCCCTTGCCAAAGGCCTCGGCGTTCTTCTCCAATTTTTTTGCAATGCGGCGATCAATGCGTGAAGAATAGTGAGCGAATAAGACCGTCAACATATTCCCTACCGTACCCGCAACATAGTAGATATAGTCGTCCACATCGCGCAGCGTATTTAAAAAATTTTGCGTAGAGTTATATTTTGATTGCGCGTATTTCCGCATGCCGGAGACCATCTCGACTACCCAGATGCTGATCCCCTTTCTTACGTTCAAAGGAAAACGCGCATAGACGGCCATCAACGAAGGAAAATTATGGAGCAGTTCATACTCCGCTCCCCGGCGAGGGAGTGTCTGCAGGCGTTGCATAAATCCATCAGGCGAGAGGCAAGACCGCTCTCTCTGCAACAGGGAGGCATATGCCCGCAATATCGCTTTTTTGTGCTCGACATCAAGGACGCTGCTATCCTCAATAGTATCGGCAACACGACAAAGTAAATAGGCGACGGTCACGTGTAACGATAATGGCTGCGGCAACATCCGAATCGTCGGCGCGAATGTCCTCGATACCTTAGGTAATATGTCTATGCAAAATTGTTCGTTTGTATCCCTATCCATCAATCAAAGCCCCCAACCTTTGCTACTCATCTAAGACCTGTGACAGGGGGACGATTTTGATTCCGGCTTTCTGAATCTTGGCAATCATCCCCTTGAGGGCGGCAACCGTGGTAGGATAAGGGTGTCCGATTCCGATCGCCTTGCCGCGCGACCGTGCGATCCTCATTAATTGATTCAATTGAGCCTCCATATCTTTTGGCCCGGTTTCATTATCCAAAAAAACATCCCTCGCGGCAGTCTTTAAGGACAGCTCGCGGGCAACCTGATGTCCCATACTCCGGTCGGTGGTGCCGCTGTCGAGAAAAAAGAGCCCCCGGTTTTTCAACTCCTTGAGCACCACTCGTACCACTGCTTCATGTTCCATAAACCGCGATCCCATATGGTTATTTGCCCCGCTGATGTAAGGAACGGCATCAAGGTCTTTTTTCAATTGCCGCGCAAGTTCTTTCGTTTCCCCCATGGTGACAAAAAGCCCCCCCTCGCCGGGATCCTTTAAGGGAAACCCCCGCGGCTCCATGGGGAGGTGTAGAATAATCTCTTTGCCTTGGGCATGGGCCAGCTTGGCGATGCGGCGCGAATGCGGCTGGAAGGGCAAGATGGAAAAGGTCAGCGGTGCCTCCAGGCGCAAGAGTTCCTCAGCGACCTGTTTGTCCAAACCGAGGTCGTCCACCACGATGGCGATGCGCGGTCGGGAGGGTAGTGGTTTGGGCGGTGCCACAACGGGGGGGCGGAAGATAAGGTAAAGGGTCAGGAGGTCATCGACCTTCACGGCTACTGCCGCGGCGCCATCCTGAACCTTTGACGCAGCAAGAGTTACGCCGGCGGGGATCTCCCCTATACCCTCTACCAGCTGGGAGGTGACCTTTCCGGCGTCTACTCCCGAAGGGAGCGTTATTTCCCAACGGGCAGACGTCCAAACCCTTTTACCCTTCCGCATTTCTTCTCGCCGCTTCTGGATTGCCTGTTGCGGGATCTCCATTCGTGAGAGCTGGGCGAAGACAAGCTGTTCAACTTCCTGCGCCCGTTCGAGAAACGGGGGAACGGGTTTTTTGTGATGGACATAAAGGATGACGCCGACGACAATGCCGACGCACACCAGGAACTTGAAAAAGAGAGGGATGCGTCTCCCCCTCTTGCGTCGCCTCACGACCGGAGGCCTTTTCCTCACCGTCGTGGATCTTCGCCTCGCGTATACCATCAGAATCATGTACTGCGGATTATTTATTTCCCTTATTGTTAAGGTACTTTTGCAGTATCGTCATCCCCTTTAATTGCTCCAAGGCCCGGTCCAGATCGGCATCGGTTTTTGGTTCCTCTTCGGCAGCCTTGGACGGAGTTTTCACCGCCGTGGAGAGCGGTATATCCGGTTGAATTCCCTTCTCATGGATGGAACGCCCCTTGGGCGTGTAATAGCGGGCAGTGGTCAATCTGATACCTGAACCATCTTCCAACGGGATAATGGTTTGCACCGACGCCTTGCCGAAGGTCTTGGTACCCATAATCACCGCCCTACCATAATCTTGGAGGGCGCCCGCCACAATCTCCGAAGCGCTGGCGCTGCCATGATTGACCAAAACGACTATCGGCCAGTTGGGCATCGTTCCTTCCACATGGGCATCAAAGCTCGTCTTTTCTTGCTCATGTCTCCCCTTGATGGTGACAATGACCCCGTTTTCGAGAAAAAGATCGGACACCTCCACCGCCTGGTCGAGAAGCCCGCCTGGATTGTTTCTGAGGTCGAGAATGAGGCCGCGGAGCCCCTCGGGATTTTCTTTTTCCAGCGCCTCAAGTGCCCGCGTGGCGTCCGCAGATGTCTTTTCCTGAAACTGTACTATCCTCAGATATCCATATCCCTTTTCAAGGGTCTTGAACTTGACGCTCTGGACCTTGATGATATCCCGTACGATGGTAATATCTTTAGGCTGTGTGAAACCCTCCCGTATGATATTGATGGTCACGGAAGTCCCCTTAGGGCCGCGCAACCGCTTGACGCACTCCATGAGGTTCAATCCTTTGGTCGACTCCTCATTGATCTTGAGGATCCTATCCCCCGCCTTGACCCCTGCTCGATAGGCCGGCGTATCCTCGATGGGGGCAATGGCGGTCAGGATACCATCCTTGATCGCCACCTCAATGCCCAATCCGCCGAAGCTCCCTTTTGTCTCCACCTGCAGTTCTTTATACATGTCAGCAGTGAGATAGGCCGAGTGGGGGTCAAGACTGTTGAGCATCCCTTCGATCGCTCCGGTGATGAGATCTTCCGTCTTGATATCATCCACATAGTCCTTTTTGATGATCTCGAGGACATCGGTAAAGACCTTGAGCTTTTCATAGGTCTTGTCAGAGAGGGCCGAGACGTTGCGCACGCAGAGGCCGCCGACGAAAAGACCAAAGATGAAACTGAGCAATATCAACCACGCAATTTTTTTGTTTTTAAACATACTCCCCTCCCTTGCATTATTCTGTGAATTATCCCTTCCCATCCCTTTTTTTGTAAGATGGCAGGGCGAGCCACGTGGCAGGGTCAATCGCCCTACCGTGGTATCTGATCTCAAAATAGAGCATAGGTCCCTCAAGGGACCCGGTACTGCCAACCAGGGCCACCACCTCGCCAATTTTCACCTCATCACCAACTTTTTTCAAGAGGCTCGAGGCGTGCGCGGTAACTGTGTGGTATCCGTCTCCATGATCGATGATGATCAGGTTTCCATACCCCTTGAACCACGACGCATAGACCACCCTCCCCGCGTAAATCGCCTGAATCTGTGTCCCCTCCGGGGCCTTGACTCCAAGCCCCCGTTCCCTTCCCTTCGGCGCGAAGACCTCTCCCTGTACCGGCGGCGACAGTTTTCCCCGCAGGGCCTTAAAACCCGTGGTCGTGGTGGTCGCACGGGCAGTCGCTTTGGTCGTCAATTCCTGGATCAAGGAGCGTAACGCCTTCTCCCGATCTTTTAACTCCGCAATGGCCTTCTCCTGGGCAACGCGCTCATCCTGCACTGCGGCCAACACGGTGGCCTTAGTGCGCATCTCACCTTCGATCTCCTTTTTTTTAGTCTCTACTTCACCTTTTTTTTTCGAGAGATCGGCCTGTTCTGCTATCAAATTGTGTTTCCTCTTTTTCTCCTCGTTAATTGCACCCTGATATGCCTGCAGAAGCTGCAGGTCATTTTCCATGACTAATTGAAAGGCCTTATACCTGCGCAAGACATCACTGTAATCGTCGGCGGAAAAGAGAACTCGTACTACGCCCACCCGGTGGAGTTTATACATGGATCTTACGCGGGATTGAAACAGCTCGCCCAACATGGCGAGACGGGTTTCTAGCTTCGCGATCTCCTCTTCTTCGTAGCCTACTTTCTTTTCGAGTACCTTCATCTCTGAATCCAGTCTCCGGAGGTCCTGTTTTTTTCGCTCGGCCTGGCGCTCGATCTTATCGAGGGCATCGGTGATCTTCTTTTCCTGCCACCATTTTTTCTTCACTTCCTGCTTTTTTTTGTTGATCTCTTTCTCGATCTCCGTCAGGTTACCTTTTTTATCCTGGATAGTCTTCTCCAGATCCTTCGTCCGTTGCCCCCATGCCGATGACCATGCGGATGAGGTAATACAGCCAGCGACGATAATAACCGTTATAAACTTCTTCCCCATTATCCTAAATCCGCGCGGCCCTCCTTAAGGAGAAGAGCCCTCCTAAAAAACCCGATGCCACCCCGACCCCCAAGATCCACGCGATGATAGAGGGGGGGAGGAATCTCAACTGCATTTCACCAAGGAAAAGGCTTACGTACGGTGCTATCGTGACGGAGAACATTCGAAAGAGGGCGAACAACAGCAGGATAGCGACCCCTGCTCCCAGCAGCCCCTGTAAACCTCCTTCAAGGTAAAAGGGGAGTTTAACAAAGGTATCTGTCGCCCCCACCAGCTTCAAGATTTCGATCTCTCCTTTTTTGTTGTACAGGGTAAGCCGCACCGTATTGGCAGTGACCGAGATAATAATGGCCACCAAGATTCCCCCCAGGACCCATACCCCCCACCTCAGGGTATACAGGAGCAGCGAGAATCTTTCCAACCAGACGCCTCCGTATTGCACCTCGTCGGCCTCGGGTATCGTACTGAGTCTCGAAGCCAAGGAGCGTATTTGCTCGGGGGTCCTGGATCCTTCCTCCACGGTGATTTCAAAGGATGCCGGAAAAATATCTGCCTTCAATCCCTTCAGCGCCCCGCCATAACCGGCAAGATCCTGCTCAAAGGATTCCATGGCGGCACGTTGCGAGATATACCGCACCTTGAGGATCCCGATTTCCCTTTCGAGATCGCCGGTGAGGCGGATAATCCGCTTTTCATCTATCCCATCCTTGAGGTAGAGGATGATTTGCACCTTCTTCTCCCATGCCTCCAGCAACGAGGCGAAATTGAGGGGGAAAAGGAGAAAGGCGGCAAAGAGAAAGAAGGCGATAGCGATCGTCCCGATGCTTAAGGCATGGGTAGGACCATTTTCTTTCATGACCCCGAAGGTCCTCCGTATACAATACAGAGCTCCCATGTTTCCCTTTACGCCGCCAGTGCTCCCCGATACAGGGGGATAATCCGCTTCTGGTATTGCGCTACCAAACCCGTATTGTGGGTCGCCACGACCACGGTGGTACCCAAGGCATTGACCTTTTCCAACAGATTCATAATCTCTACTGTCAGCTCCGGATCCAAATTACCGGTTGGTTCGTCCGCCAAAACAATGGCGGGGGTATTGACCAAGGCACGGGCAATGGCGACGCGCTGTTGCTCCCCTCCCGATAACTTCAGGGGGGTCTGTTGCAATATCCACTCCTCGAGACCCACGGTCTTCAAGACGTGTCTGACCCTTTTGGGGATCTCTTTCTTGTTGTGCCCCACCGCGCGGAGGACCAGGGCGATATTGTCATACACGGACTTATTGTGCAACAGCTTGAAATCCTGGAAGACGAACCCTATTTCTCTGCGCAGGAGGGGAACCTGAGAGTTCTTGAGGCGAGAGATATTTCTTTTATTAACCAATATCTCCCCTCGATCCTGCCGCTCGGCGCGGATAATCAATTTTAACAAGGTGGTCTTCCCTGCCCCGCTGGGCCCCGTTATAAAGACAAATTCTCCCCGTTCTATCTTACAGCTGATCTTGGTCAGGGCCTTGATGTCGTCTGGATATGTCTTGTCGACCTGTAAGAAATGGATCATGGAACCGGTTTCGTTCAAACCCCACGAGGGCCTTTCCCCTCTCTTGATTAAGATACTCTCTTACCCGCAAGGACCTTTTTGTTTCGACAAATACGATGAAAAATATAGTAACCCATAATGGTATGCAATGCAAGAACGAGGCGGGACATGAAAGAAAACGGCATGGATGGCGCGTGTGGCACGGATGGGCAATCGTTTACATAAGAACGCAAGAATTATCTAGCTTTTATCCCCCATCAGGTATAGTATTATATTAGAAATGAGTGAATTATGATAAAAGAAGCCGTAGGAAGGAAGTGCGTGATTTTCTGGGCAGACCCCTTATATCACTCTATTTTCACTCCCCGGTAATCAGAACCTTTTCCGAACCATTAATGCAGCATGAAACAGAGCAACATTAGAAATATTGCCATTATTGCCCATGTCGATCACGGCAAGACAACGCTGGTAGACCAGTTGTTTAAGCAGAGCGGGATGTTTCGCGACAACGAAGTGGTCGAAGAGCGGCTCATGGATTCTCTGGACCTTGAGCGGGAACGGGGCATCACTATTTCTTCAAAAAACGGCTCTTTTCTCTATAAGGATTTTTTCATTAATATTATTGATACCCCAGGGCATGCGGATTTCGGCGGCCAGGTTGAACGGGTCCTGAAAATGGCCGATGGTGCCCTCCTGCTGGTGGATGCAGCAGAAGGGCCGATGCCGCAGACCCGTTTCGTCCTCGAAAAGGCGCTCCGCCTGCACATGCCCGTTATTGTCGTGGTCAATAAAATAGATAAACCAGCCGCGCGTTGCGATTGGGTCGTTAATCAGGTCTTTGATCTTTTCGTAAAATTGGGTGCCCCTGATAATATACTTGATTTTCCTGTTATCTATACCTCTGCCAAAGAAGGCTACGCGACCCTTGATCATACCCAAAGGCACGGCACGATGATCCCGCTGTTCGACATCATCGTACAATCAGTGCCGCCTCCCGCTGGAAATAAAAAAGCCCCTTTGCAGATGCTGGTGAGCTCTATCTCATATTCTCCCTATCTCGGCAGACTCGCCATCGGCAAGATAACCTCGGGGCTGTTAAACATAAATAAAGATGTTGTCGTTGCCCGAAGCGACGGTTCGATAGCGCCCGCACGTATCACCAAGGTCTATCGCTTCAGAGGCGATGGAAAAGAAGACGTTGAGACCGCCGATGTCGGTGAAATCGTTTCCGTCGCCGGCATGGAATCTATTATGGTTGGCGACACGCTGACCGATCCCGAAACCCCTCTCCCGCTTCCCGGTATCACCGTCGACCCGCCGACACTATCCATGAATTTCATCCCGAACGATTCGCCGTTCTCAGGGAAGGAAGGGAGATTTTTGACTTCGCGACATCTCCGTGAACGGCTCTTTCGTGAGACGCTGTCCGACGTCGCGCTCGCCGTCGAAGAGTTGCAAGACGGCATCGGCTACAAGGTGTCCGGCCGCGGTGAGCTTCACCTTTCTATCCTTATTGAAACAATGCGCCGGGAGGGATATGAATTTCAAGTGACGCGGCCCAGCGTTATTCTTAAAGAAGGAAACGGAGGAAGGCTTGAACCCTATGAAGAATTGACGATCGACGTCGATGACCTCTATGCGGGAAATGTGATCGAAAACCTCGGGAAGAGAAAAGGGAAAATGGTCGAAATGTTGCAAAATAACGGCATGGTGAGGATGCGGTACCGGGTTCCCACCAGAGGTCTCATTGGCTTCCGTTCGGCATTTATGACCGAGACGAAAGGCATGGGGACGATGAGTTATATATTCGACGGATATGACCGGTACGCCGGTGAAATAAAAAATCGCAACAATGGAGCACTCGTTGTCAAGGAGCCATGTACGACCGTGGCGTATGCCCTGTTTAACCTCCAGGAACGGGGGCAATTGTTTCTTGGACCCGGAGAAAAGGTATACGGCGGCCAGATCGTCGGAGAGCACAGCCGAGAAAACGATTTAGTGGTCAACCCCGCTAAAGGCAAAAAACTTACCAACATGAGGGCGGCGGGCTCTGATGAGGCCGTCGTTCTCCCCCCGTACAGAAAGATGAGTCTTGAAGATTGCATTGCCTACATCAATGATGACGAACTGGTTGAAATAACTCCTCGCTCGATTAGATTACGCAAGATCATGCTTGACGAGAATCAGCGCAAGAGGGCAAGATTAAATGCGGAAAAGTAAGGCGTATACCTTGCCGTTAACGGAGAAGCGCTCGGAACGATGCTACGGCAGCCGGACATCAGGGAACTGTATAAAAAAGTCAGGAGACTGATCATAGCGGTAATAGGTTTTACCGTTCTAGTGATCGGCATCGCGATGATTGCAACGCCTGGGCCTGCTCTACTCGTTATACCGCTGGGGTTGGGAATCCTTGCCACCGAATTTGTCTGGGCGCGGAGGCTGCTAAAAAAAACAAAACAACAATTAAAAAATACAAGGAGGAAATGGCGATGGCGATGAAACCCAGCGAAAAGGAAGAAGAGTATTTTGCCAGGCTGGAGTTTGAGCAAAAAAAGAAGATCGAGGAAGAGAAGCACAAAAAACTCTTAGCGGAAGAAAAAAAGAAGCTACAAGAACTGCACTATATGATGTGTCCGAAATGCGGGATGGAACTCATCGAGATTGATTACAAATCAATAAAGATAGATAAGTGTTCTGCATGCGAAGGGATATGGCTCGATGCGGGAGAACTGGAGGCCGTATCACGGCTTGAAAAGACAGGTCTGGACAAACTATTCAGTGTATTCAAGAAGTAAGCAAAAATTTTTCTCGGACAAAATTAAAGGCTTCCTCCTTTTTCCGCAGCTCTCCTGCGATCTGTTTCTCTTTCACTTCGGCAAGGATCTCACCCATACGCGGGCCGGGAGAAAACCCCAGCGCGAGGAGATCCCTCCCCCTCAGTAATGGCTCCGGTGCAATGAGGTCCTCCGTTTCGTAGAGATCGGATATCCGTTGGCAGAGGTCCATAAATCGCCCCTGTTCCTCCTTCTCGGCACCTGCCTTGGACCCTGTCTCAGCCAGGCCCAACAGTAACAACAATCGGATCGCTTTCCCCATCAAATTAATGAGTCTGCGCAAGGCCTTGTCGAGAGGCTTCCCGCGCGCAAGGGTAAGGATGCGCATGTGATTTTCCACGAGACGAACGACGCCGTCTCTCACCCGATTCGAAAATCGCAGACGGTGCATGATCTCCTGGGCAAGGCGTGAGGACTCCTGTGGATGGCCGTAGAAGTGGACCTCACCGCCCACATCGCAGCTCTTGGTCGCTGGTTTGCCGAGGTCGTGGAACAGGGCGGCATAACCGAGGATGAGACGCCCTTCTTCTGACGGATGGAGGGAAAAGGGATTTCCTTGCATGACCAGGCGATTCACTTCTCCTACAATTTCCACGGTATGGGTAAGTGCATCCGTCTTGTGATAGCGCCCCTGCGGCAGACCTTCTAAAGGAACCAGCTCCGGGAAAATGAGACAGAGAAGTCCCAGTGCGTGCATCACGCGCAACCCCATTTCTGGTGCGGGTGAGAGGATGATCTGGTCAAGCTCTCCCGTGATCCGCTCCGGCGCCACGGTAGCGATCAACGCCCTGTGCTGCGTGATCGCATGCTGGAGCCCTTCGGTCATGGTAAAGCCGGGCAAGGTACACTGGTAGCGAACCGCCCTGAGCATGCGCAGGGGGTCCCGCTCCAAGGCTTCGAGCGAGACCAAATCGATCCTGCCGGCCTTGAGGTCACCCAGGGCCTGGGGCACGGCAAAAAACTCACCCGCCGTCACGTCGTAGGCAAGGGCGTTGATGGTGAAGTCTCTCCTCATGAGGTCTTGATTGATATCACCGCCCGCCATCACGGCGATGTCGATGGTCTGCGCTCCCCTGACCAAACGGTACACCTGTTCCTCCCTCCCTTGCCCCATGGGGAAGACGCTCGCCTGCAAAAGTCTGCCCAGTTGTTCGAGAAAAGATGAGGGAGGATTCGGTACGGCAAAGTCGTAGTCTTTGATCACCCTGCCCAACAGGGCATCGCGGATGGCACCCCCTACCAGATACAGGAGGACTTTCTCCTGGCGGGCGACCTTTGCTACCTCTTGAATGATGGAATCAGCCAGGATCAGCTTTTCGACCTCGCCGAGATCATCAAGCAGCTCGCCAGAGGTTTTCTTTTTTATTGTGGCCTTTCCCCTTGGCACGAGAATCCTCCCTCGCTTCATCAGAGCCTATCTATTTCTTATGTTCCAGTCAATAGCTCCATCTGTTTTGACTCTTTATAAAAGATCTCTTCAAATGTCTTTACACTGCTCCTTTAAACGCCATATAATGGCTCAAAACATCTCGTCGTCTCATAACCAAGGAGGGCGGAAATGCCTGAAGAGAAGAAACCACAAGAGGTGGGGATCAAGATTACGGATGAGATTCTCAGGGGTGTGTACGCCAACAACATGGTGGTTGCCCATTCCAAGGAAGAATTTTTCGTTGACTTTATCAATGTCATTCCGCCACAGGGGATCGTCACGGCCAG
>Ga0214473_10011064_pt1 | contig 10600 bp, 9 predicted proteins | sample RVTome_7_FD_203509 | JGI IMG/M metagenome (GOLD analysis project Ga0214473, IMG submission 203509) | Soil microbial communities from uranium-contaminated site in the Upper Colorado River Basin, Wyoming, United States - RVT98D197 | ecosystem: Environmental > Terrestrial > Soil > Contaminated >... | reverse complement strand
CCAGTTCCTCCATTGAAACGCTTTCCGCCTGGGCGACATTGAGCACGAGCGGCGAATAGAACCGGTTCCCTGCCGGGGGCGCGGCCTGGCGCACGGGTGCCGGCGCGGGGGGAGCCGCCGGGGGTGCCGCCGACTTTGCCGAAGCTGGGGGAACCGCGGCGGCGGCGGCCGAAGCGTCGGATTCAATATAGGCGATCACCGTTCTGACCGGCACCGTTCTCTGCTCCTCAACGACGATCTTGGAGAGAATCCCGGCTGCCGGAGAGGGAATCTCCGAGTCGACCTTATCCGTGCTTATTTCAAGGAGCGTCTCGTCCTTCTTGACCGCATCGCCCACCTTCTTGTGCCATTTGACGATTGTCCCTTCGGCGATGCTCTCGCCCATTTGCGGCATGACGACTTCGATGAGAGACATGAGGGTTGAAGATTGAGGATGGAAGATGGAGAATTATTTTCTAATAGGCTGCAAGCTCCCTGAGAGCCTGGACGATCCCGGTTGTGTTCGGCAGAACCGCCTCCTCGAGCGAAGGCGCATACGGTACCGGCGTATCGAGCGCTCCCAGCCGACGGACGGGCGCGTCGAGGTGCTGAAACGCCCTGTCCGCGATGAGCGCCGCAATCTCCCCGCCGATTCCACCCGTCAGGTTCGCCTCATGGACGATGAGCACCTTTCCTGTTGCCCGCGCCGACTCCAGGATGAGCCCGGCATCGAGCGGGAGAAGCGTCCGGAGGTCCACGACTCGTGTTTCGATCCCGTCCTCGCGCCGGAGGATCTCCGCGGCCTCAAGCGCGAAATGGACTGTCGAGCCGTACGTCAGGAGCGCGATGTCTCCCCCCTCCCGCTTCACTTCCCCTTTGCCGAGGGGGACGGTGTAGTCACCGTCGGGGATTTCCCCCTTGATGCGCCGGTAGAGATACTTGAACTCGAAGAAGAGAACAGGGTTGTTGTCCCTGATCGCGGATTTCATCAGGCCTTTCGCGTCGTAGGGGTTCGACGGGGCGACGATCTTCAGTCCGGGAACGTGAAAGAACCACGCCTCGGTGCTGGCGGAATGATACGGCCCCCCGTGGATGTACCCCCCGCTTGGGAGACGGACGACCATCGGGACGGGGAGGTGCCAGCGATAGTGGATCTTCGCGGCGTTGGTGACGATCTGGTTGAAACCGCAGGTGACAAAATCCGCGAACTGCATCTCCGCGACGGGGCGCATGCCCACGACCGCCGCGCCCGTTGCCGCGCCGAGGATGGCGGCTTCGGAAAGCGTGCTGTCGATGACCCGGTCCTCGCCGAACCGCTCCAGGAAGCCCTTCGTCGTCTTGAAGGCGCCGCCGTAGGCGCCGATATCCTCGCCGATAAGAAAGACGGACGCATCCCGTTCCATCTCCTCCCACATGCCGCGCGCAATCGCGTCGATGTACGTCATCGTTGCCATCAGGGTGCGTAGACTCCTTCCGCGGCGTCGCCGGGGGGCGGCAGCGGCTGCGCGAGCGCAAAGGCGATGGCTTCCTCGATCTCTCCGGCGATCTTCTCCTGCAGAGCCGCGATCTTGTCGGGATCCAGCAAACCCTCCTTCCCGAGCTGCCGTTCGAAGGTGTGCACCGGGTCTTTCCGGCTCCATTCCTGGAGCAGCGCAGCCGGAACGTACGAGGCGTCGTCGGAGGCGGAGTGGCCGTGCATGCGCATGGTGACGGACTCGATCAGCGTCGGTCCCCCTCCCTTCCGCGCGCGGTCGATCGCCGTGCGGCAGACCGCATAGACCGTCATCACGTCGGTACCGTCGATCGTCACCCCGGGGATGCCGTACCCGGCGGCCCGGTCCGAGAGCTTTGCGGCGGCGTACTGCTTTCGGGCCGGCGTCGAGTAGGCGAACTGATTGTTCTCGATGATCAGGACCAGGGGGAGCTTCATCACCGCCGCCATGTTCAGCCCCTCATGGAAGTCGCCGACATTCGAGCCTCCCTCGCCGATGTAATTCAACACCACCGCGTCTTCCTTCCTCATACGGGACGCGAGTGCGACGCCCGCGGCCACGGGAATCATGGCGGCAAGGTGGCTGACGTTCCCGTAGATCCTGAGTGAGGGGTCGGCATAGTGCCCCGTCCCGTCCCGTCCGCGCGTCAGACTCCCGTCGCGGGCGAGTTGCTGCAGAAAGATGTGTCTCAGCGTCTGCCCTTTCACGAGATGCGCGCCGAGATCCCGGTGCATCGGGAAGAGATAGTCACGATCCTCCAGTGCAAACGCGCTTCCCACCGCCGTCGCCTCGTTCCCCCTCCCCGTGTACGCTCCGCCGACGACCTGCCCCTGTTTATAGAGCCGCAGGATGGCATCGTCGCACGCCCGGGTCAACCGCATACAATAGTAGAGCTCGATCTTTTGAGCGTTGGTCACCGACGGAGACGGAGGCAAGGGGACGGCAAGCATCTTCGTCGCAGCCATGTCAGTACCGGAGGAGCTTGCCGAGGGCCGCGGCGATGTCCGATTCCTGCGGCAACATTGCGCTTTCGAGTCCGGGCCCGTACGGGACAGGCGTGTCCTTCGCGGCAACGCGCGCCACGGGTGCATCGAGGCGTTCGAAGCATTCGGCGGCGATCAGGGCGGCGATTTCCGCACCGAATCCGCCGGTGAGCGTGTCTTCATGGGCAATGAGGACTTTTCCGGTCCGCCGCACGGAGCTGAACATCGTCTCTTTATCCAGCGGGTTGAGCGTCCGCAGGTCGATCACCTCGACCGACGCACCGGATTCCGCTTCGATCTTCTTCGCCGCGTCGAGGGACCGCTGGACGAGCATCCCCCAGGTGATCACCGTCGCATCGTCCCCCGGTCTTTTGATTTTCGCAAGCCCGAAGGGGAGCAGGTATCCGGGTCCGGGCTCCCGCGCGGAGGCGAACCCCTGGCGGTAGAGGCCTTTATGTTCCAGGAACAGGACAGGGTCATCGCACCGGCAGGCGGTCTTGAGGAGCCCCTTGGCATCCGCCGCATTGGACGGGAACACGACGCGCACGCCCGGGATATGCGTGAAGAACCCGTCGATCGACTGGCTGTGGTAGAGTCCGCCGTGGATGTAACCGCCGACGGCGACGCGGATGACCATCGGGCAGGACCATTCGTTGCTGGAGCGGAAGCGGAGCATCGCGACTTCATCGCGAATCTGCATGAAGGCGGGCCAGATATAGTCGCCGAACTGAATCTCGACCACCGGCTTGAATTCGCCTCGCGCCGCAAGGCCGAAGGCGGTTCCCACGATGCTCGCCTCGGCGAGCGGGGAGTTGAAGACACGCGTCTCGCCGAACTTGTCGGTGAGGCCCTTGGTCGCCGTAAAGACTCCCCCCTTCTTGCCGGCCACATCTTCCCCGTAAATCAGCATGCCAGGATTCCGTTCCATCTCCTCGGCGAGGGCGTGATTGATCGCATCCACCATGACGATGGACGGCCCGGTATGTTCCGGCTCTGCGAACCCCTCGGGCGACACCACGATCTTCGACGAGTAGACGTGCTTTTCGAGGTCTGCGGGATCCGGCATCGGCTCCCCCTCCGCCCATTCGGCGGCCGCATTGATCCTCGCCTGAATCTCGGTCTTGATCGCCGCGCACTCGGCCGGGGTGAGGAATCCCCGTTCGTTGAGGTACTTTTCGAACCGCGGTATGGGGTCCCGTTTTGCATCGTCCTCCAGGTCTTTTGAATCCCTGTACTTGCGCTGATCGTCGGAGGAGGAGTGGGGGAGCAGGCGGACCGTGTCCGCCTCGATCACGCTCGGCCCCTCGCCCTTGCGTGCGCGGGCGACGGCGTCAGCGGCGGTTTCGAACATCACGGGGAAATCGCAGCCGTCCACGCGATACCGGTTCAACCCGTGGTAGCCGCTGACGATTTCGTGCACGGACCCCCCGGCGAGCTGGTCCTTGACCGGGACGGAGATCGCGTAGCGGTTGTTCTGGATGAGGAAGATGACGGGGAACTTCCCGCGTGCCGCCCAGTTCACCGCTTCATGGAATTCCCCTTCGCTGGTCGACCCTTCCCCGGAGGAGACATAGACCACGTCTTCCGAACCGTTCAACACCGCCCCCATCGCTGTCCCTGCGGCTTCGAGGTATTGGGTTCCCGTCGGGCTCGACTGCGCCACGATCCGCCATTTCCGGTGGCCGTAATGGAACGGCATCGCGAACCCTGCGCTGCTCGGGCCCCCTTTGCGATGGAGCGCCTCCAGCATGATCTCTTCTATGGTATAACCGAACTGCAGGGAGAACCCGAGGTCGCGGTAATAGGGGTATGCCCAGTCTTTTCCCGGCTTCATGGCAAGGGCGGTCGCGACCTGGGCGATTTCATGGCCCGAACCGCCGATATGGAAGAAGACCTTCCCCTGTTTCAGGAGCACGAGGATTTTCGCGTCGATGAGGCGCGCGGAGACGACGTTGCGGTACGCCCCCACGATCTGTTCGCGGGAGAGTCCGGCCGCGGCACCGGCGTGGGAAGGGCCATGGGCGGGCGGCACGGACCGTGTTTTCGAAATCGATGTCATGGGCACGGGCACACCGCTTCTCGTGTGAATTCGCTCACGTCCCTGTCTCCCGCCGGCGCCATCGAAACCCCGAAGACGCGGGCGAATTCTTCGGCAAGAGAGGCCCCGACTTCCCGGAGGTCCGCAGGCTGTCCAAGGACTTCACGCATCGACGTCACGCCGCGTTCGAAGATGCCGCAGGGAATGATCCCGCCGTAGAACGAGAGGTCCGTATTCACGTTCAGGGCGAGCCCGTGCATGGTGACCCACCGGCGCGACCGCACGCCGATCGCGCAGATCTTTTCGCCGGCGACCCAGACCCCCGTGTACCCGGGGAGGCGTTCCCCGCGGATGCCGAACCGCCGGATCGTCCGGAGAACGGTTTCTTCAAGATCGCGGAGATACCGGTGGAGGTCGAGGTAAAAGCCGTGGAGGTCGATGATGGGGTAGGCGACAAGCTGGCCGGGTCCGTGGTAGGTAATATCGCCGCCCCGGTCGGTGCGGACCACCGCGACACCGCGTTCCGCACGTTGGTCCCGGCGCCAGAGGAGATGGTCCTCGCCGCCGGCGGCGCCGATGGTGTACACGTGATCATGCTCGGTCAGGAGCAGCAGGTCGGGGAGTACGCCTGCGAGCCGGCGTTCGAGCAGCGACCGTTGCAGGGACCAGCACCGGGCGTAGTCGGTGCGCCCCGCATGAAGGACGAGGAGTTGAGTTTCGGCCGACGTCATAGGTGAATGCAGACACCGTCAGATCGTTTATGGAAAAGAACGCCCGGCAGTGGCGTCAGATGTTGATGGCTTCGCCGTAGGCGGCGGCAGCCGCTTCCATGACCGCTTCGCTCAGCGTAGGGTGCGCATGCGTGATACGGAGCAATTTCTGGCCGGTGATTTCAAGCTTCTTCGCGACCACCAGCTCCGCGATCATTTCGGTGGCTTCCGACCCCATGATGTGCGCACCAAGCAGCTCGCCGTACTTCGCGTCAAAAATCAGCTTCACCATCCCCTCAGATTCGCCGATAGCCATCGCCTTTCCCATCGGACGGAACTGGCACCGGCCGATCTTCAGCTCGTGGCCTTCCGCCAGCGCCTTCTCTTCGGTGAGGCCGACGCTCGCGATCTGCGGCTGGCAGTAGGTGCATCCCGGAATCGATGTATAGTCGATTGCCTCCGGCTGCCTCCCTGCGATCGCTTCGGCACAGTGAATTCCTTCCGCGGAAGCGACGTGGGCAAGCCACGGGGGCCCGATGACGTCTCCGATCGCGTAGACGCCTTCGACAGACGTCCGGTAATCGCGGTCGACGACGATATGCCCGCGGTCGACGGCAACGCCGAGGTCCTCCAGTCCGATGTTCTCCACGTTTCCCTGGACCCCGACGGCCAGGAGGGCGACATCTCCCTTCAGGTCGCGTTTCCCTTCGGGAGTGGTAACGCTCACGGTCACATCTTTGGATCCCGAACGCACGTTTTCCACCCGCGTGCCGGTCAGGATCTCAATTCCCTGCTTCTTGAGGCTGTTTTCCAGAAGCCGGGTCAATTCGCGGTCCTCCACGGGGAGGATGCCGGGGAGCATTTCCACGACGGTGACCTTCGTGCGGAGCGCATTATAAAAATAGGCAAATTCGATGCCGATCGCACCTGCGCCCACGATGACCATCGTTGTCGGCTGATGGGCCAGCGACATGGCTTCGGTGCTTGTGAGGATCCTGGCCCTGTCAAATGCGACGCCCGGGAGGGAGCGGGGGCGGGCGCCGGTCGCGAGGACGATATGGCGCGCGGAAACGGTGGTTGCCGGTTTGCCCTCCATGCGGACCTCGAGCCGGCCTGCGGTCTCCAGCCGGGCGTACCCGTAGATCGTGTCGACCTTATTTTTCTTCATGAGAAACTCGACGCCTTTGGAAATCCGGTCGGCGATTCCCCTGCTGCGTTTAATGACCTTGCCGAAGTCGAACTGCAGGTTGTCGAAGGTGATGCCCCACTCGTCCGCTTTCCGGAAGGCATGGAGCACTTCCGCGTTCTTGAGGAGTGCTTTGGTGGGGACGCAGCCCCAGTTCAGGCAGATTCCGCCGAGTTTTTCGCGCTCGATGATCCCCACACGCATCCCAAGCTGCGCGGCCCGGATTGCCGCGGTATAGCCGCCGGGTCCGCCTCCTACGACGACAAGGTCATACTGGTGTTCGGCCATGGGGGCCTCGTGGTGAACAACAAAAAAGGGAAGTTGGATTCCCTTAGCGCAGTCCGGTGGCGTAAAAAGTTCTTCAATATACCGACACGGCATCTGAAAGTCAACGAAACCGCCGCGGGCGGCCGGGGGAAAGAATCCGTTGATTTTAGGAAGTGATTTCGGTATACTACGCACAAAATTTTCCGGCACTCCATGGCGGGCAAGGAGGAGACGGGCGAAAAGCTGGTCGCGACCAACCGCAAAGCCCGACACGAATATTCAATCCTCGATTCCTACGAAACCGGCATCGTCCTCACGGGAACAGAAGTCAAGTCACTCCGGCAGGGAAGCGCAAACCTCGCCGAGGGCTATGCCATGATCAAGGATGGCGAGCTCTGGCTGTTCGGCATGCACATCAGTCCGTATGCACACGGGAGTTACAGCAACGTCGACCCCCTCCGGCGGCGCAAGCTGCTCGTGCACAAGAAAGAGCTGCGGAAGATGGCGGCGCGGGTCAAGGACAAGGGGCTCACCCTGGTCCCGTTGAAGGTTTACTTTGCCCACGGCCTCGCCAAACTGCAGCTCGGCGTCTGCAGAGGCAAGAAAGAGTACGACAAGCGTCAGGACATTGCCCGGCGGGACGCCGAGCGCGCCATCAGACGTCACATAGCACGGTAACCCCGGCACGTGTTTCCCCCTCTGAACGAACAGCTCGATCTTATTACGCGCGGCGCTGCGGAGATCATCCGGACCGAAGATCTCGAGCGCAAGCTCGCCGCAAGCCTGCGCACCAACACGCCGCTCAACGTCAAGCTGGGGTGTGACCCGAGCCGGCCCGATCTGCACCTCGGCCATTCGGTCGTGCTCAGGAAGCTCCGCCAGTTCCAGGACCTCGGACACCAGGCGATCCTGATCGTCGGCGACTTCACCGGCATGATCGGGGATCCTTCGGGGCGGAGCAAGACCCGCCCTCCCCTCTCCATCGATGAGACCCGCAAAAACGGGCAGAGTTACTTCGAGCAGGCGACCCGGATCCTCTCCACGCACAAGATCCAGATGCTGTATAATTCGGAGTGGCTCGCAAAGATGAGCTTTGCCGACGTGATCGCGCTGGGGAGCAAGTACACCGTCGCGCGCATGCTGGAGCGCGACGACTTCGAACGGCGATACGAGGCGGAGGAGCCGATCAGCATCCACGAATTCCTCTACCCGCTGGCCCAGGCGATGGATTCCGTCGCCATCCGGGCCGACGTGGAGCTTGGCGGGACCGACCAGAAGTTCAACCTGCTGGTGGGGCGCGACATCCAGCGCGAATACGGACTGGACGCGCAGGTCGCCCTCACGATGCCGGTGCTGGCGGGAACCGACGGCGTCGAGAAGATGAGCAAATCCCTCGACAATTACATCGGCATTACCGAGCCGCCCAGGGAGATCTTCGGAAAGACGATGAGGATTCCCGATGTGCAGATCTACGACTATTTCCTGCTGACAACGAACACTTCGCGGGCCGGGCTCGACTCGATCAAGCAGCAGCTTGCGGACCCCGCAACGAACCCGAGCCATCTCAAGCGCCAGCTGGCGCGCACCCTGGTGTCGCTCTACCACACTCCCGCCGATGCGGAGACCGCCGAGAAGGAATTCGACCGCATGTTCAAGGAGCGGGAAGCTCCCGATGCAATGCAGGAAAGCGCGGTCCAGGCGGCCGGGGGGGTCATCGGCATCGTCCCGCTGCTCATCGAAACGGAGCTCGTGACTTCGAAAAGCGAAGCCCGCCGCATGATCGAGCAGGGGGCGGTCAGCGTGGATGGAAACAGGGTGACGGATCAGAACGCGTCCATCACCATCGGGGGCGGCATCGTCGTCCGCGTCGGCAAGCGCGGCTGGCGCCGCGTACGGCAGGCAAATGCATGAGTAACCCACCACCATTTACCACGTCAACAGGGAGATGAGAAATTGTACGTACCGGGAAAGCTGTTCTTCACGAAAGGTGTAGGCCGCCACAAGGACTATCTTCAGTCCTTCGAGCTGGCCCTGAGGGATGCGAAGATTGAGAAGTGCAATCTGGTCACCGTGTCAAGCATCTTCCCTCCGGGATGCAAGCGCATTCCGACCGAAGACGGGCTGAAGCTCCTGGCACCCGGGCAGATTACGTTCTCGGTGATGGCCAGGAATGCGACCAATGAGCCCAACCGCCTGATTGCCGCATCGATCGGCGTCGCCACGCCGGCTGACACGACGCAGTACGGCTACCTTTCGGAGCATCATCCTTACGGCGAGACCGACGAGAAAGCCGGGGAATATGCGGAGGACCTTGCGGCGACCATGCTGGCGACGACGCTGGGAGTGGAGTTCGACCCGGGGGTTGCATGGGACGAACGCGAGAAGCTCTACAAGATGAGCGGGAAGATCGTCAAAACGTTCAACATCACGCAATCGGCCGAAGGGCACAAGGACGGGATCTGGACGACCGTCGTTGCGTGCGCGATCCTGTTGCCATAAAAAAAAGGGCGACCCATCGGGTCGCCCCCGCCGGGGGCGTCAATTCAACACGGTGCGGTATTCGTCGTAATAATCCATGACCGCATCCACGTAGTTCAACGTCTCCTTCGCGTTACCGAACCACCCTCCCCGCGGCTTTTCCTGCCCCCAGACATTCCGGTGAAGCGTGTAATACCTCTTGGAGAGAAGCGGCAGGGCGTCCCGGACCGGGGCCCATTCGTTGGGCTGTTCCTGGAGGTACGCGGCGACTTCCTGAGCGTCATAGACGCGGGAAACGCCGGCATTATAGGCGGCGAGCGTCAGCTTGAGGCGGTCGGCCTCAGCGGCGCCATCGAACATGGTATAGAGCTTCCGCAGGTAGAAGATCCCTCCCCTGATATTGTTCTCGGGATGTGAAAGGTCTCTCAGGTCGAGCTTCCGGGCGACCTCCAACCCCGTGACCGGCATGATCTGCATGAGCCCGAATGCACCCTTGCGGCTTTCGGCCCGCTGGTAGAACCGTGATTCCTGCTTCATCACCGCCAGCACGAACCTCCAGTCAAAACCATATCGCTCCGCGTACCTTTTGATCGTCGGACCGAACCGGCTGATGACCCGCTCTGCGGGTCGATCGAGCGCGGGAACGGAACCCTCGTCAGCCCAGACGGTGGCTGAGAGCGTGTCCTTTTCGCCCCCGACCGCTTCGGCCTTTCTGGCGATATTTTCACTGGAGGGAGTACACCCTGCAAAGAACGCCAGTCCGATGAAGAGAAACGTGAGGAGTGGTCTTATCATCCGTACCCCTGTTGTTGTGGGAACAGGGGCGTCCGGGCGGGACGCCCATACATTATGTCACTTAGACAGTAACACCTGCACCTGCGGTTTCAGTGACAGCCCCAAACTCATTTAATCGTATATCCTGAAGATAGATAGACGGGATCTAAGAGAAACCGGTGTAAAGCTACTTCATTTGGGATTGAATGTCAAGGCGAAAACCTGGCCTGTGAGTCAGAGCACGAAAAAAGGGCAGGTTTTTCGACCTGCCCATTTGGATCAAACACCATATCTCATTGATTTACTTCATGTAACGGCCCTCGACGTCTGTGATCTTAGCCACTCGCCCCTTGTGCCTCCCTCCCGCAAACCAGGTCTCCAGCCAGACCTTCATGATCTCTTTGCAGACCTCAGATCCGGTGACACGGCTCCCTATTGTAAGGACATTGGTGTCGTTGTGTTCCCTGGCGTTCCGTGCGACGAACTCATTATGGCAGCATGCGGCCCGGATCCCGGGAACTTTGTTTGCCACGATGCACGAGCCGATCCCGGCACCGTCAATCACAACGCCGCGCCATGCCTCGCCGGAAGCGACCGCCCGGGCAACGGCAAAGGCAAAGTCGGGGTAGTCACATGGTTCCTCGTTGGAAGTTCCAAGGTCCAACACCCTGAATCCGAGCGACTCAGCGTGC
>Ga0214473_10011063_pt1 | contig 10600 bp, 12 predicted proteins | sample RVTome_7_FD_203509 | JGI IMG/M metagenome (GOLD analysis project Ga0214473, IMG submission 203509) | Soil microbial communities from uranium-contaminated site in the Upper Colorado River Basin, Wyoming, United States - RVT98D197 | ecosystem: Environmental > Terrestrial > Soil > Contaminated >... | reverse complement strand
GGGGCCGATCCAGCACGTCGACGTGATCCCGACCGGATCCGTGTCGCTGGATGCCGCCCTCGGGATCGGCGGAATCCCGCGCGGGCGGGTGACCGAGATCTTCGGGCCGGAGTCGTCGGGCAAGACAACGCTCTGCCTTCACATCATTGCCGAAGCGCAGCGCACGGGCGGCATCACCGCGTTCATCGACGCCGAGCATGCGCTCGACATCGCATATGCGAAGAAGCTCGGCGTGGATGTGAACAACCTTCTCCTCTCGCAGCCGGAATTCGGCGAGCAGGCGCTTGAGATCGTCGAGACTCTCGTGCGCAGCGGCGCACTTGACGTCATCGTGATCGATTCGGTTGCCGCGCTGACGCCCCGGGCGGAAATCGAGGGAGAGATGGGGGACCCGAGCATGGGCGTGCAGGCGCGCCTGATGTCGCAGGCCCTGCGCAAGCTCACGTCGGCCATCAGCAAATCGAAAACCTCCGTCATCTTCACCAACCAGCTCCGCATGAAGATCGGCGTGATGTTCGGCAATCCCGAGACGACCACGGGCGGCAACGCGCTGAAATTCTACGCGTCGGTACGGCTCGACGTTCGCCGCATCGAGGCCATCAAGGAGGGGACCACGATCGTCGGGAACCGCACGCGCGTCAAGGTGGTGAAAAACAAAGTGGCGCCGCCCTTCCGGGAGGCGCAGTTCGACATCCTCTACAATGAGGGGATTTCCCGCCTGGGCGATCTCATCGACACCGCGGTCGAGCAGAACATCATCGTGAAGTCGGGTTCCTGGTTCTCCTACAAGGATGAGCGGATCGGGCAGGGACGCGACGCGGTCAAGAAGTACCTTCAGGAGAACGACAAGATCGCCAGGGCGGTCGACGCGGAGATGCGAAAGAAGCTCGGCCTCCCGCTCGCCAACGGCGCGCATGCACCGGGGAACGGGCAGGCAACCGGGGAGAAGTCCGATGCCGCGGCGGCAAAGCCCGCCGCTCCGCCGGCGCGACCGCAGGCCCCCGCTCCCCTTCCGCGCCCTGAGCCGGCCAGGAAGAAATAACGATACGGCAGTACCCCGGAATCCCCCGTGCCCCTCTGCGTGCCCGGGGGATTTCTGTCTCCGGACTCCGTGAGGCGATGAAAATCACGCGCATCGAGAACCAGAAGAACAGGCCGACGCGGAAGAACATCTACGCCGACGGCGCATTCGTTGCCGGCGTCAGCGCGGAAACGCTCCTGGCCTTCGGGCTCCGGACGGGCGACGACATTACTCCTGAGCGGATCCGCCTGCTGGAGCGCGCCGAGGAGATCCTCGGCGCCAAAACCGCCGCCCTCCGGTTCCTGGCGGTCCGCCCCCGGAGCGTACGCGAGGTGCGGGACCGGCTCCGCGAAAGGGAGTTCGGCGACGAGGAGATTGCCAAGACGGTGGAGGATTTAACGGCGGCCGGACTGCTGAACGACGCCGCGTTTGCGCGTTCCTTTGTCCGGAACGCGCTCGCCCTGAAGCCGACGGGCAGGATCGCCCTGATGCAAAAACTCCTCGCGCTGGGCGTGGGAAAGGAAATCGCGCTTGGCGCGCTAGATGAGATCCTGACGGAGGCTGCTCAGGCGGCGGATGCCGCGCGCGCTGCGTCGGGATTCATGAGGAGATTCACCGGCCTGCGCGGGCCCGAGAACCCCGCGAAAATCCGCGCGCGCCTGACGGCATTTCTGCTGCGGCGCGGATACCCCTGGGGAATCGTCGGACCGGTCGTGAAGAAGGCAGTGGCGGGAGGAGAGCCGGATGATGAGGATGCAGGCGAAGGTCGTCGTTGACATCGAGACCCTTGCACACCCGCTCGACGCCTTCGACCGTGCGCAGCAGGAGTACCTGCTCAGGCCGGCACCCGCAATGGACCGCAGCGAAGCGCTCCTCCGGCTGAACCTGAGTCCGCTGACCGCGCGGATCCTCGCCATCGCAATGCTCAACCCCGACACGATGCGCGGTCGGGTACATTATGAACATCCCGGTGGCGCCGCCGGCCTGACCGCCGACGGGGAGGTGGAGCTCCTGCCCGGGTCCGAGCATGAGATGCTCGAGGCATTCTGGAGCGCGGTGCGGCAGTACCCGCAACTGATCACGTTCAACGGCCGCGCATTCGACGGTCCCTTCCTGATGCTCCGCTCAGCCCTCCTGGGCATCCCCCCCACCCGGAACCTGGTCCCGTACCGCTTCAGCGCGGCCGAGCATTGCGACCTGCTCGACCAGCTGACGCTCTACGGCGCAACCCGGCGCTTCAGCCTGGATTTTTACTGCAAGGCATTCGGCATCCCGAGTCCGAAGGGGAACGGCATCACGGGGCTCGACATGGGGACGCTTGTTGCGGAAGGAAGGTACATGGAGATTGCAGGGTATTGCCTTGAGGATGCCCGGGCAACCGCCGCACTGTACAGGAAGTGGAAGGAGTTCTTGTCGTTCAGTCGGTAAGAGCACCGTCCGTCCCGCCTTCGGCGGGACGCAAATAGCACGCCCGTGCCGCTACTTTTAACTGCGCGTGTGGACGGCGTGGTAGGTCATGGCTGCCGCGCCTAACTTGAGCATGTCCCACCAGCTGAAGATCAGGAAGCCCGAAGCGACCGCGGCGGAGAAATCGTGAAGAGTGAAGGCATAGAGATGGACCGTGCCGAGCGTGAAGATCACCAGCAGGCCCGCCGCCATCGAGAGGAACGCCCAGCCAAGCGAGGTGCCGCGGGGGACGAGCAGTCCCACGACCGCCGCGCCGAGCGGAAAACCGGCCAGATATCCCCCCGTCGGTCCGATGAACGGTGCCAACCCGGCCGCGCCTCCCGCAAAGACCGGAGCCCCGAGGATGCCTGCCGCCAGATAGGATAGCTGGCTGATCGCCCCGTTGCGCGGTCCGAGGGACGCGCCGGCGAGGAGGACGACGAGCGTCTGGAGTGTGTACGGCACGGGGGAGTGAGGGATTTCAAGCCGGGCACCCAGAGCCGTGAAGCCTGCAAACGCCGCAACCCAGCATGCCTGCGCGGCAATCGTGGCGCCGGGGAGGGCAAACGGTTTGGGAAGCGCGAGTTTCGACGTGGTGCTCATGCCTGACTCCTACGTGAGAATTCGTTGGAACCACCGCGCGGTGTGATCAATCACCTGCGCGATGGTCGGATTATGAACGTGAAACGGGTGGGTCGCGCCGAAGGCATGACCGGCACCCTCCAGGAGCAGCAGCTCCGACCTGGAACGGTCGGACGCTCCGTAGAGTTCTTCCGCTTCTGCCGGCTTTACCGCGACATCCGCCGTGCCGTGCACGAGCAGGAGCGGAACCCTGAGTTCCCGGACCGCCTTCCGGAGATCGTACGCCTCCCGGTTGGCTTCAAGGTCGCGCAGGACCGGGAGATCGAACCGGAGACTGGTACGCGCCCCCCTGATCGTGACGGGGAGATACCCCTGCTGTTCCCAGGTCTCCTTCTGGTGCGCGGTGTACCGGTGAAAGGTCGCGACCGTGGACCATGCCGCCACTCCCCTGATCCGCGCATCATCGCGCGCCGCAAGGAGCGCCACGCCCGCCCCCCGCGAATGACCGATGATGCCGATCCTCGACGGGTCCGCTGTTCCGGCAGCGAGACGCCCGGACGCTACGGCGTCGATGACCGCCCGTGCGTCTTCGAGTTCTTTCCCGACGGTATTGCGGGCGAATTTCTCCGCCTCGGTGAACCGCCGGAAGCTCGACCCGATCCCGTTGTGCGAGAAATTGAAGACCACCGTGACGAACCCGAGCCCGGCGAGCCGCCTCCCGATGTACGGGAACGGGCCCCAGTCCTTGTGTGCGGTGAAGCCGTGGCAGACCAGCAGGACCGGTGCCGCCGCGGTGCCCGGTGCGTGGCGAAGGTCTCCCCGAATCGTGTCGCCTGAGGCATTGAAGATGCAGAAGGGAGTTTCAATCAGGGGGGACCGGTTCATCGCCGTGAAAAAGTAGCAAATAGGGGCGTGAATGTCAACGAACCGGAAAATATGCCTTGCAGGAGAATCGGCATTTTCTTATCTTTCTAGGCTTAAATTTTATGGGGTCCGATGGGCAACCTGAAGGTCTTCTCCGGACGCTCGAACCGACCGCTTGCTGAAAAAATCAGCAAGGAGCTCGGGCAGCCGCTCGGCCATTGTGACATCAAGTCGTTCAGTGACGGCGAAATCTGGGTCAAGTTCAGCGACAACATCCGCGGGTGCGACGTTTACTGCGTCCAGTCGACCAATCCCCCGGCGGAGAATCTCCTTGAGCTGTTGATCATGATCGATGCGGCGCGGCGCGCATCGGCACGGAAGGTCAACGCAGTCATACCGTACTTCGGGTACGCACGGCAGGACAGGAAAGACCAGCCGCGCGTTTCTATCACGGCCAAGCTCGTCGCCAACCTGATCACCCAGGCGGGCGCGGACAGGATCATCACGATGGACCTGCACGCGCCGCAGATCCAGGGCTTCTTCGATATCCCGGTCGACCACCTCTACTCCTCGGCCGTCCTCGTGAAGCACTTCAAGAAGCTCAAGGTGGGGAATCTCGCGGTCGCGTCCCCCGATGTGGGCGGCATCAAAATGGCCCGCGCGTACGCCAAGCGCCTCGAAGCCGACCTGATCGTGATCGACAAGCGGCGGCCGCGGCAGAACGAGGCCGAGGTGATGAACATCATCGGCGAGGTGAAAGGGAAGAACATCCTCATCGTCGACGATCTGGTGGACACGGCGGGAACGCTCTGCAACGCGGTGGAGGCCCTGAAGAAGGCCGGGGCCAAGGACGTCTATGCCGCCTGCACGCACCCGGTGCTTTCCGGCGACGCGCTGGAAAGGATCAACCGGTCCGGGCTCAAAAAGATCATCGTCACCGACTCCATTCCCGTGCCGCGGGAGTCGCGGAAAATCGGCACCGAGACCGTTGCGCGGATCTTCGCGGAAGCGATCAAGCGGTCGTTCAAGTACATGTCGATCAGCTCACTCTTCGACGTCGACAAAGGTTAACGTTTCAGAACCGGAAGGAAAGGTGGAAGATGCCTGAATTCGTTTTGGAAGCGGAGATCCGGGCGAACACCGGCAAGCACGCGAAATACGCGCGGGCTGCGGGGCTGGTGCCCGGTGTGTATTATGCGCGCGGGGAAGAGAGCCTGAATATCCAGGTCGCGAAGGTCGGCCTTGACCCTCTCGTCTTCACGTCCGAGACCCACGTGATCGAGCTCCGGCTGAAGGACGGGTCGGCGAGGAAGTGCATCCTCCGTGACGTGCAGTACGACCCTGTCAGCGACCGGCCGATTCACTTTGACCTCCAGGGGTTGAAGGAGAACGAGCGCCTGACGATCGAGGTGCCGGTTGTCCTGACCGGGGGGATTCCCAAGGGCGTGCGCGACGGCGGGATGGTCCAGCAGATGATCCACCGTCTCAGGATCTCCTGTCTCCCGAAGGACATCCCTGAAAAGGTGGAAGTCAACATCGAGGAACTCGGCATCAACCATTCGGTGCACGTCCGGGATCTGAACGTCCCCAACGTGACGATCCTCGAGGCCGCGGACAGCGCGGTTGTGGGGGTCATGCCGCCGACCGTCGTGAAGGAACCGGAGCCCGCGGCGGTGGCGGAGGAAGCCATCAAGGAGCCGGAGGTGGTGGGCAAGGGGAAGAAGGCCGAGGAAGGGGAAGCGCCCGAGGGGGCAAAGGCCCCGGGGGCGAAGCCCGAGGCGAAGTCCGAAGGGAAGCCCGCCGCGCCGAAAGAGGAAAAGAAAGAAAAGAAGTAGCGCCTGGTGGCCGAACCCGTTCTCATCGCCTGCCTGGGGAATCCCGGCAGGGCGTACGAACAGACCCGCCACAACGTCGGCTTCATGGTAGCGGACGAACTTTCCCGGCGGCTCGGGATCCGATTCAGGCCGGGGCGCGGCGACTACGAGCATGCGACCGGGACATCGGGCGGCCGCACGGTGCACCTGATCAAGCCGGTCACGTTCATGAACGAGAGCGGCCGGGCCGTCGCCGACGCCCTGGCGCACGCCGGCCTGTCGGCGGGGGACCTGCTGGTGGTCCTGGATGATTTTCAGATCCCGCTCGGGGCGCTCCGCCTTCGGCCGAAAGGGAGCGACGGCGGGCACCACGGGCTCGGTTCGGTCCTTGCGACATTCGGAACCGAGGAGATTCCACGCCTGCGGTGCGGCATCGGCGGCGCGGCACTGCCCGCGGGAGAAGGCAAACGAGACTTCGTCCTTTCACCATTTGAACCGGAGGAATTACCGGCGGCGCGTGCGATGGTTGCCCGCGCGGCGGATGCGGCGGCATCGTTCGCGGCTTCCGGCCTTGACCGGGCAATGACCGACTTTAATACGCAGTAAACCACAGAGGAACCCCTCTACTCTTCAGTTCACCGCCCGGTGAGTACTGGAGGGTCAATCGACAACGGTCCACAGGGAGGTCAATTCATGGATAACGCACAGAAGATCTACGAATCCACGCTCATCATCAACGCGTCGCTCGACGACGCGCAGGTGGACGGCGTGATCGCGCGCGCGCACGACGTCATCGTCAAGCACGGCGGCGCTGTCACCGCAACCGCGAAATGGGGGCGCAAACGCCTTTCCTATACCATCAACAAGAAGACCAACGGCTTCTACGTGAACATGGAGTTCACGGCCCCCGGCAGCGCGCTCACGCCGCTCGAGCGCGCCTACCAGCTCGACGAGATGATCCTGCGGACGCTGACGATCGCGCTGGACCGGAAGGCCCTCGCCGCGCGCGCGAAGGCGCAGGCCGCGGCACAGGCAGCGGCGGCCGCTGTGCAGGCGGAAGCGCCCGCCCCCGTTCCCGCCCGCGAGCCCCTCTTCAAAGAGGGCGCCGCCGAGAAGAAGTCCTAACGTCCACGAACGACCAAGGAGCACACCACTGTGATGACCACCAGGAAGCCCCGGCGCGACAAGGAAAACCAGGTCCCGCGCAAGAAACGCACGTGCCGGTTCTGCGACGCAAAGGAAATATACATCGACTACAAGGACGAGAAGCGGCTGCAGCGATTCGTCACGGAGCAGGGGAAGATCATCCCGAAGCGGATCACCGGCACGTGCGCAAAGCACCAGCGCCAGCTTGTCCAGGCGATCAAACGCGCACGGCATCTTGCCATGCTCCCGTTCGTTTCCGACGCCATCCGTTAACACCGAAAGAGGACCATCCATGAAAGTCATACTCAGAAAGGCGCACGAAAACCTGGGGCAGGTCGGCGCCGTCGTCGAGGTGAAGGACGGCTTCGCCCGCAATTTCCTCATCCCCAAGGGGATCGCCTACGCGGCAAACAACGGCAGCATCCGCGCACTCGAGGAGGAGAAGAAACAAGCCACGCGCCGGCAGTCGAAGGAGCACAAGGCGAGCGAGAAACTCGCCGGCGAGCTCGAAAAGGTTTCCATTACCCTCCAGATGAAGGTGGGCGAAGACGAGAAGCTCTTCGGCGCGGTCACCTCCCAGATGGTGGCGGACGCGCTCAAGGAGAAGGGGTTCGAGATTGACAAGCGCATCATCGATCTCGAGGAACCGATCAAGGCCCTGGGCATCTACAACGTCGGCGTGAAGCTGTCCCAGAGCGTTACGGGCACCGTCAAGGTGTGGGTCGTACGCGAATAGACGCGCGGAACCGCGGCCACACTGTTGCGTGTTGATATAGACGAAGGCACATCACTCCATGGCAAAGACTCTCAAGACGCTCGAAGAGGTGACGATCCGCTTCGCCGGCGACTCCGGCGACGGGATGCAGCTGACGGGCACCCAGTTCACCAATACGGCGGCGGCGCTCGGAAACGATCTGAGCACGCTCCCGGACTATCCGGCGGAAATCCGCGCCCCGGCAGGCACCACCTACGGCGTAAGCGGGTTCCAGATCAAATTCGGCAGCACGGACATCCTCACGCCCGGCGACTCCTGCGACGTCCTGGTCGCCATGAACCCGGCGGCGCTCATCACCAACACGAAGGTCCTTCGCGACGGCGGCACGATCATCGTCAACGAAGATTCATTCAGCGACAAGAACCTGAAGCTTGCGGGCCTGACGTCGAACCCGCTCGAAGACGGGACGCTCGCCAAGTATCAGGTCCACCGGGTCGCCATCACCAAGCTGACGACCAACGCACTGGCCGACATGAACCTCTCCACCAGGTTCGTGGACAAGACCAAGAACTTTTTCGCCCTCGGGCTCATGTACTGGATGTACAACCGGCCGCTGGACCAGTCGATCCGGTTCATCCAGGAAAAATTCGGCGTCAAGGACCAGCAGGTCGCGGAGGCGAACCTCCGGGTGCTGAAGGCGGGGTTCAATTTCGGCGACACGACCGAGATCTTCACGACGCGCTACGACGTCAAGCCCGCCAAGCTTCCCCCCGGGCGGTACCGGAACATCATGGGAAACGTCGCCACGGCCCTCGGCCTCCTCGCCGCATCGAAGAAATCGGGCCTCCAGCTTTTCCTCGGCAGCTACCCGATCACACCCGCCAGCGACATCCTGCACGAGCTTGCGCGGTTCAAGGAGTTCGGGGTGAAGACGTTTCAGGCGGAGGACGAGATCGCCGCGATCTGTTCCGCCATCGGTGCATCCTATGCGGGCGCCCTTGCCGCCACCACGACGAGCGGGCCCGGCCTTGCGCTGAAGACCGAGGCGCTGGGGCTTGCGATCATGCTGGAGCTCCCCCTTGTCGTCATCGACGTGCAGCGCGGCGGCCCGAGCACCGGCCTCCCGACCAAGACGGAGCAGGCAGACCTCCTGCAGGCCGCCGTCGGCAGGAACGGCGAGGCGCCGCTCTGCGTCCTGGCGGCGTCCACGCCGGCCGATTGTTTCACCGCCGCCTATGAAGCCGCCCGCATCGCCATCAAGTTCATGACCCCGGTGATCTGCCTGACCGACGGCTACCTCGGAAACGGCGCCGAGCCGTGGCGCATCCCGGACGCCTCCACCCTGCCCGCCATCCCCGTCAGATTCGCGACGGACCCGGCAAGCTTCCAGCCGTATGCGCGGGACGAGAAGACGCTCGCACGCCCGTGGGCCATCCCCGGCACGCCGGGCCTGGAACACCGCATCGGGGGACTGGAGAAGCAGAACATCACGGGAAACATCAACTATGAGCCGGACAATCACGATCTGATGATCAGGCTCCGGGCGGAGAAAATCGAACGCATCGCCGACGACATCCCCGTGCAGACGGTCGACGGCGACCTCACGGGGGACCTGCTCGTCATCGGCTGGGGAAGCACCTTCGGGGCGATCAAGAGCGCGGTGACATCGGTGCGCAACGGCGGAAGGAAGGTCTCGCACCTCCACCTCCGCTACATCAACCCGTTCCCCCGCAACCTGGGCGATCTGCTGAAAGGATTCAAGCGTGTGCTCGTGCCGGAGATCAACGCCGGACAGCTCATCAAGCTGCTCCGCGCCCGGTATGTCGTCGACGCGCAGGGATTTAACGTCATCAAGGGACTGCCGCTCCGCTCCGAGGAGATCGAAGAACGGATCGAAACCATCCTGGGAGGGAACCATGCCTGAAGCACTCGAACAGCAGGCCGCAGTGGCAAAGCTGACGATCAAGGACTTCCAGTCGGACCAGGACGTCCGCTGGTGCCCGGGATGCGGCGATTACTCGATCCTCGCGCAGGTCCAGCGCGTCTTCCCGGAATTCGCCCACAAGAAAGAAAACTACGTGGCGATTTCGGGGATCGGGTGCTCCAGCCGGTTCCCCTACTATATGGACATCTACGGATTGCACGGCATCCACGGCCGCGCCCCCGCGATCGCTTCGGGCGTCAAGATGGCGAACCCCGCGCTGGACGTGTGGGTGGCCACGGGCGACGGTGACGGGTTGAGCATCGGCGGTAATCACATGATCCACATGCTCCGCCGCAACCTGAACATCAAAGTGCTGCTGTTCAACAACCAGATCTACGGCCTGACCAAGGGGCAGTACTCCCCCACTTCGATGCTGGGACAGATCACCAAGTCGACACCCTTCGGCGTCATCGACACGCCATTCATCCCTGTCTCGCTCGCCCTCGGGGCACAGGCGACGTTCGTGGCACGGACGATGGACAGGGATCCGAAACATCTGCAGGAGATGGTGCGCCGAGCCGAGAAGCATCACGGGACCGCATTCGTGGAGATCTACCAGAACTGCAACGTCTTCAATGACGGGGCATTTTTCCTCTTCACGGAGAAAGATTCCAAGGACGACCACGTCGTCTACCTGGAGCACGGGAAACCGCTCATCTTCGGGAAGGAAAAGGACAAGGGGATCCGGCTGAACGGGTTCACGCCCGAAGCGGTCAGCCTGAAGGACGGCAAGTATTCCGCGAGCGACCTCCTTGTGCACAACGAGCAGGATTCGACGCTGGCGTTCATTCTCGCGAACATGATCCATAACCCGGACCTCCCCCGCGCCACCGGCGTGTTCCTTGCCATCGATCACCCGACGTACGAGCAGCAACTGGAGGATCAGATCGCGCGTGCCAGGAGCAAAAAAGGGGAGGGCGACCTGCAAAAACTCCTTGACGGGGACGAGACCTGGGTGATCCAGTAGCCGGCCACGCGCGCCAGGACAACGGAACCCTCCGCCTGCGGCGGAGGGTTTTTTGTTGTCA
>Ga0214473_10011062_pt1 | contig 10600 bp, 4 predicted proteins | sample RVTome_7_FD_203509 | JGI IMG/M metagenome (GOLD analysis project Ga0214473, IMG submission 203509) | Soil microbial communities from uranium-contaminated site in the Upper Colorado River Basin, Wyoming, United States - RVT98D197 | ecosystem: Environmental > Terrestrial > Soil > Contaminated >... | reverse complement strand
TCGATCAAGGGCCGCTCTCCGCCGTACGGATCAAGCCGTGCCTCCGGGCCGCTCACGCTGATGGCCGCGATGGCCGCTCCGTGCAGATCAAATACCGGGGCGGCCACACAGCGCACCTCCGGTTCATGCTCGGCGTTGTCGATGGCATAACCCTGGTCGCGAACCTCGGCCAGGTGATTCAGGAGACTCTCCAAATCCGTGATGGTGTTGTCAGTGAAGCGCTGCAGGCCGTTGTGGCTGAAGTGGGTTCGGATGAGGGCCGGATCCAGATGCGCGAGGAGGACTTTGCCCAGGCCGGTGCAGTAGGCCGGGGAGCGGCCTCCCACTCGGGAGGACATCAGGCCGATGGCGTGCAGGCCCTGGAGCTTCTCGATGTACACGACTTCCATCTGGTCCAGGATGCCCAGATGGACCGTCTCGGAGGATGCGTCGCGCAGCCCCTCCAGAATAGGCAGCGCAACCTGCCGCACGTCGCTGCCTTCCAGATAGGCGCGGGAGAGCTCCAGGCAAGCCAGGCCGAGCCGATAGCCGCCAGCCGCCCGGTCGTGCTCGATGTAGCCGTGGCTGGCGAGCGTGGCGAGCAGCCGGTAGGTCGAGCTGCTGCCGATGCCTAGTTGTGCGCTGAGTTCGGTCAGGTTCTTGGGTTGGCCTGCGGAGAGCACGGAAAGCAGGCCAACGGCACGATCGAGCACGCGGATGTTGTAACGCCCCCCAGCGTGTTCCATGCGTCGAACCTCCGTCTGCCTTCGCCGAAGGGCCGCGTCCTGAAGTGCGTCGTAGAGAAGGGTGGGCCCCACATCCAGCACGTGGGCTTCGACCGGGCGTGCGCCCGCGCCAATTGCCCTCGCACCCTCTCCTCGAAGCCTCTTTCAGTAGATAAAATATGCTTTCGCTGAATAAAACAATAACACAGATTCAAACCACATGTCAACCGGGAATCGAAAACCGCCGGCCTGTGCAGGTCCGGCGGGTACGCCGCATCGATTCCGCAAGCAGGGACCGCGGCCGCTGGGAATGCGCCTACAGGGCCGTCACTTCCGGGATCACCTCCCGGCCAATGCGTTCGATCGGCTCCATCTCATGCACGTTGGGCAGATTGAAGATGGCGTGCTGGAATCCGAGGTCGGCCAGGCCCCGACAGAACTCGATCAGATCTCCGCTGGTCATCTCGCCCGGCGCCAGGCGAATCGTGCTCAGCGAGGTCTTCTCGATCTCATCATAGTCGCGCCCGATCTCGTCGCAGTGGCGACGCAGGATCTCCAGCTTGCGGGCCAACTCCTCGTTTCCCGCCCGGGTGAACAGGTTGCAGCCGTCGCCGTACTGCGCCACCAGCCGCAGCGTCTTCTTCTCGCCCGAGCCGCCGATCAAGATGGGAGGGTGGGGCTGTTGGAGCGGCTGAGGGCTGTTGATGGGCTGCTCCAGCCGGTAATGCTTCCCGTGATACGGACTTCGATCGCCGGACCACATCTGCTTGGCAATCTGCAGGGCTTCTTCCAGGCGTTCGAAGCGCTCCCGGACCGGCGGGAAGCGGAAGCCCAAGCCGAGCGCCTCCGCCTCGTACCAGGCCGCCCCGATCCCGAAGTAGGCCCGCCCGCCGGAGAGCACATCCAGGGTGCTGGTCTGCTTCACCAGGAAGGCCGGCTCGCGGTAGATCACCCCGCTGACCAGGGTGCCCAGCTTGATGCGGGCGGTCTGGCCGGCCAGGAAGTGCAGCGCGCTGTATCCCTCCAGCATGGGGGAGTCGGGCGAGCCCAGCCCGGGGGCGATCTGGTAGTAGTGGTCCATCACCCACAGGCTGTAGAAGCCGGCCGCCTCGGCGGCGCGGCCGATCTCGGCCAGCTTCGCCCCGGTGTTCTCCGGGGCCCCCGGCCAGTCGAAACGTACGACCTGCAGGCCCAGCCTCATGTCTCAGCTCCTGAAACGTCAAGCTGCAGCGGCGCCATCGGCTTCACGCCCCGTCGAGGCCACAGAGCTGGAGACTGACCCGCCACAACCGCTCTTGAGCGCCTTGGTCCTGCGCGGAGGCCGGTGCGGCGATGATCTCCCCCCGACGAAAGAATTGGCCGTTCACCGCCTGCGCCTGGCCGGCAAGGACTCCGACGACATCGTGGGCCGCGCGAGCCGGTGGAGGGGCGAACCGATTGAGCACGCCAGTGAACAGGCGGAAGGGCATGGGCGTCTCGCGCATGAGCTCGGTGCGGGCGACGCCCGGGTGTACCGCATTCACGGTCACACCGCTGCCCTCCAGCCGCCGGGCGAGGGCGAACGTGAAGAGCAGGTTCTCCATCTTGGTGGCCCCGAACTGCCAGAGGGCGCGAAAGCTGTGCTCTCCTTGCAGGTCGTCGAAGTCGGGCCGGGTGGTGGAGGGGGCCGTGACGTTCAAGATGGTCGCCGGGGCGCTGGCCTTCAGGGTGTCTAGCAGCAGGTTGGTAAGCAGGAAGTATCCCAGATGATTGGTGGCGAACATCATTTCCAACCCATCAGGGCCGAGCTCCCGCCGGGCCTTGAAAACGCCGGCACAGTTCACCAGCACGTGCAGCCGGTCGTGGCGACGGCGGAAATCTGCGGCGAGCTGGCGGATGGAGGCCTGCGAGGCCAGGTCACCCTGCAGCGCGCTGACTTCGCGGTTTCCGGTCGCCTGCTGTAGGTCGGCCGCCACGAGCTCGCCGGCGGTTGGGCCGCGCGCCACCAGCACGACCGTGGCGCCGCGCTGCGCCAGGGTCTGAGCTATCGCTCTCCCGATGCCTCGGCTGGCTCCGGTCACCAAGCAGACTCTCTCGGCCATGCTGCGTTCCACGCTGGCTCCTCCTCCGTCTGGCGGCTTCACCCCGGACGGCTCCGACCCGCGCGGCTGCGCGGGAAGACTGTCCATCCTTTATAGCCTGATTGGCGTGAGACCGCATCGGAAGAACGGGCAGGTGCGGATCGGCGGGGCTAATCGCCGCACCTGGCGCGCCCGAGCTAGAGCAGCTTTCCCAAGGCGACGCCGGCGATCAGTTCGAAGGAGAGCTCCTTCAAAACCTCCCCCATGATGGGCCAATACCGCTTCTTGAATTTCGGAAGCGCCCCTTTGGCCGGCTGCAAGCGTTCCAGGCCGCCCTCGGTCAACCACGCCTCGACGTCTGCGGTGGCCTCTTCCTCTCCGGGGCCGGCCGTCACCTCCCGGCCGATCCACCGCCCAAAACTGGGCGAGAACAGGGCGAACACGCCGTCGGTCTCCTCCAGCAGCCCGCGCTTGATCAGCGACACGGTGTCGAGCTTTGCCCGGTTGTGTAGGCGGGTGAGATTCTCCAGGTTGGGGATATTCTGCCGGGACGGCTTGGCCTGATTCAAGGCCAGGATGGTCAGCAGCGTGATCTTCTCGCTCTCCGAACTGTGCGACCAGCAGTAGCTGAAGTGCGGATCCGCCTGTTGCGAGAACTCGGCCTCCAGGTAGCGTGCCAGCGCCTCGCCCGTCAGGCCCTGGGCCTTGCCCTCCACCAGGTAGTATCCCGCCATCTGCAAGAAGAAGGGGTGCCCGCCCCCCAGCTTCTGAACGAAGTCTCGCTCCGCGGAGGGCAGATCGGCTCCGGCCTCGGCCAGGCTTCCCTCGACCAGCTTCAGTGCGTCCTCCCGCGGGAACGGCCGCAGCACCACATTAGCGAAGATGTTGAAGAAGGGTGAGCCCTTGATTTCGTCCGAGTGACACAGATCCACCAGCTCCCGCCGTGTCGCCGGAATCAGCGACACGTTGTGGTGAATGGCCAGAGCTCGCAATCCCCCAAAGAAGTCTGAGCCGAAATTGGGGTTCTGGGTCACGTACTCGAACTCATCCAGGAGCAGGACCAGGTTCAACCCGCGGTCGGCGACCTCGGCGAACAGATCCTCCAGATCGAAGAGGTCGAGCTCGCCCCGCTCGGCGGCTTCCTTGAACCGGACGGCCAGGTCGGGGTCGCAGCTGGCGCGGGCGGCCTTCGATAGCACCCGCTGCCAGAAACGGGCCGGGGTGATGTCGGTGAGACCCTGGAAATCGATGTAGACCATGCAATAGTGCTCGGAGGTCAGGCCCAATCCGGCGGCGACCTCCGGATGAGCCAGGTGATAGAGCAGGGAGGTCTTGCCCATCCTGCGTTCACCGACGATGGAGGTGCTTTCATGGGCGCTGGAGAGCAGCCGCCCGCTGATCTGCCGGATATCCGCCTGCCGGCCGAAGAACCGCGCCGGATCCTTGATCGGGTTGCCGAAGGTGAAGGGGTTGGCGGTCATCGCGCCTCCAGCCGGAAGATCCCATACGGTGTGGCCGCGTACACGCTGCCCTGCCAATCGATCGCAATCGAATAGACCACCAGCGCGCCCAACAGACCGTCGTTGATCGCCGTCCAGGAGACCCCGGCGTCGAAGGAGATGAAGGCCCCGTTGTCGGTTCCGGCATATGCGAGCGAGGGTTGGCGCGGGTCAATCACCACGGCGTTGACGAATTGACTCCGGATGCCATTCGCATCCTTCTGCCAGGTGTTACATCCGTCCTCGCTGATCCAAACGCCCCTGCCGAGCGTTGCCCGCAGCAGCCTGCGGCTGTCGTTGGGATCGACAGCCAGGCGGGCGTCCGTGAGTGGATTCCAGCTGGTCCACTCGGTGCACTGTCTCCAAAACGCTCCGCCGTGATCGGAGACATACATCTGAAAAAACGGTACACCGTATATGCGGCCCGGTTGCTGTGTGAAGTAGATCCTTGCGTCCCCGGGCGGCCACTCGGTGTCAAACGCGCCGAGGTCCTCCCACGTCTTGCCCCCGTCAGACGAGACGCACACCGTTTCTGGCCCCGGGGAATACACCAGGCCCGGCTCGCTCGGGTGGGCGGTCACGCCGGGGGAGTTGCACCCCCCGGGCGCTGCCCGGCCCAGCCATGTGTCCCCGTTGTCCGCTGAGCGGAGTCCGTTTCGATACAGCGTGTGGCCGTCGGCATCGATCGCCAGGCCACAGCCGTCCTCCTCCAGTAGTGTCCAACTGCTCCCATTGTCCAGGGAGCGATAGAGGGGAGAAGCCTCGCTGTCGGAGCGGCAGTCCCCGTCCTGCACAAATAGGGCAGAGTCCGCGGTGGGATGCGTCTCCATATCCAGCCAGCCGCTGCCCAGGCCGTTATTGCGCGGTTCCCAGGTCCTGCCGCCATCCAGCGAGACAGACAATCCGCCCACTACCCCGAGGAAGATCCTCTTCGGGTCTTGCGGCGACACAGAAATCGCCATCACGCTCCTGGGCTCCACCGGCAGCAGGCCGAGGGGTTGCCAAGTGCGCCCCGCATCTGCGGTCCTTGTCAGCACACTGTTGCATGCCGCCACAAGTCCGCCCTGCGGGTCGGACTGCGCTGCAGAGCAGGCGTAGATCGCGGTCCAGCTTCTGCCGCCGTCGGATGAGCTGAATAGCCCACCGCGGGCGAGCACGTGCATGTACTGCTCGCCCCCGGGACCCGACTGCAAGAAGACACGACCATCCCACGGAAGTTCACCCGGGAAGTCCAGCGCCTCGCCCGTCAGGCCACCGTCTTCAGACCAGAACACTCGCACGGGATTGGAATCAGAGCCCAGCTCCTGGCCGAGCAACAACAGCTTCTCGCCACCCCCTGGATCCAGGGCAAAGGCATATGTCGCCTTAGTCAGATTGGCGCTCACCCATCCCTGAAGCCGGGTCCGATAGAACCCGGAACCGTTCGAAAAGTACACCCGCCCGCTCTCCTCGGGACTGCCGAGAACCCAGGATAGGCCGTCCGAATCGATCACCTCCAGACCTTGGACGAAGACCTGCCACTGCTCCCCGCCGTCCTCCGTCCGATAGACACCCGCATTGCGGACGCCTGCGTAGAGCACCTGCGGATCATTCGGGTCCATGAAGAGGGAATCGATCCGGGCGCGCAGCAGGCCGTTGTGAACAGGGGACCAGGAGTTGCCTCCGTCGATCGACTTGTAGATGCCCGCAGATTCGGTCCCGACGTACACGACCTCGGGATCGAGGGGATCCAGCACAATCGCGGTGACCGTGTCCCGGGAGAACTCCTGGCCGGGGTAGAGGCGCTTCCAGGCCAGCGGGACTGGCGTCGGCTCGGGGGTCGGGGCGTCGATTGGAGTTGAAGGCGGATCGGTGGGCGGGATTGGCGACGGGAGAGGGGTGGCCGGTTCCGGCGCGAAGGTCGGCGCCACAACAACCTGCTCGGGAGGCCGTCGGGCAAGCCACACCCCCAGCCCGGCGAGCACTGCAACGCCCAATGCCCCCCATAGGCGGGCATCGCTGTACCATCGCCGGCGTCTGGTGCGAACCACCCGCGCCAAAAGTCGGGAGGCGTCCTTGAAGTTCTCGTCGGCGACCAGGATCTCACGCAGCAGCCCTGCCGCGCGGCTGTGATCCTTGGCCCGGATCGCCTGCAGCGCTTCAGTGTAGAGATCCTCGAGCGGCCTGGTTTCCTTCATTTGCGCACCTTCTGGCTTGGCCTCTGAGCCACTCATCCCTCTAGTCGGAAGATCCCGTACGGGGTGGCTGCGTAGACTACGCCCTGGGGATCGATGACGATGGAATACACGACTGTGGCGCCCAGCAGGCCATCGTTGATCTCGCCCCACGATAACCCGGCGTCGAAGGAAACGTAGGCGCCGGAATCCGAGCCTGCGTAGAGCGTATCGGGCTGAACCGGATCGATTGCCAACGAGTTGACATTCACCCGTGGAAAACCGCTCAGCCAACTCCACTGGCGACAGCCGTCTCTGCTGGTGGCTAGGCCTCTGCCGAGCCGGGCGGCATAGACATACTCGTCATCACGCGGGTCGATGACCCATCGAGAATCGGTCAGCGAGGTCCACTCGATGGAGAAGTCGCAGAAACCCCAGGTCTGTCCGCCATCCTCCGATCGATATGCACCGTAATGCGGCACGAGATAAAGGAGCTCGGACCGAGCGGGATTAGAAAACAGACTGACCTGCGACATCCACTCGACGGTCTGGTCATTGAGCTGCTGCCAGGTCTCTCCCCCATCCACTGAAGCCATCACGCGCTCTCCATCCAGAGGAAAGCCGAACAGATGCTGCTCTATTGCGGGGTGGGACACCACCCGGTCCGCATGGAAGGGAATGGGGAGCGATTCCCAGGTCGCCCCACGATCCGAGGATCGATAGAGTGTCTGCGGGTCAAAGCGATACATCATCTGACCGTTGGCGTCGAATTGGAGGCCGCACCCCTGGTCGAAGACGACGGCCCAGCTCTTGCCGCCGTCCGGGCTGCGGTAGAGCGGCCCACAGATGGCGGAGAATTCTCCAGAGGGATGGACAAACAGGCCTTCGCCCTCGACCTGATCTACTTTCAGCTCGACACCTGAAGCCGGCAGGCCTGCGTTGCGATCGACCCAGCTGACGCCTCTGTCCGTCGATACGGCTACCCCCTGCCCTCCCGCCAGGATCACTTCGGGATCATGTGGGGAGACCGCCAGCAGTCGTACGTCGGCGAGTGGAGCAGGGCCGACATCTTCCCAGGTTTGTCCTCCGTCCGCAGTCTGGGTCACCCGGCTATCGCAGACCGACATCGCCCCGCCTTCCGGTCTCACTCCGACGGGCCCACAATTACTTCTCGGCAGCTGCTCCCAGGTGCCACCGCGGTCCCCCGAGGCGAAGCTCAAGCCGTCATACCTCTGAATATAGAGGTACCCCTCCGGCCCTGCCTCCACGCGCAAGTTGTATATGTCGGCGCGTGCAATCCCGGTGATCGCCCAGCTGCGTCCGCCGTCCTCTGATCGGTACACCCCGCCATCACAGGGATCCGACTCATAGGCGCGGGCGTAGAGGGTCGATCCGTGATTGGGGTCAACAGTCAATTCGGCCACGCTGTCAGGGCAAGTTGATTCGTTGACCTGGGTCCAGTCCTCCCCGCCGTCCAGGGTCTCGTAGAGCATCTCCCAGATGAATGCATACACATGGCGCCCGTCCGCCGGGTCAGGCGCCAGAACCGGCCAGCAGAAGCGATCGCCGGCACAGGGAAGACTGATCTCCCAGCTCGCCCCGCCGTCTCTGGTCCGGTAGATCGCGCCCTCGGCGTAGGCGATCCCCGCAAAGAGCGCGCCAGGGGATTGAGAATCGCTTAGCAAGGCTGTGATGCGGGAGCCGCCCAAGCCGTTGTGCGCCGGCTGCCAGGACTGACCCGCATCGATCGATCTGTAGATTCCCGCGTTGGCAGTACCCACGTAGAGAACGGCAGCATCACTGGGATCGAACACGATGGCAGTGATCACGTCGCGGGGCAGGAATTGACCGGAGGACAGGCGCGCCCAGGCCAGCGGGATCGCGGTCGGGACCGGCTGGGAAGTCGAGGAGGCCACCGCCACGGCGGGGCGGCTGGCCTGGGTCGGCGCCGCGCCGGAGGGCGCCGCACCCGCGGCCGTGGGAGCCGCTGTGGCTTCCGGCGGCGTGGAGATCCGCGGCCAGACCCAGACGAACAGAGCGGCCAGCCCCGCCAGCACCACCCCGGCAATCCCGAGCCTGACCCAATTGCTCTGCCAGATCCTCCTCCGCGCCCGCCGCAGCTCGATCGCCTCGGCCATCAGACGGGAGGCGCCCTTGTACCCCTCATCCTCAATCACGATGGCCTTGAGCAAACTGACGGCGTTGTCGTAGTCCTTCTTGGCTAGCGCAGCCTGGGCCTGCGCATAGGACTGCGCCACGGAGCGAGCCTTCTCGATCCGGGCGATCTCGCCCTGGGCGGCCTCACGATCTGCCGGTCCGAGCGCCAGATATTCGCCCCAGGCCTGCAACGCCTCGTCCCACCGCTCCGCCTTCTCAAGGCTGCCGGCCCGAGCTCGGGCGGCCGCCTGCTGACTCTTGCGCAATCCGGAACGCGCCTCGGCCAGCTTGCCCAGCAGGCCGGGATCGTCGGGCTGCAGCGCCAGGGCATCCTGCAAGGCAGCCGCGGCCTGCTCCCAGCGCTGCTCGCGCAGCGCCTGATCGGAGCGCTCCCGCAACGTCGACAGCACCGCGGCCCGCTTCTGTTCCTGCACCTCCAGAACCCGGGCCTCCAGCGCTTCGTCTTCTGGAGTGAAAGCCAGGGCCTGACGGAAGGCGCTGAGCGCCTCTTCGTCCTTGTGCTCCGCCAGCGATTTCTCGGCCTGTTGGCGGTGAATGTCGGCCATACGCTGGCGGGCGTCGGTGTGTTCGGGGTTAATGGCCAGGATCTGCTGATAGGACCGTTGGGCTTCCTTGACCTTGCCCTTGGTCGAGGCCTGGTCTCCCAGGGCCAGGTTGGCCTGGCACAACCCTGCCCGGGCGGCCACGTCCTCTTCATCGAGCGAGAGCGCCTGCTCGAACTGGCTGACCGCCTCGGCGTAGGCCTGCTGCCGCAGGTGTGCCTGGCCGATATGGACCATCGCAGGGAGATTGTCGGTGTCCACTTCCAGCGCTTCCTGGAAGCTCTGGATAGCTTTCTCGTGCAGGCCCGAATCGAGATACTCCAGGCCGATCTCGATATAGCGATTGGCAATCGGGTTGACCTCGGTCAGCTCTTCCCGCACCTGCTCCAGCGGGCGGTTGCGCTGCAGCCACCGGCGCAGCAGGTGGTTGACGAAGGTATTCTGCGCGGTGAGCACGTCTTTCTCGCGCAGGTGGATCAGGGCCGCCTCCAGGTCGGGCGGGCTGAAACGAACCCGCTGCTTGCGCAAGAAGTCGCCGAGAGCGCGGCTGTTCATTTCGCCGCCAGAATGCGCCAGGCCGGCCAGTGTCCAGCGTTCCAGCTCGCCGGCCTCGTCCCACACGAACTTGAGGTTCACCGTTCCGCGCTCGACCACTTCATCCAGCACCCCGCTCACGTCCGCCGCACTGACCGTGCGCTGAGCAGTCCTCTGGCACAAGGCAAACAGCTCGTGACAGACCAGCTGGGTGAAGTAGGGGTGCCCGGAGGTGATTTCATAGATCGCCCGGACCGCCGCTGGCTGGTACTCCAGCACGCCTTCGACCGGGCGGGTGATCAGGTTGTAGGCTTCCTGCTGTCCGAGGAAGCTGACCTTCTTGTACAGCGCGGCCTTGAAGAACTCGGTGTAGGAGGCCTGCATGTTTTCCAGCTTGCGGCCGGAGGATCCGATGGAGAAGATGAAGTTGAGGCCCTCCCGGCCCATGAGGCGCCGAAGGGTCTCGGTCAGAGGTTGGCCCAGGGTCTCCCGGGCCTCTTCCTCCTCCAACGTGTCAAATTCATCGAAGGTCAGCAGCAGGGTGTGGTCCGGCAGTTGCCGGCGCAGCTCGGGGAGGAAGTGACTCTCCAGGTACTCGAGATCCTGGGCGAAGGCCTCCTGTTCCGGCAGCGGGAGGATCAACTCGCGGTCCTGCTTGAGGACCCGCACGATCTCCCGCGCCAGCCACCACAGGAAGCGATCCAGCGTGGTGCGGGTTCGTCCCTGCAGGTCGAAGAAGACTGGGATGTAGCGGTCGGGGAGCCGGTGGGGGAGCTGCTTCAGGACGGAGGTTTTGCCGACCCGCCGCTGCCCGTGGATGACCAGGATGTGGTCGGCAAACTGCCCCGCCAGACTGTGCTGAATCCAGTCAAAGATGTCCTCCCGCCCGAAGAACATCTTGGCGTCGGTGACCGGCGAGCCGGCGATGTA
>Ga0214473_10011061_pt1 | contig 10601 bp, 10 predicted proteins | sample RVTome_7_FD_203509 | JGI IMG/M metagenome (GOLD analysis project Ga0214473, IMG submission 203509) | Soil microbial communities from uranium-contaminated site in the Upper Colorado River Basin, Wyoming, United States - RVT98D197 | ecosystem: Environmental > Terrestrial > Soil > Contaminated >... | reverse complement strand
CGTTTTCGCTCAAGGCTGTATGAAGCACGGCTTCATACAGGGAAGGCTGGAGCATGGCTCCAGCACTCCAAGATTCCCCCATCGCTCCGCGATGGACCCCTTGGGAGTGCGCAAGCCGTGCTTGCGCCTTCTCTTTACGAAGCCATGCTTCGTAGTCGGCGCCGGCTGAGGTGATACCTCCCCGGCCACGTGGGATTCTTCACTTCGTTCCAGAATGACATCAAGAAAGGGAACGGGACCTTGCTTGCTCTCAGAGTGGCCTTTCACGAGGTTTCCCCACACCCAGAAGAGGGAGGAAGAAGGGGCATTTGCACAACCACCAGGGGAAAGTAGACTTGTCCTTGCCAGATTCCATGAAGAAGGGAAAGAACCATGAGAAGATCCGCCGCCGTCTTGCTGGTAATCCCGATCCTGAGCTTTTCCGCAGAGAGCCTCTCCGCAGGAACTCTGACAGTCGAATGGGCCGCATCGGGAGAAAAGGTTTATGAAACCGGTTTCATGCACATGTTCAAGAAACGTCCCGGAGGCGGAGTCTGCCTATTCGATAGGGAACTTGTGGAGAACGACGCGGCCGGTTCGGGCAAGAGCGAGAAAGGGGTCAGCGAAGATGCGGTCTGGGGACCCAACCGGGCGCGGAAGATCCTGTATCTGGACGACCCGCGAGCGGAGAAAGCCTACGTCGTCCTATTCACCACCACGGAGAACCCCTCTTATCCGCTGAAGTTCCAAGTGAACGGGCAGGAAAGGGAGATCCGTCAGACGAATCGAGAGGCCTATCGGTGGCAGGAGTTTCCGGCCGAAGTCCTGCGAGAGGGAGAGAACGCGATCGAGATCTACTGCCCCGAAGCCAAAAGCGCGACCGAGGGGTGGAGCCTCTACCTGGCCCGCGCCGACGAGTTTTATGGGGGCGGCGGCGATCCGACGCATGTGGGGGAGACCAGTTACAAGTCCATGGATGGCGGGAAAACCTGGAAACAGAGCCCCTTTGGCCCCGAGGAGGTGGATCGCTGCGAATACAGCGTTCGGTTGAGCCTCGACCGGTTCGTGGCCGCGGGTTGGCTGGCCAGTCCGGTCATCGATCTGTGGAAAGGCGAGTCGGCTGAGACCGTGATCCCCTTGCGCGGGGTTCTCAGTCTCGATCTTCAAGTTGAGGCGGAGGCGCCGGCCGATACCACCGTCGAATATTACCTTCGTATGGGATTCGAACCGACCCCCTACGCCGCCAGCTGGGAACCCTTTCAGAGAATCGGCGAGGGGGAGTCGCTCCATTACGTCTTCGATGAGCGTCCCCTCAATCGTCGCTATGTCCAGTTCAGAGCGGTTCTGTCGACCCACAACCCCTTGAAGAGCCCCATCCTCAAAGTGGCCCACGTGACCGCACAAGTCGAGGAGAGGACTCCTCCCGCGGAGAACATCCGTGTCGTCGAAGCGGACACCCCGCCGATCGCCTAGTCATCCGTCGACTGGCAATGGGAGAAATGGGACCGGCCCGAGTTTGAGGAGGTTCGCAGAAGAGAGAACCTCGATGAAATCATCCGGGGAAGCCGCACCAGCTTCGACGCCCAAGTGAAGCTTCTCGATCATGCCACCAAACGCTGGCAGAAGGGCGGCCCGACTCCGGAGTATCCCGGCTGGGATGCCCTCAGCATCCTCGACCGGGTGGACCGCACGGGGAGCGGCGGCATGTGCATCCAGTCCAACAACCTCCTCGCGGGATTTTGCCAGGCCTACGGCTGGCAGGCGCGGTTGGTCAACATCGTACACCACGAGGTGTGCGAGGTTTGGAACGACGAGTTCGCCAAATGGATCTACATGGATGCCAGTACGGTCAACCATTACATGTACGACCCTGAAACCGCCGAACCGCTCAGCCTCCTCGAACTTCACCAGCTTCATCTCAAAAAATACTTTCCCGGAAAGACGATCGACTGGATGAACGACTCGGTGAACGGACAGAGCATGGAGGATGAGTTCCCGGTGGAACGCGGGTCGCTTACCCACGCCTGGTATCCCTTCAACGGGTTCAACCTGGCGACCTTCATGCGGATGGTTCCCCGTAACAACTGGTACGAACAAGCTTATCCCAGGCCTCTCAGCCACGGTTGTTACTGGTGGCCATGGAACGGTTACATCAACTGGTACGACGAACAAACCCCGCCCAAGCGTCAGTATTCGTGGCACACGGACCGCCCCCAGGACATGTGGCCCGACCTGAACAAGGTGCATGTCGATGCCACCACCGGCTTCGGGAACGACCGTATCTTCCTCCGATTTGAAACCTACACGCCGAACTTCAGCCACTACGAGGTGGACGTGGACAGCACCGGTTGGAAGGAAGTGGGCGACCATTGGATGTGGCTGCTCCAGTCGGGGAGAAACACGCTCCGGGCGCGAGCGGTCAGCAAGGCGGGAGTTACAGGAAAACCTTCGGTTTTGACAGTCAACCACGCGGACGCACGGTGGGGGGAGTAGACTGGGGAGTTTGTACGATCGACTCCCAATGGTGCTATACTGGAGGATGACCCGACAGATGGAGGATACGGGAATGGCAGGAAGTATCGAGGCGAGGATCGCCCAAGCCGCTGCCGCCCTTAGAAATGAAGGGGCGAAAGAGGTCTATCTTTTCGGGTCGGCGGCAACCGGAAGGATGCGTGAGGATTCTGACATCGACATGGCCGTGGCGGGGTTGCCGCCGGAAAGGTTCTTTCATGCCATGGGTGTGGCGGGAGACATTCTGCGGAGCACGTTCGATCTGGTGGATTTGGATGAGGAGAGTCTTTTTACCAAGTATTTGAAGGCCAAAGGAAAACTGAAACGTGTGGCGTGAATTGAAGGAGGAAATCGAGTTGGAGTTTTCCCAGCTGCGGAGACAGATGCAGGATCTCTCCGACCTGCGGGCAAAGGTTGCGAGCGTGCCGCCCGACCAAGTGGAAGTCATGGCGTTAGCCACTTTCTTGCAGGCCTTCTACAATGGCTTGGAGAACTCCCTCAAACGGATTGCCATCCACATCGACGGCGAACCACCAGCTGGACCGCACTCACACAGCGAGCTTCTCGATCGCATGTCTAGGCCATTCAAAATACGTCCTGCTGTGGTTTCGCAAGACTCTCGCGAACGTCTGCGCCTTTATATGGACTTCCGTCACCTGTTCCGCCACGCGTACTCCTTTGAGTTGCGCTGGACCAAGATGGCACCGCTTGTACACGAAGCCGAGGCCACGATGTGTGAGCTGGAAGATGAGATAAATCGGTTCCTGGAAGCGTACCGGAACGACGTCCAGTCGTGAAATGTGAGATTGGATGGGACTAGCCCATCCGTGTAGAAACACGTTCCGGGCGAGAGGGGGCAGCAAAGCGGGTGTTGCTGGAAACCCTTTGGTTTTGACGGCCAACCGCGCGGACGCACAGTGGGGGAAGTAAGCCATTCTCGGACTCCTCAGGTAACTTCCTGGTGCGTGGCCTCCTGGGATTTTCCATGGGGCGTCTCAACACTTCCTTCATACCCAGGCGAGTCGTCGAATTGAGGCACTTCCACGATTTGTCGTTGGGGATCGAGAAGGAAGGATACGTTCCTCCTGAGCTATCCTTTTCCGATATTCCCGTCGGTCATCGCGATCTGACAGGGGACTACCACATCGATCTCGGCGAAATCAAAATGTGGAGAGCGGACTCCCAGGGTAAGTCGGGTGATGCTAGCGCTTTGTTGTATTGATTCCGCAACTTGGGGCGATTCGCTCCGCACCGGCGTAAACACCGGTGCTAACGCTGCAAGCACGCTGAAGCGCGCTGGCGGATCGAAGGCTTTCAGTCTTAGCAGCGTGTTGAAAAAGGCCTCAATGTCCCGCGCCCTGGATTCCCGCTTTCGCGGGAGTGACGGAAAACGGGACGTTTTCCCCAGCCGTCATCCCCGCGAAAGCGGGGATCCAGGAGAAGCAGGACTTTTTCAACGGCCTGTTAGCCCCGTCCTTGAGGGCGGGGTATTGAAGAGGCAGCCGGCATTGTTACATGACCGGCTCAACAGGGCACTAGATCTTCCGTCAGCCGGCGGCTGAAATCTGCTCGCGCAACCACGCGACGGACTTGATGACGTTTTCCTCGCCTTCGGTTTCGATGCTGAAGACTCCGTCCCAGCCGGTCTCGGTCAGGAAGTCGATGCACTTCGTGATGTTGGGAGCGTTGACTCCCGCTCCAATGTGGACGACCGAAGCTGCGATCCCTGTGTTCTTGCCACGGACCGCATCGGCCAGCTCCTTGCTGACGTCCTTGCAGTGGACATGGTTCACGTACTTGCGGACGTGTTTCAGAAACTCAACCGGGTCCCGCCCGGCGATGAAGGAGTTGCCCGTGTCGAAATTGATCCCGACGTAGGGGGACTCGAAATACTCCACGAGCTCCAGCAGGGTTTCCGGGTTCGTCGTAAACGGTCCATGCGGCTCGATGTTGACGATCACCTCGTGATTCTCCGCAACGGGAAGACACTGGCTGATATGATACTTGATGATTCCGATCTGTTCCTCGTCGGTAAGACCTTCCAGCTTGGTTGCGCCGTCGGTCGTGTCCACGCGGGGGATTCCGACACGGCTGGCGAACATGATCCCGCGCCGGATCATGTCGATGCACTCCCATCGGTTGATGGGGAATGAGGCATCCATCTGCGAGCACGAAAGCCCGTGCTTTTCCAGCTTTTTGCGCATCTCCAGCGGGTCGCTGTTGAGGTCGACCAGCGGCGCGAATCCCAGGCCCGAGAGGAACTCGGACCCTCCCACAGCCTCCAACTCGCAGATCCTCACTCCCATCTCGGCCGTCTTGGCCAGGCAGTAGTCGACCGGTTTATCGGCATGGCGCCAGTTGTCGGTGTTGATTCCTATCTCGATCACGGTGGGCTTCCTCCTTTGTGGGACCTGATTGTGCTCCCCGCAGGATGATATGCGGGGACAACGAGGTTGAGAACGGGTGCGGATGCGAGTCACGCCCCACGCCGAGGCCGGTCATCCCCAGTGATGCCAAGAGTAGACTGCAACGCCCTTCCGTTTGGCGGAAGCCGAACCTCCATAGACAAGGGCGGCGGGGGCTTCGGCCTGGCCGGGGAGGCTTTTCCAGAAACGGAGTCCTTTGAAGAAATCATCGACGATGGTTTCCCCCGATTTGACCTCGATCGGGATCAGTTCGCTCCCCCGGTCAACCAGCAGATCGACCTCGTGACCCGCCGAATCCCTCCAGAAGCAGATGTCCGGGTCCGCGCCCTGGTTGAGGTAGCTCTTGAGCAGCTCGGCAAGCACAAACGTCTCAAATACGGCGCCGCGTTGAGCGTGGGTGACAAGATCTGAAGAAGACCGAATTCGAAGGAGGTAACAGAGGAGTCCCGTGTCCAGTACGTACATCTTCGGGGATTTCAGCAAACGTTTGTTGAAGTTCCGGTGGTGAGGACGCAGGAGGTAAACGAGAAAGCTCGCCTCCAAAACGGAGAGCCAGCGTCGGGCGGTGGCGTGACTGATCCCGCAGTCCGCTCCCAGCGATGAAACGTTCAGGAGCTGACCGCTCCGACCCGCGCACAGACGAATGAACCGGCCGAATGTTTCGATATCGCCAACGTTGAGCAGCTCCCGGACGTCCCTTTCGACATAAGTCTGGTAGTAGTTGCGGAGCCAATCCTGCGGGGGAAGGTTCTTGTCGTGAATCCGCGGATAAAAACCTTTGAAGAGCACCTCGAAGAGGTTGTCGGCTGGTTCATCCGGTGGCGGAGTGGACCGACCGAGCTTCCCGGGGGAGAGGGGCGGCCGTCCAAGCAACTCGGATCTGGCGAAGGGCAGCAAGTGGAGGACCGAGCAGCGTCCCGCGAGGCTTTGGCCGATCCTCTGCATCAGGAGGAAGTTCTGGGACCCGGTCAGAATGAACTGTCCGGGTTTGTCCCGTTCGTCCACGAGAGTCTGAATATACGAAAAAAGGTCGGGCGCACGTTGGACCTCGTCGAGGACAACGCCCTCGGGAAACTGATTCAGAAATCCCCGCGGGTCCTCAAGGGCGAACGCCCGGTGGTCGGGGTTTTCCAGGGAAACATAGGAGCGGTCCGCGAAAACGCTCCGGACAAGGGTCGTTTTCCCGGATTGACGCGGCCCGGTGACGGTGACCACCGGGTACCGCTTCGCGTCGGCGAGGAGCTTTCTAGCGAGATGTCTCTTCAGAGGGCCGGTCGGCATGTGTGTATTTTGAACATTCGATGTTCACATTGCAAGGGGCAGCCCGACTGGCCCGAAGACGAGGAAAACCCCGAACGGTAACGATCCCGAGAGTCCCCGTTCGCACTTCCCACCAACCCTTTGGAATTCCCACCAACTCCTGCAAGGAGTCCTGCTCGCCCTCTGGCCGCCCAGTAATTGCAAACCTCTGAAATTGCTGGCGTTGAAGGCTCAAGCCCACCTTGGCACGGATGTTGTGTTGGCGGCTCCCAAGGGAGGCAACGATGACTGGTCCGAAGAAGAAGCCCGATCGCAGCAGTGTTGTAACCACTAGAAGAGACAGGCTGTTCCGAGTCGCGGTGGCGCTGGCAGGGATGCTCCTGTGCATCCAGGTCTTTTTCGAGGACCGCGAGGTGGCGGGCAGCCCGCAATTCGCCAATGAGGCTCTCGAAAGAGTCCGCCTGGGTCCGAGCGATGGATTCAAGATTCTCTCCGAAACCTCCATCGAACGGCGCTGGCTCTACCAGGTCGAGAACTTCAAGCGGTGGTTCGACAACCGGCACATCTGGGCGCATTGGCAGTCGCTCCGCTACAAAGACACGGTGGGGGCGGTCTACTACTTCGAGTTCCGGAACGAGGAAGACGCTCGGGCGGCCAAGGAAAGCCTCAAAACCGAGCACGAAGCCGGATGGCCAAGAGCGGTGGAAGCCTTCGAGACGTTCGCGGTGGTTGTCAGCGCGGCCCCGGAAGACCTCGCCGTCTTCAAGGCTGCTGTGTTCGCGGCCGTGGAAGGGAAATTCCGGATCGCAGGGGGATCAGAGCCCTGCGAAAACGGCCGCGAACCGCGTCTCTCTCCCAAGGGAGAGACGTCGAGTGCGACGAGAGTCCACCCCCCTGACGGGCTAAAGCCCGCACTACGTACGGGTGCGACCCTAATCCGCTACTCGGCGGCCAGGTCGTAGGGTGTGTAAACGCCTTCGAGGATCTTCTCCATCTCGTCGATGTCAAAGGCCCGGAGCGTTTCGCAGCGGACGTTGCCGAGAGTCCCCAGACTGAAAGCCAGGGTTGCGGCCGTCTCGTCGTCCGGCGCCTCGAATATGTGGACGAGGTCGTACGTCCCCACGGTCCAGTAGGTGTCCTTGATCGTGACCCCCCTTTTCTCGATCTTCGACTGAAAGGCGCGGGCGCGCTTGGTCGTTGCTTTCAGATTCTTCAGACCTTCCTGGGTGAACCTCACGAGACAAACGTAACAGGCCATCTTTCTCTCCTTTCAGTCTTCTTCAAAGAAGGTTGCGCCTTTCAGCGTGTGGAAAACCTCATGAACGGCTGCTCTGAAAATAGCCTCGTTCTTCCTTGCCGGTCCCGGAAATAGATGGGGACTGTCACCGTCTATTCGTCGCCTGGAGCACGGCATCCCCCGCGTCCCGCCACGACGGGCCAAGGGAACAGGCCCAAGCAAGCAAGGTCCCGTTCCGTACCCCTCACGTCATTCTCGAACGAAGTGAAGAATCCCACGTCGCCAGGGTGGCGCCGCCTCGGCCGGCACGGGGGTCGCGCTGACGCCCGTACGTCCGCGCTCCGTTTGCCAAGTCCGCCTTCGCGGACTGCACGGCTCAGCCTCCTTCAGGAGGCTTCGCAACCGGAGCGCGAGGCTTCAGCCTCCGCGACACAACACCTGGCAATGACTCAATACTAGGTCGGATTCTAACGAACATCCAGAAAAAAATGAGCCGTCGGTCAGATCTTCTCGATCTCGGCAGTCAGGTCCTCCAGGAATTTGCGAGCCTTTTTCGCCTCTTCGAGCATCTGGGGCAACTCCCCGCGCGTGAGGCATTCGACGACCAGAGGACCCGCGGCGAATCCGCCCTGCTTCAGCCGCGCGAGGACACCTCGGAAATCCACCTGGCCGGTACCGGGAGTCAACATGACTTCCTTCGGAAGGCCTTCTTTCTCCGGGCGGTAGTCTTTGACGCACATACCGACCACCAGACCGTCCACAGCGGCGGCGTCTTCCACCGGATCGAGCCGGCCGTCGGAGTAGTAATAGATGTTGCCTGGGTCATACCAGATACGGAAATTCTCATTCCCCACCCTCTCGACCGTTGCCCGGCACTGCGGGCCGGTGGAGTTCAGGCCGCCGTGGGGTTTTACGCTGATGCCCACTCCCTTTTCGGCGGCGTAATCGCAACACTCGGCGATGGCTTTGTAGTAAGGCGCGTACAAATTCTCGTCGCCGACTCCGCCCATCATCAGATTCTTCGCTCGAGCCGCGGCGCAATTGTCGACGAGCCTTTTCAGACCTTCGATGCCCTTTTCGAGCGACTCTTCCACAGGGATTCCGCCACCATAAACCGAAGGGACCTCCAGGCCGCGCTCCTTGCACTCCTCCCCGACCTTCTGCGCCTCTTCGAGAGTGGTGGCGACCGAGAGGACCAATCGAGTCTCCGACTTCGTAGTCATCAATCCGACATGCTTGTAACCGGCCTCGGCGATGGCATCGAGAGCAACGCGGTAGTCGTGTTGGTCCCAGGGGCGTGTATAACAACCGATCTGCCACGGGCTTGATTCTTGCGATTTGAGACTCTCCGGAACATCCGCCGCACTCATTCTTGACATCATGAAACTTCCCACTCCTCCTGCTGTGATTTGGCCGAGGAAACGTCTGCGTGTGTGTTTATGCGTATCGTTCATCATGTCCTCCTTTCAGAAGGGGCGCGTGGGGTCGCGACAAGCATTGCGGTTCTCACCCCGCCCGAATCTCCCTTCTCACCGGATCGTAGATCTGCCGCTGTCCCGTGTCGAAAGCCTTCACCGCCATCAGGGCCGCCACGCCATGCTGATATCCGGCGTCGATGGAGGCATTCGGGGTTTCGCGCGTGCGGATGCACTGGAGCCAGTCGAGGAAGTGGTCGGGGTGTTCCACGTTATCGATCCGCTTTTTCTCGGTCTCTTTGCCTTGGGAGTCGATGGCCCCTTCATTGAGGAGCAGCATCGGCTCTTCCCATTTGACCAGGTCGATGACTCCGTTTTCTCCAAAGATCTTGAAGCTGTTCCCGGCGCCGTTGCCGAAGTTGGTGGAATAGGAAACCATGAAACCCTCGGGGTAGATCCACTCGGCCTGGACATGGTCCGGGCAGTCGAATTTGTACCCGTCCTTCCAGGTGAAGATGCCCCCCGAGGAGGTCGCGCTCGTGGGGAACTTCGCACCGGTGATGTAGTGGATGAGGTCGAGGTAGTGAGTGCCCAACCCCGGCACGGGACCATCGGAGAAGTCGCGGTAACCGTACCACCCCGAATACTGGGCCCCGTCGAAGGGACGCATGGGCCGGTCCATCAAAAACTCCTGCCAGTCGACGTCCTCTTCCTTGACCTCCGCGAGGCGGGAATACCAATACGGTTTGGTCCCGTTGCGGCACTGCTCGATGCGGCTGACTCTCCCCAGGACACCCGTCCTGAAAAGCTCCCGGGCGCCGGTGAAGCTCGGCCAACTCCGAAGTTGGGTGCCGATCTGGACGACAGCTCCCGCTTCTTTGGCCGCGTCGCAAGACTTCTTGAGTTTTTCGAGATCCATGGCGAGGGGCTTTTCGCAGTAGATGTCTTTCTTCGCCTTGGCGGCGGCTTCGAGGTGGGTGGTGTGTTGGTGGTCGCAGGAAGCGATCGTGACCGCATCCAGGTCCTTCATCGCTAAAAGGTCGCGATAGGACACGAACTGCCTGGGGTCGTTGCCGTACCACTCCTTGGCTGTGGCCGCGGCTTGCTCGCGTTTCGCGCGCCAAGGATCGCACACCGCAACGATCTCGGCGTTCTGCTCCTTGTCGAACTCGTGGATCCCTTTCATGTGGGCATCCAGCCCGCGTCTCCCGCAACCGATAACGCCGATGCGGATACGGTCGTTGGCGCCTTGGGCGCGAGTGTAGGTTGAGGCGCTCATGGAAAGCGCTACCGCGCCGGCCGAGGCCGCCTTGAGAAAATCACGTCGGGTGGAAGTGAACTGAGACATCGCGAATCCTCCGGGAATCCTCTGAGGGATGATCTGTCAACAGGCGAAAACCGCCCGAATCTGCAAACAGTCGGCCTTTTCGATCCGAACCAAAATACTTCCGAACCGAGGGGAAGTCAACGGAGCGTGTCCGGCCCGGATACTGCCGTTGCGAGTGACTGAAACCGCTCGCGCACGTGTGCTAGACTTCTGCATCAAAGCCGGTTCAAGCCGCGTCGGACCGGTCGAGTCGTCGGTTGCAGTGATGGCCAGAAACCGTTTTTTTTGGGGAGACACGCAGTGACAAAACGCCCATCATTCCCAGCCCATCCAACCATGACCCCGTCTGTCCCGCTTCTGGTGCTCGCGCTGTTTTTCGTTCTCCCCATCGGCAGCACTCCGGGCGGCGGGATCGAATCCATGGGGAACACGGACGGTCTTCTCAC
>Ga0214473_10011060_pt1 | contig 10601 bp, 12 predicted proteins | sample RVTome_7_FD_203509 | JGI IMG/M metagenome (GOLD analysis project Ga0214473, IMG submission 203509) | Soil microbial communities from uranium-contaminated site in the Upper Colorado River Basin, Wyoming, United States - RVT98D197 | ecosystem: Environmental > Terrestrial > Soil > Contaminated >... | reverse complement strand
AAGGCGGACCTTTCCCGTCTCCCGGATCTGGTGAAAGGCCTTGAAGACGACGCTCGTCATCTCGCCCTTGTGGTACTCGTTCGGACCGAAGACGTTGAAGAACTTCACCCCCGCCACCTGGTCCTGAAACCCGTTCCGGAGGACCCGGAGGTCGAAGAGTTGCTTGGAGTAGCCGTACATGTTGATCGGTCGAAGCGCCCGGATCGTTTCCTCGCCGTCGGAAAACCCCTGCGCGCCGTCGCCGTAGGTCGCCGCGGAACTCGCATAGATGAACCGGACCCCGTGCGCCAGCGCCCAGTCGGCCAGGCGGCAGGTATAGTGAAAATTGTTCTCCACGAGGTAGTCGGCATCCCGCTCCGTCGTCGAAGAGCAGGCCCCCATGTGGACCACCGCCGACACGGGGAAGGGGACCCGGTCGCCGGCTACCATCTCGAGAAAGGCGTCTTTATGGATATAGTCGGCGTAACGCCGTTTGACGAGGTTCTGCCACTTTTCGGTCGCCCCCAGCTCGTCGACGACGACGATGCCGTCCTGCCCCTCTTCGTTCAACTTCGCAACGAAGGCGCTCCCGATGAACCCGGCGCCGCCGGTGACAACGATCATGTGTACTACTCCCTAACAATGAATGAAGGCCTGCTCCAATTGATTATCAGATTCTGGATGCGCGAATCGATATTTTTTCGGGGCCCCCTGCCCCCGCAGCGGAGCGGCCGCCGGGAAAACTGTCTGAGCGCGAAGCGCGAGTTTTTTCCCGGCAGCGAAGCGAGGAGGCGCAGGGTCGAAAAAAGATCTTGAGCGCAGAAGAATTTGATGATCAATATCCTCTGTTACAGAACCTTTGCCGCTTTTTCGATCCCCTTCTTGATGGCCCGGATCTTCGCGGCCGGCATCTTCACGGCGATCCCCATGATGAGCGTCCGGCCGAGGATGTCCTCCGCGTAGGGAATCGCCTTACGGCTGTAGGTCGCCTTCCGGTTTCTCGGATCGGAGAAGGGTTGCTTCTTCGAGTTTGCCGTGGACTTGGCCAGGAAGTGCTCCCAGTTGGGGACATAGTGCCATAAATTGTCCTTGAAGCGGACCGTATCGATCCCCTCGGCCTTGAGCGCCTTCTGGAAGGCCTGCGTCCGCTTCTCCGCGGGGAGGTTGAAGGCCAGAAACGTCGCCGAATCCCCCACGGGATCGGGAACCGCCCGGAATTTCAGGCCGGGGATCGGGGCGAGTATCTCCCTGATCGCCGCCTGGTTCTTCCGCTGGGCGGCGATGACGCGGTCCAGTTTCCGAAGCTGGGCGAGGCCGATCGCCCCCTGGAGCTCGTTCATCCGGTAGTTGAAGCCGAGGATCGTCCGCCCGTCGAGGGCGCGGCTGACGGGGGAAAGGTGGTCGTGGCCATGGTCGTGGTACCATTCCGCGCGGTGGTAGAGGTCGAGGTCGTTGGTGACGACCATCCCCCCTTCGCCGGTGGTGATCGTCTTGTAATGATCGAAACTGAAGGTCCCCATGTGGCCGAAGGTCCCCAGCTTCTGTCCCTTGAAGCTCGCCCCCAGCCCCTGGGCGTTGTCCTCCAGGACGAGGAGCTTGTGCTTCTTGGCCACCTTCATGATCTTGTCGATCCTGGCCGGCGACCCGCACATGTGGACGGGGATCACCGCCTTCGTCCGCGGTGTGATCTTGTTCGGGATATCATCCGGGTCGAGATTCAGCGTATCGTCGATATCCCCCATGACGGGGATGGCGCCCACCTCGAGGACCGCCTCGTAGGTGGCCATAAACGTGAAGGCGGGGCAGATCACCTCGTCGCCCGGTCCCACGTCGAGGGCCGTGAGCGCGATCTTGAGGGCCGCCGAACCGGAGGTCACCCCCAGGGCGTACTGCGTCCCGCAGTATTTCGCGAAGGCCGTCTCGAAATCACGCACCTTCCAGATCCCCTGCCGCTCCTTGTCGAAGGCGTAGCGGGCGAAAACGCCCGTCTTCAGGACATCCATGACCTCCTTGATCTCTTCCTTCCCGATCAGTTCCGCACCGGCCATATCGCTTACCTCCCTAATCCTTCGTCCCGTGGCGGGACGGTAAAATTACGAATAGCACTCCTGGTAGATGTCGACCATATCCTCGATCGTCATCTTGCACGGGTTGTTGGCGAGAGGCCGGGCAACCGTCATCGCCACCTTCGCCATCTCGGGAAAATCGCTCTCGGGAATCTCCAGCTCTTCGAGCGTCGTCATGATGCCGCAGTCCTCGATCAGGGCCTCCACCGCCTCCACGGCGAGATAGGCCGCCTCCCGAAGCGGCAGGTCGTCGACGATCTCCCCCATGACCTCCGCGATGACGGTGAATTTCTCCAGGGCGCCGGGGAGGTTGAAGGCCATCACCCGGGGGAGCATGATCGTGTTGGCAAGCCCGTGGGAAACACCGTAGCGCCCACCGAGCGGGTAGGAGAGGGAATGAACCGCCGTCACGCCGGCATTGGCGAGCCCCAGTCCCGCATAGAGGCTCCCGAGGAGCATCGCCTCCCGCGCCTCGATGTTCGAGCCGTCATGGACCGCCGTCCGCAGGTTATCGGAGATGAGCTGAATCGCTTCGAGAGAGATCATCTCGCTCATCGGTGAGGCGTTGATCGAGGTATAGGATTCGATGGCGTGGCAGAGGGCGTCGATCCCCGTCGCCGCCGTGGGATGGGGCGGGAGTGAAAGCGTCAGCTCCGGGTCGAGGAGGGCCAGCTCCGGGTAGAGGTACGGGCTGTTCATCCCCTCTTTCTTCTTGAGCTTCTTCCGGATAAAGACGGAGGTGAAGGTCACCTCGCTTCCCGTTCCGGCGGTCGTCGGAATCATGATCTTGGGAAGCCCCGGACCGGGGACGCGGTTCAAGCCCAGGAACTCCTCTGCTTTGGCCTTGTTCGCCGCGAGAACTGCAATGGCCTTGGCGAGGTCCATGGCGCTCCCGCCGCCGATGCCGACGACCCCGTCGCATTTATTCTTCAGGGCGATCTTCGTTCCCTCGTCGGCCAGTTCCAGCGGGGGCTCCGGTTCCGTCTTGTCGTAGAGGGCATATTTCATCCCCGCCTGATCGAGAAGGGCGGACACCTTCTCGCGAAAACCGGTCTCCGCCAGGTTCCGATCGAGGACGACCAGCGGCAGGACAACCTTCTGCTCCGCAAGCTGCTCCGGCAGGGAGGCGAAGCTCCCTCGGCCGAAAACGATCTTTTTTGCGCCGGTAAAGGAAAATGTTTTCATGGCTGTTGTCTCCATTTTTCCTGTGTAAATACGAGCTTGACGGCGGAAAGTCAAGCCTTTTTGCGCTCCTTGTGGTCCCCGTACCACTCGATCTGCCGGCAGATCCCCCGGATGATCTTGACCTCCCGGGCCTGGAGGGTGGTCCGGGCTAAGAGACGGCGGATGTGCATCATCCAGTAGTCGGGATTCTCCGGGAGGAAAAAACCGATCGCCAGGAGGGTCTCCTTGAGCTTGGCGTACATCGCCTCGAGTTCCCGGGAACTGGCCAGCTTCGGCAGAAAAGGGAGATCTTCTTCCATCCTGGCGACGAAAAGCTCGTAACAGATGATCATCGCCGCGTGGGAGAGGTTCAGGGATTTGAACCCCGCCGTGGGGATCGTCACGACACTCTGACAGAAGCGGAGGTCGTCGTTAGTGAGGCCGGTGTCTTCCGGACCGAACAGGAGGGCGATTTTGTTTTTCTGCGAGAGCCCGACAAGGGATTCGGCCATCCGGCGCGGGGAGACGACGGGCCCCCTCCCCGACCCCTTTCTCGCCGTCGTTCCGACAACCCAGGAGAAGTCTGTTAGGGCCTCGTCGAGGGTGTCGAAGTGGCAGATCCCGTCCACGATCTCCTTCGATTCGTGGGTGGCCATCTGGCGGACCGCTTCATCGTCAAGGTCCCGGTTCCCCACAACGATGAGCTTGCCGATCCCCATGTTGTTGGCGCAACGGGCCGCCGAGCCGACATTCCCGGGAAATTTCGGACCCTTCAGGACGATGGTGACATTGTCGAGATTCACCTGCATACGGTTTTTACCTTCGTAATCAGTAGGCACAGTGTTTGACGTCTGACGGCTTCGCAAAAAGCTCCGTCACCTCTTCTCCCAACGGGCCGCGACCAATGCCCCGGTCTCGCTCCCCTGCCCCTCCCGCTCGATCCGGTCCAGCTCGGCGGGGTTATCATCCTTAGCGAAGTGGACCGCCGTCCGGCAGATGCCGGCAACGGGCGCCGCCGCAAGGAGCTCCGCGGGTGAGCGAAAAATCACCCGGTTGAAGACGGACTCCGAATCGTGCCGGGCGTTTTCCCGCCGCCGGAGAGCCCAGGGGCTCAGGCTGTTGAGCGTCGCCACGACGATGACGCCCCCCCGTTTCGTTACCCGGAAAAGCTCGGCGACGGCCCGCCTCGCGTCCGCGATGAACTCGAGGGCCGTCACGGAGACGGTCTTGTCGAAGGCACAGTCACCGAAGGGGAGGTGCTCCATGTCCGCCGTCACCACCCTTCGGGCTAAGGCCGCGTTTTTATCCGCCGCCCGGCGGAGCATGGCATAGGAGATGTCGAGCCCCACGACGCCGGCCCCCCGGGCAAGGAACTCCCGGGTAAAGATCCCCGTGCCGCTCCCGGCATCGAGGATCAGCTCCCCCCGTCCCGGTTGGAGCATATCGAGGATCAGTTCGCTTTCATACCTCAGGACCGCCGCCCCGAGCGGGGTATCGAACCAGCGATCGTACCGCTCCGGCCAGTCGTCGAAAATCTGTTTTCCGCTCATTGCTCTCTTCCTCCCGATTCTCCCCTCCTTGACGGAAAAGGAGGTGTCGCCCGCGCTTCCCATCACACATCCGAAAGGCGGGAAACGGGTCATCCTGACCGCTTTTATAGATGGTTCACGGGGGCGATGCAATCGGAAATAACAGGAGGCCGGGAAAGCCGATTCACGGGCTTTTGAATTCCCTGCAATTATATCCGCGTGGCAAAACAGGGGCGGTTCTGTTATACATATGCCGAAATTCCCAATATAGAGAGAATAAAACGAAGCCTGTCCCCGTTCTGGAGAGCCTGTCATGCCTGCGGAAGACATTGCAAAGCTGAAGATTGAAAAATCGGAGAAGATCATCAAGCCCAACAGGCGCAGAAAGAAGCCGTTTGTCATCGCGGCCGTCGTCCTGCTGCTTCTGACAGCCGGCGGCCTTTACTTAGGCGGGATCCTCGTCCCGGCCATCTCCATCGATGTGACGACCATTTCCCAATTTTATCCTTCCCAGTCGATATCCCTGCTGAACGCAAGCGGCTACATCGTCGCCCAGCGGAAAGCCGCGGTGGCCTCCAAGGTGACGGGCCGTCTGGTGGCGCTGATGGTGGAGGAAGGGAGCAAGATCAAGCAGGGAGACGTGATCGCCCGCATGGAGAATATCGACGTATCCGCCGTCAGAGACCAGGCCGCGGCCAATCTGAACACGGCCCGCGCCACCCTTGAACAGACCAGGGCGGACAGGGACAACGCCCAGAATGAGTATGAACGGTACAAACAACTGGTTGCCAGAGATTACGTGTCCAGGTCCGATTATGAAGTAGTGGAGACGCGTTACCGGCGGGCCGTCGAAGGGGTGAAGGCAGCGGAAGCCGTCGTTCATGCCGGGGAAGCCGCGCTGAAAAACGCCGAGGCGGGTCTTGACTACACCCTGATCCGGGCCCCCTTCGATGCCGTCGTTTTGACCAAGAACGCGGACATTGGCGACATCGTCACCCCCATCGGGGCCGCCGCCAACGCCAAGGCCGCCGTCGTGTCGATCGCCGACATGAACTCCCTGCAGGTGGAGGTGGATGTCTCGGAAACGAGCATCACCACCATCCGGGTCGGCCAGCCCTGCGACATCCAGTTGGACGCCCTCCCGGACACGCGGTTCCGCGGGGAGGTCTATGCCATTGTACCGACCGTTGACCGCAGCAAGGCCACTGTTCTGGTCAAGGTTCGCTTTCTGGACAAGGACCGCCGGATGCTGCCGGACATGAGCGCCAAGGTTTCCTTTCTCCCGCGCAAGCTCGCTCCCGAGGAGATGAAGCCGCGTCTCGCCGCCGGCCGGTCTGCCCTGATCGACCTAAACGGCAGGACAATCGCGTATCTCCTGGAGGGAAACCGGGTCCGGGAGACGCCGGTCCGGGTTGGGGCGACGTTTGGCGATATGGTGGAGATTCTGTCGGGGCTTAAAGCGGGAGACCGTGTCGTCGTAAACCCCCCGAAGGGATTGAAGGATGGATCGCGGATCAAAGTCGCCGAACGGTGAGTGTCCCCTTCCGAACCCCTCACCTTTTACGGAAAACCCGGTGTGTAGGCTGGAAACAGGGGAAAGAGGGGCGCCTGATCAGCTTGCATTACTGAGCGCTCGCTGTCTGCTTTTACCGCAGTCTTCGGATTTTTTCACAGCTGCATGGAGGACTATTTTGAGACCTTTGTCCGTATCCATGACGAGCATTTTTCCTGGCAAGGATGGCGCTATGAGAAAGTTAGCTTATGTAACCTCGTTTATTGCTATGATTTTCATATACGGGTGCGGATTAAATACGATTGATGGAAGAGGTGACGCAGCGAGAATTCAGCCAAGTAAATCCAGGTTCGAGTACAGAGGAATTTCAATCAACTATGAAGATCATGGCCAGGGCCAACCTCTCATCCTCCTGCATGGATATGGCGCCTCTACCTATTCGTGGAGGTATGTTTCGCCTTACTTTTCAAAAGCATATAGAGTAATAGCTATTGATCTAAAAGGGTTTGGTTTATCCGATAAGCCAATGGATAATGACTACTCCGTGTTGGACCAAAGTCGCATTATTTCTGAGTTTATCAGAGTACATAGCTTGGAGAATGTCATTTTGGTAGGACACTCTCTGGGAGGTGCAGTTTCCCTCCTTACCTATCTCATGCAGTCTGATCATGGTGCTCATCATATCTCAAAACTGATACTCTTCGATACGGCCAGCTATAAGCAAGAGCTTCCTGACTTTATCTCTATCCTCAGAGTTCCAATAATCAATGTACTTTCGCTTTGTCTTACGAGCAGTAACTTTAAATCAAGAATGATACTGAGAAAAGCCTTCTTTGACCATTCTAAAATCACAGAGGAAATGGTCACAACTTATGGTGCGTACCTTTCCCTTCCGGGGGCATCTCATGCACTAATCAAAACAGCAAAACAGATACTTCCCTCTAATCTTGAGGAGATTTCAGAGCGGTACAAGAGCATCAATATTCCAGTTCTTCTCATATGGGGCGAAAAGGACAAAATCGTACCATTAGAAATTGGTAGAAAACTTGCGGGAAATATTCCGAATTCAAAGCTCGTTGTGGTTCCAAACTGCGGCCATGTCCCGCAGGAAGAATGCCCAATCCAAGCAATAGAAGCGATGGAGTCATTTTTGTCATATCAAACAGGGGCCATGAAATGAGGAACGGCTTTTTTCACAGAGGCAATAGAATGAGAGGTCGATATTTTTTTATATCATTTTTAATGACCCTGCTTTTTTTGCCTGCATTTGCGCACAGCCAGAGCAAAACAGAAAGCAATCAACCCATAATAATTGCAGAAGACGAAACCATAAAAAAAACGGGGACAGATTTGAAATCTGTCCCCGCAACACAGAGTGAAAATTCTTCCAGGCAATTTATTTGGAGAGAACATACCGCAGGACAAGATGGCATCGATGTGCTGAAGCTTGCCGGAGCAGGTTTCTTGAACCAATTTACAAATCAGGATACTTTACTCTTGCTTGGGGCCACAGGCGGAATGACCTATATGCTTTCCCTGGACGAAATGCACCAGCAAGAAGCTATTCAAAGAGCCAATGTTATAGGGAGATCCGGACAAAAAATTGGCGATATTGCGGGGTTAATGCTTAATATCCCCATTTTCCAAATTGGCGGCTATTTTTGGGGTCGTGCATCAAATAATGAAAAATTGGTTCAGTTCACCATGGATGTTTTGGCAACACACGTAGTTTCACTTCTTGAAGTTGGCGCCATCTCTCAAATACCATTTCACCAAAGACCTAATGTAGTAAAGGGGTTAGAGGATGAAGGAAGTGGGGGCGTCAATGACCTGTTCAGGGGAGCTTCTTCTTTCCCAAGCGGACACATGGTAGGAGCATCGGTATTAATGTTCAAGAGCTGGGAATACTACGGCTGGAGAGCGGGAATTCCTGCAACCATTGCAACAGCTCTCATGGGATGGGCAAGGATTGAATCCGGGGATCACTACCTGACAGACATACTGGGCGCCGTTGCCCTGTCAGGCATTGCTTCGCTTTCAACCACAAGAAAATTTGACATAGTCACCAAGGGAATACCCACTTCTGATGGTGGGAGATTAATTGTAACGCCCGTTATAGGCGCCAGCAATTGGGCTGTTTCAGTCACCAGAACCTTCTAATACCGATTACCGGCTGCGCCCTGAAACAGCCGGTTCCCGCATAGCTCTTGACAAGGGGTGATTAATTCCTTACACTGCATGTAAGGAAAATCATTCCTTACTGAGAGGTGAACCATGATTATCGCCAAAGTAACATCCAAAGGACAGGTTACCATTCCAAAGGAGGTTCGGGAACGGTTGGGGGTCCATCCGGGGGAGGACGTGGGCTTTGAGGAAAAAGAGGGCCTGTTTGTTGTCAGCAAAGTGGTCACTCAATCCCCGTTCGACAAATGGGTGGGCAAACTGAAGCATCTGGAAGGGCAGCGAAGCGACGACCTGGTGAGGGAGGCTCGCGGGCATGATCACAGCCATTGACACGAACATCATCCTTGATGTTCTGATTCCTGGAGAGCCCTTCGGCGAATCCTCCAAGGAGCTTCTGGACCGCCATTTATCCAAGGGGAAGCTGATCCTCTGCGAGGTGGTTTTCGCCGAACTGGCGGCCCGGTTTCCCTCCGAAGAAGAGATTACATCGTTTCTCGCCGACACCAGGATGAACCTTGTCTATTCCAACGAGAAATCGCTCTATCTGGCAGGTTCGAGATGGGCGGAATATGCAAAGAAAAACGCGAAGACCCGATTTTCATGCAGCAAATGCGGGCATGCCTTTGAGCCGACCTGTCCCCAGTGCGGGGCGGCCCTGACAAAGCGGCTCCATGTCCTGGCCGATTTTCTCATCGGCGCCCAGGCCCTTGTCCAGGCCGACTGCATTCTCTCTCGGGACCTGGGAGTGTATAAAACCTATTTCAGCGATCTGAAGGTCATCGATTCGGTATGAGCGCTCCCTTCAAGGCAAAGGGCTCTCGACGGTACAACAGCAATACGATACGACATCGACGATCAATGAACTCCGCCGTCAGGTGTTACACTAATATTGGTATTGATAGGCTCCGCCATAGAGAAACACATCAAGACCAGTTACTTCAATCGGATGCAGGCCCAGTCGGCGTGAAGGCCATCCTCAAGGCCTGGATGGAGCTGGGATAATTCCGGTGTAAAAGAGAACTTGCTTTCCATCCCTGATTATCATAAAATCCGATAATCATATTTCGCGGGAGGAAGCAATGACCCAGACCATCACCGTCACCGACGCGGTCCGGAACTTCTCGGAACTGCTCAATAACATCCGTTACCGGGGGGAGCGGTACACGATCCTGAAGGGTGGAAAGCCGGCGGCGACCATCGGGCCGGCGGCTGGTTCCATGCAGGAGCGGAAACTGTCCGACCTCAAAGACATCATACGCAACCTTCCCCGTCTCGAAGACGATGGAGATGCCTTCGCGAGAGATATTGCACAGGCTATCGCGTTGCAACCGCCCGTCGGGGAGGGAAATCCATGGGCATAATCTTCGACACCTCAGCGATCATCGCCATCGAACGCGGTCATGAATCTCTCGACGCCCTCATAGCGGGGCGGGCGGAAGAGCCTTTCGGCATCAGCGTCGTCACGGCGGCCGAACTTCTGCACGGCGTCGAGCGGGCTGCTACGGACGAGAGAAAACTCAGGCGGCAGGCCTTTGTGGAGAAGGTGATCGAATCCTTTCCGGTCTTCCCCTTCGATCTGATGGTCGGCCGTATCTACGCCCGCATCTGGGCTGCCATCGCCCGAAAGGGGTGGACCGTGGGCGCCCACGACCTCATCATTGCCGCCACCGCCATTTCCCTGGATTACACCGTAGCCACGGTCAACATCCGGGATTTCGAAAAGATCCCGGGGGTAAAGATGGAAAAACTGCAATAGCCATGAAAAGGATCTTCAGGAATCCAGAGGTATTCGCGTATCTCCTGGAAGGAAACCGGGTCCGGGAGACGCCGGTGCGGGTCGGGGCAGCGTTTGGCGATATGGTGGAGATTCTGTCGGGGCTTAAAGCGGGAGACCGCGTCGTCGTAACCCCCCCGAAAGGACTGAAGGATGGATCGCGGATCAAAGTCGCCGAACGGCGAGCGTCCCCTATCGAGCCCCTCCCCCCTTTACGGAAAAGGATCGACATGAAACGCTTGGAGCTTTGGCACAGAACAAGTTACAGGACAAGTCAAAGGGCAAGTTGCGGTGCAAGTATTCGCTTTGTCACAGCGTCGGAGATAGAGACTTTGGAGAATAATCTTTACATATAGTAACATTTGTGTTACCTCATGATCAATAAGATGGGC
>Ga0214473_10011059_pt1 | contig 10602 bp, 10 predicted proteins | sample RVTome_7_FD_203509 | JGI IMG/M metagenome (GOLD analysis project Ga0214473, IMG submission 203509) | Soil microbial communities from uranium-contaminated site in the Upper Colorado River Basin, Wyoming, United States - RVT98D197 | ecosystem: Environmental > Terrestrial > Soil > Contaminated >... | reverse complement strand
GAGCCCGCGGTTAGCTTTCTTGAGCTGCAGCTCCGCCGAACCGTAGTGCTTCTTTATGGTCCCCTGGATCTGCCAGAATGCGAAGACGGCCTGCATGAGGCCCGTGGCCCCGACCGGATGCCCGCATGCGATCAGGCCTCCAGACGGGTTGACGGGAATCGTACCCTTTGTCTTGAGCTTGAGCCCGTAGTCTATCTGCGGCATGAACGGGTGCCCCTCCTCGACGAATTTCCCACCTTCTCCGTACTTGCAGAGGGCCAGGTCCTCGTACGTCTGGATTTCGGAAGAGGTGTAGGCGTCGTGCAGCTCGACGAAATCGATCTCCCTGATGGGGTCCGTGATCCCCGCCATCCTGTATGCCTGAAGCCCGGCGGACCGCCCCGCCCGGAAGGAGTGGACGCCGGGGTACTTCAAGTTTTTGTAGTCGCTCTTCTTTTCGTTGGGCGCGAGGATCACCTCTCCGTGCGGCCTGTCGGCCATCCGCATCATGTCCGTCCCGGTGCCGACCCCGGTGATCTTCACCGGCCGGTCCGTAAGCCGTAACGCCATCTCCTCGCTGGCGAGGATGCAGGCCGCCGCGCCATCCGACATGACGCAGATGTCCAGGAGCGTCAACGGATATGCGACCATCGCGGAGTTGCGGACGTCCTGTATCGTAAGCCGCTTGCGCTTCTGCGCGTACGGGTTGTCGTAGGCGTTCATGTGGTTCTTTACCGACACCATGGCGAGCTGCTCCACGGTGGTCCCGAACTCGTGCATGTGCCGGTTCACCATCATCGCGTAATACCCGGAATAGAATCCCCCAACCGGATAGTCGAAGTTGACGTCGGAGGCCAGGGCTATGAATTCGTTCCCCTTCCAGGTCTGGACGCGCGACATCGTCTCGAAGCCGAACGCGAGGCAGACGTCCATCCTCCCCGATGCGACGGCCTCCCATCCGGCCTGGAAGCAGAGCCCGCCGGTGGCCCCGCCGCCCTCTATCCGCTTGTTCGGCTTGGGGCAAAGCCCCAAATAATCGGTGGCCATGATCCCCGCCATCAGCTGGCGCGTGAAGTGGTCCGAGAAATAGGACGCCACCGAGCCGTCTATCATCGCGGGTTTAAGCCTTGGCACGTCGCCCATCGCGTAGTCGAACGCTTCCTTCACCATCTTCTGGAACGTCGCGTCGGGCCGGGCCTTCTCGAACTTGCTGACCCCCCCGGATACCATGTAGACAGGTCTCACGTGATTTCCTCCTGGCGGTATTCGTCCCTATTTCCTGGGCCTGACACGTTCCCGTACGTAGTCGACGATCTCCTGCAGCGTCGTGCCCGGCGTGAATACACGGTCGACCCCCTTTTTCTTGAGCTTCGGGATGTCGTCGTCAGGGATGATCCCGCCGCCGAAGACCACGACGTCGCCCATCTTCTTATCTCGCAGCATCTCCACGATCCGCGGCAGCAGGTAGTTGTGCGCCCCGGAAAGGATCGAGAGCCCGATCCCGTCGACGTCCTCCTGGGAAGCGGCGTTGGCGATCATCTCCGGCGTCTGGTGGAGGCCGGTGTAGATGACCTCGAACCCTGCGTCCCGAAGCGCCCTCGCGATTATCTTAGCCCCGCGGTCGTGGCCGTCCAGGCCGGGCTTCCCGATGAGGATGCGGACCTTGCGCACCGGTTTTTTGCGTCCCGCCGTTTCCTTGATCCTTGCCGCGGCGCTCGCCATCTCGTCCCCCTTATCGTTTGTTTAAAACATCGCCGGATCGGTATAGGTGCCCATCGTCTCCCGCAAGGCGTCGCAGATCTCCCCGAGCGTGGCGTATTCCCTCGCCGCATCGAGAAGCAGCGGCATGAGGTTCGCGTTCGAGAGCGATGCTTCCTTCAGCGCGTCAAGGCACGACGTCACCTTTTTCGAGTTGCGCTTCCGGCGCACCTCGCGGGTCCTTGCGACCTGCCTCTTCTCGACGGCTTCGTCGATCTTCAGAAGCGGGATCGGGACCTCCTCCTGCATCTCGTAGCAGTTGACGCCGACTATTTTTTTGGCCCCTGCGTCCACCAGTCTCTGGAAATGGAACGCCGCGTCGGCGATCTCACGCTGCGGGTATCCCCGCTTCACGGCATTGACCATGCCCCCCATCGCGTCGATCTTCGCGATGTAGGCCATGGCCTTCTCCTCCATCTCGTCCGTAAGCTTCTCGACGAGGAAAGACCCCCCCATGGGGTCGATGGAGTTCGCCGCCCCGGACTCCTCGGCGATTATCTGCTGCGTGCGGAGGGCTATCGTGGCCGCATGCTCGGTCGGCAGCGCAAGGGTCTCGTCCATCGAGTTCGTGTGCAGCGACTGGGTCCCGCCGAGCACGGCGGCGAGCGCCTGCAGCGCGACGCGCACGACGTTGTTAATCGGCTGCTGCGCTGTAAGCGTGCATCCCGCCGTCTGCGTATGGAACCGCAGCTTCCAGGAGTTTTCGTCCTTCGCCTTGAAACGTTCCTTCATGATCCGGGCCCACATCCGCCGGGCGGCCCTGTATTTCGCTATCTCTTCGAAAAAATCGACGTGCGCATTGAAGAAGTAGGACAGGCGCGGGGCGAACTTGTCCACCGGGACCCCCGCGTCGATGCCGGCCTGCACGTAGGCGATCCCGTCGGCTATCGTGAACGCCAGCTCCTGGACGGCCGTGGACCCCGCCTCCCGTATGTGGTATCCGCTGATGCTGATCGTGTTCCATTTCGGCACGAAATCGGAACAGTACGCGATGATGTCGGTGATGATCCGCATAGAGGGATCGGGCGGGAAGACCCAGGCGTGCTGCGCGATGTACTCCTTCAGGATGTCGTTCTGGATCGTGCCGCCGAGCTTGTCGAACGGGACGCCCTGCTTCTCCGCGACGGCCAGGTACATCGCGAATATCATCGCCGCGGGCCCGTTGATCGTCATGGATGTGGTGACCTTGTCCAGCGGGATTCCTTCGAACAGGATCTCCATGTCCTTCAGGGAGTCGATGGCCACCCCGCACTTGCCCACCTCTCCCTTCGCGCGCGGGGAGTCCGAGTCGTACCCCATCAGGGTCGGGAAGTGGAACGCGGTCGACAATCCGGTCTGCCCCTGCGCCAGGAGGAATTTGAACCGGGCGTTCGTGTCCTCCGCCGAGCCGTAGCCCGCGAACTGCCGCATCGTCCACAGCCTGCCCCGGTACATGGTGGGCTGCACGCCGCGAGTGTACGGGTACTCCCCCGGGAACGAGAGCTGCCTCCCGTAATCGAACTCCTCCAAGACGTCGGGCGAATAGAGTGCGGCCATCTCCTCGTCGGACACAGTGGAAAACCGGGATAGGCGCTCCGGCGAACGTGAAAGGACCCGGGCAAGAGTCTCCTTCTCCCAACGCCTTTTATCTTCGGAAATCTTCCGGACCTTTTTCCTGTCGTACATTTTGCCCTCCCTCGCGCGTTACCGCTCCACGCCTACCCGCGCGTCGACGCCCTTCGCGTAGTAATGCTTTATCTCCCGCATCTCCGTCACAAGGTCGGCGATTTCCAGGATCGCCGCCGGCGCCCCCCTGCCGGTAAGAACGAGCTCCATGCCGTCGGGCTTGTTGCGGAGCGCCTCCAGGACCTCTTCGACCGGGAGAAGCCCGAAGTCCATCGCGCAGTTGATCTCGTCGAGGACCACGATGTCCGCCTTCCCCTCGTTTATGATCCCCTTCGCGGTGCGCCACCCTTCACGCGCCAGCCGGACGTCTTCCGGATCGGGGTTCCTGCGGTTCACGAAGGTGTCCCTGCCGGCCTGGATTATTTCCACGCAGGGGGCCAGCTTCCTGACTCCCTCGAGCTCCCCGTAGTCGATCCACCCCTTCATGAACTGGACTATCACCGTATGAAGCCCGTGCCCCGCCGCCCGCAGCGCGAGGCCCAGGGCCGCCGTAGTCTTCCCCTTGCCGTTGCCGGTGTACACCTGGATGTACCCCCGCCCCAGGCTTCCCGGATTCACGGCTCTCACACCTTTAGCAGCGATCGGGAGAGGACTATCCGCTGGATCTCGGACGTCCCCTCGAAGATCGTGCTGACCTTTACGTCGCGCAGGTGCCGTTCCACCGGGTATTCCCGTATGTAGCCGTAGCCCCCAAGGACCTGGACCGCCTTGTTGCAAGCCCGGTTGGCGGCCTCGGATGCGAACATCTTCGCCATCGATGCCTCCCGCGTATACGGCTTCCCCCGGTCCTTGAGGAATGCGGCCCGGTAGGCCAGCAGCTGGGCGGCGTCCAGCTCGGTCGCGGAGTCGGCCAGCATCCACTGGATCGCCTGGAAATCGGCCAGCGGCTTGTCGAACTGCCTGCGGTCCCTGGAGTAGGAGGTTGCGGTTTCGAGGGCCGCCCTGGCGATCCCGATCGAGGAGGAGGCGATGCCGATCCGGCCCCCGTCAAGCGCCGCCATGGCGATCCTGAAGCCGTCGCCGGGTCCGCCCAGCAGGTTCCGCTTCGAGACTCTGCATTCGTCGAACGTCATGGAGACGGTGTGCGAGCCGGTGAGACCCATCTTGCGCTCGGCCTTGCCGATCGATAATCCGGCCGTCCCCGCTTCCACGAGAAATGCTCCGATCCTCCTGGGCTCCCTTTGCGTCAACGCCATGACTATCGTCACACCGGCGTATGCGCCGTTCGTTATGAATATCTTGTTCCCGGAGAGTACGTAGCAGTCGCCTTCCTCCACGGCGGTTGTTTTCAAACTTGCCGCATCCGACCCGGCCGACGGCTCCGTCAGGGCGTATGCGCCCAGCCCGTTTTCGTACGACGCAAGCTTCGGAAGGAACCTCCTTCGCTGGTCGTCATTCCCGAACCGCCAGATCACCTCGCCCACCATGTTGGTGACCGCCATGCCGACCGCGGTGGAGGCGCATCCGCCCGCGACTTCCCGCAGGGCGATGTTGTAGGCGACGGCGCCCGCCTCCGACCCGCCGAAGGACGCCGGGTAGAGCATCCCGAGCATGCCGAGTTCGGCCAGCTGCCGCATGTTCTCTTCCGGGTAGCGGCTCTCCTCGTCCACCTGCGCGGCTTTGGGCGCGAACGACTTGCGCGCCAGCGACCTCGCCATGTCCTGCACCTGCTGCTGCTCGTCCGTAAGATCGAAGCGCATCGGATCAGTCCTTGAGCATTGCGGCGGCGATGATCATCCGCTGGATCTCCGAGGTCCCCTCGTAGATCTCGGTTATCTTGGCGTCCCTGAAGTGCCGCTCCGCCGGATATTCCTTTATGTACCCGTAGCCCCCGTGGATCTGTATCCCCTTGACGCCTGCCCTCATGGCTGCCTCGGAGGCGTACAGCTTGGCCATTGCGGATTCCTTGGAATGCCTTGCCTTGCTGTCCTTAAGCCACGCCGCCCTGTATGCCAGAAGCCTCGCGGCGTCGATTTCGGTGGCCATGTCCGCCAGCATCCACTGGATCGCCTGGAATTCCGAGATGGGCTGGCCGAACTGCTTTCGATCCTTGGCATATGCGAGCGCATCCTCCAGCGACGCCCGCCCGATCCCGATGGCCTGCGCGGCGATTCCGATCCTGCCGCCGTCAAGCGTGTTCATGGCGACCTTGAACCCCTCGCCTTCGTTCCCAAGACGGTCCGCCGCGGCGATTTTGACGTCCTCCAGCACTATGGACGAAGTCGGGGAAGCTTTTATGCCCATTTTTTTCTCATGTTTGCCGATAGATACGCCCGGCAACTTCATGTCAAGGATGAAGGTGGTGATCCCCTTGTTCCTTTTTTCCTTGTCCGTCATGGTGAAGAGGATGCAGATGTCCGCCTCGGGAGCGTTGGTTATGAAGTTCTTGGTGCCGTTTACGACGTAATGATCCCCTTTCCGCACCGCCGTCGTCTTCTGGGATCCCGCGTCCGATCCGGCGCCGGGCTCCGTAAGCCCGAAACATCCCAGCTTTTCGCCGGAGGCCAGGGGGACCAGGTATTTTTTCTTCTGCTCTTCCGTGCCGAACTTGAGGAGCGGGTCGCAGGCCAGGGAATTGTTGACCGACATGATCACCGCCGTGGAGGCGCATGCCCTCGCTATCTCCTCCATCGCGATCGCGTAGCAGACGTTGTCCATCCCGGCGCCGCCGTACTCCTCCGGGACGGCCACTCCCATGAGGCCGAGCTCCGCCATCTTGCGGACGAGCTCCGCCGGGTAGCGCCCCGTCTCGTCCAGCTCCGCGGCCTTCGGCAGGACTTCCTTCTGCGCGAAGCTTCTCGCCATCTCCTGGATCATCCGCTGCTCTTCGGTAAGGTCGAATACCATCTTTGCCGTCTCCCTGTCGGTGATTTCCCGCCCGGCCTTCCCTACTTGCCCGTGAACGTGGGCTTCCGCTTCTCGAGGAAGGCGGCCATTCCTTCCGCGCGGTCGGCGGTGGAGAAGCCCACGGCGAAAGCGTTGGCCTCCAGCGCGCATGCGTTTGAAAGGTCCAGGTCCAGGCCGCGGTTCATCGCCATCTTGGCGGTGCGGACCGCGACCGGTCCCTTTGAAAGGATCTTCGCGGCCGTCTCGCGCGCGGCGCCCATGAGTTCGGCCTGCGGTACGACCCGGTTCACGAGCCCGATCTCGTAGGCCCGCTGTGCGGTGATCATCTCCCCTGTAAGTACAATCTCCTTGGCGATGTTCCTCCCCACGAGCCGGGGGAGCCGCTGCGTGCCTCCGTATCCCGGAATTATGCCGAGGTTTACTTCCGGCTGGCCGAACCTGGCGGTATCCGCGGCGATCAGGATGTCGCACGCCATCGCCAGCTCGCATCCCCCTCCAAGCGCGAACCCGTTTATCGCTCCGATGACCGGCTGCGGCAGACGCTCGATGCGCTCAAGGACGCCCTGCCCGAAGAGCGCGAACTCCAGCGCCTGGACCGCGTTGAAGTGCCGCATTTCGGAGATGTCGGCGCCTGCCACGAACGCCTTTTCGCCCGCACCGGTCAGCACCACGACTCCGACGTCATCCCTGTCCGCCATTTCCGCGAATGCGGCCGAAAGCTCCCGCACCGTAGCCGGGTTCAGCGCGTTCAGTGACTTGGGGCGGTTGACGGTGACTGTCGCGATCCTTTCCGATACCGAGACGAGCAGGTTCACGTATTCCATATCCGGTTCCCTCACGCCTTTCGGTAGTCGTAGAAGCCGCGCCCCGTCTTCTTTCCGAGGTAGCCGGCCTCGACGTGTTTCCTGAGAAGCGGGCAGGGCCTGTACTTGGGATCCCCCAGGCCATCCTGCATGACTTTCAGGACCTCGAGGCAGGTGTCGAGCCCGATGAGGTCGGCGAGCGCCAGCGGCCCCATCGGGTGGTTCGCCCCCATCCTCATTATGGCGTCGATGTCCTCCGCCTTTCCCACCCCTTCCATCAGCGCAAAGACGGCCTCGTTTATCATGGGCATGAGGATCCTGTTGGCGATGAACCCCGGGTAATCGTTTGCGGAGACCGGCTCCTTGCCCAGGCGCCTTGCGAGGTCCATGGTGGCGTCGAACGTTTCCTGCGACGTCTGCATCCCCCGGATGACCTCTACCAGTTTCATGAGCGGCACCGGGTTCATGAAGTGCATCCCGACGACCCTCTCCGGCCTGCGTGTGACCGACGCTATTCCGGTGATCGAAATCGAAGACGTGTTCGTGGCGAGGATCTTCCCCTCGGGCAGGATCCCGTCCAGTTTCCGGAACAGCGTGTGCTTCAATTCCTCCCGCTCGGTGGCGGCCTCGATCGCGAAGTCGCAGGCCGAAAAGCCGTCAAGATCCGTCGTCGTGACCAGGTTCGAAAGCATATTGTCCCGGTCCGCCGCGGAGATCTTCTCTTTCCGGACCAGGATATCCAGCCCCTTTTCGATGCCGGCGCGCCCCCTGGAAAGGAACGCTTCGGAAACGTCGTTGAGCACAACCTTGAACCCGCCCATGAGCGAAACCTGGGCTATCCCGCCGCCCATCTGGCCCGCGCCCACTACCCCGATCGTGCGGATGTCCATGCCGGCCTCCACCTTTCGATTCATTCCCGTTCAAGCAGCATCGCGACAGCCTCGCCGCCGCCGATGCACAGCGATGCGATGCCCAGCTTCTCGCCCCGGTCCTCCATCGCGTAGAGAAGCGTCGCAAGGATCCGCGCGCCGGAAGCGCCGATCGGGTGTCCAAGCGACACCGCCCCGCCGTTCACGTTCACCCGTTCCCCGTCGAGCTTCAAGCCCCGGATCGCGGCGATGGCGACCCCTGAGAACGCCTCGTTGATCTCGTAAAGGCCCACCTTGTCCTTCTCGACGCCCGTCTTCTCCAGCAGCTTCCTTATCGCGTCGATCGGGGCTACGGTGAACCATACCGGCTCGAGCGACGCCGTCGCGAAGCCGACGATCCTGGCCAGCGGGCGTATGCCGCGGCGCTTCGCATTGTCCGCGGACATCACAACCACAGCAGCCGCGCCGTCGTTGATCGTCGAGGCGTTTCCCGCCGTGACGGTGCCGTCCTTCTGGAATACGGGTTTGAGAGAAGACAGCTTGGAGACGTTTCCGCGCCCCGGCTCCTCGTCCACCTTGAAAACCAGCGGGTCGCCCTTCCTCTGCGGGATTGCGACGCCGACTATCTCCTTCTCGAATTTCCCGTCCCTGATGGCCGCGAGCGACCGGTTATACGAAGACGCCGCGAACTCGTCCTGGTCCTCCCTGGAGATGCGGTGTTCCCTGGCAAGCAGCTCGGCGCAATTGCCCATGTGTATGTCGTTGTATACGTCCCACAGGCCGTCGACGATCATGTGGTCGTAGATCGTGTCGTTCCCCAGGCGATATCCTGTCCGGGCCTTCTTCAGAAGGTACGGCGCCTGGCTCATGGACTCCATGCCGCCGGCGACTATCACCTCGAACTCACCGGTGGCGACCGCCTGCGCCGCCAGCATGACGGATTTGAGCCCCGAGCCGCACATCTTGTTGATGGTCATGGCGCCGGCGGAAACGGGGACGCCTGCGTATATGCCTGCCTGGCGGGCCGGGGCCTGCCCGGAGCCGGCCGGGAGGACGTTCCCCATGATGACCTGGTCCACGTCTTCCTTTCCGATCCCGCCGCGCGATATCGCTTCCGCGATGGCGATGGCGCCAAGCCTCGGCGCCGGGATGTCCGCGAGCGCCCCGTTCAGGCTCCCGATCGCCGTCCTGGCCGCTCCGGTGATGACTGCTTCGTTCATGGCGCTCTCCTTTGGCGACGTTTCGACGTCGTTCACGTTTCCTGCGGCAGCTTCCCGCGCAGCCTCGCCTGGTATTCCCGGATGTCTTTTTTAAGGGTGGTCAGCTGGTTGATGCGCTCGTCGATCTGGACCGCGCGCTGGTCGAGGAGGACGATAAGCTTGGGGATTATTTCACGGTTGTTGCGCTGCTGCCGGTAGATCTTTTCCAGCTCGACCATCTCCGCGAGGGTGAGCCCGAGCATCTTCAGCCTGTTGATGAACTTTAGGCGGCGGACATCGTCGTCCGTGTAGACGCGCTTGCCGTTATCGATCCGCCGGACGCTGTGCAGAAGGCCGATCTCTTCGTAGTACCGGATCGTCCGCTGCGTGAGGCTTACCATCCGGCTCAACTCGCCGATAGAATAGGTGGATGCGCGCTCGGCAGACCCCATATTTACCACCTTACGTTAAGTGGCAATGATCGTATCGGACAGTCCTGCGCCGTGTCAATGATGAAATTACCGTTCAGCGGGTTATCTTCTTAAGAAGCGCCGCCGCCCGCTTCTTCTCCAGGCGCTGCTCGGGAATCGAATCCGCGAGCGCATCGTCCGGTATCAGGAGCGCCGTTTCCAGCTCCCTGCGGGCGAGTTCGTCATTGCCGTCCTTGTGGTAGGCTTCGGCGAGAAACACCCGGTTCCCCGCGTATGCCGGGTGCGAATCAACGGCCTTCCTGCCGTGCTCGATCGCCTTGGAAACGTTTCCGCCGAGAAGCCCCGGGAGCCGCGTATAGTATGCGCAGAAGAAGCGGTCCGGACCACCGTGGAAGTATCCGGCCTGGATCGAGGCGGCTTTTTCGTTCAGCTTCTTGACGGTCCTGATGCCGAACAGGTTGGTGAACGTACCTTTGAGGCTGTTCTCCCTGGCCAGATTCGCCCCTTCGAAAAAATAGCCGCCCGGCCGGTCGGGCGCCGCCTCGGCGGCCGTTCTCCCGTATTCCCTTCCCTTCCCGTAGTGCGAAAGCGCCTCGTTCCGGTCTTTTTCCTCCAGGTTCTGCCCGATCCAGTAGTGCAGCCGCGACAGCCGGACCAGCGTTTCGTACTCCTTGGGATTCTCCTTGAGCAGGGAGCCGTAGGCTGAAACCGCTTCCATCGCCTTCGACAAGTCTTCCCGCGCGGCCCAATAGGCTTCTGCGTCGTCCCTCGGCCCTCCAGCCCGGCCGTTTGCCGCTGCCGTTAATAGAAACACGACGGACAGCGCAATCAATATCGCCTTCTTTTTCATCCCCCCTGCCCTCCGTTCCTTATGAACGATGCGATTTTTTCTTTCCAGGAATTAGAAATCCCCCCGGCAAGATCCGCTTCCAAACAAAGGAACGGAATGCCCAGCCGGCCCGACTCGGCTGCAAGAGTCTCTGCATATTCCGCCGATTCGAAAATGCCCGTTTTCATGTAAATAAACCGGTCGGCCCCCGTTGCCCGAACC
>Ga0214473_10011058_pt1 | contig 10602 bp, 6 predicted proteins | sample RVTome_7_FD_203509 | JGI IMG/M metagenome (GOLD analysis project Ga0214473, IMG submission 203509) | Soil microbial communities from uranium-contaminated site in the Upper Colorado River Basin, Wyoming, United States - RVT98D197 | ecosystem: Environmental > Terrestrial > Soil > Contaminated >... | reverse complement strand
AGGTGGTCGGAAGGCTCGCCATGGGCGGAATGGCGGAGATCCTACTCGGCCGTCTCGAGGGGCCGAGCGGCTTCGAGCGCCCGGTAGTGCTCAAGCGGATCCTCCCGCACCTGGCCCAGCACCCGAGCTTCGTCGAGATGTTCCTCGACGAAGGCCGGATCGCAGCTCGCGTCCGCCACCCGAACGTCGTGCAGGTGCAGGACCTGTGTCAGGTCGACGGTGAGCTCTTCCTGGTGATGGAGTTCCTCGAGGGCGAGGCGGCCGCGGGCCTCGCTCGGCGTGCCCGGGCGAGGCGGATGCGCATCGCGTATGGCCTGTGTGCGCACATCGTCGCGGAGGCGTGTGCGGGTCTGCACGCCGCACACGAGCTCACCGACTCCGACGGCATGCCGCTCGACGTGGTGCACCGAGATGTCTCTCCACAGAACATCTTCGTCGGCTACGACGGCACGGTGCGTGTGCTCGACTTCGGCATCGCCAAGGCCGCCGATCGGATCACGCGCACCGAAGCGGGACTGCTCAAAGGAAAGTTCGAGTACATGTCCCCGGAGCAGGCCAGTGGCGAGCTCCTCGACCGCCGCTGCGACGTCTTCTCACTCGGCATCGTGCTCTACGAGCTCTCGACGCAGCGGCGCCTGTTCAAGCGCAGCGCGCAGCCTGCCACGCTCCGCGCTGTCACCGACGATCCGATCCTCCCGCCCTCGGCGATCGACCCCGACTACCCTCCCGCCCTCGAATCGATCGTCCTGCATGCCCTCGAGCGGGACCGCGGGCGCCGTCATCAGACCGCATGGGACCTCCGCAAGGCGCTGCTGTCGTTCCTCCATGACATGCATGCGTCGGAGCTCACCGAGGAGTCGCTCCGCAATCTCATGCGTAAGCTGTTCGAGGACCGCATCGCCGACAAGCGCGAGATGCTCCGACGGATCCACGACGGCGTGACTCCGAGCTTCGTGCCCGAAGCCGACGTCGACGTGGCCGTGGAGCTGCCCAGCATCGAGCTCGACGTGGCGAGCCAGGTGCGTACTCGACCGCTGCTTCGGCGCGATGACGACGTGCCCCCGAGACGGAAGCGTGGAGGCTGGGTGGCCCTCGGCGCGATGCTGCTGGCATTGATGGGGGTGGGCGTCTTCGTCGCTCTGGAGGGACGGTCGTCCGAGCGGGCGGCCGAGCGGGCTGCGCCCGTGGCCATGGCGCCCGGCAGGGGCGAGCCATCTGCCCCCGTCGAGGGGACCGTCACCATCCTCGTGGACAGCGCACCTGCGGGCGCGCAAGTGCGGATCGACGGCCGGGTCGAGGGCCGCACGCCGGTCGAGTTGAGCGTGCCGCGCAGCGCCGAGCCGATCACGCTCCGATTGCAGCTCGACGGTTTCGTCGATGCGCAGGAGACGATCGTACCGAACATCGCCCAGCGGCTCAGGCTGTCGCTCACACCGGAGCCGCGCGAACGACGCTCGGAACGGCCTCGACCCCGGATGAGCGCTCCCGCCGCCCGGGCCGACCCTGAGCCGTCGTCGGAAATGGACCGTGAGCGCGCCTTCCGCCGATTCAACTAGGTGACGTATCCTCTTGGCCAATGGCGGGCCCAAGGCGATCTTCCCCCAGTCGGGTCAAGCTCAGGCACCGCTTGCCGAACGCGCCGCCGCTGTTCGTGGGGCGCGGGCCCGAGCTGGACTGGCTCGAGGCGGCCATCCGACGGGGCCCGGTCACGGTGGTCACCGGGCCAGGCGGGATCGGAAAGACCGCGCTGGCACTGCGCGTCTTGCACGAGCGCTTCTCCGACGTCGTGCCCAAGGCTGTCTACTTCGGCATTCGCCCCGGAGAGACGACGGATCAGCTTCGATTCGATCTGGTGCGCGTGCTCTCACAGAGCGCGAGGACCGGGGTGGACCTCGCGGCGATCGCCACCGACCCGGAGGCCCTGACCGAGACCGCCATCGACCTCGCCGAAGCGGCGGGCTTCTTGGTCGTGCTCGATGACGCACACCATGCCGACGCCGAAGAGATGACGGAGCTGCTGACGCAGCTCGTCTCTTACGCTCGAGACAGCCGGTGGCTCGTCACCAGCCTCACGGAGGTGCGGGTTCCCCAGCTCGCGGGGCAGTGGCTCCCGCTGAAAGCCATGGGAGAGGCGGAGCTGACCGAGCTGGCTCGATACCTCGCGCCCACTTCTGCGGAAGCGGACCTGCACCGCGCAGTCAATGCGGCCTCCGGCTCGCCCTGGTTGTTGGCACAGTACCTAGAGACCGGACAAGCCGGCGTCGAGCTCACCCGGGAGCGACTCCTCGAGAACCTGCCGCCGCAGGTGGAGCCGTTCCTCTTCGTGCTCTCGCTGCTCCGCATTCCCGTCTCGCCTGTGATCCTCGGGGGGCTCACGACCGTGCCGGACGAGGCGGTGCTCGCTCAGCTGGAACGACGAGGTCTGGTCCAGCGGTTCGAGACCGGTCTGAGACTGCACGACGTCGTGTCCGGTCACCTGTTCCCGCTGGCGGCGATGATGGATGACTCAGGTCGGCGCGAGGCGATCGCCGCCGCGCTCGAGACTGTCGGTGATCCGGAGTTGGTCGTCGAGGCTGCTCGCTTGCTCTCGAATGCGGGCGCGCTCGACGCTCTGGCGGATCTGCTCCAACGCCGCGCCGAGGAGCTGTTCGCGCATGCGCATGCGCCCCGTCTGTGGGCCGTCATCGGGGGGGTGCGCGACGAGCGCCTGCTGCACCACCAGCTGCGGTGTGCCGCCGAGATGGGCAACCCGACCGCGCTCGCTTCCGTGCGCGAGCCGTCCGATCCCGGGCCGTGGGAGCGGCTCGCCTGGGCGCAAATGACCTACGCCCAGGGGAACGTGGCTCGAGCGCGCGCTCTTGCCGGGGAGCTGCACGCGATCGCGCGGGACTCGAAGGACGAGCAGTTGGCCGTGGAGAGCGCGTTGCTCGGAGCCCGTTGCCTACTCCACGACGCGCAACCCGAGTTGGCCATCCGAGAGCTCGATCTGGCCACGACCGAAGAGCCGGGCTTGGCGTTCCGGCGCGACGCGCTGCGGGTTCGCTGCCAGTCCGTCGAGAGCGATCCGATGATCGACAAGCGGATCGCCGAGCTCTTGCGCCGCGGCGAGGCAGCAGTTGACGGTCTCGATGGGCTGCACGATCTGGCGCTCGCGCTCTACGATCTCGGCCGCCACGAGCGCGCCGACGAAGTCCTGGACGCTCTCGTCGCGACCCCGCGCGGAGGACGTGCGTCGCTGCTCGTGTCGCGCAAGGCGTTGCTGCTCCGGGCTCGCATCCGGCTCGTGACGGGGAGCATCCCCGAAGCATCTGACCTGCTGGAGTCGGTGCGGCCCTATGCCCGTACCGCCTCCCTGCTCCGGCCGTTCTTGATCGAGCTCGACTCGACTCGACGGCTGCTCATCGGCGACCTCGAGGGGCTCGAGACGCAGCTTCAGATCGCGCAGCGAGAAGGCGAAGGCATCGACCGCCGCCTCACACAGCGCATCGCCACGCTGCTGGAGAGGTTGGGGATCGCCCGTGGGCAGGCACCCGTCGAGGCGCTCGCGCCCGCACTCCTGAGCGCGCCTACTCCTACGCTGGACGCGCACAGCCTCGTGTTGCTCAGGCTCAGACGCGCCTGTCGACATGGCGTCGACGCGGGTCTGCTCGCACCGGCGGCAGCCTCGGACGCATCCGCCCGCGTCCACGCGCTCCTCTTGCGGTGTGACGAAGCGCTCGTGCGCGGAGATGTGGCCCTGGCTGTCGAAACGTCCCAGCACGCGCGGGCCGAGGCTGCTCGCGCGGGCAACCGGGTGCTCGAGCTCGACGCCTTGTCGGCGGTGTGCGATGCGTTGCTCTTGGCAGCGCAAGCGGAGCTTCACAGCGCAGCCGCACGCGAGCTCCTGGACTTGGCTCGAGCGCTCGGCTCTGCGCGCGGACGCCTGGAGGCGGAGCTCAACATGCGACACGCACATCCGGCGACCCTGGAGCGGATCGCGGCCTGTGACCAAGTGGCTCCCGCCGCCGCGCGCAGGGCGCGCGCCCTGCTCGGCGGCGAGGCCCAGCTCGATCTGGTGGACCGGCGTGTCATCGAGGCTGTGTTGGCGAGGGAACCCACGCTGCGCATCGTCGGGACCCGTTCGGGACCGAGCGACGGCTGGGAGCCGGGTTGGGGCTTGGACGAGCGCCATCAGCTCGTGTGGCTCCCGGACGGGAGAGAGGTGGATCTGTCGAGCCGCGCGCTACTGTGGCGGATCCTCTCCGCGGTCTGTGAGCTCGGTGGTGCCGCGACCAAGGAGCAGCTCCTCGTCGGCGTGTGGCAGGAGCGGGTCTACCATCCCGGACGCCACGACCCGCGGCTTCACATGTCGGCGCGGAAGCTGCGCGAGATGATCGAGGACGATCCCTCCAACCCGACCCGATTGGTCACCACCGAGGACGGCTACCGGCTCGATGGCGTGTTGCGGCGAATCCCCGTCAGCTAGCTAACCCATGGATACCACGCGAGAATCACGGATATAGGTGAGTTTTGCTGCGGACCCTGTCGGCTGCCGCGATGCTGAGATCGCGGAGGTGAGGGATGGCACGATGGCTGGTGTTCGCGGCGTTTGGGTTGCTCGTTGCGGCCTGCGGCGACGACGCGTCGAATCCGACCGACGGTGGCGTTCGACCCGGTGATACCGGCATCGATTCCGACGGTGGCACTGTCGCGGACGCGGGCCGCGTGGACGCGGGACGGGACGCCGGTCCCCCACCGCCCGACATCCCCTGCGCCGAAGGGACCATCACCGCGCTGTGCAACTGCGGTGGCGAGGGACACGCCACCGGCTACTGCTGCAGCGATCTGTGGTTCGACCCCTACTACGAAGTGCTGACCGGCGGCTGCCCCATGGCCGACGGGTTTCGTCATGTGGACCCGGACCACGCGACGGCGAGCGACGGCAACCCGGGCACCGAGGAGATGCCTTGGGCCACGATCGAGCACGGCGTGGCGACCGTGACGGCCGGCCAGGTGCTCGTCGTACGCGCCGGCGTGTACTCAGTCGCGGGCACGGGTTCGCGCTACACGCCCGCGTTGAATCCGGGCCACTCCGGGACAGCGGGTAGCCCGGTGATTCTCAAGGCGGACGGCGAGGTGGTCGTCGAGCCGGCGGTGGTGCACAGCGGCACCGCTCGTGGGGGTTCGCCGGAGACCATCGTGCTCGCCGATACCGCCTCGAGCATGGATCAGGCATACGTAGGTCACTACGTGCGGGTCGTGGGCGGAACCGGCGCTGGGCAGTCGCGCCCGGTGCTGCGCGACTTCGACGCCCTGGCGCGCACGAGCTACGAAGGCGCCAGTCGGACGGCGTGGGTCAATCTCGACGTCGACGGACACGGCAATTGGGAGACGGTGCCGGACGCCACCAGCGAGTACGAGTTGATTCGAACTGGACCGCTCGTCGGGACGCTCGAACGGCAGCACGTCGTGTGGGACGGGTTCCACGTCGTGGAGCGCGACAGCTACCACCCGGACACCGGACCGGTGGTGCTGTGGGCCTCGGACCACGTCGTGCTGATGGGCTCGGAGGTGGAGGCGATGACCGGCCTGCTGTTCGACAACCACAACGCCGTGCGAATCAACGGTTCGACGAATGTGGTGGTGCGGAACAATCGACTTCACGGCGTGCAGCCGATCGAGCTGGGTCGGAACAACCCGCAGAACCACGCGGCGATCATGATCTACACCAGCGAGAACGCCCTGATCGAGCACAACGAGATCTACGACTCCTACAGCTGCGTCTTCCCGAAGGGCGGCGATCGCGGGCACGAAATCCGCTTCAACGAGCTGCACGACTGCGCGAAGGCCTTCCGCATCTCGTATCACGAGAACGTACGGATCTGGGGCAACCTCGTGCGCGACTCGGGGATCGCGTTTCAGGGCTCAGAGAACAACACCGGCGTGCGCATCTTCAACAACACCGTGCATTCGGGCAACAGCGGCCTGTACAACTGGTTCGCCATCGATGGCGTGGACCTGTTCAACAACGTGTTCTCGCAGGTGACCTACCCGGTTCTCTGCGAAGGCGCCGCTGGCGCGTTCACCGAGCGATTCAACGCCTTCCACGCGATGGACGACCTGCGCATCGACAACCGGAACGTGGGAGGACTCTCAGCGTGGCAGGCGGCCGGCTACGGCGTGGGCTCGATAGAGATCGGGGCGCCGTTCGTAGACGCGGCCGGCGGCGACTACCACCTCGTGGCGGGTTCCCCCGCGGCGTCAGCCGGGCGCGACATCGAGGACCTGGACGAAGACGGTGACCGAGACGAGGCCATCACCATGGGTGCCTACGTGATGGAAGGGCAGATCGTCGGACTGCTCCCGGAGCGGTGAGCTAGTAGCGAACGCGAACCTCGTCGACGCGGACGCGGGCGGGAGCCCCCCCAGTCGTCCGGCGTCCCCATATCCCCCCGACGCAGAACTCACACAGCAGGCTCCCGCCGGCGCTTGAATCGAGGACCTCGCGAGTCAGGGCGACTCCGCGTTCGTCCCGCAGCTCCTGCAGCGGGTACTGCAGCACGCGGAACTCCCCGTCGGCAGGGATCGTGAACGGCTCGATCCGGTAGATGTGCGTGCAGTCATCGAAGCTCAACCAGACCCGGGAGAAGAAGGAAGGCACCGCCGCGTCGCTGGCGACCGACACCTCGAAGAACGCAGTGTTCGCAAGCTCCCCCTGGCTGATGTCGCTCAGGTCGAGACCCATGTCGCGGTAGCGCAGGTTCTGCGAGCACACTCCCTCGCCGCTCATGATGCACTCCGGATCTTCGTCCGGCCTGTGCTCGAGATGCCTGCCGCCGCCAGTGGCGTCGGCGACGGGCAGGAACGCGGGGGGCATCGCGGAACCGGGAGGGGGATCATCGCGGAAGATCACGATCTCCTCGGGAGGGTCGAGGCTCGTCGACGCGGCAGCCACGTCCGACCGGAACGGACAGGATCCAGCATCGACGACCACCAACTGGGCCACGTAGGCGGTGCTCGGCTCGAGACCACCGGTCGTCGTGTGGGTCACCAGATCATCGGCGCCACCGGTTCGCTGCAACACGAACCCGCCAAGCTCCGGGTTGTCGTCGGGGCCGAATACGACCGCTGCGTCGGTCCCGAGATCGGCGGGGCGAGTGGCCAAGTGGACTTCGTAGCGCACGAAGCGAGCGCGGTCTCCTCGGGGCACCCACTGCCAGCGGATCGTGTTGGCGGTTCGCCAGCTCGCGCGGAAGTCATCGACGACGACGTCGGGCTGGCAACAACGGTCGGCCGCGTCGTCGCAGGACCACCCCGAGGCGCACGGGCAGCGCTTGTCCCCGAAGTCGACCGGCTCGATGCCACAGCCCGCGGCCGAGAGGGCCAAGCTCAGGAGCACGATCCGAGCGCGTCGCACACGCCGAGTTTGGCACAGAACCCGGTGTGGAACAGGAGCGCGTCGCGCCGCCCACGAGCTTCTGCTCCGCGCGTGGGACTCGGACCCCCTAGGCAACACGCGCCCGCCGGCCAACCTCGATCTAGCGCCCTTCGGAGGCCAGGCCGGTGATCACGTGCTCGAGCCCGGACACGACGCGGGCGAGCCGCTCGTAGTCCACCTTGTCTGGAGTGTCCCGGCGCGTGTGGTAGTGCGGATAGCGGAAGGGTGCGGTGTCGGTCACCATCAGGGCCGGGTAGCCCTGCTCCCAGAACGAACGGTGGTCCGACCAGCCCACGCCCGGGACGACGGAGGGTAGGGCGGCACCCTCGGAGGGGAACGGCGCCGCACCGCGGAAGAGCCCCACGGCTCGGCGGACGAGCGCGCGGGAGGCGAAGTTACCCACGAAGCCGACGAAGTCGCCCGTCGACGGGTAGAACAGGCCAACGGGGAAGGGGTAGAGTTGGCTTCCCTCGCGGTCCGAGTAGTAGCCGATGGTCTCGAGGGACATCATGGCCGCCACGTCGCGTCCACGCCGTCGGCATTCGCGGGCGTAGACCTGGCTGCCCATCGTTCCGTCGTTGAAGTGGGGAGGCTCCTCATTGACGAAGGCCACGAAGTGGATCGTCCTGCGCGGACGGGCATCGCCACGCCTCGCAGCGAGCTCGATCAGGGCTGCGACGCCGCTCCCGTTGTCGTTGGCCCCCGGAGAGCCAATGGCGGAGTCGTAGTGAGCGCCGATCACCACGTCGCCCGCGCTCGAATCGCTCCCGTCGATCGTGATCGCGAGATCATCGTAGAGCCGGCCCTCGATGTCGTAGCCCACGCGTCGCACCTCGCGTCCGCCGACCGACAACTTCCCCTCGACATACGCAGCCGCTTCGGCGAGGGCGCCGTACCTCTCCGTGTTGCGCTCGCCGATGTCGCCCGCGAGGGTTTCGACGTGGCCGCGCAGGCGCTCGGCGAGGTCGCTTTGCTCCTCGGTGAGCGCGGGGAGCGCGCCACGGTAGCTCTTGCCGGGCATGGAGATCATGGCAGCGCAGACGAGTATCGCAGCCGCCGCCATGACCGCAACGGCGGCGCCGAGGGCCCGCCTGCGGCGTCCGTGAAATCGGGATATGGAGGCGGATCGAGTTGCGCCGATGACCATGGTGCACAACTAGCAGACCGACGGCGGGCCGTCCCCTGTCGAGGGCCCCTCGCCTGCGGGTCGGCGTCGTGGTAGTCCGCGATGCGAAAGGGGGCCTTTCCATGCGACGCGAAGACTGGACCGGCAGGGCTGTGAGCCCCGAGGCCGCCGTGGCGCGGCTCGAGAGCGGCATGCGCGTGTTCGTGCAGGGCGCGGCGGCGACTCCGACGCCGTTGCTCGATGCGACGGCCGACCGGAGCGACCTCGAGGCGGTGAGGCTCTACCACCTGCACCTCGAGGGCCGGTGCCGCTTCGCCGAGCCGGAGCACGATGGCCGATTCCGGTCGGTGTCGCTCTTCACGGGGCCGGCCCTGCGCACCCCGGTGGAGGAGGGCCGGGCGGACTTTCTGCCCGTGTTCCTCTCCGACATTCCGCGGCTCTTCACCACGGGCCGGATCCCCCTCGACGCCGCCCTGATCCAGGTGTCACCGCCGGATCGGCACGGCCTGTGTACGCTCGGGACCTCCGTGGACGCCGCGAAAGCGGCCGCCGACTCGGCGCGCGTGGTCATCGCCGAGGTCAACGAGCGGATGCCGCGCACGCACGGCTACACGGCCGTGCGGCTCTCGGACTTCGCGGCCTTCATCCACACCGACCGGCCCCTCTACGAGCATGCGCCTGCGGCCGAGAGCGCGGTGGAGTCCCGGATCGGCGAGATCATCGCCGAGCTCGTCGAGGACGCGGCCACGCTGCAGATGGGCATCGGCGCCATCCCCGACGCCGTGCTGAGCCGCCTGGGCGACAAGAACGACCTCGGCGTGCACACCGAGATGTTCTCGGACGGTGTCGTCGACCTCGTCGAGAAGGGCGTGATCACGAATCGGTACAAAAAGGTCCACCGCGGACGCATTACGACGAGCTTCGTGATGGGCAGCCGTCGACTCTACGATTTCGTGGACGACAACCTCACCGTCGAATTTCATCCGTGTGACCGGACGAACGACACGGCCCTCATCCGGCAGAATCCCAAGGTGGTCGCCATCAACTCGGCCATTCAGGTGAGCCTGAGCGGCCAGGTTTGCGCCGATTCCATGGGGCACCGGATCTACTCCGGCATCGGCGGGCAGATGGACTTCATCCACGGCGCGGCCCTGTCGGCCGGGGGCAAGCCCATCATCGCCATCCCGTCCACCGCGCGGCGCGGGACTGTCTCGCGCATCGTGGTCACGCTCGAGCCGGGGGCGGGCGTGGTCACGACCCGCGGTCACGTGCACTGGGTGGTGACGGAGCACGGCGCCGTGAACCTCCACGGCATGACGCTGAGGGAGCGAGCCGACGCCCTGATCTCGATCGCGCACCCGGACTTCCGCGCCGACTTGCGCGCCCAGATGAGGGCCCTGCGACACTACAGCATGCCCCCGCCGGAGCCCACGCGGTCCCCCCGGGCAAGCGACTAGAACGCTCGAAGAACGAGTGACGCGGCCCGCGACGAACGCGCTCGACTGGGCCCTCGCGAGGACGGCAGCGGTCGTGTACGTGATCGAGCACCCGCCCGAACCTGGCCGCGTCCATCCGCCCGAACCGGGCCACGCGCATCCGCCCGAACCGGGAGAACCACCGCCGGACGATGACGTCGTGGGCGCGCTCGTGGGCCTCGCGGGGACCGCGCAGGATCTGGCCGGCGCCGTGGAGCGCTACCTCGCCATCGGGGTTAGCTGCGAGGACGGCTGCGTTGCCGCCGAAGACGAATGCCTCGCGACCACGGGCGACGCTGATGCGTGCCGCGCGGTGCTCGACGGCTGCCTCGCGGGGTGCGCCCCCGATCCCTGCGTCGATGCGTGCATGCGGGACTTCGACGTGTGCAGCGCCACCGGCGCGGGCACCTGCGAGGGCGACCTCGAGCGCTGCATCGCCGAGTGCACGCTCATGCCGTCTGGCCCCTGAACGCACCGATCCTCTGGTCGTCCCCGCTCATGGAGGCCACAGCCGGAGCCGTCGCCAAATGGGGTTCCGGATCGGAAGGGCGCCCATTTCGTCCGTGCAACGTTCGGCCCCAGGG
>Ga0214473_10011057_pt1 | contig 10603 bp, 21 predicted proteins | sample RVTome_7_FD_203509 | JGI IMG/M metagenome (GOLD analysis project Ga0214473, IMG submission 203509) | Soil microbial communities from uranium-contaminated site in the Upper Colorado River Basin, Wyoming, United States - RVT98D197 | ecosystem: Environmental > Terrestrial > Soil > Contaminated >... | reverse complement strand
CATGCGTAGGTCAGCCCCTATCTGGTCGCAGGTTACAGGCTTCCCGCCCAGGATTTTGCCGTGCGCTCCGGTTTGCTTGTTGAGGCACCACAGATAGACCCAGATCGCCTCGCCGATGTTCAGCACGTGCGGGAACTTCAAGAGCCCACTGGAGACGCGGAACGTCGGGTCCGCCATCTACGCCGCCTCCGGTTCCGGTGCGAGTTGCTCGGCGCCGGCAAGATGATGGAGCAGCACCGCGTCCGCTTCGTCGTCGCTGCACACGATCCGCCCGAGCACCTCGACGGCCCGATGCAACATGTCGTCCTTGCCGGCGTTGCCTTTTCCAGTCGCCGTTTTCTTGAGTGTCGTTGCCCACACACCCCGATGCTCGATCCTATTCTCGGCGCACCACGCCTGAATGTGCGCCATCCATCCGAAGGCGATCTCCTGTGCCGCGCGTCCGCGCTGGAAGGATTTCTCGAACACAACGAGGTGCAGGTTGGGGAAGGCTTTGAGCACTTCGTTCAGATGCGCCCGCAGCTTCAGGTAGCGCGTGCCTGGGCTGTCGCCGCGGGTGACGGAGAGATCCCAGGTGCCGGAGAGCTGGGTTTCTCCGGCTGGCCCCACCGCGAACCCGCAGCGGGTGCCTGGGTCAAGCCCGAGGACGATCATGGCGCGCGCCTCCCGGGGCGTTCGGCATTGTTCCATTCTTTTCTGGCCTCTCTGGGGGTTCTCCCTTCTGGTCCGGATGCGTGACAATCCATGCAGGCGATCACATATCCGTCATCAATCGTTTCTGTAGAAATTCTGATTAGCCCTGGCGTGCCGCCGCAGAATGGGCAAGCCTGAGGCTCTCTGCGCGCCATTTACTCCCCCGCCGCCCGGCTCTTTCTGTCCGCAGCCTCACGCAGCGGCATCTGCAACCGCGCCACAGTCACCGCCCTTCCGGCCCAAACGGCCAGCGCCCCAGAGCTCGCCACCTTCGCCGTTGAGATCGGCGGCCCCTCCTTCTGGACCTTGTGAGCCACCGACATGATCTTCCCGTGGCGCAGCTCCTTCCCCTCCGCGCCGACCAGGCGCAGGGCGACCTCCTGCTCGATCAGGCTGGCGACCATCGCCGGCTCCTGGACCGTGCCGTCCGGGCCCTCGGAGTTGAACTCTAGGCTCATCTCGGCCAGGAGCGTTGACGTGTCATCACGCCACGAGAGCACCGTGCCGACCACCGCGTGCAAGCCTTCGTCGTTCTTTTCGGTCATCGCTTCCTCCTATGCCTCGTGCAGGTTTAATACTTGGGCGGTTCCAGCGCCACCGGCCCACCCGGACCGACTCGCTCTAGAACTGCCTTGGTGGAGAATTCCGTTTCGCCGGTCTTGGCGAGGTACAGCTCGTCCACCCACCTGGAGCCTTCGCCCTCCTTTTTGACCCCCTGCTCAACAACTAGGAGTTGCACGCAGCCGGTCAGGTATTCAGCCCGGCCGGTGACCACTCCCTTCAGCCCGGTAATCCTGTGCTCTACTTTGTCTCCCAAAACGATCATGTCTTCCTCCCTTTATGGTTTGGGCGGCTTCCATTCCCTGGGCCTAGCACCACGAAAACCCCCGTACATAGCTGGGCCGAGTTGATTATCAGATGGTTGCTCACGATCGTCCTTGACGAACGTCGAGCAGGAACAACCGACGCGGCTATCCTTTTCAAAGTGCCAGTCCTTCGCCTCACATCGACCGCCAACATGTGACGAGCGCGGATGTCCGCACTTGCAAAGCCATCGGCCTAATCTATTCCGTGGACTCACCTCGGCCACCACCTCGCGCACCCGTCCCGCTCCCCTCTCGCCTCTATGAAGCCCGCCTTTCGCAGCTCGCTCAGAGGCGCTCCGAGATGATGATGCAGACGAGCTCGTCGAGACTCACGACGCCTTCGCCTTCTTCTTCGCCGGCGGCTCTGCAGCCGTCTGCACCTTTTCGACCGGCGCCGCCTCATCGAGGATCTTCCGGACGTCGATGCCGAAGGCCCGGGCCCGCTTGGGGAATTTCTCCGGCGCGCCCCATCCGGCGCTCTCCTGCATCAGCACCAGGAATGCCATGTGGCGCACCAGGTCCTCCGCTGACGAGCCGCGCGGGACGAGCTGGGCCAGCTTCTCCTTGCCGCGCCCGTAGCGATCCACCGCCTCCCGCAAGACGATGTCGGCCAGGAGCCCGGTCGCCTTCGCCGGAGCTTTCTTTACCGCCGCCGCGACGGCCTCGAGAATCGCCGGCCGCGCCCTCTCCCAGCGCCTGCGTTCGGCCTCCTCCCTGGCGTGCTCCTCCTGGCGTTTCTGCTGCTCGATCTTCCAGCGCTCCTTCTCCGAGCTTCCGCCCTTCGCGGTCCCGGCCTGGCGCTTCTTCTTCTCCTGCTGTTCCTTACCCCAATGGACGGTGCAGCGTTCCTTGTCGATGCAGACGCGGAACGCCTCCCCGCGCCCGGGCCCGCAGACCACGACCCCGATGCGCGAGCGCTCGCAGGTCTTCGCGTCCTTGCCGGCGCCGTCCGCGCGCCTCCAGGAACGCTCCCCGTAGATGCGCTCCTTTGAGGCCTGGCGGATTTCGTCAGCGGCACGGTACTCGAGGGTGATGGGGACGAGCTTGTCGGCCTTATCCTTCGCCTCGACCAGGACCGCGGCCGTCTCCGGGAAGAGCATCGGGTCAACCTGGTCGCGGTCGAACTTGATGTTCTCGTCGATCCAGGAGGCGAACTCCCGGACGCTGACCGGCTTGACTGCTTCCTCCTCGGTCCTCTGTGCCTCGCCGTCCTCGTCGTCCCTCCGGGGATCCCACAGAAACCGCTCGGCAGTCAGTAATCCCGGATGGCGGTGATCCACGTCCAGGGCCCGCTTCTGGTCCGCCGGCGACAGGCGCGCCAGCAGGATGGCGTGCCCGGCGCTGATCGTCCCGTCGAGGAAGATCTTTTGCGCCTCTTTCGTGAGCGAGAGCAGCTTCACCCGGTCGTAGATGTACTTCACGGACCGCCCCACGCGCTCAGCTATCCGAGCGACGTCGTAGCCGGCGCGCGTCAGGCTCTGATACCCGGCGGCCTCCTCGAGGGGGTGGAGGTCGTCGCGCTGCAGGTTGTCGATGATCATGAGCTCGAAGGCGGCGTCATCCTCGAGCTGGCGGATGAGGACCGGGACCGCCTCGAGCCCCGCGGCCTTGGCCGCCCGGAACCGCCTGGCGCCGGCCAGGATCTGGAAAGCCTCGCCCTCCGGCCGCACCAGGAGCGGATTCAGAACCCCCTTGGCGCGGATGCTGTCGGCCAGTTCCTGAAGCTGCGCCGCGTCGAAATGCTTCCGGGGATTGGCCGGGTGCTCCTTGAGGAGCGTGATCGGGATGATCCTGAACAAAGCCTCCGGCGCCGGTTCAGGCGCTGGCTTCATCTGCCGGGCTGTCTGTTCCATTCTCTCCTCCCTCTCCTCGGTCATTGAGCAATTCTCCGGCGCGACGTCGCCGGTTCCGGGCGCGCCGCCGGGAGCTGGCGATCGCTGGGGATGAAGCCGGAGCCGTTCATCGCCCCCGTGACGCGCAGGAAATCCACTTCGACCTTGGCCGATTGAATGATCTCCTTCGCAACATCGGCGATCGCCTTGGCGCGATCGATCTCCATCGGCTTGTCCGGGTCCTTGAGCGCCTCCAGGGTCTCGAATAGATGATCGCGGAGGTCCTCGATCTTGTTCTTCGTGCCGCTCATACGGCCCTCCTGTTGATCTGGCGCATCAGGGCGCCACGTAGCTGAATGGCCTCCGCCAGAACCTTCGGCAGGCGATGGACGGAGTTGCGCCGCATCAGCTCGCGGCGTGGAACGAGCGCGAGATTCCGCAGCCGGATATCGGTGCGATCGCCATTCTTGAAGGTGACAGCATGGCCGCTGGGCACTGGCCCGTACCTCTTCTCCCACAACAGCACGTGCACGAGGCGCCAGTTGAGGCGACTCGGGACGGTGCGATCATCGGAAGTCTTCCTCTTGCGGTAGCCATCCGGATCCAGGACCTCGGTCCCGACAGGAACCCAGGTCTGCGGTCTCGCGCCCTTCCTGAACTGCGTTTCTGCCATGCGACCCGGAGCCCAGCCCGGACGGCGCAATCCCTTGTTCGCGGGGACGTGGCCCTTGGAGAATCGAAATGGCGCGCCCGGACTATCCCCGCGGCGTAGCCGGCAGGCGGCGGGGCTCGCCAGATATTCCGGGGTCTTGCGGAGCCCCAGCTTCAGAGCGAACTGATAAACAGATCCCAACGACCGCTCCAGGTTACTGGCCAGAGCAGCCGTGTAAGCATGGGGATAGAGCGCGCGCACAGTACGTTCTTCCAGGTCTGTCCAGCGCCTGCGCTTCATGGCCTACACATCCGGCTCGCTCCCGTAGCTGTTCGCGCCGCGCTTGCCTTCAGGCTCCAGCGGCAGCTTCTTCTGCTCGGCCAAGCGGCAGACCTTCCCCTTGTGGTAGACGCGACAGCCGGCGTGGGTGTGCGCGTTGTCCGGCCAGTCCTCACCGCGGGCGGGGGGCTCGGGGCAGTCGCAGAGGCGGGGCGTCACTTGAGCTCCGGCTCCATGCCACACTCGCGCAGGAGGGCAGCCCTGCAAGACGCAAGCGTGCAGGTCACATCGTCCGCTCGCCAGCGCGCTTCCATATTGGCGAATTCAATCACCGCCTCGCGGACGGCGGCGTGAAGCGGCCAAGGACACGCTACTCCAGGGAAGTGGGCACGTTCTGGAAGTCTATGACAGTCACACGGGCAGCCCGTTTCGATCTTCCTCACCGCCACGACGAAGCGGGCACGGGCGGTCATTTTCTCAGCCGGGCTCGGGGCGGTCATCGCCCCTCCTTCCCGCGTGCGAGGGCGCGTATGGCATCATTCAGTCGCGTGCCGCAGGTGCCGACGTACTGCTCGCCATCCTTCCACCAGGCGTATTCTGTCAACCCTTCGATGAAGCCCTCCCGCCTCGCGGCTTCGATGGCGGCGTCGATGGCCGCCTGAGCGATATTGACATGGAGATTCCTTACAGCTACATCGTGGACTGCTTGATGCGCCTCCAGCCGCAACCGTTCCGCCTCACTCGCCATCGGGGGCCTCCATCGCGTCGGCCAGCATGTACCAGTCATGCAGTCGGTTCTGGTCGGCTTCCTTGCGCACCATCTCCGCGCACCTGTGGCGCTCCTCACGAGCCATGCTGGCCCCTATAGTCAAGTTGTCCTGCGCCAGTTTGCTGCTGGATAGGCGGCACTCCATTAAAGCCTCTTCTGCTGTGTCAGCCCGGCGGCCTTCCTCCTTCGCCGCAGCGATCAGGGCGTCGATGGCTTCTCTTGTCGCGCCGTAGTGGTGACAGCAAACCGTCTTGCCGCAATCTGCACCGTGCGTGTTCTGTGCTGTTAGGGCTGTATGAATATTTGCAGCCAACTCATCGAGCGTCGGCTTGCGGGGCACAGAAGGAAAAGATTGTTTATCGTTTCTGCCGCACATCGAACAGGCATAAACAACTTCCCAGTCAGCGCATTGCGGACATTCACTTGTTTTAGGATTATCCATCACAATGCCTCCCACACGGATTGTCTGTTTTACAGCATTCTGTAATTCCTACGCGCTCATTCTTCTCGTTCATCAGGATCTTCAGCCACACATGCTCGCCATAATGATTCGTGATTTGCTGATCTGGAAGCCAACGAAGCAGCTTGAGTAGGCGCTCCCAACCCTCCTGTATACCTTTATCGTCCAGGGGCGGCTTGCGGGGGGTGGTACTCATGGCTTGAACCTTCGTATCCATCGTTGCTTCATCATCATCGGCTGGTCCACTCGGCGGCCTTTGCGCCATGAATGATTCCAGTTACCCCCCGCCGTGCGGCCGTCCAGGGTCCATCCAGCAGCTTTCAATGAGGTTCCTGGTTCAGTCTCCAGAATGTAAGTGTGGATGCTATTGAAGCCCATTTCTTTGGCGGTGCGCGCGGCGGCTTGGTAGAGAAAGGAACAGGCCATCGGTGTGCCATCTGTAACGAGTCGCGTCACTTCAGCCACGCTATAGGCAGGAAGTTCTCTGCTCACAGGACGGCCTACAATTACGGCACCACACAGAACACCGCCGGCCTCGCAACCTAATGAGAAGCGATGCCCAATAACCGGCTTATGATGACGATGCCACTTCTTCACTAACTCGTTCGCTTGTGCCAGTGTCAATGGAATCACCGAGAGGCGGGGCGCGCTGCTCATCCCTTCCCTCCCTGGCGCAGCGCGAGACAGTGTTCATCAGGCTCGATTCCGCACTCACAATTTATCCGGTGCGCCTCCGCCCTCAGCCTCTCCACCTCGGCTCTTAATTTAGCTATGCACTGACTGCCGATTTCATCGTTCTCCTTAAAGGCACAGCTTAGCGCGAGCAGTTCGGCGCGGGCCTCGTCGCGCTCGCGCTTCATACGGCGGATAACATCCCAGGGCGGCTCTAGTTGATCATCTGGCCGATCCTTGGCTGGAAGCGGAGAGCAATTGAGCACAGCGGAGATCATCTTCTGGTAGCCCCCCTCCACCTCTTCGGCGCGCTTCTCGGCTGCGTCGCGCTCGTGCTCCAACTTCTGGACGCACATCTCGCAGCGACCGCCTTTGTAATACCGGATCAGCGTCACCGATTCCGCGTGGCCGCACGCATGAATGATCGGTGCGCTCGCCTCCTCGGCGCGCTTCTGCTGCTCGCGGGCGTGGGCGGCGAGGTCGAGGAAAGTATCAATATCTTCCGCGCCACTCTGGCAATTAGATTCAAAGAAACGGCTGATGAACTCATCCACCCGCGGGGGCGGCACGTCAACGAGATAGCCGGATGATCCAAGTTGCTCGCCCTGCGAGGGCGGTGGGGGCTGTGATGTAGGACCACACAGATGGCAGTTTGGACTTTTCTCGTGATGCTGTGCATGGTACGTCCACAATTTCCGGCGTGGGCTGTGAAATTCCGCGACAGGCTTACCATTCATTTCATTCGACCAACACTGCCCAGTGACAAGCAGCGGATCACCGATGCCGCACTCCGGGCACCTGCTCGGCTCGCTCATCGGCTGCCCTTCTTGAAGCGGCGATTCCAGCGGCGGGACATCTCTTTCCTAGTTTCGGCCGCTTGGCTCATTGCGCCGCAGCTCAGACGTATGCAGGCAATCCAATAGCCATACGGGGACTGTGCGGCCGGGGCTCCGCAGAACGGACACGGCTTCAGCTTCGTGGCGGTCACGGCTTCTCCTCCAGCACGCTGCGGAGGAGCCAAGCTTCATGACTCAACGCCACGCAAGTAAGGCTCCCGAACTTTTTACGCCCCGCTGCCTCCTCCAGCACCTCGGCGCAGGCGGTGATGGTCGCTCTGACCATGTGCCTGATTTCTTCTGAGCGGAGTGGGTGCGCGAGATCGCGCAACCTCTCCAGCGCGTCAGGTTCGCTCACGCCGCCTCCGGGCCCCGCGCCGGCCCGACCGTCACACGATGCCGCCTCTGCCGGTGCTTGCGCTCGCACGGCTCTGAGCACAACCAGGTCAGGCACAGGTAGCAGTGGTAGGGGCTGTGCGGGTCGACGATGCGGCTGCAGGAGTCGCAGTATTCGGGCTCCTCATCCTGATGCCGCCGCCGGATCTTCGGCGCGAAGTAACAGATCAGAACGATCATGGCCGCCGCTATCGAGGCCAGGACGATCAGGGTGAGGAGCGCCAGGAATTGATCCACGGGTGACCTCCGCTTTCCTCGGCCCGGCCGCCGTTCAGGGTTCCCCAACCCCACCGAAGCCCTCAGAGACTCGGTGTCGACAGCCGGGCCGAAGCTCACGCCGGCAGCAGCGCCGGCATCTTCCCCTTGTCGTAGGCCGCCTCGATCTGCGGCACCAGGAACTCCGCCGCCGTCTGGTTGTTCGGCAGCAGGATGAAGGCAAGGAATTCCTCGTCGAACGTCGAGATGCCGGACTGCACCGCTTCGAGCTTGGCCTTGATGACCAGGAGCAGCGCCCTCCAACGGCGCCGCCGCTCATCGCCAACAGCCTTCTGAGCGGCCACCCCACGGCGCCGGCGGCCGGTCGGCGTGCGGTCGACGTCCTCAGCAGTCGGCAACGTCAGCCGGAAGCGGATCATGCGGCCCGCCATCCGAAACCCGATCACCGCGCCAGGTGGCTTGTCAGTCCAGCCGTAGACGAACTGCTCGGCACCGTAATGCATCAGCGTCCTTTCGATTTCCTGCCTCGACCTGTCCTCGCTAACGGCGGTGCCCTGCGCGTAGCCCATGCTCAGCTCGCGTCCACCTTGGCGCGTTCAGCCGGGCGATTCTTCACGGTCTGCCGCTCGTACCTCCGGAACCACACCGGCACTCGCAGCACCAGGTGGAACACCCAACCACGGCGGCCTCGGGATTTTGTGATCATGCCCGCGTGCTCCTCACGCTCGTCTCCACGGCGCGCACGCCGGGGATTCTCAGCGCGTCACGCTGCGCGATGGCCAGCTTGTTGAGCGCCGGCCCGTTCGGCAGCAAGAGATTGACCCACTCCTCATGCTGGGCCACGTAGCGCACCAACTTCAGCAGATCGTCAACCTCCGCCGACCAGGTGGTCCGCCTCGAGACACCCTTGACCTCGGCGATCGCCGGCGCCACGCGCACCATCGGCACCGAGACCGGCTCTGCCAGGATGGCTTCAGCCTCCGCCGTGTACCCGGACTCCTCCGCTTCGATGGCGTCCGCGAGCTTGCGGTCCTCCTCCTGCTTGCGGGCAATATCCTGGAGCCTCCGCTGCTCCCGCTCCGCCTTCACACGCTCGGCGGCCTCGTAGTCCAGCGCCTTCCGGTCGTAGATCTGCCGGGCCTGGGCGATGGGGGCGATCAGTCCGTCGCGGGCCGCAAGGATCTCCTTCTTCGCGGCTTCGGCTGCCTTTCGGCTCGGCTCGAAGTATTCCTCGATGCGTTTCTCACCGGCGCGGAGCATCTTGACGCGCAACAGGGCCTCTCCGTCCGTGTCCAGGTCCACCACTTCGAACGCCAGCGCTGCCTTCACCAGCGGGGCGAGCTCTGCCACGATGGTCGGCGGGACTGGCCTTTCGATCTGAATCATCTGCGTGCTAGACACCGTGAGCCTCCTTCCATGAGGCGATGCTGATCGCAGCCTTCGCCGTCTCCCAATCCTTGCGGTCCTTGTGCTCGACGAACTGATAGCGCTCATCGCTGAGATGTAGAGCCGCACGCCTCATCGGACGCGGGAAGGTGCCCGCATAGAGCGCCGTCTGGATCGCCTGCCACGGCGCCTGCCCGGGCCCCTTGAAGTCGACAATCCATTCCTGGCTATCGATCCTGTAGCGCCTGTCGAGCCGCCCCTGATACTGGAGCGCCTCATTCGTGACCTCCTCCTCGATGGCCAGGATTTCCGGCTTCACTTCGTCGAGGAACTTCTGGTACTGCCGGAGCCGCGGGACAACGCTCGGATCGACGCTTGCCCAATCGAGGTCGTGCTGATCGAGGAAGTGCGCCGCGATGTGAACGGCGGAACCTCTCTCGCGGGCTTCTTCGGTGTACCAGTCGGCATTGACCAGGCCAGCCCGCCTCAGGATATCGGTCACCCTCGGGTAGCCGTTGATCACGGCTCACCCTCGTCGCCGACTTCACGGTCAGATCCGAAGTCCGGTCCGATAGACACGATGTTTTTGTACTTGTCCTTCTCCAGCTGCCAGTCAATCCGGACCGGGCTCGATCCGGCCTCGCGGGCGAATTGCGCGACAGGAACGTCGAAAGTCGAGAAGATGGTGCCGTCTTTCCCGCGCACGGTGTAAACGGTGTAGGGCTTGCCGTCTGCCTGCTTGCCGGCTTTCTCGTTGACACTGGCGATCTGGCCGCGCCATGTGTTCGCCGCCTGTGGTTTCTCGGGTTGGGAAACCGCAGCTGCTTCCGATGCGCGCCGCGGTGTGGCGACCTTAGCAGGCTTACCGTTCCCGGCGTCCGTGTCCTCCTCCGGTGCGATGCCGATGATGGCGAGCAGGGCGTAGCGCTTCGCGTAGGTCGAGGCGATGCCCACACGCTGGGCCGGATTCGCTCCGGTCCCGTCATCCGTCACCGGCATGGCGACCTCGCCGCTCTCCTCGAAGTGGCCCATCTCGTGTGAGACTCGGCACGAAGCCATGACACGCTCGGGCTCATGCCGCACGCGGAACGAGATCGACAGACCCAGCGGCCCCATGACTGGCTGAATCTCGGCGAGGATCCCCCCCAGCGGGGCGTAGCTGTAGGAGTAACTCGTACCGCTCCGCTTCGACATGATGTTCGCCGTCTCGGTGCGGCGGATCGGCGGACAGGTCCTTTGGAACTCGGCGATGGCGGCGTGCCAGGCTTCTTTCGCCTGCTGCGCACGCACATCCTTGGCGAGCGCCACAAGTCTTTCGAGGGTCTCGATCCCGGCGCCGTGCTCGACTGCGGATTGGATGAGTGCTTGGGCGTCAATCTGTTGAGGAAGCCGCATCAACTCGCCCTTGACTTCCTTGGGTTCCTTCGTTACGCTCTCCATCGCACGCTCCTTGTCATGGCCGCGCGCGGTCTCCCCGCCGCGGCCGTTTCACTGAATGGTCTCGCTTCTCCCCTGCCTCGCCAGCTCGATCCTTCTGAGCAGCTCT
>Ga0214473_10011056_pt1 | contig 10603 bp, 8 predicted proteins | sample RVTome_7_FD_203509 | JGI IMG/M metagenome (GOLD analysis project Ga0214473, IMG submission 203509) | Soil microbial communities from uranium-contaminated site in the Upper Colorado River Basin, Wyoming, United States - RVT98D197 | ecosystem: Environmental > Terrestrial > Soil > Contaminated >... | reverse complement strand
GCGTCGAGGTCGCTCGTGTCGTTGGGCGCGATGGGATCGCCGGTGCTGATCACGTTGTCGGTGCAGAGCGCCGAGGGGTTCTCGGGGTCCCACACGCCGCCGTTCGCGACCACGCCGTCGTAGTAGACGGCCGGGTTGTGCTTAACGGCGTAGTGGTTCAGCGTCTTGGAGGACCCGTTGTTCACCAGCGAGCACGGCTCGGCCATCGACTCGTTCCACGCGGTCCAGCTGATACCGGTGTCGGTCAGCTGGTTGAACAGGTTGGGCACGTTCTGGTGGCAGCGCGCGGGTGCGTAGTCGAACTGCTCGCACGGTGTGTACTGCCCCGAGGTCATGGCGATGTAGTTGGCGGTGGAGAAGTGCGTGATCGCCCAGTAGTTCTTCAGCCACGCGGAATCCGGCTTCAGCGTCTTGGTGAAGTACGGCATCGTGTTGCGGTTGATCTGGATCAGCTCGGTGTTCTCACCGATGATCACGAACACGTTGCCGAACCGCGGCACCGATGGAGCCGCCGCCCCGACCTGCACGGTCGAGAGCATCGCGGTTGCCGTGAGGAGCAGGAGCGCGAGCGCGCCACCGACGGTGCGCCGGAGTAGACGAGGAGCCATGCCGTACCTCCTGTGGCCGAGGGGAAGCCCAACCGTATGCCGATACCGACCGGCCGCGCAACTCGGCGCCGCACGGGTCCCCACCCGAGCCCCGTGATCCACGAGGCCCGCGATACGCTCGCTCGACACGGCGCGCGCCAGGTGGGCGGGAGACGCGATGGGGAACCCGAGCTACGCACCGATCCGCGATCATGCGGCGATCGGTGACGGTCGGACGGTCGCCCTCGTCGCGCTCGACGGAACGATCGACTGGCTGTGCCTGCCCGACCTGGACAGCGCCGGCGTGTTCGGCTCCTTGCTCGACGCGCGGTCCGGCGGCGCCTTCGCGCTCGCTCCGGAGGTTCCGTTCGAGGCCGGCCGTCACTACCTGTCTGCCACGAACGTCGTGGTGACGGAGTTCGCGACCTCGACCGGGACGGTCCGCGTGACGGACGCGATGACGCTCCCCGACGGCGGCCTCTCGCCCGCTCGGGAGCTCTGCCGGCGGATCGAGGTCGTCTCGGGGCACGTGCCGATGCGTTGGGAGGTCCGTCCTGCGTTCGGCTTCGGCCAGGATCGGACGGCGTTCGGCACCAGGAGCGGCGTGCCGGTCGCCACCGCGGGGAACCTGGCTCTGGCCGTCAACGCATGGGGCGCAGGGGAACCGCGCGTGAGCGGCTCGGCGATCGAGGGGCGGTTCCTGGCGCGGACCGACGCGACGATCGCGCTCTCCGTGGCGCACCAGGAGCCGCTCGTGCTTCCGACGCGCGCCGACGTGGAGGGCCGCCTGGCCAGCACGATCGAGTTCTGGCGGGGTTGGGCGGCGTCGTCGCTCTACGCCGGGCCGTGGCGCGACGCGGTCCAGCGCAGCGCGCTGGCGCTCAAGCTGTTGGTGTTCTCCCCGTCGGGGGCGGTCGCGGCAGCGCCGACCACATCGCTCCCCGAGAGCCTGGGTGGCGAGCGCAACTGGGACTACCGGTTCTGCTGGGTCCGGGACTCGGCGTTCACGCTCTCGGCCTTCCTGCACCTGGGCTACGCCGACGAGGCCGACGCGTTCTTCTGGTGGTTGATGCACGCCTCCCAGCTGACCCATCCGCACCTGGAGGTCCTGTACCGGCTCGACGGGGGGATCGGCGCACCGGAGCGAGCGCTGCCGTTGTCGGGCTACGAGGGGTCGCGACCGGTCAGGGTCGGCAACTCGGCGGTCCGGCAGCTGCAGCTGGACATCTACGGCGATCTGCTGCAGGCGGCGTGGATGTACGCCGCGGCCGGCCGCCGGATCGATCCCGAGATCGCGCGGCGGTTGGAGGAGATCGCCGACCTCGTCTGCGACCTGTGGACCGAACCGGACTCGGGCATCTGGGAGGTGCGGAGCGAACCGCGCCATTTCACCCAGTCCAAGATGATGTGCTGGGTCGCGCTGGACAGAGCCATCCGGCTCGCGGAGGACGGACACGTGAACGGGACGGTCGATCGGTGGCGATCGGAGAGGACCGCGATCGGGTCGTTCATCGAGTCGAGGTGCTGGTCCGAGGACGAGCGTGCGTACGTGCGTTCCGCGGGTAGCGAGGAGTTGGACGCGGCCGTGCTGCTGGGCGCGCTCTTCGGCTATCGCGAACCCGACGACCCAAGCATGATCGGCACGATCGAGGCGATCGGGCGCGAGCTGGGACACGGCCCGTTCATCGACCGGTACTCGGGCGGTGACGGGCTGGCCGGATCCGAAGGAGCGTTCCTGGCGTGCTCGTTCTGGTTCGTCGAGGCGTTGGCCAGAGCCGGACGCACGGCACGGGCGTCGGCCTTGATGTCGGAGCTGGTGTCGCACGCCAACGACGTCGGGCTCTACGCCGAGGAGATCGATCCGGTGAACGGGGCCTTCCTGGGCAACTTCCCGCAGGCGCTGACGCACCTGGCGCTCATCAGCGCGGCCGTCGCGCTCGGCGACGAGGGGTCTGCCGGCGACGGGGGTCCCCGGTGAACGTCTGGTCCGCGGTCATGGGAGGGTTGGCGGGCACCCTGGTCCTCACGACGATCCTCCGCGCGTCGACGGAGCTGCGGCTGACCCGCATGGACCTGCCGTTCCTGCTGGGGACGGCGCTCACCCCGTCTCGACCGGCGGCGAAAGCCCTGGGGTATCTGGCGCACTTCGGGTTCGGGGTCCTGTTCGCCCTTGGCTACTACCTCCTGTTCGTGTCGCTGGACAGGAGCGGGCCGGTGCTCGGCGCCGTGCTCGGCGTGGCCCACGGTCTGTTCGCCGGCACGGCGCTCGTGAACGTGTTGCTGCCGGTCGTCCACCCCCGGATGGGTTCGGGGTTCAGCTCCTCGAAGACCGTGACCATGCTGGAGGCGCCCGGCTTCATGATGCTGAACTACGGACGGGCCACCCCGCTCGTCAGCCTGGTCGCCCACGTCGCGTACGGCGCGATCGTCGGCACGTTCGTGGAGTTCGGGGCCAGGTGAGGGCGCTCGCCCCCCTTGTCCGAACCGGCGACCCTTCGTAGGGTCGGAGGGTACCCCCGGATGGAGGAGGCCCGCCATGCATCAGTTGTCGCGTGCACCGATCGCGTCGTGGCGTCGGATCCTGCCCGTCGCGACCGCCCTGGTCGTGGCGCTCGCGATCGCCGGACCCGCACAGGCGCAGACCGAGGTCCACGTCGTCGTCGCCTTCGACGAGTCGGCCGGTCAGAACCCCGAGGGCATCGCGGTCGACCGTGTCGGCAACATCTACGTGAGCGTCTCGCCGCTCGGCGACCTGTGGCGGATCCCGCCGGGCTCCGACGAGCCGCAGCCGTTCGGGCACATCGACGGGATCGTGCCCGGTCGTGACTTCGGACTGCTCGGCCTGGCGGTCGACGTGTTCGGCAACATCTACGGCGGCGTGCAGTCGGCAGATCCGGACGTGAACGGCGTGTGGCGGTTCGACCGGTGGACGGGCGACGCGACGCGGCTGCCCGGCACCGCGCAGATCGTGGTCCCCAACGGGCTGGCGTTCGACAAACAGGCGAACCTGTACGTGACCGACTCGGTGCCGGGGAAGATCTGGCGCATCCCGTGGGGAGGCTCGGCCGACCTGTGGCTGCAGGACCCCGTCCTGACCGGCGACGGGAGCCTGGGCGTGTTCATCGGCGTGAACGGCATCGCGGTGCGGCACGGCGTCGTCTTGGTGACCAACACGGAACGGCACACGGAGCTGGCGATCCCCAAGGTGGGCGGTCAACCGGGGCCGATCTCGGTGCTGGCCTCGTTCCCGGACGGACAGACGCCCGACGGTCTGGCGCTCGACGTGCATGGGAACTCGTTCGTCGCGCTGAACACCACGAACGAGATCGCGCGCGTGACGCCCGGCGGATCGGTCTCCGACGTCGCGAGCGGCGATCCGCTGGACTTCCCCTCGAGCGTGGCGTTCGGCGCGGGACGGCGGCCGCGCATGACGCTGTTCGGGGTGAACTTCTCGATCAGCGAGAACCTCGGGTTCCCACCCGGGGAGGGGCCGGGGGTCTTCCGGTTGGACGCCGGCGTGCCGGGATGGTCGCTGCCGTAACGAGTGGCGGCCTCGGTGACTAGTCACTCTTGACCGGTCACTCCGGCCGCAGGTACGGTCGCGGTCCGCCGCCTAAGAGGAGGAAGCAGGATGCCCCGTCGTCCCGTCCTCGTCGTGCTCGCCTCGTTCGTCGTCCTGGCCGTCGTCGCCGCTCTGGTCATCGCCGGCACAGGGGGTCCAGGGCCCTCCGAGGATCCAGGACGCGCTGCCGCCGACACCGGCGTTCCTCGCGCGGAGCCGCCGGGTGAGTCCGGTGGCGACAGCGAGATCGCCGAAGAGGCCGAGCTGGCCGCCGAACGCGAAGAGGCCCTGGAGGCCGCGCGCGACGCCGGAACCTTCGGGACCGCCGAAGCCATCGCGTCGGACCCTGCGCCCGGGTGGTACGGCGAGCGGCTGATGAACCCGAAGACCGACGATTGGGAGCCGGCGGTGGCTGCCGACCCGAAGGAGCCGTTCCTGTACCTGCTGACCACTCGCTTCGGCGCGGGCAAGACCTGCGCGAGCCACTGCCCGTCGCCCTACATCGCGATGGCCAGGTCGACCGACAACGGCGCGACGTGGAAGGACCAGGTGCCGCTGTGCGTGTGCCGGGGATCGGGCGCGCAGTACGACCCCACGATCGAGGTCGTCCCGAACACCGGCGACGTGTACTCGGTGTTCCTGAACGCCGACCGGGCCGGCGGCTTCTCCACCGTGTTCATCCGTTCCCGGGATCACGGCCGGACGTGGACCGACCCGGTGCACGTGTACCGGAACTCGTGGACCGACAAGCCCGAGGTCACGATGAGCGCGAGCGGCAAGGACGTCTACGTCTCGTGGAACGGCCAGACCGGCGGGGATCCGTGGATCGGGCAGTCCCACGACTACGGAAAGACCTGGACGCAGACGCGGATCGTCACCAGCAAGCGGTACTTCTTCGCGTACGACGCCGACGTACTGCCCGACGGCACGGTCGTGTTCGCCGAGAGCAGCCTGTTGTACACGGGAGGCGGGGTCGAGAACCAGGTCTGGCACCACGTGATCCTGTCGCGCGACGGCGGCGACACCTGGCAGAACAAGATCGTCGACAAGGTGGGCGTGGGCGAGTCCTGCGTGGCGGAAGGCTGCTACCCCGACTTCTACCTGGGCCAGCCGTCGATCGCCTCGGACGCGCGGGGTCACCTGGTCTACGCCTACGAGGGGGCGACGCGGGCGTACGCCCCCCAGCGCGTCTACGTGAGCCGGTCTTCGGACGAGGGACGGACCTGGAGCGAGCGCATCGCCCTGTCGACCGACGGCGAGAACGCGACCCAGCCGCGCGTCGCGGCGATCGGCAACGGCGACGCTCGCCTGTGGTACATGCAGACATCGAACGGGGACGATCCGGACGCCTGGAACGTCTGGTACCGGAGCTCCTCGGACGGTGGCCGCACGTGGAGCGCACCCGTCAAGCTCTCGGACGCGACGTCGGGTGCGGGGTACAAGGCCGCGGACGGGTTCGAGGAGATCTACGGCGACTACGGCGAGATCGCCATCACCTCGGCCGGCAAGACCTTCGCGGCCTGGGGCGAGGCGTTCAGTTACCTCGGTCCCGGCGGCACCTGGTTCAACCTCCAGCGCTGAACGGGCCGGCTCTGCCCGGCCCGTTCAGCGTCGGAACCGGGATCTCACACGCCCGGCGGGTAGAGCTCCACGAAGAAGTAGACGAAGCTCGTCCGCTTCGTGACCTTCTGGGACAGATGCATGGTCTGCCCGTCCCTCGACTGTTGTAAGAGACCAACCGCGCGTCCGCTCGCACTGGCACCCGGGTCGCTCGTGAACAGCACGTCGACAACGACGTTGGCGTGATGCGCGGATCCGCGACTGTCACCACATCGGTCCCCTCCTTGATGTACGAAACGGTGAAACGAGCCCGCTCCGGTCGGGGTATGGTCTGGTTGCTCTCACCTCCGGTGTCGTAGCAGGCCTTGCCCTGCACCTCCAAGGTGGTGCCCGTCTGGTCACCTGCAGCACGGTGCCCGTGTCCGTGGTCACCGCGTCCCCGGTGCCGGCCGATCCTGGGCCCGAGCCACAACGTATCCAAGGTTGGCAAGAGCGTTTCCGCGGCGTCGGCTTGATCTTGAGGGTCTCGGAACATAGGTGACGAGGCGCGTCTATCTAGGGCATCTTGATGGGACTCCTAACGTTCCCGTGGGTGATCTGAGCGTGATCTGACCGCTCCGCACCGGCGCTGACCGCCGCGTTCGGGAGCCAGCCTGGGCTGCCGGCAACGCACGAACGACGCGCACGTGCCGCTCCCTCGTAGGGTTCGGCCCAACTGTCGGCTGAACCTTCCCCGAGGAGGGGAGCACGTGCGCGTCAGCACGGCATTCAACACGATGTTGGGGATCGCCGGCGCGTCGGTCACAACCATCGAGTTCACCCCCGTCGGCGTGGTCGTCGGCCTCAGGCTCAGGCGCCGGAAGCTCACCTGCCCTGCGGGTGGGAGACCCGCGCCACCTACGACCGATCGACCCGCCGGTGGCGGCACCTGGACCTGGGGGCGTGCCGGGCTGTTCCTGCAGGCCGAGATCCGCCGGCTCCAGTGTCGGGCATGCGGGCGGGTGCGCACCGAGCAGGTGCCGTGGGCCCGTCCCGGCGCCCGACTCACGCGCGACCTCGAGGACCTCGTGAGCTTCCTCGCTCAACGCTGCGACAAGACCACCGTCGCGAGGCTGCTGCGCATCTCCTGGGCGTCGGTTGACCGGGCCGTCATCCGCGTCGTCACCGAGGCCCTCGACCCCGCCCGGCTGCAGGGGCTGTTCAGGATCGGGGTCGACGAGGTGTCCTGGCGCAAGGGCCACCGCTACCTCACGGTGGTGGCCGACCATGACCGTGAGGGTGCCATCGTGTGGGCGGCCGAGGGCAAGGACCACGCGGTGCTCGAGGCGTTCTACGACGAGCTGGGCCCCGGCGGCTGCGCCGCACTGCATGGCGTGTCGCTGGACATGGGCGGCGCCTACGAGAAGGCCACGACCAACAAGGCCCGACACGTCCGCCAGTGCGTGGACCCCTTCCACGTCGTCAAGCTGGCCAACGACGCGGTCGAGAAGGCCCGCCGGTGGGCGTGGAACGAGGAACGCCGCCTGCGCCCGCCCGAACGACGCCCCCGTGGACGCCCGCGCACCAACGTACCGCCGCCTCTGGATCGGCCTCGATGGGTCAAACACACCCGGTGGGCACTGCTTAAGGACCCGGGTGCCCTGAGCGACGCGCAGCTCGAGATCCTCGGCACGCTTCGCCGCGACCGCTCGGTGCTCCACCGTTGCTGGCAGCTCAAGGAGGGGCTGCGCGACCTCTACCGGCTCCGCCGTCCGGACGACGCGCCCCGGCACCTGGACTGGTGGCTCGCCTGGGCGTGCCGCAGCCGCATCCCCTCGTTCGTCGCCTTGTCCAAGACGATCCGCGCCAACCGCGACCGCATCCTGGCCGCCGTCGAGCTCGGGCTCTCAAACTCCAAGCTCGAGGGGCTCAACTCGAAGATCCGCCTGATCAATCACCGCGGCTACGGCCACCACTCGGCGGCCGCCGTGATCGCCATGATCTACCTCTGCTGTGGCGGAATCACGGTCCAGCTACCCACGGAAAGGTGAGGAGAACCATCTTGATAGCCGGTTTAGGGCGACTTGGTTGCGTTCAACTTGACGCTGGGGAAGTCGAGTTGAGGTGGGCGACGGAGCCGGGTTGGCGACACAACTCATGTGTTTGCGTACTCCGGTCGTCAAGCCCGACTTGCGTCGTCCAGAGCGATCTCAAGGAAAGCTGTTCGCGGTCGCGATCAAGTTCTTCGCCGCATCTGTCCCGAACAGTGCGTAGCCCTCTCGTCGTTCGCGAGCCTGTCGCATCCCCGTCCGCCTGGCTTGGATGATCGCGGTGTGCCTGCCCTCGTGCCGCTCGGCCGGGGTGACGAACCCGAGCGACTGGTGCAGACGCTCGTTTGTTGTAGTGGTCGATGAACCCCTCGATCATCGCCTCGACCTCCTCGGGGGTCATCTCGGCGGTGTCGGCATCGTAGAGCCGCTCGCATTTTTCGCGTCGCCATCCAGCTCTGCGCGGTCGCGTTGTCGGTTGGCGTACGCGGCCGCGTGAAGCTCTGCTCGATCCCCAGATCGGCGAAGGAGCTCCTCGTCGAGCCAGAGGTCATCTGGGTGGCGCGGTCCGAGCCCGCTGCGGGCAACCGCTTCACGTCATCGGCCAGCAGCCCTTCGTTCGCGAGCGCCTTGTCCCATGTGGCGAGGCCGAGGTGAACTCCGCTCCGAAGTGTCTTGCCGTGATCTTGCGCGAGCACGCATCGATCACCGGGACGAGGTGGTAGTCCCCCGCGTGGGTCGGCAAGCGCGTGGCGTCGTAGCGCCAGGCACGGTTGGGCTCGGAGGCGTCCAGCTGCGGGCGCGGGCGCACCGGGCGCCGGCGCCGCTCGTAGGCTTCAGATCTTCCCCGCTTCCCGCAAGATTCCAAGCGTGCTCGACTCCGAGCAGAACACGAGGCCCTGCCGCGACAGGTGGTGGGTGAGCTTGCGGTGGCGCGGGTGCGCGAGTGAGTCCTCCGCCGCGGCGGCCAGGACCTCGGCCCGCTCCTTGGTCGTGAGGGCGTGCGGACGCCTGGAGGCGATCGGCGAGGCTCTCAGGCGTTCCAGGAGCCCCAACGCCGACGCGCTCGACCAGGAGCCCGGCGATCCCTCCCTGCGTTTGGCATCGCCGCGCCCTGCGGGGATCGAGCCCGATCGTGGCGCAGGCCCGCTCGAGGGTGAAGCCTCGACGCTTGGCGTCGTGGATGGCCTCGAGCACTCGGTGTTTGATCTCCGCGGGCAGGCGGGTTCCGCGGATGGGCCCGATCAAACCCGATTCAGTCTTCCCCGCAGCAGCGTGTTCTCGATCGCGAGCTCGTGCATCGCGGCGGTGGTGCGCTCCAGCTCGGCCCGCAGCTCGATGACCTGCGGGTCGGTCGAAGGACGGCCCGGACCGCGGGAGAATCCGTTGAGCGAGCTGTCCTTGGCGCGCTCCCTGATCACCCGTAGCTGGGTCGCGCGTCGCTCTCGTTCGGCCACTGGTCCTCCCTTCCGGGGTTGTACCACCCCGATCGAGGAGGGTGCCAAAAGACCATGAAGGTGTGGGATTCCTCAGGCCACATCCGGTCAGAGGCTCAGACGCAAGCCAATACGCGGCCCACGCCTGCTGCATGCGCTCCGCCTGGTCCTGGGCCTCCCGGAGCTTACGGTCGCTGGGGTCGGTGGGACGGGCCTTCAGCGCCTCGGCCCGCCGGCCATGGAATCCTCGCGTCAGGCAGCGAGCCGGGCTTCCACGCGCAGCTCGCGGGCCACCGCATCGAGGTCCTCGCCACGCAACCGACGCGTCACCACGTCGGTCTTGCGCCCGACCGATCAGCGGAACTCCTTGTCCGAGGGCTCCTTTTCAGCCACCACCGCCATCCTGGACCACCTCCGGCGCCATCCTCCAGGCGCTTATCGGGTGTCCAAAGGAACCGGGTGCGGTGGATGCCGATCCAGTCTCGCCTTTCTAGCACGAGGTTCTCGTATCACCTGCATCCGTGTAGCAGATATCGGCACCACTCTGACCGTCCGCATGGTCAGAGCCGTCGCCGTCATCAACATGAATGACGTCCTCACCACTCGCATTATGAGAATTGTCACCCTGGGCGTCGTCGATGTCCGTCCCCTCAAGGTCCGTGACACTGTCATCTCCGCCGTCCCCAAAGAGATGGTCGTGATCGTCCCCGCCAAAGACGTCATCGTTCCCCAGCCCGCCGAAGACCGAATCATCTGCGGACCCACCGCCAATGTTGTCATTATCTCGTTGGCCTACGACATCCGGATCGTCACAAGGGAGGGAGCGAAGGTAGTCCGATCCATCGTGCGCATACCAGTAGTTGGACTCGTCGACCATGTCGGTCGAGTCGAAGCGGCCGTCCGCTAGGTCCGTGCCGTTCCAGACCTCCGTCGTACACACTGCACCTGCGTGAGCGAGTCCGGCATCGAGGGCGATCCCGATGCCTGTACCCGCTAACCAACCAAACGTGGCAAGCGCGAGCGCAACCGATGCGCGCCCCGAGCCACGACGGGCATCCTGAGTATGGAGCCATCGAATGCCGGTCACGGCCAATCCACCCCGTTGAATGGGCTGCACGTCACGCTCTGTAGCTCCTCTTTGCCCAATGCGTTCGGGAGGCCGATCTGCAGAGGAGCTCCATCCGGAATGTCTAGCGTGAAGTGATAGTCCGTCGTCGAGCCATCGGGTAGAACGAACGCCGCAGAACACGCTTGCTCGCCAGCGTAGACATCCTGCTCCCACCGCACAATGCCCGTCAATATAAAGCGGTTGGCAACGTCTGAAGGGTCGGTTGAAACGATGTCAGGAGATTCAACCGTGACCGTGTTGCTCGAGTCCGTCGGGGCCTCTCCAGCCGCACATTCCCCTGAGGCTGAAACGACGGATTCTGA
>Ga0214473_10011055_pt1 | contig 10603 bp, 14 predicted proteins | sample RVTome_7_FD_203509 | JGI IMG/M metagenome (GOLD analysis project Ga0214473, IMG submission 203509) | Soil microbial communities from uranium-contaminated site in the Upper Colorado River Basin, Wyoming, United States - RVT98D197 | ecosystem: Environmental > Terrestrial > Soil > Contaminated >... | reverse complement strand
TTCACCCTTACCCCGGCGAGCCGGGGCGGTATGTTTCTGTGCCACTTTCCGTCGGGTCACCCCGCCTGGGCGTTACCCAGCGCGCTGCCCGGTGGAGCTCGGACCTTCCTCCCGTCCGCCAAAGGCGAACCGGCGGTCACCCGGTCTGCTGGGCCAATTCGAGTATATCACCCCTCACCCGCGGGCTCGTTCGCCGGCGGTAACAGGCGCGCCGCCGCGGCATCCTAAGCTTGTTCTCTCGCCGGAGGGGACCGAGGAGGTGGATGAGGTGGAATGTCCAATGTGTCACGGGGTGCGCAGCTGCCCCGAGTGTGACGGCCTGGGCGAAGTGTCGTGCGGCGCCTGCGAGGGCAAAGGCGGCGACTGCGACCAGTGCCACGGCATCGGTCGATACGTCTGCAAGCCGTGCGACGGCAGCGGCGCCTGCCCGCGCTGCAAAGGCACGGGAGAGGTAGGCCGAAACTCCTAGCCCTCGGCCCCGTCGAAGGCGAGGTTGGCCAGTTCGTCGGCGCGGCGGTTCTCCTCCCGGCGCACGTGCCGCACCTCGAATGACGCGAAGCGCCACTGGAGGTCCTTGATCCGTCCGAACAGCCGCCGCAGCGCCGGATTCCGCACCTTGTAGCGCAGGTTGAGCTGCCGCACCACGAGCTCCGAGTCCATGACAAGCTCCACGTCGCGGGCGCCCAACGCCAGCGCGGCCTCCAGGCCCGCTATGGCCGCGCGGTACTCCGCTTCGTTGTTGGTGGCGCGGCCTATGCGGCGGGAGACGGAGTGAACCTCACGGCCGGCGCTGTCGTAGACGGCGGCGCCGATGGAGGCGGGGCCGGGGTTCCCGCGCGAGGCGCCGTCAGAGTAGACGACCCACCTGTCCTCAGCCACTCCGGCTATGGCCTCAGCGAGACCTCAACGCTATCGTCGCGCACGACGATGCGTTCCAGGAGGTCGCGCAGGAGGTCGTAGCGCTCCGGGAACGTGAGCTGTCCCCAGAGCTCGCGACAGCGGCTGAGGGCGTCCATCCTGTGCCGGCGGCGTTCGGCCTCCGAGGCCTGCTGGTGGGCGCGACGCTGCCGCTCCGCCATCACTTCCTCTGCGGCGAGCTGTTCGCCGGCGACCTCCAGGCTGAGGGCGCGCAGCTTCTCCTCGTCGATGCGGCCGCTGGCGGCGGCGTCCAGGTACTGCTCCAACCGCCGGTCAAGCCGGCGCATCTTGTCGCGCAACTGCTTGCCCTGGACCTCGGGAGAGCCCTCGTCGGAGACACCGCCGGCCCCGGCCGAAGGGTCCAGGTGGCCGTTAAGCAGGTTGCCGCGCACCTCCTCCTCAAGCGCCTCGGCGCGATGGGTGTGGTAGTCGCACAGGCTGCGGTTCGTGCGGGATTCGCACTGGTAGTAGCGGTAGAGGGCGGTGCGCACCTCGCCGTCGCTGCGGCGCTGCCAGCGCTGGCGGCGGGTGACGCCGATCATCTTGTTGCCACAGTAGCCGCAGTAGACAAGGCCGGACAGCAGGAAGCGAGAGGTCTCCCGCGCCAGCGTCTTGGGCCGCCGCTGGTCCAGCCGCTCCTGGACCCGCTGGAAGTCCTCCGGCGAGATGAGCGGCGGGTGGCTGGCGGGCACGCGCACGCCGAAGCGGCTGTACGTCCCCAGATAGGCGCGGTTGCGCAGGAGATCGCGCACGGTGACCATGCTCCAGAGAAGGCCGCGGCGGGTGTGCAGCCCCTCCTCATTGAGGCGGCGGGCGATGCGCCGGATGCCGAGATCGTCCTTCAGGTACAGCCTGAAGATGTAGCGCACCACGGACCCCTCTTCGGCGACGATCTGGAGCCGCCGCCGCGGCCCCACACGATAACCGTAGGGCGGGCGGCCCAGCGCCTCGCCTTTGACGGCCTTCTTCCGCATCGCCGCCCGCACGCGATCGCCCAGGCGGCCGTTCTTGCGCGCCGCCTGCCACTGCCTGAGCAGCTCGACGCCGGCGTCGCCGCCTTCGTCTATTGTGACGACGCTGGCTCCGAGGCTGGCCAGCTGGAAGTAGCGTCGCGCGGACTGCGTCAGGCCATGGCCCAGGCTGTCCAGGGCGGGCACGGCCACCAGGATGAACCCTCGGTGCCGCTGATTGCGGAGGAACTCCACCATCTGCCGGAAGCCGGGCGTGTCATCGCTGGTGGGCGATGCGTCCAGGAAGACCGCGGCCGCTTCGTAGCCGTTGTTGCGGCAGAACTCCAGGAAACACCTGCTCTGCTCGGCCAGCGGCCGGTCGCTCGCGGTCTCCCGGAAGTAACCTACAGCGCGCACGCTATTTCACCAGCAGGATGCGCTCGCAGCTGACGCACTGCACGAGGCCGAGCCCGGAGCGCGCCTTCTGGAGGATCGACATGGGCAGGGTTATGCGGCAGCCCTGGCAGAGGCCCCGCTCCACCACGGCAACAGCGGCGCCCTGGCGGCGCTCCCGCAGGGTCTGGTACAGGCTGAGGGCGGCGCGGTCCATACCGTCTAGCTGGCGCGAGCGTTTGCCGTCCAGAGCCTCGATCTCTCCCTTCAGCGCCGCCTGCGTCTCAGTGAGGGATGCCTGATCGGCCTTCCAGATGGCCTCAACCTCTGTCAGCGCGGCCTGAGCTTCCTTCAGCGCCGTTTCCGCGTCTTCCAGCTCCAGCATCACCTCCAGCAGCGCGTCTTCACGCTTTCGGAGCTGAGCTCGCAGGGAGGATAGGTCGGCCTGGAAGTCCTCAAGCTCCTTCGGGTTCTTGACGGTCCCACCGTAGAGCTTCCCCTCAATCTCCAGCGCCTTCCCGCGGACCTCTTCTGCGTCCCAATCCAGCGCCTTCTGCCGTTCCTGAACCTGATGGACCTCCCCCCGGCGCTGATCGAGCAGCTCGCGGGCGGCGACCAACTCCTCGGTTTCGCCCAGTTGGGCCTCCGCTTCGCTCAGCCTTGCCACAGCGCTGTCCATAGCCAGGTCAGTCTCCTGGAGGGCATGGAGTTCAGCAGCTGTGGTCATTACTCAAGAACATAGGCGGCCTCACGGGGCGGTGTGAGCGGGGTGGACAATGCCTGCGACGGGATTATAGACTTAGCTCTGGGCGTTGACAAGGCACCATCGTGATTTTGGCGTGAACATCTCGGGGTAGTTGCAGCCCCACACAAGCCCGCCCAAGGTCCCCTATCCCAATGCGATTCCGCGTTTCTCAAGAGCTGCGTCAGCCCGTCGGCACGGAGTTCTCCCTGGAGCTTCGCGAGCGGAGCCTCCTGCTGGACGACGACGCCGCCGTCAACAATGTGCAGGGCGACGCCTCCCTCCTGCGGACCGACCGCGGCCTGCTGGTGACCCTCCGTGCGGCGGCGCGTCTGAAAGGGGCCTGCAGCCGCTGTCTGGCCCCGCTGGAGTTGCCGATCGAGATCGACTTCCAGGAGGAGTTCATCCCCGTGGTGGACCCTCTATCGGGAACGCGCATAGCCAGCGACGAAGCGGAGGACAGCTTCGTCATCGACGCCGACCTGATGCTTGACCTGGGAGAAGCGCTGCGCCAGTATGCACTCATGTCTATGCCCGGAAAGCCGCTCTGCCGGCCGGACTGCGCCGGCCTGTGCGCGAACTGCGGCGCCAACCTGAACGAAGGCCCCTGCGCCTGCCAGCCCCAAAGCGAGGGCCCCTGGCGGGCGCTGGCCGCCCTGAAGACGAAGGATGAGGAAGGGAGCTGACCCATGCCTGTGCCGAAGAAAAAGACCTCCAAGTCGCGCCAGGGGCGAAGGCGCGCCCATATCGCCATGAGTACGCCCAGCCTGGTCGTCTGCCCCCAGTGCCGCTCGCCCCGGCCCTCCCACCAGGCCTGCCACGTTTGCGGGACCTACCGGGGACGGGAGGTCCTCAACGTGACCGCCCGGGCGGCGCGCCGGGCCACCGGTGAGTAGAGGCGCCGCTTCTCCGCCGTCCGGAGCTCATGCTATACTTCGCCTGGCCGATTCAGGAAGACGATAAAGATGCGACGTAGACTAACCATCATTCTGCTGCCGCTCAGCCTCATCCTGGCCGGGGCGGCCGCGATCACGTACTTCGTCTGGTGGGACGCGACCCACTGCACGTTCTGCCGCGAGCGCCTGGACGAGTTCGGGCGCTGCCCGAACCCGAACTGCCATCTGGGGCGGCTCACCAAGGAGACAGGCCGGGAGGCCTAGAGGCGCCCGCATGCCTCAGGCGTCAGCGCTCTCCGAGCACCTCAGCGAAAGATTCCTCGCGGCCCCACAGGACGCCAGCCTCGCGATCATCTTCCCGGGACAGGGCTCGCACCGGGTCGGTGCCGGCCGCGACCTTTACGACGCCTTCCCCCTGGCAAAGGAGGTGTTTCGGCGCTCCGAGCAGGTGCTGGGGTTCGCCCTGACGAAGCTCTGCTTTGAGGGCCCCGACGACGCCCTGCGGGACACCGCCAACGCCCAGCCGGCGATCCTGGCGGCGTCCCTGGCCTGCCTGGCCGCGGCGCTGGAGGACGGCGCCCTCAATCGCCGCCCCGCCTTTGCCGCCGGCCACAGCCTGGGCGAGTTCAGCGCCCTTGTCGCCGCGGGCGCCCTCGACCTTGAAGACGCGCTGACCCTGGTTGCGACCCGCGGCCGCCTCATGCGCGACGCCTCGGAGCGAGAGCCCGGCACGATGATCGCGGTCATCGGTCTCAACGGCGAGGCACTGGAGGAGGTCTGCCGCGCCTCCGGCGTGGAGACCTGCAACTACAACTCGCCCTCGCAGGTAGTGATCGGCGGTCCGGTCGCCGCCGTCGAACTGGCGGCGAGGCTGATCAAGGAGCGCGGCGGGCGCGGGCTCCCCCTGAACGTTTCGGGCGCCTTCCACACGTCGCTCATGGCCCCGGTCGAGGAGGAGTTCGCACGGGCGGTCGACGCCTGCCCCATCCGAGACCCCGCGATCCCGGTTGTCGCCAACACCACGGCGCAGCCGCTGGCCACGGCCGCGGCCGTTCGGGAGGAGCTGCGCCGGCAGATCACGCAGCCCGTGCTCTGGCACCAATCCGTCATGACGATGACCGCCGCCGGCGTCACAACGTTCGTAGAGACGGGGCCCGGGCGCGTCCTCAGCGGGCTCATCAAGCGCGCGGGGCCCGGCCTGACGGCCCTCAACCTGGACAGCGTCGAGTCGCTGGCAGCGCTGCGCGATGTTTGACCTGACGGGCCGCGCCGCCCTCATCACCGGCTCCTCCCGCGGTATCGGCCGCGCCATCGCCCTCCAACTGGCGCGGCAGGGCGCTTCGATCGCCGTGAACTACCTCCGCAATGAGGATGCGGCCAAGGACGTGCAGGCGACGATCCGTTCGTACGAGGGTCAGGCCGTCCTCCTCCAGGGTGACGTCAGCGACCCCGAGCAGGCGGAGCGCGTGGTGGACATGGCCCACGAAGCCTTCGGGCGGCTGGACATCCTGGTGAACAACGCCGGCTTCAACCGGGACACCCTCATCCTCCGGATGTCGGTGCAGGACTGGGACGAGGTGATGGCGACGAACCTGCGGGCGGCGTTCCTGTGCACCAAGGCGACGCTGCGCTACATGCTGAAGCAGCGCTGGGGGCGGATAGTGAACATCGGCAGCGTTTCCGGGATCGCCGGGAACGCGGGGCAGGCGAACTACGCGGCGGCCAAGGCCGGGCTCATCGGGTTCACCAAGGCGATCGCGCGCGAGATGGGTTCACGCAGCATCACCGCCAATGTGGTGGCCCCCGGCCTGGTCCTCACGGAGCTGACGGAGCACATCCCGCAGCAGGTCATCGACATGGCGATGGACCGGATCTTCGTGGGCCGCGTGGGCACGCCGGAGGACATCGCCGCCTGCGTCGCCTTCCTCGCCTCGGAGGAGGCCTCATACATCAGCGGCCAGGTGATACCGGTGGACGGCGGGCTGGGGAACTAGCGATGCCCGGGAAGCGCCACCGGGCCCGCATAGCGGCCCTCAAGACGCTGTTCGAGGTCGACTCCGTCGGCCACCCGCCGGATGAGATCCTGGACCGGCAGCTGGAGGATCTGCCCCTGCCCGAGGACGCCGCCGGGTTCGCGCGCGATCTCGTGCACGGCGTCCTGGAGCACCGCGAGCAGCTGGACGGGATCATCCGCAAGAACGCGCGGGCCTGGCCGCTGGAGCAGGTGGCGGCGGTGGATCGCAGCATCCTCAGACTTGCCATCTACGAGATCGTCATCGATAATAAGGTGCCGATGCGCGCAGCCATCAATGAAGCTGTGGAGCTGGCCAAAGAGTTCGGCGGCGAGGCTTCGCCGAAGTTCGTCAACGGAGTTCTCGGTTCCGTCGCCGCGACGGGCACTAGGAGGTGACAGTTTGGCAACCGTCTTCGAACGGGTTCGCTCGATAATCGTGGAGCAGTTGGGGGTGGAAGAGGGCGATGTGAACCCTCAGACTTCCTTCGTTGACGACCTGAACGCGGACTCTCTGGACCTTGTGGAGTTGATCATGGCGATGGAGGAGGAGTTCAGTAAAGACGGCAAGACAATGGAGATCTCCGACGAGGACGCAGAGAAGATCGCCACCGTCCAGGACGCCGTCAACTACATCATCGAGCAGGGCATCGCCGAAGACGAGGGCTGACCGCAGCCCGAGACGCGCCTTTCGGCCCCGCCGGCAGGTGGGGCCTTTTCCTTCACTCCCGTATAATGGAAGCGGCAGCCTCGCTGGAGGCGAAGCAGTATGGACTTCTTAGGAATCGGCCTGCCGGAAATAGTCCTTATCCTCATCATTGCCGCTGTCGTCATCGGCCCCAAGCGGCTGCCCGAAGCCGCCGTCCAGCTGGCCCGCGTCATCCGTCAGTTGCGCGGCTACGCCACTGACGTCACCTCCCAGATGCGGTCGGAGCTGGACGAGCTAACCCGCGAGTACGAGCAGGTGCGCAAAGACCTCCAGGACATCCGGGAGTCGGCGACCAAGGAGGTGCGCTCCGTCATAAACGAGGTGGACCGCGCCACCCGCGAGGTACCGGCGATCATCGAGTCCAGCGCGGAGGAGAAGCCGCAGAGACGTCTCCCACCACCCCGCGAGAAGCCCGCAGCGGACGATGGCTCCTAGCGCCGCGACCGCGCCTCCCGGCGCCGGGAGGGAACAGGCATGAGCCGCGCAGCGCCCCCCGAACCACCATCTGAAGCGCCCCAGGAGGAGCCCAACGACCGCTACATGACGCTCCTTGAGCACCTGGAGGAGCTGCGCTTCCGGCTGTTCATCTCGGCGGCCTTTGTAGTGATCGGCCTCGCCATCTCCGCCTACTTCGGGGAGCGCCTGATCGACTTCCTGAAAGAGCCCGCCGAGAAGAAAAACCCCGACTTCCACCTCCAGTTCATCGAGCCGTTTGAGCTCTTCGTCACCTACTTCCGCGTGTCCCTGCTGGGCGGCCTCATCCTGGGAATGCCGATGATCGTATACCAGGGGCTGCGGTTTGTGGGGCCGGGGCTAAAGCCCGGTGAGCGCCGCTGGCTGTACGGCACCACCGCGGGCGCCTTCACGCTGTTCCTCGCCGGCATCGCCTTCTCCTATTACGTGGCCCTTCCGCCCGCGCTCGACTTTCTCCTTGGCTTCGGCGACGGCCTGGCCGAGCCGAACATCCGGGTCGGGAGTTATGTCGACTTCGTCACCCGCCTGCTCTTCTGGACCGGCGTCGCCTTTGAGACGCCGCTGGTGGTGATGTACCTGGCCCGATTCGGCATCGTAAGCGCCGGCCAGCTCCTCCGCTGGTGGCGCTACGCCGTCGTCGTCGCTTTCGTCATCGCCGCCGTCGTCACCCCTACCATCGACCCGGTGACGCAATCGATCGTGGCCGGACCGATCATCGTTCTCTACTTCCTGGGCATCATCCTGGCACTGTTCGTCCAGCCCAAACGGAGCCACCCCTCCGATTGACCCGTCTCCGGCCGCAGTGCTATCATCCCCACAACGCATGAGCGAGCTCGAAGAGCTACACCAGCAAATCGCCTCCTGCCCCGACTGCGACCTCTGCCGCACCCGCACCCGCGCCGTTCCCGGTGAAGGCCCGCCGAACGCTGAAGTGCTGTTCGTGGGCGAGGCGCCAGGCTTCTACGAGGACCAGCAGGCGCGGCCCTTCGTCGGCCCGGCCGGTCGCTTTCTGGACGAGCTTATCGCGTCCGCCGGCCTGCGCCGCGACCAGGTGTTCATCACAAACGTCGTCAAGTGCCGCCCGCCGAACAACCGCGACCCGCTCCCCGGGGAGGTCGACGCCTGCCGCAAGTACCTCCAACGGCAGATCGAGCTGATACAGCCGAAGATCATCGTCAGCCTGGGGCGCTACTCGCTGGCCTGGTTCTCCCCACGCGAAGCTATCAGCAAGGTGCACGGCCAGGCGAAGGTGAGGGATGGCGTTTATTTCATGCCCATGTACCACCCGGCGGCAGCGCTGCACGCGGGCAACATGCGCAAGGTGATAGAAGAAGACTTCCGCAAGATACCGGCGGTGCTGGAACGAGCCCGCGAGGCGCCGCCGGAGCAGGCCGCTCCGGAGCCCGAGCCGGAGCAGATGCGGCTCTTGTAGCATGGCTGATAAGCTCCGCGTAATCCCCCTGGGCGGCCTGGGCGAGATCGGCAAGAACATGATGGTCGTCGAGCTTGGCGAAGACCTCATCCTCGTCGACGCCGGCCTCATGTTCCCCGAAGAGGAGATGCTGGGCGTCGATCTCGTCATCCCGGACGTCTCCTACGTCGCCGAGCGGATCGGGAAGCTGCGCGGCATCCTCATCACCCACGGCCACGAGGACCACACCGGCGCCCTGCCCTACGTGCTGCCCCAGCTTCAGCTGCCGAACGGTAAGCTGCCGCCCATCTACTGCACCCGTCTCACCCACGGCCTCATCTCCGTCAAGCTCCAGGAGCACAAGCTGGCAAAGCGGGCGGACCTCCACATGGTCCAGATGGGGGACTCGGTCCGTCTGGGCAAGTTCAATGCGGAGTTCGTGCGGATGACCCACAGCATCCCGGACGCCGCCGGGATTATGATCCGCACGCCCGTCGGCAACATCTTCCACACCGGCGACTTCAAGCTGGATCACACGCCGATCATGGGTGAGCCCACAGACCTCCTCCGCATCGCGGAGCTCGGTCGCGAGGGCGTCCTGCTGCTCTTCTCCGACTCCACGTACGCGGAGACGCCCGGCTACACGCCGTCCGAGTACGTCGTCGGCGACGCGCTGGACCAGATCATGGCCCATTCCCCCGGCCGCGTGATCATCGCCACGTTCGCATCGCTCATCTCGCGCGTCCAGCAGATCATCGACGCGTCTTACGCCAACGGCCGCCACGTGTTCGTCACCGGCCGCAGCATGCTGGACAACGCGAAGATGGCGCTGAATCAGAAGTATCTGGACGCCCCCGAGGACATCCTCGCCCCGCTGGAGAAGATGCGCGGCCTCCCGCCGGAGCAGATCACGATCATCACGACCGGCGCCCAGGGCGAGCCGACCTCCGCCCTGGTGCGGATGGCGAACCGCGACCACCGCCACATCGAGATAGAGGAGGGCGATACGGTGGTCCTCTCCTCATCGCCGATCCCCGGAAACGAGCTGCTCATCAACCGCACGATCGATAACATGTACAGGCTCGGCGCCCGCGTCCTCTACAGCAAGATCGCCAACGTGCACGTGCGCGGGCACGCCGCCCAGGAGGAGCTAAAGCTTATCCTCAGCCTGGTGCAGCCGAAGCACTTCGTGCCGGTGCACGGGGAGTACCGCCACCTGATAATGCACGCCGGACTGGCGCGGGCTATGGGGGTGAAGGATGAGAACACCTTCGTCCTGGAGGACGGCGACATCCTTGAGGTCGACCAGCGCGAAGCGAAGGTCGTGGGCCGGGTGCCGGCCGACTACGTCTACGTCGACGGGCTGGCCGTCGGCGTGGACCGGGTTGTGCTGCGCGACCGGCGGCACCTGGCGACGGATGGCGTTATCGTCGCCATCGTGACTATCGACAAGCACACGGGTAAACCTATCGGCCGCCCCGACGTTGTATCTAGGGGGTTTATCGAAGCGGAGATGTCGGACAGCCTTATGGAAAGAGCGGGAGAAGTGATACTCGAGTCCCTGGCCGGCGAGGCGCACGTGGCCGGCCGGGGCGACTTCAGCAAGCGAGTCCATGACTCGCTCTCCCGCTTCCTTTACGAGGAGACCCGAAGCCGCCCGATGGTCCTGCCGCTCAGCGTCGAGGTGTAGCCGAGGCCGAATGCCCGTAAAGACCCGCTCCCGTCCCAAGCCGCGAACCAGCAGCTACCGGCCCTCCGCCAGGAGCGGACCGCGTCGTCGCGCCGCGCGCGGGACCGGCATGAAGCTGCCGATCGCGCCCGGGCAGTCCCTGCTGCCGTGGCTGGCCGTCGGCGCGGTGCTGGCGCTGGCGGTATCGATGCCCTGGCTGGCCCCGCACATTGTGGACGCCTTCGAGAGCGTCCTGCGCCTCTTCGGCGCCGGCCTGGCGCTTCTCGTCGCCGCCGCCGTCCTCGATTTGAGGACCGCGCTCCGGCGCAGCCTCTCCCTGGACCGCACCTTCCTGCGGGTCTGGGCCGGACTCCACCTCCTGCTGCTTACGGCGTTCGGGCTGCTTGGCTTCTACAAGCCGGGCTGGCAC
>Ga0214473_10011054_pt1 | contig 10604 bp, 6 predicted proteins | sample RVTome_7_FD_203509 | JGI IMG/M metagenome (GOLD analysis project Ga0214473, IMG submission 203509) | Soil microbial communities from uranium-contaminated site in the Upper Colorado River Basin, Wyoming, United States - RVT98D197 | ecosystem: Environmental > Terrestrial > Soil > Contaminated >... | reverse complement strand
ACGCCGCGGCGCTCCTCCAGCAGCGAGTGGTTGCGGTCGGTCCCGCCGATCGACTGGAAGATCGCCGCCACGCTGTCGTGGTCGAGCGGCGGATGCTGGATGGGCCGCAGCTCTCCGTCGATGCGCCGATACGGCATCTGCTGCTCGCCCAGATGGATGTCCGAAGCGTTCTGCTTTACGCAAAGACCGACGAGTTGTCCGATGTCAAGCATGTGTACGATCCTCGATCAGGCTGAGTGTCCGTTAGCACCTCCCCCGCCGGTCGTCAAGACCTGAATCGCAGGCCTGCGAACTTCCACGTACCGTCCATACAGTCCATTCAGTCCATCCAGTCCATCCAGTCCATTCCTCATCTGTCTGATCGACGAAGCGCCGTTTTCCGCTTGACACCCTGGGCGTCTTCCGGGACGATTACGACCGAGATTTCTTACGGCGAGGTCGAACGTGCCGTTGTCACTTTTGCGCAAGAAACGCATCCTTCTGGCGTCGCTGAGCCTGGTCCTGATCCTGGCGACGCGCGTGGACGCCGTGACGGGGATTGTGCTGTGCCTCGAAGCCGACGGCCGCGTCGCGCTGGAGTGGCTACGCGCTGGCGCTTCGTGCGCGGCGATTTGCGGCGCCGAGGAAGAAGCCCGCGAAGACCTGCACGCCGCGGCGCATTTCACGGCCGCGCCCGTCGAGTGCGCCTGCTTCGACATCCCCCTGGCTTTTGGCGTCGGCGAGCCTTGCCGGACGGCCCAGTCCGTCGCGCCGACCGCGCCGGTCCTGCTGCCGGTGGACGCCGTTCAGGACGCCTCCGCGCCTGATCCCGCGAGGCACGCTCTCGCGCGCGCCTTGCCCGTTTCGCTCCCCCCCGATTCTCTCCTCACGCAATTGCGTAGCGTTGTCCTGCTGATCTGATTCCCTCCGTTTTCATTACTCGCCGTGCCGCCGCGAAGGCGCTGCGATCGCACGGCCCGCCGTTCGCATCCAAGCCAAACGTCCGACCGAGCGTGCCGCAATCACCCCGGCGCGTCGGTCCGACGAAACGCCGAAGACCGAAAGAATCGAACGATCCGTCGCATGAGATCACCAGTCATCGTTCCTCACATCCCAAGAGCGCCTATCGGAATGACGTGCCGGTGTTGTCTTGCTTTCGCTCAGCACTCAGCCTGCAGCACTCAGCACTTCCTTTTGTTAGGCGCTCTAATCGTTTTCCTGGCGCTGACCGGTTGCGCGCGCACCGGCCCGATTGCGCCGGCCGCCTCGACCGCGCCGCCCGAACCGGCGCCCCTGGCCACCGGCGAGGTGATCCGTCTCGTCTTTGGCGACGAGAGCCACGCGCCGGCCGCCGCGACCGGGACGCTGGCCGCGGCATCCGGCCCGGCGCTCACGGCCGAGCAGGTCCTGGCCATCGCGTACCGGCAGAATCCGACGTTCGAGGAATACCAGGCGCGGCTGGCGGCGGCGCGCGCCGAGATCCTGCAGGCCGTCGCGTATCCCAACCCCTCGCTCGAGGCGAACGCCGGCGTGGGGATCGGCCGCGAAAGCCCGCGGCCGGTGCGGGCCGAGTACGGAGTCGAGCTGAGCCAGCCGATCGAGTTGCCGGCCAAGCGCCGGGCGCGACGCGCGGCGGCCGAAGCCGCCCCCGGCGTCGTTGCGCGCGAGCGCGACGCCTTCCGCGCCGACCTGCGCGGCGAGGTGCTCAAGGCCTACGACACGGTCCTCTTTCACACCCAGGCGTCGGCCGTCGCGCGCGAAACGCTGCGCATCGCCCGCGAGATCGAGACGATCGTGCGCCGGCGCGTCGAGGCCGGCGAGGCGGCCGAGGTCGACCGCATCCGCGCCGAGGTCGAGGCGCGGCAGGCGGCGCGGGCGGTTGAGCTGCAACTGCGCAAACTGGCCGCGTGGCGAGCGGTGCTCAACACGCTGACGGGCCGCGCGCTGCCGGCGGATTTTGCCCTGACCGGATCGCTGCATCGCGAGCTGCGCCCGGCCGACATCGCACAGGCGCAACAAATCGCCGCTTCGCAACACCCGAGCCTGCGACGGCTGGGCGAGATGCTCGAGCGGCAGCGCCTCGTCATCGAGCGCGAGCAGAAGGCCTGGTACCCCGACCTCGTGCCCAGCCTCGGCCTCGCGCGCGAGATCGACTCGACGAGCCTCGGCGGCGGCCTGGGACTCGAGCTGCCGCTCTGGTATCGCAACCAGGGCGGGATCGCCGCGGCCCAGGCCGAACAGCGCCGGCTGGCGGCCGAGCGCGAACGCGCGCGCCAGGAGATCCTGCGCGACATCGAGGTCGGCGAACAGAACTACGCCGGCGCCCTCGAACAGCTGGCCGCCCTCGAGCGCGGTCTGCGCGCGGCCGCGGCCGAGACGCTCAAGGTCGAAACGTTTCGTTATGAGCTGGGCGAGTCGAGCCTGCTCGAGCTGCTCGACGCGCGGCGGACGGCCCAACAGACCGAAGGGGAGTACATTCAGGCGCTGTACGACGCCAACGTGGCCCGCACGGATCTCGAGCGGGCGATCGGAATCGGAGGAGGCAAAGAGTCATGAATCGAAACCGTGTAGGCAAAGCCGTCGGATTCGCGATCGTGGCGGTAGTGCTGGTTGCCCTGACGGCGGCGGGCTATGTGGGAGGTCGGATGGCGAACTCCGGCGAGAAAGCCCTGGCGCAAACGGCCGCTCCGGAATCGGCGGCGCACAGCGAGGCCGATGGTCACGAGCACGGGGCGAAAGCGGCCCCGGCCCATGAGGAGGGCGACGGCCATGATCACGGAAGCGAGGCGGCGGATGCTCACGCCGAAGGCGAGGAAGGCCACGAGGGCGAGCACGTGGATGAAGTAATGCTGACGCCCGAGATCCTCGAACAGAATGGGATCACGCTGGATACGGCGCGCAAGGAAGCCTTGAACGAAATGGCCACAATGCCGGGCCGCGTTTCGTACAACGTCGAGGCGATGGCGCACGTCGGCACGCCCGTGGAAGGTCGGATCGCTGACATCAAGGTGAAACTTGGCGATAACGTGAAAAAAGGCGACGTGCTCTTGGTCATCGACAGCCCTTCGCTCGGCGAGGCGCAGAGCGAGTACCTCCAGAAGCGAACGCAATTGCAGGTGGCCGAATCGGCCGTCGAGGTGGCCAAAGCCGTGACCGATCGCGCCAAGCTGCTGCTGGAGGGCAAAGGGATCTCGCTCGCGGAATTCCAGCGGCGCGACGGCGAGCTCAAGGTCGCGCAAGGCAGCCGGTTGACGGCGCAAGCGGCGCTCAAGGCGGCCGAGAACAAGCTCCACCTCTGGGGAATGGGCGAGAAGGACATCGCGCACCTGGTTGCGACCGGCGAGGTCCAGCCTCAGTACTCCGTGCGCGCGCCGCTGGCCGGGTGCGTCGTGCAGCGCGAGGCCACGCTGGGCGAGATCGTCGCGCCCGAACGCGACGCCCTGCTGGTGCTGGCGGACTTGAAAACGATCTGGGTGCTGGCCGACGTGCCGGAGATTCAGCTGCATCGAGTTCAGCTGGGCGCGCCGGCGCGAATCGGCGTGGATGCGATTCCCGGTCAGACCTTCGAGGGCAAGGTAGCGTATATCGGGCCGGAGCTGGATAAGGGGACGCGAACCGGTCAGGTCCGCGTCGCCATCGCCAATGGACATTCGCCTCTCAAGCCCGGGATGTTCGCACAGATCCGCCTGCCGCTGGGCAATCAGTCGGACCCGAAGGCCGATGGCATGATCGCCGTGCCCGAAACGTCGGTGCAGACGTTCGAGGGCGGGCCCACCGTGTTCGTCGAAGTCGAGGGCGAACCCAACACGTACGCCGCCAAGCGCATCGAAATCGGCCCGGCGATCGGCGGTCGGATACCCGTTCTCGCGGGACTGGAAGAAGGCATGCGATACGTCAACGGCGGCTCGTTTATCGTCAAGGCGCAGCTGGCCAAGGCCACCATGGAAGGCAAGACCTGTAGCGGCCACTAAAAGCGAAGCGCTGAGTGCAAAGTGCTGAGTGACGGGTGACGGGTGATAAGTGACGGGTGTGTCGAATCCGAACGACCCGGCGCGTCGACACTTTCCACTTTCCACTCGTCACTGATCACTCGTCACTCGTCACTGATCACTGAATGGTAGTGCATGCTCAATTTCGTTTTGCAGTTCTCGGTCCGGCACCGCTGGCTCGTCCTGCTCCTGACGCTGGGCGCGGCGGCGCTGGGCGCCGCCTCGCTGGCGCGCCTGCCGATCGACGCCGTGCCGGATATCAGCAGCAAGATCGTGCAGATCAACACCCTCGACCCGTCGTTAACGCCCATCGAGATCGAGAAGCAGATCGGCTTCCCGATCGAGACGGCTCTGGCGGGCATCCCCGGCCTGAAGTCGACACGGTCGCTGGCGCGCAACGGCTTCTCGCAGGTCGAGGCCGTGTTTGAGGATGCGGTAAGCATTTACTTTGCCCGCCAGCAGGTGCTCGAGCGGCTGGCCGCCGCGCGCGAGGACCTGCCGCCCGGCGCCGACCCGCGCATGGGCCCGATCACGACCGGCCTGGGCGAGGTGTACATGTATGTCATCGAATACGAACATCCCGACGGCCAGGGCGCACCCGTCGCCGACGGCCGCCCCGGCTGGCAGAGCGATGGCTCATACCTGACGCCCGAGGGCGAGCGCCTCCGTACCGACGTCGAGAAGGCGGCGTACTTGCGAACGCTCCAGGAGTGGGTCGTCGCGCCTCAGATCAAGACGGTCAAGGACGTGGCGGGCGTCGACTCGATCGGCGGGTACGAAAAGCAGTACCTCGTTCAGCCCGACCCGATGAAGCTGGTCTCGTATGGCCTGTCGCTCTCGGACCTCCTCGAGGCGCTCGAGCGCAACAACGCCAGCACGGGCGCCGGATTTGTCGAGCACAAAGGCGAATCGTACAACGTCCGCGCCGACGGCCGGGTGCGCAACGCCGAGGAGATCGCGTCGATTGTCGTCGGCACGCGCCACGGCACGCCCGTGTACGTGCGCGACGTGGCGACGGTCGGCGTCGGCAAGGAGATGCGGACCGGCTCGGCGAGCGAGAACGGGCACGAGGTGGTCGTCGGCACGGCGCTCATGCTCCTGGGCGCCAACAGCCGCACGGTTTCGAGCGGCATCGCCGAGAAGGCGAAGGATGTTCAAAAGAGCATGCCGCCCGACGTTCGAATCCGTCCCGTGCTGGTGCGAACGGAGCTGGTGGATCGGACGATTGACACGGTGAAGCACAACCTCTTCGCGGGCGCGGTTCTGGTTATCGTTGTGCTCTTCCTTCTGCTCGGCAACCTGCGCGCGGCGCTCATCACGGCCTGCGCCATTCCGCTCGCCATGCTTTTCACCGCGATGGGCATGGAGCGCTGGGGGATCAGCGGCAACCTCATGAGCCTGGGCGCGGTTGATTTCGGCCTGATCATCGATGGCGCGGTCATCATTGTGGAGAACTGCTTGCGGCAACTGGCCGAACGCCAACACGCGCTGGGACGACCGCTGTCCTCGCGCGAGCGCGTCTCCCTTGTATACGCGGCCAGCCACGAAGTGCTCAGCCCGGCGAGCTTCGGCGTGGCGATCATTATCGTCGTGTATTTCCCGATTCTGGCGCTCACGGGAATCGAGGGAAAGATGTTCCATCCCATGGCCCTGACGGTTATCTTCGCGCTCGCTGGGGCATTCGTCTTATCCCTGACGTTTATTCCGGCGGCCGTGGCGATTTTTATGTCCGGTCGCGTCAGTGAACGCGAGAATCTCCTCGTGGCCGGCGCCAAGCGTCTCTACGGACCCGTTCTGCGCGCCGCCTTGCGCCTGCGCTGGGCCGTGGCGTTGGCTTCGGTGGCCATCTTCGTGGGAGCCGCTCTGGTCTTTCTGAGGATGGGCCAGGAGTTTGTTCCGAAGCTGGATGAAGGCAACATCAGCCTCCAATCGCTTCGCATCCCGAGCACGTCCCTAACGCAATCGCAGGAAATGCAGTTCCGCGTCGAGAAAGCCGTGACGAAACTGCCGGAGGTCGATTTCATGTTCTCGAAAACCGGCACGGCCGAGGTGGCCTTCGACCCCATGCCGCCGAACATCTCCGATGCGTATATCATCCTGAAACCGCAGTCGGAGTGGCCGGACCCGAACCTCTCGAAGGCCGACCTACTGGCGAAAATCAAGGCGACAGCCGAAGGCGTCCCGGGCAACCTCTACGAACTGAGCCAGCCGATCGAGCTGCGCATCAACGAGCTCGTGGCGGGCGTGCGCGGCGATCTGGCCGTCAAGGTCTTCGGCGACGATTTCGAAACAATGCTGCCGGCCGCGCAAAGCATCCTGCAGATCCTCCAGACGATTCCCGGCGCGGCCGACGTCAAGATGGCGCAAAGCGAAGGCTTCCCCGGCCTGGAGATCGCCATCGACCGCGCGGCCGCGGCCCGTCACGGCCTCAACGTCGCCGACGTCCAGGACGTCATTGCCACGGCGATCGGCGGGCGCGAAGCCGGCGTCGTCTTCGAGGGCGACCGGCGGTTCGACATCATCGTGCGGTTGCCTGACAGCATTCGCCAGGACCTTGCGGCGCTCGAGAAGCTCCCCATTCCGCTCCCGGCGCGCGAAGACGAAGAGCGCGGCGACGCGCGGCTGGCCGCGATGAGCTCGACGCCCAACACCACGCTCCTGCGCGGCATGGTCCCGCTCGGCGCGATCGCGCGCATTGAGGTCGTCGAGGGCCTCAACCAGATCAACCGCGAGAACGGCAAGCGCCGCGTCAGCATCCAGGCCAATGTGCGCGGGCGCGATCTCGGCTCCTTCGTCGAGGAGGCGCGCCGCCGGATCGAGGCCGGCGTGACGCTCGCCCCGGGCACGTGGCTCAGCTGGGGCGGCCAGTACGAAAACCTCGCCGCGGCCCGCCGGCGCCTGGCCATCGTCGTGCCCTTTTGCTTCTTCCTGATCTTCCTGTTTCTCTTCAGCACGTTCAACTCGGCCCGCTACGCCCTGCTCGTCTTCACGGGCGTGCCGCTGGCCCTGACCGGCGGCGTCGCGGCGCTGTACCTGCGCGGCATCCCCTTCTCGATCTCCGCGGCCGTGGGCTTCATCGCCCTGTCGGGCGTGGCCGTGCTCAACGGGCTGGTCATGGTCAGCTACATCAACCAGCTCCGGCGCGAGGGCGTCGCCCTCGATGACGCGATCGTGCGCGGTTCGCTGACGCGCCTGCGCCCCGTCCTCATGACCGCGCTGGTCGCCTCGTTGGGCTTTGTTCCGATGGCCGTGGCGACCGGCACGGGCGCCGAGGTCCAGCGGCCCCTGGCGACCGTCGTCATCGGCGGCATTCTCTCGTCGACGCTCCTGACGCTCGTCGTTCTGCCGGCGCTCTATCGCCTCTGGCACCGCCGCGAAGAGACATGGGTCGAGGAAGCGGAGCACGCCGATGTAGCGCCGGCTGCCAGCCGGTAAGAAATTGAGAAATTGGGGGACAGTTACCTCATTTCCGAAAAATCGGTATGCGATTTTTCGGAAATGAGGTAACTGTCCCCCAATTTCCGTCCCCGAATTTCACGCCTTGACTTTCCGCCCCTCGCCCCTACATTGCCGCTGGTATCCCATGCTTGGCAATCCCCGGCGACCGGATGTCATCTTTCGCGCAACCCATGCCGAACCATACGCCATCCTCGTCCGACACCCGCGCGGCGCTCCTGGCCCTGGCCGCGTTCATCCTCGCCATGGCCGCCTGGGATTGGATGCGCATCTCGTTCGTCGATGACACGATCCTTCCGCCCACGCTACTGGATCGCCCCTGGGCCGCCCTCGGCGACTGGTCGGCCGTCCACGTCTATGCCGACGCCTGGCCCGCGGCGCTCCTGCGCGCCCTGGCGCGCTGGAGCGCCGTGGGCGCGATCGCCGCGTTGAGCGTCCTCGCGATTCACGCGCTGCTTTGGAGCGGCGTTTATTACGCCGCCGGCGCGCTCCTGGCCGGCGGCCCCTGGCTGCCGCTGCTGGCCGTCGCGCTCGTGCGGACCATGCCCGACCTCTTCGGCGTCCGCCTGCTTGCCGCGACGCCGCCCGACCGCGCCCTGGCCGTCGCGCTTGCCTTCTGGAGCGTGGGTCTGGCGATCCAGCGCCGCTGGATCCTGGCCTGTCTGGTCGGCGGCCTCATGGCGCACGTTTCCGTCACCATGGCGCTCTGGTTCGCCCAGTTCCTCTTCGTCATCGTCTTCTGCCTCAATTACGAATGGGGCTGGCGCACGTCGCTGGCGGGCGCGGTCGCGTTCCTGGCCCTCGCGACGGGGCCGCTCGTGCGCTTCCTCCTGGGCGAACTCATCCCCGACGCCCCGCTCCCGGACCGCGCGATGCTGGGCGTGCACTTCTTCGCCGATCCGCGCCTTTCGCCCTTCAACCAGCCGCTCTGGGCCATCGTCTGCCTCATTGTCTACGTTGCGATTGGCTACGTCTGGCTCAAGCAGTACTTCAACCGCCAAACCTACCCCGTCGTCGTGATCCTGAGCCTGATCGGCTGCGCGGGCTGGCTGCTGGAGATCGTCTTCGTCGGCCTGATCCCGATCGAGCGCGCCGTGCGTTTCGAGCTGCCGAACGCGCGGGCCTTTTGGCTCCTCTGGTTCCCGGTCTTTTATGCGCCGGCGCTCGGCGAGCGGCTCCGCGCCTCGTGGCGCGGCAGCGGCAAGGTGTGGCCGCTCCTCTCCGCGCTGACCTTCAGCGTGCCGGTGGCCTGGAGCGCTCTGCAGCTGATCGAACGCCTCCGGCAGCCGCCGCGCTGGCGCCTGCCGCTCGTCGTGGCGCTGCTGGGCCTCCTGATCGTGACGGCGTTCGTCCTGCCGCACGCGCCGCTGTCGATTATTGAACCGCTTTTCACACTGGCGATCGCGCTGGCCTGCCTGCCGATCCTTGCGGGCGTCTGGGCGGCGCAACGCACGCGCCAGGCCGCGCGGACCGTCGGCGCCCTCGCGGCCGCCCTGGTCCTGTTCGCCGCCCTCGGCGCGCTCCTGCACGGCCGCGATCTGGCCGCCCTCCACGAGGTCCCCGAGCGCCATCGCGCATGGAACGCCGCCCTGCAATGGATCGAATCGCGCACCCCGCCCGATGCCAAGTGGGCGATCCCCGCCCGGCCGCGCGCCTTCCGCCTGGCCACGGGCCGGCCCGTCCTGGTCAACGCCGGCGAGATCCCGCGCGAGCCCCAGGCCCGCGTCGAATGGTTCGAGCGCTTCGTCGACACGCACACGTGGCGGGGCGCTCCGCACCTGGGCGTCCCGCCGCCGACCGATCGCGAGGCCATCGCCCGGGCGCTGGCCGATTACGCCGCCTCGTTCCTCTTCGGGGGCGTCGGACCGTCACCCGCCGCGCACAACCAGGTTGTACCGTCGCATAAACTGGTTGCATCCTACGGCGCCCGCTACTTACTCTTGCATCAGGATGCATGGTCGCCGCCGCGGGCCGGCGAGCCCGCCGCGGCCCTCGTCCTGGAACGCCTCCACCAAACCGGGCCGTTCCTCATCGTTCAGATCCGCGAGGCCGACTCCGCAACACCATGACCCCGCTGCGCCAACAGCAAGCTTGGATCCGCCTGTCGCTCGTCCGGTCGGTCGGGCCGAACTGGAACCGCTGGCTCGCCGAGCTGGCCGCCGAGGGCTTGACGCTCGAGGCCTTCCTCGAGCTTCCCGAGCACGAAGCGCGCCGCCATCTTCACAACTGGCCCGCCATCGCCCGCGCCTGGCGCCAGGAAGCGCCCGCGCCGCAACGGATCGAAGCCATCCAGGCGCGCCTGAGCGACGAACGCCTCCGCCTCCTGCCCATCAGCGATCCGCTCTATCCCGGACGGCTGCTGGCCGACCTGGGCTTCGAGGCGCCGACCTTCCTTTACGCCGCCGGCCGCCTCGGTCACCTGCGCGGGCCGACCGTAGCGCTCATCGGCACGCGCGAGCCTTCGCCCGAGGGGCTCGCGACGGCCCGCGCCTATGCAGCCGCCCTGGCGCGCGCGGGCGTGCACGTCGTCAGCGGCCATGCGCGCGGCATCGACGTCGCGGCGCACGAAGGCGCGCTGGCCGCCGGCGGCTCGACCTCGCTCGTTCTGTACCATGGCCTCTTTCGCTTCCAACCCGCCGCGCCCTTGCGCGATTTCCTCACGTCCGAAAACGCGCTGATCCTTTCGCAGTTCGCCCCCGAGGACCCCGGCCGCATCGACCGCCCCGTCCGGCGCAACGCCACGATCGCCGCCCTGGCCGACGGCCTCATCGTCATCGAAAGCGGCCTGGTCAGCGGCACATCGTATGCCTTCCGCGACGCGCGCCGCATGCGCAAGCCGCTCTGGTCGGTCATTTACGCCGAGCCGGCGCCCGAATCGGCCGCCGGCAACCGCAGCCTCCTGAGCGCCGGCGCCCGGCCGCTCGAACCCGGCGAAACCGGCGCGCAGCGGTGCGCCACCGCGATCGTCGCGCAGCTGCGAGAATCGCGTCAAGTCCGCCCCCTCAGCGCCGCCTGGCCCCCCGTCGCCCACCCCGGCCAGCAGGATCTGTTCGCCGAAAGCGGTTACTAAGCGGAGCGTAACTTTGGCTACACTTCTCCACCTTCCCCCGTCATTGCGAGGAGCCGTTCTTTGGCGACGAAGCAATCTCGACCCCGCCGTCGACAAGGCCAGGATTGCTT
>Ga0214473_10011053_pt1 | contig 10604 bp, 10 predicted proteins | sample RVTome_7_FD_203509 | JGI IMG/M metagenome (GOLD analysis project Ga0214473, IMG submission 203509) | Soil microbial communities from uranium-contaminated site in the Upper Colorado River Basin, Wyoming, United States - RVT98D197 | ecosystem: Environmental > Terrestrial > Soil > Contaminated >... | reverse complement strand
TTGGAGTGATGGGTATTTTGTTCGGTCTGTTGGGGACAAGGTAACCTCAGACGTCATACGTCGATACATAAAGTATCAGCACCACGAGCAGTTGAGTTTTGATTTTTAATGCCCCGCAGCTCTGCTGTGGGGTAATTTACTTTTTCAATCTACTATCAGCTATTAGCTATCTGCTATCCGCTTACTGCCTACTGCCTTCAGGAAATGAGCTCCAGTCCCCTCCGGAAGGCTTTCAGGTTCAGGGCCTTTGCCTTTTTCGGAACGCTCGTCTCAATCGCTTTCTCCATCGATTCCACAGAAAGAAGCTTGGTCTTCTTGATCAGAGCGCCCAGGATGATCAGATTCGCCACAACGATATTACCCATCTCCTTGTCCGCAATACTCGTAGCGGGGATGGGGAGAATTTTATAATCACCGGGTTTTGCCCCCTTCACGAGATCGGAATCGATCACCAGCAACCCTCCAGATTTTATTCTATCAACATATCGCGGTATTGCTTCTTCCGCTAGGGCAATCAGGATATCGGGCCTTCTGACCTGGGGGTCGGAAATGGGTTCTTCAGAGATGATCACCTCCGCCCTCGCAGAACCACCTCTCAACTCTGAGCTATAGGATTGGGTTTGAACCGCCTTCTTCCCTTCAAACAACGTAGCGGCCGTCCCTAACAGAATCCCTGATAAGACAACACCCTGACCACCCACTCCTCCAATGAGTATCTCTTTACGACTCATTCGACTCCTCCTCGGGCTCTACTCTTCATCTTCTTAACCTCTTCCAACATCTCCGGCTTCTCGATGTCGACCAACTCTCCGACCACGATCCTGTCCTTCAACTCCTCGTCTGAGAGTTTGGCTGCTTCTTTCGGTGTGACGGACCTCTTCTTGTAATCCTCCAGCATCTGAACCGCACTCCCCACCCCTGTCTTTCTTCCAAATTGGATCGGACATTGGGAGAAAACTTCAATGAAGGCAAATCCTTTCTTCTGAATTGCCTTCTTGATCGCGTTGGTCAATTGCCTCGGATGGGCCGCTGTCCAGCAAGCCACAAAGGAGGCACCTGCGGCCATGACCAGCTTGGAGATGTTAAACACATTTTCAACCGTACCATAGGGTGTGGTCGTTGTCTTGATACCCATGGGTGTCGTCGGAGCGGCCTGACCTCCGGTCATTCCATAAATCCCGTTATTAATGCAAAGGACAACCATCTCAACATTCCTTCGGGCGTTCTGTATCAAGTGATTCCCGCCAATAGCCACCAAATCCCCGTCTCCGCTTACCACCATCACCTTCTTATCAGGAAGGCCCATTTTGATTCCGAAGGCAAAAGCAATGGGTCTACCGTGGGTAGCGTGAAGAATGTCGGCATTGAAAAAGGGACTGGGAATCCATGCCGCGCAACCAATGCCTGAGACGAAGACAAAATCGTCCAAATCCATACCAAGCCCATCGATGGCACGAAGAATCGCCTGAGCGACGATTCCATCTCCACAGCCCGGGCAGAAAGTCGAGTGCTTCACCGAAGGCCTTATAAACCGATGTAAAGGATGAACAAGTTCACTCATTTCGAAACCTCCCGAATTTTCCTTAAAATATCCTCTGGATCCTGAATCTCCCCGACAAGTCTCGGAGGGAGAAACGAGACCTCGGCATAATGGGCCGCCTCTGCCTTGATATAGGGATAAATTTGGCCAAGATTGTTTTCCAGGACGATGACATGTTTTGCCTGTCTGGCCATCTTCTCGATCTCCTCTCCTGGGAAAGGCCACACCGTGATCAGTCTTAGTGTCCCGACAGGAATTCCATCCTTTCTTGCCTGAGTAGCAGCCATAGCCGTTGCCCTGGCCACTGCCCCATAGGAGACCAAGACAATCTCTGCACCTTCATAGTCCCGCTCAACGAGAATGATTTCTTCCTTGTGCTTGAGGATCTTGTTGCTCAGTTTCCGAATGAAATTATCCAAGGCAGAAATATCGATGAGGTTTCGCTTTCCATACTCATCGTGGCATGAACTGGTGACGTGCGCTTTAAATCCCCTCCCAAAGATCGGCATCGGAGCCACATCTTCATCGAGAAAACCCTTGATGTTTTGAGGGTCGGTTCCAGGCTCAGGAATCTTTCGATACTCCATTTTGATCTCTTCAGGCTCTGGAATGATCACTTCTTCTCGCATATGCCCTACAAAGGCGTCAGAGAGAATGAAGACTGGGGTCCGATATCTCTCTGCATAATTGAAGGCAATAATTGTATGATCGAACATCTCCTGAGGGGAAGAAGGGCAGAGGGCGATAATCTCATAATCTCCGTGAGAACCTCTTTTTGCCTGAACCATATCTCCCTGAACTCCAACAGTGGGCATCCCTGTTGTCGGAGCCCCTCTCTGGACATTGACAATGACGCATGGGGTCTCGACACCAATGCCAAAACCAATGTTTTCCAGCATCAGGCTGATCCCTGGACCAGAGGTGACGGTCATAGACTTCCTGCCAGCCCAAGAGGCGCCAATGACCGCTGCAATCGCACTGATCTCATCCTCCATTTGAAAAAAAGCACCTCCGACCTGCGGCAACCGTTCTGCTAATCGGTTGGCCACTTCAGTGGCCGGAGTAATGGGGTAGCCTGCTGTGAACTCGCATCCAGCCGCAATGGCACCCTCTGCGCAGGCTACATTGCCCATCATGAAATATCTTCCTGTTTGCACCCGCTTCCCATTCATTTTTTCGCTCTCCTCCGCAATTTTTCTTCCGATACGACGATCGCCAAATCAGGACAGAAGATCATGCAGTTTTCGCACGCGGTACATTGATCGTCCTTCATCACCACAGGTGGCCTGTAGCCCTTCTGATTCAATGTTTCGGAAGGCTGAAAGACCTCCTCTTTGCAGACATAGAGGCAGATCCCACATTCATCAGCGCCCTTGCATAGCTCGTCATAAATTCTCAAAGTAGCCAATGTTCCTCTCCTTTCATTCTTACAATCTGGGTTGGTTGACTGGATGGAGGGGCGTCTTCCCCTCCAACACACGAATGACATCTTCCGCCACCAAGCTCATCCTTTTTAACGCCTCCTCCGTGTGGGCCGCCATGTGAGGTGTCCCTATGAAATTTTCAAGCTGGAGCAAAGGATGATCTTTCGTGGCGGGTTCCACTTCATAGACATCGGATGCCGCCCCGGCAATCCTCCCCTCTTTTAGAACTCTGTAGAGGGCCTTCTCATCCCAGATCGGCCCCCTTGCCAGGTTGATGATATAGGCCGTGGGCTTCATCATCTTGAACTCCCTCTCCTTGATGAGCCCCTTTGTGGCGGGCAACATCGGAAGGTTGACGGAGATGAAATCGCATTGAGACAAGACCTCCTCCAGGCTTTGTTTGACGGCATGGATCTCCTTCTCCGCCTCCTCATATCGCAGCGCATCATAGTAAAGAACCTTCATATCAAAACCTTTATATCCGATGCGGCCCACGGCCCTGCCGATCCGGCCGAAGCCCAGGATGCCCAGAGTTTTCCCGTGAAGTTCATTGCCGATATATTGATAGCGGGCTTCCCATCTTCCCTCTTCGCGAAACGCCTTTTCTCCTTTCTTCAGCATCTTCGAAAGCATCAGGGCCAACCCGAAAAAATGCTCGGCCACCGAGACATCATTGGCATCCGGCGTATTGACCACCCATATCCCCTTCTCGGTGGCGGCTTCCAGATCGATGTTCTCCACCCCGACCCCGTGTCGTCCGATGACCTTGAGCCTCGGGGCCGACTCCATCAATCTTTTGCTCACCCTTCCGTTGGCACGTATGATGATCCCATCTATTTCCTTCACCTCCTGGATGAGGGAAGCCTCTTCCAGCGAACGGGCGAAAAGAATTTCTCCCTTCTCTTTTAGAAGAGCCTTCCCATCTTCATGCATATCCTCGTAGAGCAGGACTATAAATTTTTTCATATGGGCGCTATCCCCCCTTCTTCATATCGCAACGCTTCCCTTCAATTGGGTCAAGTAACTATTTTTGGAAATCGTAAGATGTTTGACAATGAGCTTCTCCAACTTGGATAGATTTTTATCCTCAATAGCCTGTATCATCTCTCGATGTTCATCGATGGACTGTTCAATTCGGCGGGGCAACGACCAGGCATTGAATCGAACAATATGGGCTTTGGTGCGAAGGTAATCGATCACCTCATAGAGATAACTATTATGGCAGGCTTTAAAGATCATCCGGTGAAATTCAGAATCCTTCTCAATCATCTGATGCGTTTTTTCCCGAAGATGCCTTGCCACCTCCTTGGAAAGTCTTTTCAGTTCCTGAATCTCTTTCGAGGTAATATGCTCGATGACGAGTTTCGCCGCAATTTTTTCCAATTCGGTTCGAACAAAATAAATTTCCTCAATTTCTTCGGTCGTCAGGTCCGCTACCACCACCCCTCGATAGGGAGTGGCCCGAACGAGCCCCCTTGCCTCCAGACTCTTCAAGGCTTCACGGATCACGGTCCGGCTCACGCCAAATCTTGAAATAAGATCCATCTCGACCAGACGCTCCCTCGGCTTGAAACGACCCGAGAGGATATCGCCTTCGATCTCCTTAAAAATTCTGATTGAATTAATGCTTGACATTTAAATGATCTTTTATCTAATATAGGATTTAATTTTAATACAATTTTGTATACACTTTTTAAAATCACCTGTCAACCTTTTCCCTCAGGGGGTCTCTTGATGAAACGATTTGAAGGTCTCTTCAGCCCTTTCCGAATTGGAAATATAGAATTAAAAAATCGAATCGTGATGCCGCCCATGGCGACCCACTTTGCCGATCTTGATGGCTCCGTGAATGACCGGCACATCGCTTATTATGTCGAGCGGGCAAGAGGTGGGGTGGGCTATATCACCTCTGAACACACCGGCGTTCTAAAACAAGGCAGGGCTTTCCCCAATATGGTGCTCATCGATGTCGATCAACAGATCCCGTCGTTTAAAAAATTGGTGGAGGCCATCCATCAAGAATCTGGAAAGATTGTGATTCAGATTAATCACGCCGGCCGTCAGACCTCTTCCTCGGTCACGGGTTCCCCCATTGTCGCTCCCTCGGCCATCCCCTGCCCTGTCAGAAAGGAGATGCCCCACGCCATTTCCTTTGAGGAGATTCAAAAGATCGTGGAAGCCTTTGGGGAAGCAGCACGGCGGGTTAAGGAGACAGGGGCTGATGGCGTAGAAATCCATATGGCCCACGGATATCTGATCAATCAATTCCTTTCTCCTTTTTCTAACAAAAGGGAGGATGAATATGGAGGCGATGCGGATCGACGCATGCGAATGGCCATCGATGTATTGAGGACCGTTCGAAATCAAGTGGGTCCCGATTTTACGGTCCTCTGCCGTCTCAGTGCCGATGAATATGTGGAAGGCGGATTGAAACTCGAAGACACAAAAGAAATCGCAAAGGCATTGGAAAGGAATGGAGCCGATGCCCTCCATATCTCGGCCTGTGTGGCTGCATCGGGATATTTGAACCACCCTCCTTATTATGCGGAGGAGGGTGTTTTTGTTCACCTCGCTCAGGGAATCAAATCTACGGTCTCCATTCCCGTCATCGCCGTGGGTCGAATCCGCACCCCTGAACTGGCCAATAAAATACTGGAAGAGAGAAAAGCCGACCTTATCTCCATGGGAAGGGCTCTAATCGCCGATCCATACCTGCCTTTGAAAGCATTAGAAGGAAGAGCAGATGATATTGTGCCCTGTATCTCCTGTAACCGCTGTATTCAAAGCATTCGAAAAGGGGCCCTTCAGTGTGCGGTCAATCCGGAAACCGGTCGGGAGGAATTGTTTAAGCTCAAAAAGACGGATCGTCCAAAAAAGGTTTGGATTATCGGTGGAGGTCCGGGAGGCATGAAGGCTGCTCAAATCGCAGCCCTTCGTGGCCACGAAGTTACTCTATACGAAGCGCAGGTGAGATTAGGAGGACGATTTCTTCTCGCCGCCATCCCCCCGAAAAAACAGGTTCTCAAAGAATTTATCGATTATCTCGCCAATCAACTGGGGAAGCTTTCCTTAAAGATCGTTTTGGGCAAATCCTTTGATCCGGCCCAGTTCGAAAACGAAAGACCTGATACGGTCATCATAGCAACCGGGGCCAAGCCTTTCTTCCCGAAGATCGACGGAATCCAAGAATCCGACGCTATCTCAGTGGAAGAGGCATTATCAGATCCCATTCGCCTCGGAAAGAAAATCCTCGTTATTGGCGGTGGGGGGATTGGAGCAGAGGTGGCAGACTATCTTTCTGAAAATGGAAAGGAGGTCACACTCATTGAGATGAGAGAAGGAATTGCATTAGATCTGGTTGGCCACCTTCAGCACTTTTTGAATCTGAGATTGAGGGGAAAAGGAGTTCAGATCTTGACCTCTACGAAGGCCATTCGATTTGAGAAAAAGGCTCTATGGGTAGAAGACTCTCAGGGGACCAAGAGGCTTGAAGGGTTTAATAACATTGTGATGGCTTTGGGATCGATACCCAATGATGAATTGGTAGGTTCGATCAAGGATAAAGTTTCAGAATTCCATGTAATCGGCGATGCATCAAAACCGAGAGAGGTGATGGAAGCAGTGCTTGAAGGAGAAGAGGTCGCCCTCAAAATTTAGCAAAAGGAGGTGAGATGGGTTCAGTGAGACTGGGTTCAGAGCTATTCTTTGTTGGGTCCAGCGCGTGATTGCCTGCAGGTGGTAGGGGGATCACGCCCTACAAAAATGATGAAAAATAAAATGCCTTTGTAATAATTAATAATAACGAAAGGAGGGCTCAGCTATGTTAGGAAAAAGAAAATTGTTTGCGGTGGGCATATTCATTCTTATCTCTATTCTCTTTATCCCCATGATGGCCTTTCCCGCTGAGAAAAAGGTCGTCCGTGTTTGGCACACGGAGACCGAGCCCCAATCGGTCGCGGGGTTCCAGCAGATCATCAACGACTTCGAGAAACTGCACCCGGACATAACGGTGAAGCAGGAGGCCCTGGCCTGGGGCGACCTGGAAGCCAAGCTGACTGCGGCCTTGGCCGCGGGCGCACCCCCGGACGCCACCCATGGACAAGCCGTGACGTGTGCGTCATTTTATGCGAAAGGCCTCTTGCGGGACCAGGAGGATATCGCCGCCTCCATCGGCCGGGACAACATCTGGGAGGCCGTTCGGAGGCAATGCTTCCACGATGGGAAGTACTACGGAATCCCTCATTCGGCGGCCACATCGCTCCTGATCTACCGAAAGGACATCTTCAAGGCGAAGGGATTGAAGCCGCCGGAGACCTGGGATGACTTCATCAAAATGGCCGAAGCCATGATGGAGCGGGATGCATCCGGGCGGGTAATCCGCTACGGCCTCTCACTCCCTGGCGTGGGCCTCTTCATCAATATTGCGGTGGGAGAACTGACTAAGGGGAACGGCGGGCGACTCTTCGACCTCAAGACGGGCCGACCCACCTTCACCGAGAAGCAGGTCATCGAGGTGCTCGATTTCTACAAGAAACTTAGCGCCACGGTCCTGCCACCTGGCTGGTTGGGCCATGGGTATTTGGACACCTTTGCCAACCTGGCCACTGGCAAGACCGCCATACTCTATCAGGGCTATGGTCGGGGCGCAGGCTACATCGAGAAGTACGCGGCCCCGGGAACAGCCGATCCCGAGCACTTCGGGGTGTTGGTGAAGCCACATGGGCCATCCGGCAAGGAGACGGCAGCCCAGATCGATGCCGAGCCATGGATGATCTTCAAGAACGCGAAGTACCCGGAAGAGGCGGCCGAGTTCCTGAAGTTCTTCTTCAAGGAGGAGAATTACATCAAGTACCTGCACACGGTGCCGATCCACCTTCTGCCCACCCTCAAATCAGTGCGTGCGAACCCGGCCTACCAGGCCAATGAGATGGTCCGCAAGTGGAAGGAGTGGCAGGACATGCAATACCGCTACTTCGACACGGGTCAGGCCAAGCCGACGCTGATCGTAGACTGGGACGACCTGAAACTCCCCTTCGGCCTCGAGATCCTTGGTTCCGGCATCGTCCCTGACATGGTGACGGATGCTGTTCGAGGGATGCCCTCTGCACAGGCCGCAGCCAAGGCCCAGGCCCGGGCGGAGGAATTGATTACAAAGCTTGGTCATAAGCGCTGGTAGGTTGTCAGCGGATCGTTGGCTGGGCACATGCTTGCTTTAATTTTTCTAAGCGGGTGTGTGGACGGCCTGATCATTACAAAACAAAAAAATATTGCAGAGTGCCCCGGCATGTGGGTGGGGATGAAGGCAGCGATTTAAAAACCGATAGGCAGTCCCGCAAAAGGCGGGACTGCCCTGTATTGCATTTTCTTGGTAAACCCCGTTAGAAAGTCTTCGACTTTCCAACGGGGAGTTCATGCGGGGCTTTAAACCCCGTGTGAACTCCAAAAGGAATTTTATCTTCATCCCCGCTGTAAGCAGCGGGAATTTCTAACGGGGTAAAGGTTTGAAAGCACACTCCACTGACGTTTCAATGCAACATCCGGGGAAACCAAAACATCGCGAGCAGCTGGCGGGATACTTGACCATTTCTCCCGCGCTGATCCTGATTCTGGCCCTCACGCTCTACCCTGTCGCCTACTCCATCTGGCTTAGCCTTCTTGAGAAACACTCATTCTTCCCGCAGGAACGCTTTGTCGGCCTGGAGAATTTCTTCTATCTGTGGAAGGATCCGGAATTTTGGTCGAGCCTCTGGCTTGGGGTAGTCTATTCCGTATGGACGATCTTCTTCCAAATCATCCTGGGGGTGGCGGCCGCCCTCATTCTGAATGAGACCTTCATGGGACGGGGTCTGGTTCGGGCAATTGTTCTGTTCCCTTACATGATCCCAACCATCGTGGCCGTGATCCTATGGAAGTGGCTGCTCAACGACCTCTATGGGGTCGTCAATTATTGGATGCTCGATCTGAGGATCATCAGGGACCCGATCAGTTGGCTGGGCGCTGATCACATTATGCTCTCCGTGATCGTGATGAGCGTCTGGCAGTTCTTCCCCTTCGTCCTACTGAGCATCCTGGCCCGGTTGCAGACCATCCCCCCAGAGCTGTACGAGGCGGCCAAGGTAGACGGGGCCTCGGCCATCCGGCGCTTCCTCCACATCACGCTGCCGCAGATCCGGGGCATCCTGTTCGTAGTGATCCTCCTCCGAAGCATCTGGATGTTCACCAAGTTTGACACCGTCTGGCTGATGGGGGAGGGGGCGGGGGCCGGACGCTTCATCCGGACGCTCCCGGTATATGCCTACATGCGGACCATGACCTACTACCAGGCGGGCCTCGGCGCGGCGCTAGCTGTGATTATGTTCGCCATCCTGGTGGTTTGCACAGTCATTTACTTTGGTCTGTTCCGAGAGGAGGCGGATATCGGATGAATCACTGGCGATTGCGACAGCTCTCGACCCGTGGCCTCCTGTACGTGGGGGCGGCGCTCCTGGCCCTCCAGGCTGCCTTTCCCTTCTTCTGGATGGTCTCGACTTCATTCAAACCACCTGTAGAAGTCTTCGCCCAACCCCCGACATTCATTCCCGTGGATCCGACCTGGGATAACTTCTGGCGGCTTTTCACCGCCACTGGCTTCCTTACCTACTTCCGAAACAGCATCGTCGTCTCAGGCTTGGCAGTCCTGCTGACCATGGTGGTGAGCGCCGCTGGAGCCTACAGCCTCACTCGGTACCGATACTTAGGCAGGGAGAAGATCGCAGGGCTCATCCTGTGCACCTACATGTTCGCTCCCATCATGGTTGTGATACCCTTCTTCATCCTGGTGAAGAAGATGGGAATCGAGAACACCCACTTCGCCCTGGTCTTAGCCTTCACCTCGTTCTGTCTTCCGTTCACCCTCTGGCTGATGCGGGCTTTCTTCAAGACCATCCCCGTGCAGTTGGAAGAGGCTGCCCTGGTGGACGGCGCGGGCAGGGTACGCGCGGTGATCTACGTAGTTCTGCCCCTGGCCCTGCCAGGGATCATCGCCACGTCTATCTTCACTTTTATCCTGGCCTGGAACGACTATATTTTCACACGGATCCTCATCACCTCGGACGAGCTTAAGACGCTACCGGTGGGGGTGCAGGACCTCTTTCACTCGGCGCTCGTTGACTGGGGACTAATCATGGCCGCCGGAATGATGATCACGATTCCGGCGTTACTCTTTTTCGTGTCCGTGCAACGGTATCTTATCCGCGGCTGGGGCGCCGGCGCTGTTAAGGGCTAATTGCAAATTGCAAAATTAGCAAGGTATTTTTTCTCCGACTATCCTTTATCAATTCATTGCTAATTGCTAATTTTCCAATATCTATTTTTCATTGATCTTTAAGAAAGGAGAAGTAGAAAAATGCGATTCAAAGACAAAACCGCTTTAATTACAGGAGGAGGAAGGGGAATCGGCGCAACCACCGCTCTGATGATGCTCTCTGAAGGGGCCAAGGTGGGGATTGCGGATATAAACGAAGACTCTATGAAGAAGACCTTGGAGACCGCTCAGTCCATGGGTTATTTTCTGAAGCCCCTCGTTGGAGATGTGACAGAGAAGGAGCAGGTTGAAAACCTCGTGGGGGATTTTGTAAAAGAATTCGGCAGGATCGATATCT
>Ga0214473_10011052_pt1 | contig 10605 bp, 9 predicted proteins | sample RVTome_7_FD_203509 | JGI IMG/M metagenome (GOLD analysis project Ga0214473, IMG submission 203509) | Soil microbial communities from uranium-contaminated site in the Upper Colorado River Basin, Wyoming, United States - RVT98D197 | ecosystem: Environmental > Terrestrial > Soil > Contaminated >... | reverse complement strand
TGGGCCATTTAATGGGTTTTCTTCTGAACATTATGGTCTCCTTTTCTTCGCTTATTTAATTCCTAGTTGTTTTTTGGCTTCCTCGACAAATGAATAATCGACGTAATCCGTGATCGGCGGAACTTTTTTCCCCTCGTATAATCCGTCTTTGACCCTTAATTCCATCGTTTTATCGAAGGAGGCCTTGCCCACGGCTCCATCCTTGGGGAACGGCTGGAACTCTTGGATGAGATATTTGTAGTCTTCCTCGGCCGATTCGCGGCTGCTCTTGAGCACCTTCATGTGGATTGCGATGGACTCTTCCTTGTTTTTCGGATCGTAGAGCCAGCGGGTCGCCTCGATCATCGACTTGAGATAACGCACCACCTCGCTGCGGTTCGATTTCAGGTAATTATTGTGGGCGAAATCGGCTGTAAACAGAATCGGTCCCAGATGCTCGTGAAAATTTGCCAGCTTCCGAAAGCCGTCCTTGGTCGCCCGAAAGGTGAACGGCGGTCCCATGAAGGTGGCATGGACTGACCCCCCCTTGAGCGCCGCATAGCGATCCGGCGAGGTGCCGACGACCAGCAGCTTATAATCGGTCGCCTTCAGTTTATATGCTTTCTCCAAGACCTCGTGGACCATCAACGTCGTGCCGCCGGTGAGCGTGCTGACGCCGAGGGTTTTGCCTTTGAGGTCGGCGCCGCTCTTGATTTCCTGGCGGGCGAAGATGTCATAGGGAATCTTTTCCATGTTGGCGGCGACGATTTTGACCTTGGCGCCTTTTTCGCTGGCACCGATAACGTAGTCGGGATTGATGCGGCCGATGGGTATGGTCTCGCTCAGCACCGCGCGGGTGGTGTTAGTAGCGCCGCGGATGACGATGACTTCGACCTGCAGGCCGTTTTTTTCAAAGATCTTTTTTCGTTCAGCGACATAGAGCGGCCAGCTCGATGCGGTGTTGCCGCTTTGCGTGAAACGCATCTTCAGCAATCCCGACTCGGCGGCCTCGAGCGAGGAAGGCAACACACAATAGGTAACAGCCGAAAACCAGACAGCGATCAAGCCCTTGGTGATTTGGTAGCGCATAAACCCTCCGTTAACGTTGCTCCATCAGTGCGTTAGCCCGGATATTTCATACCAGGATAATCATTGAAGTGATATCCCTTAGCTCGGTTCAAAGTTCCGTGGTTCGACGGGCTCACCACGTCCTGAGCCTGTCGAAGGACGGGTTCAAGGTCCAACGAATCGGGATTGAAGTCTTGGATTCGAACTTGGAACTTTGAACCAACTAGAGCGAGGCTCACGCCCCAGTCGACGGCCTGCGGTCACTTTTCCTAGGTCACAAATAATCCAGCATAGGCGACGGTGATCTACAGCTTGGCAAAACCTCCGGCCGCGTTGACCTCTTCTTCAATTTGTTTCCACACGACGTTCTCCAAGTCAAGAAAGCGCGGGTCCGACTTGATGTCCATGGTCCTTGGACGAGGAAGCGGGACCTGAAATTCGGAGCGGACGGTGCCCGGCCGGTGGCTGAAGACGATCACCCGGTCCGACAGCAGGATCGCTTCCGCGATCATGTGAGTTACGAAGATAACCGTTTTCCGGGTTTCCCGCCATATGCGCAGAAGCTCCAGTTGCATGAAGTTGCGCGTCTGCGCGTCGAGAGAGGCAAAGGGTTCGTCCATCAAAAGAATTCGCGGGTTGACCGCCAGCGCGCGGGCCAGATTGACGCGCTGCTGCATGCCGCCGGACAGCTGGTGGGGGTAGTAGTTTTCAAAACCGGACAGGCCCACGAGTTCGAGGTGCTTGCGCGCTCTCTGCTCGGTATCTTTGGCGTTCTGCCCTCGGCCCTCGACGCCGAGCAGCACATTCTTCAAGCTCGTGCGCCACGGAAGCAGCGAGGCGCCTTGGAAAACGAAGCCCATCAAAAGCTCCTGATTCACTTCTTCGGCGGATTTGCCGTCGATCAGTATCTGTCCACCGGAATGGGGCATCAGACCGTTGATCACGCGCAGCAGGGTGGTTTTGCCGCAACCGCTCGGGCCGACGATGCTGACGAACTCGCCGTCGCGTACCGTCAGGTTGATGTTTTTGAAAATGATGAAGGGATCCCCACCGGCTCTGGGAATTTCCTTGTTCAAGTTGCGCAGTTCAAGTACCGGCCCGGCCATGTCAGCTCCCCCGCGCGTCCGTTTTCCAAGGCGTGGCATAGGCTTCCACGCGTCTGACGACTTCGAAACCGAAAATCCCCAGCGCGGCGAAGACCGCCACGCCGACGAAGAGGATCGGAATGTTCAAGGTCTGGCCGGCAAAAAAGATCAGGTAGCCCAAACCTTCGGTGGCGCCGAACCATTCGGCGATGGCGACGCCGGTGAGTCCGCGCCCGATGGCGAGGCGCACTCCGGAAAGAACAAAGGGAACCGACGCGGGCAAAAGGATTTTAAAGAACAAGGCCCGGGAGTTAAGGCGAAAGGAGCGCGCCAGCTCGACGTATTCCCGGTTCACCACGCGCATGCCGTAGTAGGAGTTGATCAGAATCGGAAACACGCAGCCGAGAAAAACGATGGAGACCTTGGCGCCGCCGCTGACGCCGAACCATAAGAGCAGCACCGGCGCGAAGGCGATGCGCGGGGTGGTGTAGAGCGTGGTCATCCAGGGGTTGACGTAATCCCTGACGACCGGACTCAAGGCCATGACGAATCCCAGCGGCACGCCGGCGACGATGGCCAGGAGAAATCCGTAGAAAAAAATCCACGAGCTGGCGAAAAGATGCGGATAGAGCTCGCCGTTGACGAAAAGCATTTCATAGCCGGTCGCGACCACGACGATCGGCGACACCAGAAACGTTGTATCGTTGATGACCGTGGTGGCAAGGAAATGCCAAAACACCAGGCCCGCCAGCACCGACCCGACGCGCAGGATGGTAGAGTCCAGGTTTCGCCTGCTCCTGTTCATGCGCCCCTCGCCCGCATTAGCCAGAGACCGAGACAAGGGGTAAACCCCTGCGGGAGAAGGCAATGGGGCTGTGCCTTGAAGTCGATGGCGAGCCGCTCATCTTGGCAAACGACAGTGAAAAAAATAGCCGCGTGACCAAGCATACAAGTCGATACGCCTCTACGTCCGGGTGCCTTCTCCCTCCGGGCTTCACCCCTTGTCCTACCGTATGTTGTCGCTTTACCTGGGACCATGAACAATTCCGGTTACGCCTCCGAGGACCATTCGGCGCTCTGGCGCCAGGGCGCCATGCGCTGCTCGAGGCGCTTGATCAAATTGAAGCTCACCAGGCCGATGACGGCGAGCAAAATTACGGTGACGAATAGTTTAGGACTGTCCCAGGTTTCCGAGGAGTCGCGCAAGAGATAGCCGAGGCCGGCGTTGGAGGCCATGAGTTCGGCCACCACCACGGCCAAAAGTGCGCGCCCGACGCCTAAACGCATCCCCGTGATGATGTAGGGTAGGGCGCCAGGCAAGCGGATCTTATAGGTTGTCTGCCACCCGGTAAGCCGAAGCGATTGGGCCAGTTCCAGCCACACCGGATCCAGGTTTTTGATGCCCGCGGTGGTATTGAGAATGATCGCGACGACGGTGATCTTGAAAACCACGATGATCTTGGAGAGCATGCCGATGCCGAACCAGATGATGATCAGCGGCACGATGGTGATGACCGGGATCGAGTAAAGCGTGGCGATCCACGGGTCCATGATTTCGTCGAACCATTTGTACATGCCCATGAAGTAACCGATGATGATCCCAAGGATGCAGGCGGTGCTGAAGCCGTAGGCGAACTCGATCAGAGTCGCCTCGAAATGCTTGTTGAGCTTCCCGCTGGCGGCGAGCGTCCAAAAAGTGCGCAGCACGCTGCTCGGCGGCGGAATCAGCAGCTCGTTTTCCAGCAGCAGGCGGGTGAGAATCTCCCAGATGATCACGCCGGCGGATATGGATATAGCGCCGCGGGCGATTTCCTTTTTGAACAACGGTTGTCTCAAGTTTCTAACGATAGAGTTCCGGGTCTGCGCCGGAATCTTTGCCGAGTTGAATTTTGGGATAGACGGAAAAGCCGCCGGGCCGGCCTTGCACCATGAAGTCAACGGGAATGAACCCCTGGAGCAGCGGTATCGGTAACTCCACGCCGGCGAACGTGCCTTTCTGATCCGACCCGACAGAGAGTTGGTTGCCCCACAGGCCGGTGGGCAGAGTGCCGCTCATGCTGAAGCGGCTTGCCGAGACGCTTCCCTGGATGGGCGGGAGCCGGTATTTGCTTCCCGGATCGCGCTCGTTTTCACTCAACAGCTCATAGTCCAGCACCTTGGGGTAGGTTGCCGCAGAACCTCCGGCTTCGCGCACGAACGTAAAGGTGGTGTCGCCGCGCTCGTCATTGCGCTCGCCGCGTCGTTCCCCTTCGGCGCGGATCACCGGCAGTGGCAGATTCCGGATGCCGCCGGCGCTTCCTTTGGCTCGCCGGTTGACATCGGCGAGGGCGACCTCGAGGTTCTTTTGCCGCAGAGTAGCGAAGAATCGATCCGCCATCGGTTTGGACAACGGATAGCTTTGACTGCGGACACCCCATGGGGTTTGGTAATAAATCAGCATCTCGTTGTCGCCGAGCAGATTGACGCCCCGCTCCGCCAGTTCCATGTTGCCCGTGTTGCCGTCGAACAGAGACGGTTTGAGACCGAGTCCCCGCGGACCGTAGATCTCCGGGTGTTCCATTAGGAATTGCTTGCTCATCCGTAACCCGCGGTTTTCGTCCTTGGCGAGTTCCGCCAATTTTTTCGTCGCTTCGGCGGCGGCTGAACTTTCCGGATAGACATCGAGGATCGTCGTCAGATAGGATTCCTGGGCGGCGCGCTCTTTGTTCTTGGTGGCGGCGCTTAAATAGGCTTTGGCCATTTTTTCGTTGAGGTCGGCAATTTTCTCTTTCGACGCTGTCCCGGAAAACTCGTAATAATTTATCGCCTTGTCGAACATGCCCCGTTCCTCGAAGGCTTCCGCCAAAACCTTATAAACTTCCGACGCGTTTTCCGAATTGGGGTGGTTGCGCACGTAGGCGACCCCAGTGTCGATGACGGGTTGGGCGGAAATGGGGTTGTTGGTCACAACCTGGTACAAGTTATTCCCCACCATCATGGCGTTAACCATGGCCATGGCCGCGCCAACTCCCGCCGGTCCGCCGACGACTATGGCGCCGGCCGCGTAGAGGAGATTCTTCTTGAGCAGGTCTTCGCCCAGGAGAACGTACTTCGCGGACTGCAAACGGCGGTCGCTACGCGCGTCTTCAAAGGAGCCGAGCAAATTGTACTCGCGGCTCTGCAGCAGGGTCGAGGCGCGCGCTTTTGCCTCCGGGTTGATCGCCGAACGGATGATCTGCGCGACGGCTTTCTTCGCCGCTTCATGCCAGCCTTTCATCTCCATGGCGACGGCCTCGGCGTCGCGCGCCGCGTCGGCAAGCGCCGTGCCGGGGTACTTCTTGTCGATGTCGACGGCGACCCGCTCCACCTGATGCGCGTCGCGCAGGGACAAAGCCTGAAGCAGCCGCTTCACATCTTCGTCCCGGTCTGCCGGCGCCCTCGGCTCCTCAATCGCAGCCAGAGCCTTCTTTTGGCTTTCGTCGAGCTCCTTCGATAATTTTGTCACCCGCGCGAGCGCTTTTTGCACGTCCCGGGACTGGGGATCGAAAAATGATGCGAGCTCGGCATAAAAGAGCGCCTTGTCCGATTCGCCCTTGGCCAGCGCCTCGTCGGCCTTGGCGAGCTGTTTCTGCGCCAGCGCCGCCATTTTCTTCTTATCGAGGGATTCGACTCGTCGGCGGATCTCGGCACTGCGCGGGTCGTCGGGAAAGCGTTTTAAATAATCTAGATCCCGCGCCAGCGCCCGGCGTTCTTCAATCGGCATATCGCGGTCGGCCAGCGCGTAAAGTTGGCTCACGGCGGTTTCCACCGCCGCGCCGATGTAGTTTCCCGAGGCGACTCCGACCAGGTCCACGGAACTGAGCAAACGGTTGACCATCCCGCCCCAGAAGTTGGTCGCGCTCCGGCGCATCAGTTGGTCGGCTTGGGTGAGGTCGTCCTGATTGATGATCGCTTCGAGATATTTCCTGCGCTGCTCCGACGAGGCATTGTTGAGCGCGGCTTTTTGGGCGGCGAGATGAGGCTCGCGCTCCAGGATCGTATTGTTGACGAGGTCCTGCACATGCTCCATCAGTCCGGTGGCGGCCTGACGTTCCTTTTGTAATCGCCCATCCTCGGACTTGAAAAACGTTAGATGCTGTTCGAGCGCGGCCTTGTCATTGAATAGGGCGTCAATCAGAGCTTCCCGCGTCCGCTTGTCGACATCGTCGGGAAAATATTGCGGCGGCGCCAAGGGTTTCTCGAAAGGATCGAACTCGGGCAGGGGGTTGAGGATTTTTTCCAACGGCAGTTCACGCTGCTGCGCGCCGGCGCGTGGAATCGACGCCGAAAGGGCGATCAAAAGGAAGACCAACAGAGTGTGGCCAAGTTGGTTTCTCATCGGTTGAGTCGCGTCATTTTTTCGAGCAAACCGCGCAACGCTTCGATCTTTCCCTGGGCCTCGATTTTCTCCACGATGCCATCTACTTGTACCACCTCGGTATAAAGTCTCAAGGCCGACTTGACAAATTGATCGAGGGCCTTGAGATCGAAGACCAATCCCTCGGGATCATACTGGGCGGCGTATTCCCTTGCCAGCAGCTCATAAAAATCGCCGAAATCGATCAGATAACGATAGATATTCTTGCTTTGGCGGTGCTTGGTGACGAGCTGGCTGTAACCCAGGATCGTCAACTGGTTGCCCTCCTTGAGGCGATAGCGGTTGGCTTCGACGAAGGCGACCTTGGCGCGATCGACCCGCTCTTCCTCTATCCGGGCAAGATACTCATAAGCGGTTCCCTGGTGTTTCTTAATCAGTTCGTTCCATGCCGCGACCTTCTCATCGAGTCCGGCGATGTATTGAAAAGGGTCTTCGGCGGCCAAGGGTTTGTCGAGAATGCGCAGGAAGAAATCGATGATTTCAGCGTTCTTCCCCGCTTCGCTCCCCAACCGTCCCTCGGTCTCGGCGACTTTGCGATAATACGACGCGGCCTGATCGTATTCGCGCAGCCTCTCCAGGCACAGGGCTTTGTTGAACTGCACGATGTCGGTGAACTTGCCGCGGTTTTTCTTCTCGTAGTCTTCGAGCCGCACCAGCGTCGCCTTCATGATATTGACGCCGGTCACGTCCTTGGGGATCGGGAAGCGGTAGGTGTCCTCTTTGGCGAGGCGGTGAAAGTCTTTGACGATGTCCAAGAGATCGCCGGCAGGGACGTAGCGCGTTTCGATGGGGGAGGTGCGAGAGGAACAGCCGGAAAATAGAATGAGGGCAAGCGCCAGTGTTATGGCGATTAATGGCGTCAAAGTGCCTGGCCTGGAACTCAAGGTGTTTTTCCCCGGGCGGATTGCGTCACGGCTAGCGCAACTTGCTCCGCTACCTCGTCTTGATCAGCGAGTAAAACAACACCAACTCGCCGTGTCCGCCCGCAGCGAAGTCGTGGGGCGTTCCCTTTGGAATATGGCAAACGGTTCCCGAACGAAGCTCGATGCGCCGCCCCTTGACCCGCAGACGCCCGCGGCCTTTGAGTACCTGACAGACGACGTCCTTGTCGTCGTGGTTAATTTGTCTTGGGTCGGAGTTTCTTGTCGGCCGGAAGGCGATCAGGCCGCTGGTGAATTGCTTTGCTTCGAAGCAGTCGGCGTAGCGGATCTCTTCGTTGAGCTTGCGCAACCTCTTCAATGCCGCGTTGATGTTGATGACTTTCATGTCACACAGGCAACAGACACAAGGCGATTCTCTTTGAACGACTTAAACGATTTGAACCAGTATCCGCTTGTTCAAGCCGTTTCAATAGTTCAAACGGTTCCAGTCGTCTCCGTTACCACCGCAAGAATCTCTTTGATCGCCCGTTCGGCTTGATCATTCGGCACGCGGCTGGAACCGACCACCTTGTGGCCGCCGCCGCCGTAATTTTTCAGCAACTCGCCGACGTTGACGTTCGAGGTCGGGTTAAAGATGTTGTAGCCCACGGAAATCGCCGTGGTGTTTTCTCTTTGCGTATCGTACGCGACCTTCACTTGAATGTTGCCCTGGGGAAAGAGCGTGAAGATCAGAAAACGGTTGCCTTCCGGTGTGTCTTTCACGCCGCGCAGGTCGCAGTAGATGACGTTGCCCTTTAACGTCGTTCGTTCGAGCAAGATTTTACGCAGCTTCTCTTGCTCGTTGCGAATCTGCCGGCAGCGTCTCGCGACTCCCGGATCCCTCATCGTCTCTTCCAGCGACGCGTCCCGGAGCAATTCGATCACGCGCAGCCAGTAGGGCTCGTCGCCGGCGTTTCTCCCGTCGGTGGTCATGGAGACCAAGACATAGCCTTGCGGATTTAAGACATCTTCCCGCTCGAGTTTTCCGGCATCGATCCGGTCGGCTTCCTCGAGAAGATAAATCATGCGCTCGGAATTAAGGAAACCGAGGCGACCTGCGCTTTGTGGGTCGGCAGGTTCCGTATAATACTCGTACACCACCCGTGCGGCGCTCGGCGCCAGGCGAAAGCCGCCTTTGCCGGGCATGATCGGCTTGGGAAAGTCCGGCGTCGTATTGGTAATGTGGTGGTCGAACCAGAGCGTGCAGTTCGGATGGTAAGGCAGGTTGGTGATGATGTCGCCGGCACGGATTTCCACCAAGCCATCCTGCATGAATTTGGGCTCCACGAACAGATAAGAATCGATGCGCTCGAACTTCGTGACGAGCGCGCCGCACACGAGGCCGTCGAAATCCGCGCGGGTGACGAGTCTCATGAGCGAATCACCTCCTCGACCGGCGTCAACGGAAGATTGAACGCCGTGGCGACTCCTTCATGGGTAACTTTGCCGTCGAATGTGTTAAGTCCTTTCGCGAGCGCCTTGTTTCTGGCCAGGGCTTGGGAAAATCCACGGTTGGCGAGCATCAGCCCGTAAGACAACGTCGAGTTGGTCAGCGCGTAAGTCGACGTATTGGGAACGATCGCCGGCATGTTGGTCACGCAATAATGCACGACCTCCTCCTCGACGTAAATCGGTTCGCGATGGTTCGTCGGCCGCGATGTTTCGGCGCAGCCGCCCTGGTCGATGGAGATATCGACCAAGGCCGCACCCGGTTTCATCCGTTTGGCGAGCGAGCGCGTAATCAGCTTGGGCGCCTTGGCGCCCGGGATCAGCACCGCGCCGATCACCAGGTCCGCATCGACGACTTCTTCCTCGACGTTGGCGCGGTTCGACATGAGAGTCGTAACATGTCCGCCGAGGATATCGTGGACGTAGCGGAGCTTCGAAGGATTGATGTCGAGAATGCTGACGTAGGCTCCCACGCCGCTAGCGACCTGGCAGGCGGCTGTGCCGGAAATCCCGGCGCCCAGAATCACAACCTTGCCCGGACGCACGCCGGATGCGCCGCCTAGAAGAATGCCGCGGCCGCCATTCTCTGCCTGCAGACACCAGGCGCCGACTTGAATCGCAAGTTTCCCGGCGATCTCGCTCATCGGCGTGAGCAGTGGCAGCGAGCCGTCATCGAGCTGAATGGTTTCATAGCCGATGCCCGTCACTTTTTTGTCCAGCAGGACGCGCGTGACGGATTCGGAGGCGGCAAGGTGGAGGTAGGTGAGGAGAATCAAACCCTCGCGTAGGAGCGAAAACTCCGACGGCTGCGGTTCCTTGACCTTCATGATCAAGTCCGCCTGCTGCCAAACTTCCTTCGCCGAGTCCACCAGCGTCGCGCCGGCCCTTTCGTAGGCGCGGTCCGTGAGGCCGCTGCTGCTACCGGCATTTTTCTCGATCAAGACCTTATGGCCGCGGGCGACGAAGGCAGCGACACCGGTGGGCGTCACGGCGACGCGGTTCTCCTCGGTCTTGATTTCTTTCGGCACGCCGACGATCATGCGCTCAAGTTACGTGAAGCACCACGGTCAGTCAACGCGGAGGGGAGGACAAAGCTCATTAACCGCAAAGAACGCAAAGGTCGCAAAGAAAAGGGGTTTTCCCTCTTTTGCGTACTTTGCACTGCTATCCGTGATAATTTGCGCGGCGTGCGCAAATTTCTCGATGCGCCAAATCCAAGAGGGCGGGTTTCAAACCCGCCCCTACAAATCCCGATTCTTTTTTTGCGTCCTTTGCGTTCTTTGCGGCTAATATTCCGTTCCGAATCTTCTTCGGTTGCGGCTGCGCCGCGCTAGGTTCTCTGCGGTTAAATTTCTTCTAACGCCAGACCGTCCAGGCGAGGAGGAGCCAGCCGATCAGGAAGGCCACCCCGCCGACCGGCGTGATCGCGCCGAGCCAACGGATTCCGGTGATGCTGAGGAGGTAAAGGCTGCCGGAAAAAATCACGATGCCCAAAATAAAGGACCAGCCCGCCAGCGGCGCGCTGCTTTGTGGCCAACGCGCCGCGGCCCAGGCGACGGCGATCAGACCGAATGCGTGATACATATGGTAGCGCACGCCGACTTCGAAGATCGTGAGCATGTCAGGCGGGAGGCGCGACTTGAGGCCGTGGGCGGCGAACGCTCCGAGAGCAACACCGAGAAAGGCCATCAAAGATCCGGCGGCGAAA
>Ga0214473_10011051_pt1 | contig 10607 bp, 10 predicted proteins | sample RVTome_7_FD_203509 | JGI IMG/M metagenome (GOLD analysis project Ga0214473, IMG submission 203509) | Soil microbial communities from uranium-contaminated site in the Upper Colorado River Basin, Wyoming, United States - RVT98D197 | ecosystem: Environmental > Terrestrial > Soil > Contaminated >... | reverse complement strand
AGCCGAATCAGTTTCCGATCCCCGTGCCCTCGTTCGCCGACGGCATCATCTATACGAGCCGCGGCTACCGGAGCGGGCCCTACATGGCCATCCGCCCGGGCGCGCGGGGAGACCTCAAAGGGTCCGAGCACCTCCTCTGGCACGTGCCCACAGGAGCTCCCTACGTCTCCTCCGTCGTCCACTACCAGGGAGTCGTGTACATGGCGAGCGACGCCGGAGTGGTGCAGGCGGTCGATGCCGCGACGGGCGAGCGGCTCTTTCAGGGCCGGACGGGCGGCGTCTTTTCGGCGGCGCCGGTCGCGGGAGACGGGAAGATCTACTTCATGAGCGAGACCGGGGAAGCGATCGTCCTCGCGGCGAAACGGGAGTTCGAAATTCTCGCCCAGAATCCGATGAAGGCGCGGTTTCTAGCGTCCCCCGCGATCTCGAGCGGCCAGATCTTCCTCCGGAGCGACGACCGGCTGATTGCGATTGGCAAGCCTTCGGAAAGGACGGCGTCGGAAATTCCTTGACATCGCGAGTGCCGTTGTTATTCTGCGGCATCGATGGCTTCTAGCGACTCGTCTGGTGCGCGAGCGCTCGGAGGCCTCCTTCCGGAAAAGCGCGCGGCCATCAAGAGCCGCGCCGGCCTTCTCCCCCTTGTCGGTCTGCTGTTCGCTTCCACCTGCGGCGGTCCTTACGGAATGGAGGACTTCGTCGCCCGCGTGGGACCCGGGCTCTTCATCACCCTTCTCTTCGTGACGCCCTGGCTCTGGGGGCTTCCCGCGGCGTTCGCGTCTGCCGAGCTCTCCTCGAGGCAGTCCGTCGAGGGTGGTTACTACCGCTGGGCGCGCCAGCATCTCGGCGAGTTCTGGGGCTTCCAGTCAGGGGTCTGCAGCGTTCTCTCCTCTTTTCTCGATAACGCCCTCTACCCGGTGATCTTCGCCCGGGCCCTCGCCTTCGTCGTCCCCGAGATGGGGGCGTTCGAGACCTGGGCCGCCGCTTCGCTCTTCATCCTCGCCCTGACGTGGGTGAACTACCGGGGAATCGTCGTGACCGGAGCGACCGCGGTCGTGCTCAACGTGTTTCTGTTGGCCCCGGTCATCTGGATCGTGATCGCGGGTTTCAGCGGAGCTCGGTTCTCGCCCTTCGAGCCGTTCCACGTGGGCGGGACCAATTTCGGAGCCGACCTCGGAGCGGCGCTCGCTCTCGCCCTCTGGCTCTATTCGGGGTACGGAGAGGTGAGCACGGTCGCGGAAGAGGTCGAGCGTCCGCAGAGGAACATACCGCTCGGTCTTCTCATCGTCACCCCGGTCGTCATTCTCACCTACAGTCTTCCCGTGATCGCCGGGCTCGTCTCCGTCGGAGGGTGGGAGAGCTGGAGCTCGGGCCAGTTCGTCGCCATCGGCACCGAGCTCGGTGGGCCCGCTCTGGGCCGATGGGCGTTTTTCGGGACGGTTGCGAGCCAGGCCGTCATCTTTCTCACCTACCTTCTCTGGATGTCGCGCATCGCCTGGTCGATGGCCGAGGATCACAACCTCCCGTCGTGGTTCAGCCGGCTTCACCCGAAATACGGAACGCCCTATCGGGTGCTCTGGGTCTACGCCATCGTGTACTGCGCCATGGCGGCGCTCCCGTTCGAGCAGTTGCTGGTGGCCGACATCTGGGTCAGCGGCATGTACACCATGATCATGCACGCGACGCTGATTCGGGCGCGCTCGCAGGCATCGCTCCAGGACGGCGGCTTTCGCGTTCCCGGAGGGCCAGTCGGCCTGTGGCTCAACGCCATCATCCCCGGCATCACCTGGGTGGTGTTCCTGCTTCTGACTTTCGGCGAGCACGGGCACTTCGGCATTCCGCTTTTGCTCCTCGGGCCCGTGAGCTTCTATTTGATGCAGGCCGTTCGCAAGTCCCGGCCCGCGGCAACGGCGCAGTAGGATCCCGAACGGAGGGAGCCCATGAAACTCGTTTCGCTATGTCTTCTGGGGGTTACGCTCCTGGCCGTTCCTGCGGCGGCCTCCGACCTCGAGAAAGTCGTCGCCGACTACGTCGGCCTCTACCGGCGGGAGACGCTCCCCGAATGGAAGAAGCTCTTCCTTCCTCATTTCACCGTCGCCTCGACCCGCGAGGACGGGACCGTGGGCGAGCGCACGCTCGAGGAGTTCTACGAGGCCCAGAGGCGTTACTTCGAGAGCGGCCGCGACATCAAAGAAGTTCTGGAGAACGTTCAGATCGAGCGGAAAGGGAAGCTCGCGAGCGTCTGGGCGGACTTCGTGCTCACCGACAATGGGGAGACTCGAAGGGGAAAGCTCGTCCTTCTATTCATCGAAGGCCCGGAAGGCTTCAAGATCCACTCGCTGATGTTCTCGTACTACGGCTGACGTCGGGAAAGGCGAGCCGTAGCCAGGTGACCGGCACCAGGAAAAGCAGCAGCGGGATCTCCAGTAGAAGAAAGCCCTCATAGGCGTCGGCGGGAAACGAGCTGTAGGCGAAGTGGTACGTGGGATCCGCCCGGTAGCGGAAGAACGCGACCAGGACATAGAGAGCAATCAGGAACGAGAGGACCACGTTGCGCGCTCTACCCTTCAGCAGCCAGTGGAGCTGATAACCCCGCACCGACAGAAGGATCAGCGCCATGATCGCGGGAATCCACCACTGCTCGATGTGCGCGCTTCGCGGCCAGTCGAACCGCGCGTCGATGAAGCGCGCCCCGGCGCCGGCCACGTAACCCGCGAGCAATAGAGGTCCGAAATTAAGTGCCGCGCTTCCCAGGATCGGCGCGACCGCCCAGTAGACGGGGCCGTGGCCCGAATAGAGCTCGGAAGACCGGGGGAAGGATCCTCCGATTCGGTCGAAGCGGCCAGGGATTCTGCGACCGGCATTCAGCAACAGGGGCTTTTGATAGAGACCGCTCAGCTCGAGCCCGGCGAGGCCCAGGAAGTACAAGCCCCCGACAGGGAGCACTCCATCATAGACCCCCCAGCTCTCGGCATCCGAAGGTAGTTGAAACCAGACGATGAGAGACATGAAAAGGATCGTGTTGCACAGCCAACGCAGACCCAATTCTGGAAACTTGTGGATTCCTTCGTCGAACCGCACGAAGAAGCCCAGGTAGGTGACCCCCGCGAGCGAGAGGAAGAGCCCGACGCCCTGCCAGCCGGCCAGGTCATGGGCACCTGTGACATACATAAGGAGCAACAGGCCGAAGCCGAGGCCGCGCACTCCCTGCCATTGGGGCAGGCGCGGGTGCTGAAGCACGATCATAAGGAGGAACGGAAAGGAGTGCACCACCAGGAATTCCACGTTGAGGATGGCGACGAGCCAGTCGGCATCCATCCCGAGAAGCGGAGTTCCCGTACGCTGGAACCAGCCGTAGGCCGCCGACGTGAACAGCAAGCTTGCCGTCGCGGCCCAGACGGGAAGTCGTTCCAGAATCGACGAGCGGGTTTCACTCAAAGGCCCGGCATCTCGAAGCCCAGCTTCTCGAGGTCGGAAATCAGCTTCCCGCTCTCCGCTTCGCCCAGCTCGACCAGGGGCGGGCGCAGTCGATTCCATTCCGGATCCGAAGCGTAATGGGAAACGATCTTCTTGAGCGCGGGGACCAGGGGGAACTGCTGCACCGCCAGACGAACGTCGTTCAATGAGGCCTGGATGGCCTCCGCATCCTCGGTTTGCCATTCCTGGAACAGCCGATCGATGGCTTCGGGGTTGATATTGGAGGTCGCCGAGATGCATCCGACGCCCCCCGCCCGCATGTTCGCGAGGAGCAACGTCTCGTTTCCCGCGAACATCCCGAAGCCGGGAAAGGCGCGCAGCACCGCTTCGAGGTGGGCTCGATCGCCGGAGCTATCCTTCATGCCCACCACGATGCCGGGAAACGCGTCCCGGAGCCGGCCCACGAGGTCGATGCTGATGGGGACCGCCGACATTTGCGGGAAATGGTACAGGTAGATGCGCAGGCGATCGTCGCCTACCCGATCGATGACCCGGGCGAAGCTGCGGAAGAGTCCCTCGTCGCTCACGCCTTTGTAATAAAAAGGAGGCAGCATGAGGACTCCGCCGACGCCCCCCTTGAGCGCGTGAGACGTGAGCCGCACGGTGTCGGGAATGGAGCAGCATCCCGTGCCGGGCATCATCCTCTTCGGATCGAGGCCGGCTTCGAGCAGCAGGTCGAGGAGCACGATGCGCTCCTCCACGGAAAGGGAGTTCGCCTCGCTGTTGGTGCCGAAAACGGCGAGGCCGCAGTGGCGCTCGAGAAGCCAGCGGCAGTGGCGAACGAGCCGTTTTCCGTCGGGTAACAGATCCCGCCGGAACGGCGTCACGACGGGGGCGAGCACACCGGACATGAGGGGCCCCGAGCTCATTCGATCTCCTTTCGTGCAGTCGGAGTCTACTCCGGAAACCACTAGAATGGACCGATCCGGCGGCGTCGAGGGCAAAGGATGAGCAACGAAGAGCTGAGCGAGGTGGTGCTTCGGTTCTATGAGGAGCTCAACACCTTTCTGCCGGAAGAGCGCCGGAAGGCGAGCTTCTCCCACCGATTTCGTGGAACGCCTGCGGTCAAGGACGTCGTCGAGTCCGTGGGAGTCCCGCACACCGAGATCGACGTCATCCTCGTCGACGGAGAGTCCGTTGGTTTCGAGCACCGACTGAGGGGAGGCGAGCGGGTCGCGGTCTATCCCACGTTCGAGCGCTTCGACGTCTCGAGCCTCTCGCGGCTTCGTCCCGAGCCGCTGCGCGAGCCGAAGTTCATCGCGGACGTGCATCTAGGAAAGCTCGCCCGGTACCTGCGACTCGTCGGCCTCGACACAGTCTACGAGCGCGAGCTCGACGACGCCGGCATCGCCGCGCGCTCCCGCGACGAGCGACGAATCGTCCTTACCCGCGATCGCGGCCTTCTCAAGCGAAGGACGGTGACCCATGGCCATTTCGTGCGCTCGATGAAGGCGGACGGTCAGCTTCTCGAGGTCATCGACGCGTTCGACCTCCGGGGACGACTAGCGCCCTTCTCTCGCTGTCTCGAGTGCAACGGACTTCTTCGGCCGGTTGCGCGCGGCCTCGTCGAGGAGCGGCTACCTCTGTACACGCGGATGGGGTACGACCGCTTCCTTCGCTGCGAGGGCTGCGGGAAGGTCTACTGGCCGGGAGCGCATTTCGCGCGGCTGCAGGCGCTCATCGACTCGGTCTCCGCGGACCGAGGATAGCGCGCGAGCCTGCGCGCAAGCAGTGTGTGCCTTCTTCCGTGCGTTCCCATGATCTGCCCCCGTCAAACAAAAACAATTGTTTGCCGCCCACGTTGTCTTCCTACTTGGAGACCGACGGCGTCCGCATCCCCGCCGGAAGGGGGAGGGGGTTGGCCATGAGGTCGCGTCCGAGCTGGATGATCCGCTTCAACTCGAGACTCTCCGCGTCCACCACCTGGATCGCATCTCCGATGCCCGTAACGAAGAGCTTGGTGCCGTCGGCCGAAAGGATGAGAGTGGACGCGGCCCGGCCCTGTAGAAAGCCCTTCTTCATCGCCACGATGCGATGACTCTCCATGTCGATCTTCACCAGGTCCTTTACGCCCGCGTAGCCGGTCTTGCCGTCGGGAGAGAGAGCGAAGACATTGGCGTCGACCTTGGGGCCGATCTCGAAGCTCGAAGCAACCCTCTGGCCGAGGTCTACGCGCAGGACTCCAGTCATTTCCTTTCTCATGAAGGGATCGGTCGTGGTGACCAGGCCGTAATAGATGCCGGGCTCGGGTGAGTAGAGCTCCGCGCGGCGGATCGGGCCGTAGCCTGCCTCCCGGGGCGTCGCGAGCGCGATTTTGGAGACGACCTCGTGCGTCGAGGCGCTCAGTTCAAAAACGTCGCGCCCGAAAGCGAAGAACGTCTTGCGGTCGCTCGAGAACGGGAGGGGATCGGTGAAATCGATCCTGACTTCGCTCGGCAGATGGAAGCTCTCCTTCTGCTCGTGCGTTTTCATGTCGTAGACGACGTACTCGGCGTCCTCGGACTCGAATCGGTCGATCTCCATGCCGACGGTCACGACCCGGAGAATGAGCGCGGACCCATCAGGATAGGGAGCTATCCCCAGAATACGAACGCGCCGCCCCGCCGTCGAAAGGCGTAGCTCATCGACCACCTGGCGAGTCTCAGGGTCGACCACCTCGACCGCCTCCATGCGGTCGGTGATGTAGTAAAGACGCCGAAAATCCGGCGTATGCGGCGTTCGGCCGTAGCCGGTGACCGCCCCATAGCGAAGTCGGATCTCGCCCACGAACTCCTCGGTACCCTCGTCGAGCAGGCGCAGCTGGTTGGGCCAGAGTCCCATGATGAGGGTCCGGTTCTCAGCGGCGAGAGCGGGAATGGTGGAAAGGAAGAGCGCGAGCGCCGCCTCGCAAAGGAGCTTCGTTCGAGTCATGGTGAGCCCGATGTTCTAACACCTTGCGGGCCGGGTCAATCCTTCGGGCTCACCAGCCGCCGCCGCTTCCCCCGCCGGAGCTTCCCCCGCCTCCTCCTCCACCGCCGCCGCCACTGCTTCCGCCCGAGCTCTCGGAGGGTGCAGCAACGCCCGAAGCGACAGTTCCCACGGCGGCGGCCCAGGAGCCCGTCGCGCCAGCACCCCCGAATGCGCCTCCTCCACCCGTCCAGGGACGGCTCGCGCTTCCGCCGCTTCCGACCGAAGAAGAGGAGCCGTAGTCGGTCGACGTCGAGATCGAAGAGCCCGCGGGGGCGTGGGCGCGGAACCACCGATCCACGTCCGGGCCGAGCTCGAAGGCGAGGAGGTAGGGAAACCATCGGTCGTCGAGACGAGGCTCGGGCTTCGAGAGCTCGTACGCGAAGTAACGCCGGGCCGAAGCGAGCTTCTTTCGCAGATCGATTGCGATGGAGCCGTCGCGGAACTTCGCCACGTTGAAGAGGCTCGTGAGGAGCGCGAGTACGAAGAGCGCGAAGCCGAGGATCGCGAAAAACCCGTTCCGCCACGGGTTGACGTAGAGGAATCGGATCGCGAAGGCCGCGAGAAGCGCCGCGGGAACGAGAAACGAGAGGGAGAAGGCAAAGAGCCGCTCGACTCGCTTGCGATAGAGCGCGGCGGCGATGACGCCGGCGACGTACACCAGAACGGCGACGACCATCGGGGTCAGGAAACGACCCTGCGGATCGAGGACCGCGGAAACGGCGAGAACGACCACGGACAAAGCGAGAAGGGAGAGAGCGGGCTTGCGCGAGACTTGCCGCGGAGCTCGAGCGTTCGGAAGGAATCGAGCCATCCGGTGCTTCAAGGGGCCGCGGAGGATGGAAGCCGGATCGAAGCCTCGGCCCTCGTAGTGCTTCCGGATCTTGACGGTATCGGTCACGTCGCCGTAAACGAAGAACGCCTTGACCAGAGACCTTTCGTACCCTGAAAGAGAATTCCGGTCGACGAGAAGCTCCATGCGAAGGTTCTCGTTGGATGTGAAGAAGCCGCGGGTCCGATAGACCTCGGTCTTGAGCTTCCCCTCCGAGACCATTCGCGCGAGGACCGCCGCGACTTCGGGCGCGGCCGTCGAGTCGTCCCAGGCGGCCCCCACCTCTTCGGGAAGCATCGCGAAGACGTTCGCCTCGAGCCAGCTCTCGTCGATCGAGCCCACGGGTGTGAGCGGCGCGAACCGACCGAGGACCTCCTCTCCGCGATAGAAGAGAAACCCGATGGCGGCAATCGCGGCGGCGAACAGGAGCACGAGGACCCCGCGGAGGAGTGCGGGAGCGCCAAGCCGAACCGACCCGGGGGCGCCGTCGGCCTGGTAGACGAGAGGAATCGTCATCACGACGTTCTCCTCCGGCTGGAGTTTCTCCCGAGAGATTCGCCCCGCGAGCTCTTCCTTCGGCCTCCACACCGCATCCAGGCTGAGATCGAGAGAGAAGGAGAGGATGGGGCCGGGGCGATCGGGAAAGGCGAAGTCGTGATCGAGAAGATAGCCCTCTTCCGTGGGAATCAGGATGTTCTCGAGCGTGTAGTCGAGGACGTAGATCCGTTCGGTGTCCTGGAACGGAGGATCGGAGGGAAGGCGGCTTCGCCACCGGAGGGTGGTCGAGTCCGTCCAGGCATAGTCGTCGACGCGAGAGAGATCCCTGTTCTGCGTGAGCGGGATGAGGGTATGGGCCTCGAGGTCTTCCCGCTCGATGCCCTGGAGCTCGAGCCGGTGGTCGCTCGCCAGGCGAAAGCCTCTCTCTCCTCCATTCCAGTCACCGGTGAACACCATGTGGTGACGCTCGCGCACTCGAAGCCGGCCATCGCCATCGAGACGAGCCTCTACATCCAGGCTGCGCCAGTAAAGCGTTCGGGGTTGGCTCGAAAGGGGAGCCGGCGGAAGGAGCAGAAGGAGAGAAAGAGCACTCGAGTGCCGCAAGCCCATCCTTAGAAGATAAACGACCCGGCGCGAGAGGTCGAATACCGGTAAATCACTCGTGCGGCCCCTCCGCTATTCCCGCCAGAATCGCTTCAAATCGAAGCTTAACTGCCGGTGATGCCGGATGGAAAGGAAAACGATCTGCTTCGCCCTGACCACGTACAGGATCAAGTACTCGTCGGCTATGAACTCCCGAAGGTCATCGCCGTCTCTCAGCTTCTCCTGGAGCTTCTGGACCATGGCCAGAGCTTCATTGGACCGGATGGAGCGTTCGAGAAACGATCGACCCGAGCGTGGAAAACGACAGAGCATGGGTACGAGGTCGTCCACAAGGTGCTCGAAGAGCCGGTCGAAGGTGCGTCTCGCGTCCTCTCCCAGGAACGTCTGGATGTCCGACAGATTGGAGGAGAAGTTCGCGGTGAATACCGGGTTGTTGCCCCTAGCGGCCATGCCGGGACTTCAGCTTCGCGAGGCTTAGGGTCTTGCCTTTCTCCAAGTCGTCGAGTCCCCGAAGTGCCTGCTCCAGAAGCGTCAGGTGAATGTGCTCTCTCTCCAGGCGATGATAGTGGTCCAGTCTCTCGGCGTCGATGAGCGCGGCGCAGCTCTCACCATTGCGAGTGATGATCTTCTCGCTGCCTTGTGAGCGCACCTCTTCTACCAGATCGGTAAGCTGGGCGCGAGCCCGCGTCAGCGACACGATATCCTTGGATGAAACCGCCATCCTTTATACTAGAATTGCGTACGTTATTCTGTCAACAATGATGCTATGCTCCCACAGACGTGGGCGGCGATCGAAACCGAGGGAACCATCAAGATCACGAGCGACCAACAGGGCGCGGATGTCGTAGTGGAGGTGCACGATGACGGAAAAGGAATTCCGCCCGAGCGGCTGTCGCGTCTGTTCGATCCGGCGTTTCGTGTGCAGGGCGGTCGGGTCGGAACGAGCTGGGGGCTCTTCGTCTCGCGCAGCATCATCAGCGAGCACGGAGGACAGCTCGAGATCTCGAGCGCGGTAGGCCGGGGGACGACAGCGAAGATCATTCTGCCGCTGTCGTTTGCTGGAGCGGCCTGAGAATCTATGAGCCGTGCTTCTCGATCCGGGAGTAGAGCTGGGCGCGGGTCAGGCCCAGGAGCTGGCGGCAGGGACCGCGGCGACTCCCGCCTCTTGCTCCAGAGCCAGGGGCAGATGCTCGCTGCGGATCCGACTACCGTTTCAACCTCGCCCTTTATTGCTAAGCGGGCCGCGGTTCGGAAAGGGACCACTCGCGAATGACCTCGAGGAAGAGATTCCCATACCTCTCGAGCTTGGCCTCCCCGACGCCGGAGACCGACCTCATGGCGGCGAGCGAGGACGGGCGCTGTCGCGCCATCTCGGCGAGGGTGCGGTCGTGAAAGATGACGTAGGCCGGAAGGTTCTTGTCCCGCGCGATCTCGCGCCGTTTTTCCCGCAGCGCTTCGAAGAGACGCTCGTCGCCCAGGTTCGCCACCGAGGCTTCCGGTGCGCTTCTCGATGCCGGCTCGACGGAGACGGTCTTTGGGTCGCGGCGGAGCCGGAGGCTTCGTTCTCCCTTCAGCACCGGCCGGGCGCGCGGCGAGAGCCGAAGCCCCCCGTGCTCGGGCTCGACTTCCAGAAGCCCCGCGGCCACCAGCTGGCGGTAGACCGCGAGCCAGCCCGCGCGGTCGAGCTCCCCTCCGATCCCGAAGGTCGAGATCCGATCATGCCCCTTGCGACGGATCCGATCGTTCGGGGTGCCGGTGAGGACGTCGGCGAGATACGCCGCCCCGAACGACTGGCCCGTGCGAAAGACGTTCGAAAGCGCCTTCTGCGCCGTCTCGGTTCCGTCATACGTGGCGACCGGCTCGAGGCAGGTGTCGCAGTTTCCGCAGGCACCGGAGTACTCTTCTCCGAAATAGCGAAGCAGGACGGCTCTCCGGCATTCGACGGTCTCGCAATAGCCCAGGAGGGCGTTCAGCTTCCGGTGCTCGACGCGCTTGCGCTCTTCCGGAGCTTCGGAGCCCTCGACTAGCTGACGGATCAGGACCGCGTCGCCGTACCCGTAGCTCATCCAGGCGTCGGAAGGAAGACCGTCGCGTCCGGCCCGGCCGGTCTCCTGATAGTAGGCCTCGAGGCTTTTCGGAAGATCGAGGTGGGCCACGAACCGGACGTCGGGTTTGTCGATCCCGAGCCCGAAAGCAATCGTGGCGACCATGGTGATGCCGTCTTCCTTCAGGAAACGGTTCTGGTTCCTTTGGC